>Ga0102924_1002876_pt1 | contig 18401 bp, 11 predicted proteins | sample PaiPotPPM11metaG_FD_80116 | JGI IMG/M metagenome (GOLD analysis project Ga0102924, IMG submission 80116) | Iron sulfur acid spring bacterial and archeal communities from Banff, Canada, to study Microbial Dark Matter (Phase II) - Paint Pots PPM... ...
GCACTCGGAAGTTGCGCAATCGCCGAAGCGAGTTTCTGATTATCGTTCGGCGACAGCTCGCCATTCGCAGTGCCGCTGATGACGGGCTCGACTCCCAGCGAGGCTGGCAGCGCCGGCGCTGCCGGCAACGGTGCTGCCTCTCGAACGGCAACGTCGTGACCCTCGCGAATCCGGGTGACCGTGCGCGTGGCAGCCGCATGCCCGAGAGCCACGCGCTCCGAAGCTGGTGACTGCACAGTCTCCGGCGAACCCGGATGTCTAATTCGCGAAGGCGGCTCACGCGACAGCCGCTCGTGCTCGACACCCGCGGCGCGGTCAACCGCACGGCCGACGCCGCCGGTGGCCTGAAGCAACTGGCCAGCGGGAAGTGTTGATGCCGTCCCCAGTGCCTGTTCCGGATCGAGCCCGTCGAGAGCGGGGGTTGCCGGCTGAGGCCGCTCTTCGATGGCGACCCCGCCGGGCGCGGGCCCGCCGTCGTAGGACTCCGGCGACCCCGACGACATCGAGGAGATGGCGGCTTCACCGCCCACGCTGCCGGGCCGTGCCTCGGCATCAAGCACCGCGAGGTCTTCTTCGGCAGTCGGCGGGTTTTCAGCCGACGTATCTACCACGGGCTGGGTCTCCACCGGCGCGGGCGCCGAATCGACGGCGGCGGGTGGCTCGCGTGACTGTGCGATCAGGCCGCTGACAGCCGCGTTTCCCGCGGTCGCCTGCAAGCCCAGTAGCATCCGCGGGTCGAACGCGAGCGGCGGCGCGCCGTCCGCTTGCGCAACCTCGGGCCCGGCCTGCTCGGGTCGCTTTTCAGCGACGCGAGAGTCAGTCGGGGCCTCGCGCTGTTTCTCGAGGCCCGCTGCCCGCATGGAAATGCTCCGGAGTACTTCTAGATCAGGCCCTGCCTCAAGGCATAAGCGACTGCCTGGGTCCTGTTGCGTAAATTGAGCCGGCTGGTCACGTCATGGACGATGTTCTTCACTGTCCGTTCTGAGTGAAAGAGCTGGCGTCCGACCTCGGCCGTATCAAAGCCCTCGGCAAGCAGCTTCAAGACCTTGATCTCGCGGTCGGTTAGAACCGCAAAGCTCAAGCCGCGCGGATTCAGCACCTGCTGCTGCAGGCGGCCAACCTGGTCCAGCAGGCGGCCGAGCAAATCCGGCGACAGCGCACCCTCGCCGCCGGCCGCGGCGCGGATCGCCTCGGCCAGCTTCTCCGGCGTCGACTGGCTGCGCCGCAAAACGCCACGCGCTCCAGCTTCCAGCGCGCTCAGCAATCCCGTGTCGTCCACCCGGGTCACGACAAGAACCACCTTTTCGACGCCGCGACGCTTTAGCGACCGGATCGCCAGAGCCGTCTCCTCGTCCATCTGGTCGGCGATCACCAGGGCAACCACTTCGGCGTCGATCTGGCGCTCGTCCACCAACTCCAGCCCGTGGTGGGTCCGAAGCTGGCTTGCGATCCCCGCGCGCGAGACGGGATCCGACGCGGCGACATATACCTGGATGCGGTCGCTCAACACGGCGGGTCGGGTGGCGATCAAGGTGCTTGCTCCTACGGTGGGTCGAGTGGCGATCACGCTGCTCCCTCCTACGTTGGGTCTAATGGCGATCACGGTGCTTCCTCCTGCTGGTGGGGGCGTCCCGTCCTTCTACGCCCCTTTCACGCAGCATTCTGCACCGGCCGACTTTCCGGGCACTTAACGGGGACTTAACGGGCAGGACGTGGTGCCTGCAGGTCTTCCTTTCCGGCTATGGCCGCGTTCCAGCCCGCTTCCTATGATTCGAACGCCAATGGGCGCAACCGCCACGCTTGCCAGCCGCGCCGCCACGGTCCAGCCCGGATCTGAGGCGACGGCCGAGATTCGAGTTCGGAACTCGGGGACCGTGATCGATCAGTTCACCCTCGAGGTGCTTGGAGAGGCTGCCGCCTGGACCATCGTCGAGCCGGCGGTGATTCCGCTCTTTCCGGGGGCGGAGGCCGTGGCCAAGATCCGCTTCAAGCCGCCCAAGTCGCCAGGCGTGCCCGCACGGGCAATACCCTACGCGGTCAGAATCAAGTCCCGCGAGGATGCGAAGGCATCCATGGTCGAAGAAGGCGTGGTCGAGGTGGGTGCTTTCTACGACACGTTTGCCGAGCTGATCCCGAGGACGGCAAAAGGTAGCTCACGAGCCCGCGCCCAGCTGGCGCTCGACAATCGCGGCAACGTTCGGATCAACGCGCGCCTGACCGCGGCGGATCCTGATAGAAAACTGAACTTCGCAATCACGCCGCCGGCCCTGATCGCCGAGCCCGGCACCGCCAGCTTCGCGGCAATTCGGCTCACACCGCGTCAGCGGTTCCTGACCGGACCGCCCAGGTCCAGCCCCTACAAGGTCCTGGTCCACCAGGACGGGCTGCCCACCATCAGCGTCGATGGCTCGATGCTGCAGGAGGGGCTGCTGCCCGGCTGGACGCTTCCGGTATTGATCGGCCTGGTGGCTCTCCTACTGGTCGGCGTCATCCTCTGGTTCGCGGTACTCCGCCCGACGATTCAGAGCGCCGCCACAGCGGCGGTCGCGCCGGCGGCCCAGGCGGCGCAATCATCCGCCGCCAAGGCGCAGGCGGCAGCCGGCAACGCCGCGGCGGCCAAGGCTCCTTCGACGGGCGGCGGTAGCGGCCTGGCGACCGGCGCCAATCCCTTCGGCGGCGATCCCTGGGCCGACAGGCTGGTCGGCACAAGCTCGATCACCGTGCCGGACGGCGGCGGACTGTCGATCACGGACCTGGTCTTCGAGAATCCGAGCGGCCGTACCGGGAGCCTCCAACTGCTGCGCTTCAATGCGCTTAAGAACACGACGCAGACTCTGCTGACACTCAGGCTGGAGAACTTCCGCGACCTTGACTTTCACTTCGTGACGCCCGTGGTCTTCAAGCCGAACGACAAGCTGCAGCTGGCCTGCGGCGCGGATCCCGTTGCCGATGGCGCGTCCTGCGACGCCTCCGTTTACTACAGCGGGTATTTCAAGAACCCACCGGGAAGCTAAAGTGCGGCTGCGACTGGCGGTGACCCTGGTCGGCGCCGGCGCGGTCAGCCTCGCGGCCCTGGGCAGCGCGCTCGGCGCTTCGGCGAACCTGGCGGCAGGTTTTCCTGCGTCCCGAATCCGGCTCGATCCCGCGACGTCCTCGGTCAGCATGCCGGGTCCAGCCACGCTGACGGCGACTCTCGTGGACTGGAAGGGCGGGCCGCTGAGGAACATGCCGGTCAGCTTCACAATCATCAGCGGTCCCAATCGGGCGCAGAAGCTGTCCACTGCCACCACAGACAAGTCGGGCAAGGCACTCCTGCGTTACAGCGACAGTCACGAGCCCGGCGTGGACGTCCTGCAAGCCAGCTTCACCGACGGCCTGGAGGTTCACCGCAGCAACCGGCCTTTCGTCACCTGGCTCAGCGGGCCGCCGGCGACCTCGATCAGTTCACCCGCGACGATCACGCTCGCACCGGCATGCTTCCAACCGTCCGGGGCGGCAAAAGAAGCCTCCGACATTTTGAAGCCGGCTGCACCTCGACCCACGGCCAAGTCGACCGCCAGGCCCGGGCCGACCCTCGCACCTCCCGTCATCGCTCCGCCCCCTTACCAGATCGGCGTCGCAGGTGATAACTTCAATCCCTTCACGGCCGTCCTGGTGACGTTCGATGCCGGACCGGGAGCCACGCCTGACAGCATCCAGGCGCAGACGGACGGCTTCGGACACTTCGCCACGACTTTGAGCGTCAGCCAGCGTGCCGAAGGTCAGCACCTGGTTCGCGCCGATGACTTCCGCCAGCGTGAGGCGGACGCGATCTACAGCGTCCCCTGCTTCCAGCCGTCAGTTGCGCTCAACCCGCCGATCGGGCCGCCCGGGTTCGTGACGACCATTGTCGGGTCCGGTTTTCCGGCGAACAGCAGGATCGTGGACCTGAACTGGGCCAGCCCGGCACTGGCATCGCCGCTACCGAAGCTGATCACGACCGATGCCAACGGCGGCTTCTCTTACCCGATCCTGGTTCTTTATCACGACGGCACCGGGCCGCGGACGATACAGGCGATCGTGCCCAACCCGTTTGGCGACCAGGCGGGAAGCGCGATCGAGGCTGACGCCCCATTCCTGGTCACGCTCGGGCGTCCCCAGCCCCCCGATTTCGTGTTGCGGCGGTGAGGTACCCATTGGTCGTATGATGCACGCGGGTCCAATAGCCAGGGGGAACGGATGAAGAGACGGGGCCGGTTCGGGGGTCGGTGCTGGCGCGCCCTGACTCCGACCGTCTGCGCTCTCGCCCTCTCGCTGCCGGCGATCGCCGTCCGAACCCCGGTTCCAGCGTCAGCTGACGTGGCAGCGCCCGCGGTCGCATCGCCGCATATCGCCACCTACGCGGGATCTCCCGCGGGCGGCAGGCCGCTGGAGGTGGCCCAGCAGCCCTTCGGTATCACCGTCTCGGGCCGCTATACATACATCGCTGACCCCGTGAACCATGTCATTCGCTTGCTGATCGACAACAGTGAGGTTGCCTTTGCCGGGACAGGAAGCCTGGCGATCCAGGGCGACGGCACCGATCCCGGGAGAGCACAGCTCGCTGGACCCTACTCGGTTGCGGTCGGCAATGTCACCCAGGTCGGTTACCAGGTGACCGGCTTCGACGTCTATATCGCCGACACATTTGGCCACCAGGTACGCAAGGCGACGGTGACCATCCCCCCGATCGACAGTCCGAGCGGCTCGGAGACCGCGGTGATCGCGACGATCGCGGGGACCGGCGCCTTCGGCTTCTCCGGTGATGGCGGGGCGGCGACGGCCGCCAAGCTCAATTCGCCCTACGGCATCGCCTGGGACAAGTTGAGAAACGTGGTCTACGTGGCCGACACGCTCAACAACCGCATCCGAGCCATCAACGCCGACGGCAGCATCACGACGGTCGCTGGTTCGGGCAACGCCGGCTACAACGCGTCGGAAAAGAACGCACTGAGGACGCCTCTCAACCATCCGCGCGGTCTGGCAGTCGACGACAGGGGCCGCCTGTACATCGCGGATACCTATAACAACGTGGTCCGCCTGCTCGATCCCGGCACCGGCACCATGACGACCCTGGCCGGCACCGGCGCAGCGGGTTACGGTGACGGAGTGGCGGCGACCACGGCGGCGCTGCGAGCACCCTCGGGGATCGCGCTCGACAGCCAGGGGGATCTCTACATCGCCGATACCGGCAACCAGGTCGTCCGCGAGATCTCGGCCGACGGCATTCTGCACACCGTCGCGGGCACCCCGGGGAAGGCGGGTGCCTTCGGAGACGGTGGGCCGGCGGTTCTGGCGCAACTGTCGTCGCCAATGAGCGTTGCGGTGCGTCCGGACGGCGACGTGCTGATCGCCGACACCGGCAACAACCTGGTGCGCGTCCTCGAAGGCGCGGTCGCAGCCGGGCCGACCAGGCAGATCCACGTGCTTGCCGGAAATGGATCGCCGAGCTATGCAGGAGACGGTAAGCCGCCTGCCCAGGCGCAGTTCTCCGGACCGGCCGCCATCGTTTCGAAGCTCGACTCGGGCCAGCCATCCAACCCAGACGTACCGTCGGTAACCGGGACTAGATACGTGCTCGACAGTTTCAATAACGTTCTACGTGCATTCAGCACGGCGGACAGCAGTCCGATCGATAACCATGCCGCCGGCGACAACGACGAGGACGACGTGAGCACGATTGCCGGCGTCGGCCTTCCGTCTTCAACCAGCCAGGCGGCGACATCGGGCGATCGCCTCGCCTACCCGATGGGCATGGCTCTCGACAGCAAGAACAACCGCGTCTACATCGCGGACACCTTCAACAACCTGGTCCGCTCGGTTGACCTGTCGAACAAAAAGATGACGGTCATTGCCGGGACCGGGACGGCGGGTTACTCGGGGGACAACGGCCAGGCAGGCAAGGCGACCCTCAGCTATCCGACCGCGGTGGCCGTCGACGGGAATGGTGACCTCTTCATCGCCGACACCTATAACGGCGTGATCCGGGAGATCGCGGCGCCCGCTGGATCGACGATCAGCTCGAACAGCTCGATCACGACCGTTGCCGGGACCGGGCGACTGGGCTTCAGCGGTGAGGGCGGTCCGGCAGCCGCGGCCGACCTGTACTTCCCCTACGGCGTGACGGTGGATAGCTCCGGCTCACCCAACCTCTATATCACCGACAGTTTCAACCACCGGGTTCGTCGGGTCAGCGACGTGACCAACGCCGATCCCGCCAAGCGCCTGATCCTGACCGTCGCCGGTGACGGGTCGCAGGATTTTGCCGACGGCACGGCCGCATCCGCTCACTTCGACCGCCCCTGGAGCGCGACCGTCGACCAGCAGGCGCTCTACGTCGCGGATTATTTGAACCAGAGGGTCCGTAAAGTCGACCTTCAATCAGGCGCGGTCACGACCGTGTCGGGACTGGGCAGTAAAGGGTTGAAAGGTGACGTCGGTCCGGCGACAGCCGGCGAGCTGGACGGCCCGCGTGGCCTGAGCTCGATCGGCACCTCGGGAGCGCTGCTGGTCGCCGATTCGTTCAATAACCGCGTCCGCTGGGTCGGCGTCACGCAGGCTGGTATCCAGCGAACCGAGGTCAATTTCGACCCCACCAACCTTGCCGCAAGCAGCCAGCCGCAGAGTGTCACGGTGCAGAGCACCGGCACCGGGCTGCTGGTGATGGGTGCGGTCGACCTCGGTACCAACAGCAATGACTTTTACCTCGATCCGACGACCAATACGTGCGCCAAAGTTCGGCTCGAGCCGGGAACCAGTTGTTCCTTCCGGGTCGCCTTCCAACCACGCGCCCCCGGAGCTCACAGCGGTAACGTGGTGATTCCTGACGACGCGACAGGCGGCCAGCAGTTGGTAAGGCTCAAGGGACAGGCGACCGCTCCGCTGGTCACGCTCAGCCCGCCCGCGGTCGTCATCAACCAACCGGCGGACACTGCGCCGACGCCCCAGGTTGTCACCCTCGGCAACAATGGCAACGGCCTGCTGCATATCACCGGCATCGGCCTCGACCAGGGGAACAATAATGACTTCGGCCAGAGCAACAACTGTCCCAGCGTGATGGCTCCGCGCAGCACCTGCGCCATCACGGTGACCATGAGCCAGATCGCCCAGGGGGACAAGCGGACGCGGATCGGTACCCTGACCGTCCACGACGACGCCGCCGGCAACTCCGCGGGGAACCTGCTTTCGGCCGGCACGACGCAATCCGTACCACTGACCGGAAGCCTGGCGCAATCGGCCGTGACGCTGGCTCCATCTAACCTGACCTTCGTCCAGAACGTTGGCACGCCGAGCCCGCCGCAGACCATGATGCTGATCAATAGCGGCGCGGCGCCGCTTCACCTGACTGCGATTCGAGATGCCGGCGACTTCGTCGAGGCCAACAACTGTCCGCCGATACTGGCACCCGGTTCCAGTTGCGCGCTCAACGTGAGCTTCCTGCCCAGTACGACGGGCGAGCGGGATGGTTATATCATTATTGCCGACGACTCCCTCGATAGTCCCCAGAAGATCGCGGTCACCGGCATAGCGACCCTGGCGATGGGGCACCTCGGCCCGGACCGTCTCGACTTCAGCCAGAACGTTGGCGAGTCAACCCCGGCGCAGACTGCGACCCTGACCAATACCGGGAACGGGCCGCTTACGATCCAGAACGTCGCGACGACAACGGCCGATTACCACGCTACGCCGCGCTGCCCGTCGGTACTCCTGCCGCAGCAGAGTTGCAACATCGCGGTCAGCTTCACGCCGCAGGCGCCCGGCGTCCGCAAGGGATCTCTGGTCGTCACCGACGACGCCGGCGCGGCGCCCGGAACGCAGGAGACAGTGCGCCTGAATGGCTTCGGCTACCAGCCGATCGCCAGCCTGAGCGCGACCGCCCTTACCCCATCGGCCAATATCGGCAACGCGGCCGGCCCGCAGACGGTTGTTGTTACCAACACCGGCGATGGCTTGCTTTCGATCCGCGGCCTGGGCCTGGGCGGGGCCTCAGCCGCCGACTACTCGCAGGCCAGCAATTGCATCAGGACACTCACGCCAGGGGCGAGCTGCACCATCACGGTCAACTTCAGCCCGCGCGCCTATGGTGCCCGCAACGCGACGCTGACGATCTTCGACAACGGCCAGGGCGGCAGCCAGGCGATCGCCCTGCACGGTTCGGGCGCGGCGCCGCATGCAGTCTTGAGCAACAGCTTCCTGAACTTCGGCGGTCGCGGAGTGGGCACTAGCAGCTCTCCTCAGAACGTCGTGCTCTTCAACTCCGGAACTGGAACCCTATCGATCAGCAGCCTCGCGGTCGGTCCCGGTGCGGGCGACTTCACACTCAGTACCTCCTGCGGCAGCACGCTCAGCTCGGGCGCCAGCTGCATGATCAGCGTGACGTTCACTCCCCAGGGCTCCGGCCCGCGCTCCGGCGCCGTCACGATCACCGACAACGCCGGAACCCAGCGCATCACGCTCAGCGGCGTCGGCACCTAAGACTGCTAACGCCCCGTTCCGGCCCGGTGTGAGAGTCTTAAGTAAGACCCATTCGGGCAACAGGAGGAGCGATGGCGAAGAACGCACTATTTGAATTGGAAGAAGCCGGTACCAGCGTCTGGCTGGACTACATTCGGCGCAGCCTGATGACGTCCGGCGAGCTGCAGCGGATGATCGACGACGAGGCCGTGGTCGGCATGACCTCGAACCCCACGATTTTCGAGAAGGCGATCGGGGGTAGCAGCGACTACGACGATACGCTGCGGGCGCTCGTCGACCGCGGACTCTCGAACGAGGACATATTTCTGAACTTGATGGTCGAAGACATCCAGATGGCGGCTGACGTCCTCAAGCCGGTTTACGACAAGACGAGTCATAAAGACGGTTACGTCAGCATCGAGGTGCTGCCCAGCGTCGCCAACAATACCCAGGGCACGATCACGATGGCCCACGATCTCTTCGACCGCGTGAAGCGGCCCAACGTGATGGTCAAGATCCCCGCCACGACGGAGGGGCTACCGGCGATAGAGCAATGCATCGCCGACGGGATCAACATCAACATCACGCTGATGTTCTCGGTCAAGGTCTACGAGGACGTCGCCCGCGCCTATATCCGGGGCCTGCAGCGCCGGATGCGTGCGGGCCAGCCGGTCGACATCGCCTCGGTGGCGAGCTTCTTCGTCAGCCGGGTTGACACCGCCGTCGACAAACTTCTCGAAGCGAAGATGGCGGCGACGAAGGATTCTGCAGAAAAGATCAAGCTTCAAAATCTACTGGGCAAGGCGGCCGTGGCTAATGCCAAGATGGCCTACAAGGCGTTCGGTCGAATCTTCAATGAGCCGGAGTTCGCGGAGCTGCGCACCAGGGGCGCCAGTGTCCAGCGTTGCCTCTGGGCCAGCACCGGCACCAAGAACCCTCACTACAGCGATGTGCTCTATGTAGAGGAGCTGGCCGGCCCCGACACCGTCAATACCATGCCGCAGCAGACCATGATGGCCTTCAAGGAGCACGGCGAGGTAAGGCCCAGCCTGCTCGAAGGAGTAAGCACGGCAGAGCAGGTCATGCGTGACCTCAAGTCTGTTGGCATCGACATGGAGAAGGTTACGTATGACTTGCAGATCGACGGCATCAAGCTCTTCGCGGACTCGATCACGAACCTGATGCAGCAGCTCGGCAAGAAGAAGGAAGAGCTGAAGCGTGGCTCGCCCGGCGCCCACGAAGCGAGCCTTGGTCCGATCGAGAACGCGGTCAAAGCGCGCCTTCAGCAGCTCGAGCAGGGCGCCATCGTCCGCCGGCTGCAGGAAAAGGACGCATCGCTATGGTCGTCAGACTCGGCCGCTCAGGGCGAGATCCGCGATCGCCTGGGATGGCTGCAGGTGGCCGACCGGATGGAGGAACGCATCCCGGAGCTGACCTCACTGAAGCATCAGCTGATCTCCGAGGGCTTCACCCAGGCGCTACTGATGGGGATGGGCGGGAGCAGCCTGGCACCCGAGGTCTTCCGCCAGACATTTGGCGTTCCCAAAGGCGCTCTCGATGTCCACGTGCTCGACACCACGGACCCGGCGGCGATCGCCGCCGTGGCGCAGGAACTCGACCTGGCGAAGACGGTCTTCATCGTCGCCTCAAAGTCGGGCGGGACACTCGAGACCTGGTCGCACTATCGGTACTTCTGGCAGCTGTCGGGCGGCAAAGCCAGCCAGTTCATCGCAATCACCGACCCGGGCAGCCAGCTGGCCGAGGAAGCGAAGAGTAAAGGCTTCCGGCGAACGTTTCTGAACCCTGCCGACATCGGCGGGCGCTACTCGGCGCTCTCCTATTTCGGGCTGGTACCGGCCGCGCTCGGTGGCGTAGACCTCAACGCCATCCTTGACCGGGCTGCCACCATGGCGCAGGCGTGCTCGCCCTCTGTGCCGGTGGCTGAGAACCCGGGCGCCTGGCTGGGTGCGGTCTTCGCGGAGTCGGCGAAGGCCGGCCGTGACAAGGTCACGATCTTTGCGCCGAAGCCGGTAGCCAGCTTCGGCATCTGGGCCGAGCAGCTGATTGCCGAGAGCACCGGCAAGCAGGGCAAGGGCATGGTGCCTGTCGCCGACGAGCCGCTGGGATCCCCGGACGTCTACGGCAAGGACCGCGTCTTCATTCGCCTGCTGGTCCCCGGGGAGGACCAGGATGCCGCGCGATTCGAGGCGCTGAGCAAGGCCAGACATCCCGTGGTCAGTCTCAAGTTGAGCGATCCCCTCGGCATCGGCGCCGAGTTCTTCCGCTGGGAGTACGCGATCGCCGTCGCCGGCGCCATCTTGCAGATCAACGTCTTCGACCAGCCGAACGTCCAGGAAGCCAAGGACCTGACCAGGAAGGTCCTGAGCGAAGGCAACCCGCCGACGGTGGGGGAGGGCATTCGTTGGGCCGGACAGCAAGGTTCCGAACTTTCGGCGGCGATCCAGTCACTGCTGAACCAGGTCAAGCCGGGCGACTATATCGCCCTGATGGCGTACATCGCTCCCGATCCCGAGCATGACGCTGCACTCGGCGCCATCCGGCTCGCCATCAGGGATCGCTACCGGGTCGCAACCACGGTCGGCTACGGGCCGCGCTTTCTCCATTCAACCGGTCAGCTGCACAAGGGAGGCCCGAATACCGGCGTCTTCCTCCAGATCGTCGGTGATGATGTCAATGACCTGGCGATACCCGGCGAAAAGTTCAGCTTCGGCGTCCTCAAGCAGGCCCAGGCGCTGGGCGATTTCCAGGCGCTGCGCAACCACGGCCGCCGCGTCCTCCGCGTGCAGATGCGCGACGTCGCCGACGGGCTCAACCGAATCGGCCAGGCGGTGGGTGCCACCGTCGAGGTCATCTGATGCAGTTAGGAATGGTTGGTCTAGGTCGCATGGGAGCGGGCATGACGGAGCGGCTGCTCCAGGGCGGCCACCAGGTCGTCGTTTACGACCGCAGTCCCGATGCCATCAAAGCGAGCGCCTCAAAGGGCGCCACGGCCTCGAGCAGTCTCGAGGATCTGGGACAGAAGCTGAAGGCGCCGCGTGTCTTCTGGTTGATGATCCCGGCGGGCAAGCCGGTCGATGACACGCTGCAGCAATTGCAAGCCACGCTTTCGCCGGGTGACGTGGTGATCGACGGCGGGAATTCCAACTACCAGGACTCGATCCGACGCGCCGAGGACCTGCGCAGCAAGCAGGTGGAATTCCTCGACGCCGGGGTAAGCGGCGGCATCTGGGGGCTCAAAGTTGGCTTCTGCCTGATGGTAGGCGGCACTGAATCTGTCTTCAAGCAGGTCGAAGCGATCTTCAAGACGCTGGCGCCCCCGGACGGCTACGCCTACGTCGGCGCCGCCGGCGCGGGGCATTACTCCAAGATGGTTCACAACGGCATCGAATACTCCCTGATGCAGTCCTACGCCGAAGGCTTCGAGATCCTCAAGGCCTCGAACTATAAGTACGACCTGGCGCAACTGGCCAGGCTCTGGAACCACGGCAGCGTCATCCGCTCCTGGTTGCTCGAGCTGGCTCAATCCGAGTTCGAGAAGGACCCGGAACTCTCCAAGCTGCGTGGCTATGTCGAGGATTCCGGTGAGGGCCGCTGGACTCTGCAGGAGGCGATCGACCACGCCGTGCCGGCCCCGGCGCTCGCCATGAGCCTCTTCATGCGTTTCCGTTCGCGCCAGCAGGATTCGTTCTCCGGCAAGGTCCTCGCCGCGCTGCGGAACGAGTTCGGCGGCCACCCGGTGAAGGCCGAATAGGGCGTGGCCGAGGCTCCCGTCCTAGATAGGAATATTCTCCGCGAGGGCCTCATCCTGGCACGCGCGCCGGACCCGGCGGTGATGGTGATCTTCGGTGCCTCGGGCGACCTGGCCGCCCGCAAGCTGATGCCCGCGCTCTACAACCTTGCGCTCAATCGGTACCTGCCCTCGGGCTTCAGCGTAGTCGGGGTGGCAAACACTCCCTGGTCAGACCAGGAGTTCCGCACTCAGATGCTGGACGCTGTGCAGAAGTACTCGAGGACGCAGCCGGTCGATCGCTCCGTCTGGCAGAGCTTTGCCGAAGGGCTGCATTACATCCCGATGATGTTCGAAGACAAGGACGGCTACCAACGGCTGTCCGACCGGCTTACGCAACTGGACCGGGAGCGGGGAACGTCGGGGAATCGCGTCTTCTATTTCGCCACCCTCCCCGACTTCTTTCCCGTGATCGTCGAACAACTGGGGGCATCGGGTATCGCGCATGCCGGTGAGGGATGGAAGCGGGTCATCATCGAGAAGCCCTTTGGCCATGACCTGAAGAGCGCGCAGGCGCTCAATCGTGCGGTCCACGCGGTCTTCAGTGAGCCGCAGGTCTACCGCATCGACCATTACCTGGGCAAAGAGACCGTTCAAAACGTCATGGTCTTCCGCTTTGCCAACGGGATCTTCGAACCGATCTGGAATCGCCGCTACGTTGACCATGTGCAGATCACAGTGGCCGAGGATATCGGTATCGAGCGGCGCGGCGCCTATTACGAGCACGCCGGGGCGCTGCGGGATATCTTTCAGAATCACCTGCTGCAGTTGCTCAGCATCGTAGCCATGGAGGCCCCGGCCAACTTCGATGCCGAGACTGTTCGCGACGAGAAGGTCAAGGTTCTCCGGTCGATTCACCTGGTCAACGTCGACACGGATGTGATCCGCGGCCAATACGGGGCGGGCTGGGTCGCCGGCCAGCAGGTGGCCGCCTACCGGCAGGAGCTGAAGGTCGCGCCAACCTCGATGACCGAGACCTACGTAGCCATGCGCCTGAAGATTGACAACTGGCGCTGGGCGGATACGCCCTTCTACCTGCGCACCGGCAAGCGCTTGCCAAGCCGGGCGTCTGAGATCGCGATCCAGTTCAAGAACGCGCCACACCAGCCGTTCGCCAAGACGGCCGTCCAGGGAATGAATCCCAATGTGCTGGTGATGCGGATCCAGCCGCACGAAGGCGCCTCGCTGAAGATCGCCGCGAAGATCCCCGGTCCCGTGATGCGCTTGCGCACGGTCAACATGGACTTCTTCTACGGGTCGTCCTTTCTGGTCGAGTCTCCGGATGCCTACGAGCGCCTCGTCCTCGATTGCATGCTTGGCGATCCGACCCTCTTCGCCCGCGAAGACGAAGTCGAACGTGCCTGGGGACTCACTGATAGCATCGAAGCCTTCTGGTCGACCCAACCGCCACCGGAGTTTCCGAACTACGCCGCGGGGAGTTGGGGACCGGAGGCGGCCGATGCCCTGCTCGAGCGTGACGGCCGGCGCTGGCGCCGACCATGACCGACAATCACGAAGCGCTAGCCACCCGGACAATCGTCGACGTCCACAGCATCGAGCAGGAGCTGGAGGAGGTTCGATGGAAGCTACGGCCCGAAGGCCAGATGGACGAGGCCGCGGAACACGCCGCCGCCGAGGCGCGGGCCAGCGTCTTGAACCTGATCACGGTGGTCACGGACGAGAAGGAGTTGGCCGGTGTTGCGGCCGTCCTTGATCGGTTATCTACCACCAACCCGTCGCGCACGCTGATCCTCCTGGCCCAGGAAGACCGGGCGGACGACAAGCTGGAGGCGCGCGTGTCAGCTCAGACGAGGACGGAGAGCGGCCATCGTGTTACCACGGAAGAGGTCTTGATCCATGCGCACGGCCAGGTCGCCAAGCATATGGCGAGCCTGGTGACGCCCCTTCTCATTCCGGACCTTCCCGTGATGGTCTGGTCGCCGGCGCGCCCCGACTTCGACAGCCGGTTGTTCAACGACCTGTGTGAGCTTGCCGACCGGATCGTGGTGGACACCGATGCGGGCTTTGAGCGCGACGACTTTCCGCGGCTGCTGGAGGTTGCCCGGCGTGATCGCGCTCGCGCCTCCATCGGCGACTTCAACTGGGCACGCCTGATTGGCTGGCGCCATGTCGCCGCGCAGTTCTTCGACATGCCCGGGATGCTGCCCCGGCTGGCTCAAATGAGCGGCGTCGCAGTGTCGCACGGGCTGGACCGGTCCACGGCGCAGGCGCGTCTCCTGGGTGGCTGGGTTCAGAGCCGATTGGCGCGGGTGGGCATCGACGTGCCCGTCGAGCTTCGGCCTGATGACAATCATGACTACGAGGTCTCCAGGCTGCTGCTCTATACCGGTGGCCCGGAGGGGCCGGCGCGCTTCGGCATCGCGCGGGAGGCGGGGGGAAGGCTCTCGACCGAGATCCGGGTCGGAGACCAGGAGCTGGGCGGGCGGACCGTACGGCTGGAGCCGCGTCCGCCGGAGGAACTGCTCGCGATCGAGCTGACCCTACCCGGCCATGATGTCCTCTACGAAGAGGCGCTGGCCGCCGCCGTCCGCTGAGCGTTGCGTAGCGTGCCGGTTGGCGTCGAGAACGCGGCTGCGGTTGCCGAAGCCGGCGCCGCCTGGACCGCGGAGCTAATCAGCAACGCCGTCAGGGCGCGTGGCGCCTGTTACCTGGCGCTGGCCGGTGGAGAGACGCCGCGCGGCTGCTACCAGCGACTGGCGGGGGACCCCTACCTGCTTTCCGTGCCCTGGGATCGCGTCCACGTTTACTGGTCGGACGAGCGCCAGGTGCCGCTGGACGACCCGGCCAGCAACTACGGGATGGCCAGGACGGCACTGCTCGACCGGGTTCCGATTCCGCCCGGCCAGGTCCACCCCCTGATCGGGGATCCCACTCCGGAGCTCAGGCAGGTGCCGGCCGGCGCCGGCGGCCTTCCAAGGTTCGACCTGATTCACCTCGGTCTCGGCGAGGACGGGCACACCGCGTCTCTATTCCCGGGAGACGCGGCGCTCGAGGAGCAAAAGGCCTGGGTGCGAGCGGTCCACGCCGTCAAGCCGCCACCCGAGCGGCTGACCCTGACTTTCCCTGTCCTGAACGCCGCCCGGGCGGTGCTGTTCCTGGTTCAGGGGGAGGGGAAGCGCCGGCCCCTGGCAGGCGTGCTGGCGGGAGACGCGAGCTTGCCGGCAAGCCGGGTGCGCCCCGCCGACGGCGAATTGCGCTTCATCGTCGATCGCGCCGCCTGGCCTGCCTGACCGACCGAGTGATCCGAACCGGCCCCTGGCTCGTTTCTACTGCAGAAGCTGCAAACGAATGGGTTCCTTCAGGAGGCGCGGCGATGATCGACCAGGCAAACGATGAGATCCGGGCAGGGGCGGCCGCCGCCGAGCGCCGGCGCCAGGTCGAGATCAGCACCCGCCGCCCGTTTGTATATCTCGACTGGCTGATCGTCCAGTTGGAGGAGTTCCACGTCGCCGGCAAGAAGCGGATCCCTCGGGCCTTCGAGCCGCACCTCTATGCGGTTGCGGACCTGCTTCCCGAAGGCGTCCAGCCGCCGCTCACCTGGCGCACCCTGATCCGGCACGTCATCGACCAGGTATTCGACCTGCAGGAGCAGTTGCTCCAGCTGCGCGACCCGGAGCGGGCCCGTGTCCTGGCCCGCGAGGATGGGCGGGAGATGCCCCCGATGTTCCTGCTGCCACGGCAGGATACGCCTTCCGAAACCGCCGTCGCCTAACCCGCCGGCGCTGGCTCCTGGGGCCCTCGAACCGTAGTGTCGGACTATCACATAACTTGTTTCTTGACACGCTCAACGCAGCGTGACATCTTGGTGACGCAGCGACCAAGAATCTCGAAACAAGGTAGGGAATCCCACCGTGGCCATCGCCTCCGTCCGCCGCCGGGCAGCCGGGCCCGTCAGCCACCGCATAGAACGACGGAACCGTAAGCGCAACCTGCGCGAAAACGCCGGGCTGCTGGCCCGGACGGCTGGATGGACGGCTGGCTTTCTGCTCCTGGGCTGGTTGGTGGCGGCCGGTTTCTACGGCCTGCTGGTCAACGCATGAGGCACGTTTCGGGGCGCCGGAACCCTCACCGGCACGCGAACTATCGGATCAAACAGTGGCGCCGCCGGCGCCGTCACGCGCTTCGGCAGATCGTCATCCTCTCCCTGATTGCTCTCTTCATGCTGCCGCTGCTGACGGTGCCCGCCGTCGCCGCCCAGACGGTGGGCGACCTGCCGGCGGTTACCGGCCTCTCCTCGAACAATTTGCAGCAGGACATGCTGATCTATGACCGGCACGGTAACCTGCTGGCCGACATCGGCGACCAGGGTGACCACCGGATCGTGGTGCCGCTGAGCTACATCTCGCCCAACGTGATCGACGCCACTATCGCGGTGGAAGACCATACCTTTTACTCGAACAGCGGCGTCGACCTTGCCGGCACCATCCGCGCCGCGATTGCCGACTACACCGGTCACCGGATCAAACAGGGTGGCAGCACGATCAGCCAGCAGCTTGTCAAACAGGTCTTCATCGGCCCGCATCCCGACGAAACGCTGCAGCGCAAGTTGAAGGAGGCGGTGCTGGCCCTCGAGGTGAACAAGCGTTACACGAAGGACCAGATCATCGAGATGTACCTCAATACCATCTTCTATGGAAGCCAGACCTATGGCATCGAGGCAGCCGCCCGGACCTACTTCCAGAGCAACGCGCATGACCTGACCCTGGCACAGGCTTCGATGCTCGCCGGCCTGCCGCAGGCGCCCACCCAGTACAACCCGCTGATCAACCTGACGGCGGCCAAGAAGCGCCAGCTCGAGGTTCTCAAGGCGATGGTGGACAACCACTACATCACGAAGGCGCAGGCGGAGGCCGCTTACGCAACCAAGGTGACGATTTATGCTCCGACCAACCACTTCGAGGCGCCGCACTTCGTCGACTACGTGCTGCAGACCCTTCGCACCCAGTTCCACATCCAGCCCAGCGACCGCAAGGGTTACCGCGTCTACACCAGCCTCGACCTCAACCTGCAGCACATGGCGGAGCAGGTGGTGCGCGACCAGATCGCGCAGAAGGGCAACTACTACAACTTCCACGACGCCGCGCTGGTCAGCATGGATCCGAAGACCGGCGAGATCCTCGCGATGGTCGGCGGCAACGACTACAACCGCCCCGGTGGCCAGATCAACATGGCGAACACGCCGCGCCAGCCTGGCTCTACTTTCAAGATCTACACCTACTCTGCGGCAATCGAGAGCAAGAAGTTCAACATGATCACGCCCATCCTCGACCAGCCCATGGTGTTTCCTGTCTTCGGTGGTGCGAGCGGCTTCGATCCCTACATGCCTCTCAACTATGACCTGAAGTACCACGGGGTGCTGCCGCTCAAGTTGGCGATGGGTAACTCGATGAACATCCCCGCACTCAAAACCGAGCTACGGGTCGGTATCCCGAGCGTGCTGGACGTGGCCCGCAGGATGGGAGTCACCCACCTGAACCAGCCGGATGACAACTACTCGATGAGCCTTACGCTGGGGGCCTACGAGGTCACCGCGGTGGACATGGTGACGGGCACGTCCACGCTGGCCAACCTCGGCATCCGGCACATGCCGGCGCCCGTGCTCACCGTCAAAGACGGCCTCGGTCGGGACGTCATCACCTACGACCCGACCAAAAACGAGTACCGCGCGATCAGCCCGCAGGTCGCCTTCATCATCGGCTCGATCATGTCGGACGACCGCAACCGCTGCCTAGAGTTCGGCTGCCACGGCGACCTGACTCTTCCTGGTCGGCAGGTGGCGGCCAAGACCGGCACCACGCAGGATTTCCACGACAACTGGACCATCGGCTTCACGCCCACCCTGGCCACAGCGGTGTGGGTTGGTAACCCGGACAACACGCCGCTGAGCCACAACTCTACCGGTATCGTCGGCGCCGCCCCCATCTGGCACAAGTTCATGATGCAGGCGCTTGCGGGGGTTCCGAACCAGTGGTACGCGACCCCGGCCGGCCTCGATAAGGCCGGCGACAACTACTTCCTGCCCGGCACCGAGAACGTCAAGTCGCCGGCGCTGGCGTGGCCGACCTGCCGACTGGGCCGCTACAACCCCTACAACCTGACC
>Ga0102924_1002878_pt1 | contig 18389 bp, 18 predicted proteins | sample PaiPotPPM11metaG_FD_80116 | JGI IMG/M metagenome (GOLD analysis project Ga0102924, IMG submission 80116) | Iron sulfur acid spring bacterial and archeal communities from Banff, Canada, to study Microbial Dark Matter (Phase II) - Paint Pots PPM... ...
AGCGAGGTTGTTGCATGTCGGCACTGGTAGCTGCTCAGATGTTTGAACGGTACCGTATCAATCGCTGGTTGGGCAGCGGGATATCAGGAGAAACCTACGAGGCCGAGGATACGGTACAGTTGCGTAAGGTCGCCCTCAAATTGATCCACCCCTGGGGAATATTGCCGGACGCGGCGCGCCGCCAGTTCTTTCGCGAGATGCAGGACATCAGCCAGCTTCATCACCCGTACCTCGCTCCCATCCTGGATTATGGCGAATCTGAGGGCAAGCTCTACGTGGTGCGGCGCTTCGCCTCCACCGGTTCGCTGCTGAGTAACGAGGGGCGAATATGGTTTAAGCCGCCCTTGCCTATCAACGATGCCTTCCACTATGCCCATCAACTCGCGCAGGCCCTGAACACGCTGCACGCGCAAGGACACCCGCACGGATCGCTGACGCTCTCCAATATCCTGATCCTGCGTGGGTTCAACGCGGATCACGAACCTGATTTCGCGCCGTTCTTGCTCTGCGATGCCGGGCTGGCGAACTTCGCGCGCTTCTTCGGCCAGCCGCAGATTACGCTCTTGCCGATTACCGCCGCGCCGGAACAGTTCAGCAAACGAGTCACGCCCGCCAGCGATCAATTCGCGCTGGCTGTCCTGCTCTATTTCTGGCTGGCAGGCCACCCGCCCTATCTCGGTTCAACGGAAGAGATCGTGGAACAGAAGCTGACCGGGCGCTTTGTCCCGCTCACGTCGCTCAACCACGAAGTCACGCCGTCGCAAGAAGCGATCCTGCGCAAAGCGCTGGCCGTCTCTCCAGAAGAACGCTTTCCCTCGATCCCGGCTTTCACCGGCGCGCTGCTGGCGGCTCTGGCAGAAGCCGCGTCTGTCGCCAAAATAGCCGAGATTACGGCGGTAATGCCAGCAGAAGTTCAACCAGTCTTTGAGCCTATCCCGCAGACTGATCCTGGGCCTGTCAAAGAGGAGACGTCAACCTACCCTGCTGCATCAGATCATGACACTGCGCCAGAAGCGGCAACATCTGAGTCCGCTGGCAATGACGCCGGAACAGAACCAGTGCCTGCCGATATTCCCCACTCCGCTATTGACCTGGATTTTGACGCGATCCCTGACACGGACCCAGTAGCAACGCTCGCGACAGCAGAGGACGCAGCACCAACAGTTGCCGGTGAATCTCGCGTTGAAGAAACAACGCCGCCAGCATCTCTATCCTCACGCCTTGAAATCAGCGCAATTGATAGCACCGAACCCTGTGAATTCATCCTGGAAGAGGAAGAATACATGCTGGGCCGCGCCGGATCAGACGTGATTTTCCTGGAAAATAGCTCCGTCTCCCGGCATCACGCGCTGCTGCGCCGCGTTGATGGTTGCTACATCCTCGGCGATAACCGCAGCGCCACCGGCGTGTATGTGAACGGGCAGAAATTGACCGATCAGGAAGCGCGCGCGCTGGTTGACGGCGATCAGATTACGATAGGGAACTACGCATTGATTTTCCGGCAAGGCTAACGAGAGCGGATTTCCCGACAAAGCTTGACATTCTCCATTTTCTTTACTATACTAGGTGCAGGTTCTGTATGATACAGTCTTTGAAACTGTAAGATACAGTGATCTATTCTGATAAGCATAGAACAGGTGATTGAACAACCTATGGATCGGGGAAAATGCAAAGGAAGGGAACGATTGCTTGGCGCGGCCTCTAAGCTGACCCAGGAACGGCCCTTTGACGAGATCACGATCGACGATATCATCAAAGAGGCTGAACTTTCGCGACCCGCCTTCTACTACCACTTTACCGGCGGAAAAGAAGAGTTGCGGGCCGAACTGGTCAAGCGCGAACTGCTGGTAGCTGTGCCAACGCAGGACGCGCGCCTGCCCATACTCGAAGCGGCGGTGCGCCTGTTCGCGCGCGGCGGTGTATCGGCAACGACGCTAGAGGACATTGCCGCCGAAGCGGGCGTGACTCGCGGCACATTGAGCTGGCACTTCCACAGTAAAGATGACTTGCTAACCGCTATCGTCAAGAGCTATGGCCCACATGCCATGCTTTCCTCGATGAAGGAGCAAATTGAGCAGGATCGGCAGAACGGCGTACTGATTGATCCCGAAATGTACTTCCATCGTCTCGCGGAGGCATTGTATGACTGGTTCATCTCGCAGAGCGATCTGACCCGTCTGGCGGTCCTGATCATCTACACACATCCAGAAGCAGCGCGCATCATCGCGGATATGATGATCGAAGGCCGCAAGCAAATGTCGTCTTACGTGAAGGCATGGCAAGAACAAGGGTATTTCCGCAAAGATATCGATCCGACCATCTGCGTTAAAGTCATGGTGATTACCTTTGCTATGCGCGCCATTGGGCGCGATCTGGTGTTTCCGTTTGAAGAACAGCTTACCCGCGAAGAGTTTATCGATCAACTGGTATCCTTATTGTTATTTGGCATCGTCGAACGCGATCAGCAGCAGAAAGCTCAAACAGCCGGAGGGTGATCAAGTGAGACGAAATATGCACCTGTTTCCTTAGCGTAAACCATGCAGGAAGGGAGTTTCTCCACATGCAAGCTACTGCCCAGGCCGGGCAGTCGGAAGGCAGGATATCCTACAAGTGGATCGTAGCGTCGGTGGTGATCCTGGGCGTGTTTATGAGCATCCTGGACCAAACCATCGTCAATATTGCGCTTTCACGCCTGGAAACCGACTTTGGGGCGGACGTCCACAGCGTTCAGTGGGTGCTGACGGCATACATTCTGACGCAGGGCGTTGTCACTCCAACCACGGCCTTTTTCGCTGACCGTTTTGGGATCAAGCGTTTTTATATTATCTCGCTGATAGCGTTCACCGTGGGATCGGCTCTGTGTGGTCTGGCCTGGAGCCTGCCAGTACTGATCTTCTTCCGCATCCTGCAAGGCGCGGGCGGCGCGGCGCTGTTCCCTTTATCCATCACGCTGCTGTTTCGCGAGTTCCCGCCGCGGGAACGCGGTCTGGCAATGGGCTTATTCGGCGTCCCCGCGCTGCTGGCCCCCGCCATTGGCCCGACGCTCGGCGGCTACATCGTCACTTATGCCGGCTGGCAACCGATCTTCTACATCAATGTTCCCATCGGCATCGTCGCCGTTATCCTTTGCTCTTTACTCATACGTGAATATCGCCCGGATGAACACGTCACCTTCGATCTGCCAGGATTTTTCTTCGCGGCGATCGGCCTCGCGACCGTCCTCTATGGTATTAACGATGCCAGCACCGACGGTTGGACCTCCGGCACGGTGCTTGGCTTCCTCGCGGTAGGGATTCTCTCACTGGCAATTTTCACGGCCTACGAGATTGCGCTGGCGAATCGCGGCGGCAGACCTTTGCTGGATATGCGACTCTTTCGTAACGGCCCCTTCCGCGCCGGCGCGATTGCCAACATGTTTGTGGTATTCAGCCTGTTCGGCGGCCTCTTCCTGCTGCCGCTCTACCTGCAAAACATCCGCCAACTGAGCGCCTTCCAGGCTGGCCTGATCCTGCTTCCCCAGGCGCTGGCTTCGATGGTCAGCGTAGTGGCAGGCGGGCGACTGGTGGATCGCATCGGCGTGCGCGCCGTCATGATTCCGGGGCTGCTGATCCTGGCATTAGCTAACTACGAGCTATCGCTGATCACCATTTATTCGCCCTACTGGTGGCTCCAGGTGATGCTGATCCTGCGCGGCATAGCCCTGGGCCTCACCGTACAGCCGCTGACCGTCGCCATGCTGTCCGAGATTAGCCCGCGCGACCTCGCCCAGGCATCATCGCTCAGCACCGTCGTGCGCGCCGTCGCCAGTTCGCTGGGTATCGCCATCCTGGCAACGCTGGTGCAGGCGCAGGAGCAAGTACACTTCGCGCACCTCGCCGAGCAGGTGACAGCCAGTTCGCGCATCGGGCAACTCTTGCCGCAGCTAGAGGCGCTCTTCGTAGCGCACGGTTATAGCTTACAGAATGCTACCAGTACGGCTTTGCAGTATATCGCGCTGTTCCTGGAGCAGATAAGTTTTACTATGGCCGTGCAGGATGCTTTCCTGCTGACGGTTGGCGTCGTAGGTATCGCGATCATCGCCACGTTCTTCGTCGGCAGCAGGCGCAAGGCCGCGACAGCGCAGCCGGGAGCCGCTGGCGCGGGCGAAGAAGGCGAGGAGCGCATCCTGGTAGCAATCGAATAGGACAGTTCCTCGCACACATCATAAAAGGAGAGATTTTATCATGCGTCGTTTGATTTTGATCCCGTTGCTCATCGTCGTCGCGGTTTTCGCTATTGGAGGCGGTGTAGCGTATGCGATTTACAACAATTACATGTACTATGGTACCGATGATGCCCAGATTAACGGCAACATCGTGAACGTGAACGCGCCAGTAGCGGGCGTTCTATCGTCGCTTTCTGTAAAACTGGGCGATACTGTCACTGCCGGTGAGGCCATCGGCGCGATCTCACCAGCCGCGGCCTCCACCACCACGGGTACAGGCGCGCCGGCAACGATCAACTTGACCAGCCCGATCAACGGCTCAGTCGTGGAAATCGCGGCGGTTTCAGGTCAGGGGGTAGCTCCCGGCTTGCCCATCATCGAGGTGACCGATCTCAGCCAGATCAACGTCGTTGCCTATGTCGATGAAGGAGTCATCAACAACATCTCCAACGGCCAGAGCGTCGATATTACAGTTGATGCCTATAGCGGTACGACCTTCAGCGGGCATGTCCAGCAAATCGTCCAGGCGGCGGCCAGCGAGTTCTCATTGCTGCCAACCCAGGACTATGCCAGTAGCAATTTCACCAAAGTAGGCCAGCGCATTCCTGTGATCATTACGTTGGATGGAACCGGCGGCAAAGACCTGGTTCCCGGCATGAGCGCCGAAGTCACGATCCACCTTCACTAACATCGACGAAATAGCGTACACTGAGAGCTGATGGCGTGCGCTATTCTCCGCCGTGAAAGGAGCCTTTTGTGAATTTACTGATTATTGGTGGCCTCTTCGCCCTGGGAGTCGTGGCAATCCTGGGCGCGGTTCTGCTGGGGATCAGCGAGCAGCGCCGCGAGAACACGCGGGCAACCGCGGTCTCAGCGCCGGCATCATTGCCCGAAGCTGATCGCCCGGCCAGCGCTTCCCCGGCGGCAGCGCCTTCGCCCGTTTCAAGGCCAACCATCCCCCTCGATCACGCCAGCACGCGGCTGCTGAATGAAGAAGCGCCGGCCCACACAGCGCTGGATGGACAATTCCACGAGCTGGCCGACGAGATTCGCGAACTGCACCGGCAAGCCTGGGATCTCGAACAGCGCCTCAGCACGCTGACCAGTACGGTCAATCGTATCGAACGCCTGCAAAACGGCCATACCAGCATCGAGGAAGAAATATCAAGGTAATATGGTGAAGCAATAAGCGCCGGTCGGCCCGAACCGGCGCTTATTGCTTCACCATATTACCTTTCCATATCCTCTGCTGGCGCACTATCGTAAAACCAAGACCTTGATACTGCGCCAGCGTTACCGCGTCGTCGCCCCAGGATTCAAGTTCGATATCAACGCGCTCGCGCTCGCGCAGCCACTGCACGCCTGCCTGTAAAAGCGGCACGAACAATCCTTTGTCGCGATACTCCGAGACGATCCCTGGACTATCAACATAGCCCAGCGGTTTGCCATACTTATGACTCAGTTGCTCACTCATCTCCACGCGGCAAATGCCGACGAGATCGCCGTTGGGCGCGTAGAGCAACAACATACCCTCCTGATCGATAGCCGGAAACCAGGCGTTTAGCTCATCCTCTGAAAGATGATGGTGCCCCCATAGTCCCTCGTAGCAGCGATTGAAGGCTTGCAGCAACATCGAGAAATCTTGCACGTCGCTATATGGGCGAACGACATAACCATCAGCGGGCCACGCGGGGGCAGCACTGGAAACAGCAGCGGCGAGCGACATGACGGTATAGGCAGAGACAGGCGCGAAGCCGCGCCGCAGCAGGAAATTATTGGCGGCGGTATGCTTCACATCGACATAAGCGAGTACAGACTCGGCATGCGCTTCCCTGGCGCTATGCAGCGTGCGCATCAGCAACTCGCCGCCGATGCCGCGCCCGCGCCACGCCGGATGCACCACGACGGTGATGTCAGCATGGAGATTGGAGGGCGTTTTCCACAATGTGCTGTAGGCGATAATTTTACCCGGTTCGCTGGACAATTCGACCATCCAGCGATCGCGAACGAGATCGTGACCCACCCATGTCAACTGTTCGCGCAACATCTCTTCGCTGGTGTCTTCGCCAGAATGATCGACGGCCTCGGCTTCCCCCAGTAAGGCTGCCATGCGCGGAATATCGTCCAGCTCAAAACGGCGAAAATGGAAAAGCGATTCATCCATTAACGATCCACCAGTCCTCTCGTGAGCATGACGGCGGTTACAAACGTGCGATAAAGATCGAGCAAATTTTCGCCGACGATCCTCACTGTGCGGGCATTGACGCGCTCCACGTCGCGAATCCAGCCGGCCATCTCGGCCATGTCAGCAACGAGGAACGTGATCTCGACCGTGACCGGCAAGTTGAACGCAGGCGGCAGCATCGCGCCGATATTCTGCACGGCGCGAGCGGCCCCGGCGCGCAGCATCTCGCAGGCAACGGTGGGATGAATGTGCGCGGCAGCGAAGCGTCCCAGCGACTGTTTTACGATCACTTTCTCAGCTTCCGGCGCGACCAGTTGCGCCTCGTTCGCCGTCGCCTCGTCACCACTCACAAAAATGATCGGTACGCCGAAATGCGCGGCGACCAGCGCGTTGAGGCCCGACTCGCCCACAACTTCGCCGTTGATGCGTACCTCCCAGATAGCGCCGGGATTGTAGGTATGCGACAGCACGGCGTGTTCCGCGCCAATCGAGCCATGATAGCTGACAAAACACGCGCCGTCAAAGCTGTCGTCTAATCCCTGCATCATGTAAAGCGGCTTGTGCCGACCGGTGATCAGCGTGGCCCGCCCAACGAGGTCCTGCGGGTGCAGGTTGCGCATGACGCTGTGCGCGTCGTTGACGACAAACTCGGTTGCGCCCGCCTCTTGCGCGCCCCTGATGACGGCATTGACTTCTCCGGTGAGCAGCTTGCGTCCCTGCTCGTATTCGGCCTGCCCTTCCATAATCTGCTCCCAGGCAACAATTCCGCTTGTACCTTCAAAGTCGGTTGACAAGAACAATTTCATAATAGCTTGCTCCTTTCAGATTGCTTGCCACAAGTATAGGGGCATTCTATAATAAGGTCAACCTACATTTTACACGTGTCTGCGCCTTTCGGAAGGAACCTCGTAGGGGCGCGGGCTTGCCCCGCCCTGGCGAGCAACAGCAGACCCTCACCATTTTTGGGCGGGGCAAGCCCGCGCCCCTACGAGGACGGAGAGTTCATTCTCCGAGGGGTATTGGGATAGAACGATTGCGCGAGAAGGAGCGAGGTGTGTATGAGCGAGCCAGAATCTCTTCAAGAACTCGATACCCAGGAAGGGTATGCTCTCTGGGCAGCGTCGTATGATGAGGAAAAAAATCTCTTGATTATTCTCGAAGAACTTTTTCATCACCGATTTTCATCCCGCCCACACCGCTTATGGATGGCAGACGCAGTTCAAGCAGGCGGGAGTGAAGTATCTCCTGCCCAATATACCTCATACGCGAGAGGATTATCTGGCGGCTATCACCGCGAGCGGCTTGACGATCCGGAAAGTGATGGATATTCCCTTGCGTGAATTGCCCGGGGAATACCACTCAGAGGAGTTTGTGCGCTTGAATATTGAAAAGTTGTTTTGTTTGATCATCCTGGCGCAAAAATAAGGATAGCCAATCGCTGCTGCATCCAGGAATCATTCATTTGGCCCACCCATACCCCGGTCCGCCAGCCGCGCGCGCAATATCGATGCTCGCCTGGCGTCCGGTTTGCGCCGGGTACTGCTCGTTCACGGCTTGCCGAAGCGCATCGAGTGCTTCGTCGCGCACGAGGTTGATGGTGCAGCCGCCGAAGCCGCCGCCGAGCATCCGCGCGCCCAGCACGCCGGAGACGTTTCGAGCGATCTCGACGAGCGCGTCGAGTTCAAGGCAACTGACCTCGTAATCGTCGCGCAGGCCAGCGTGGGAGAGCCAGAGCAATTCGCCTATCTCCACGAACGCGCCCCTCTGCAAGAGGTCAATGGCTTCAAACACGCGCGCGTTTTCCGCGATGATAAAGCCCGCTCGCTGGCGCAGTAACTCCGGCAATTGCGGGCCGTAGCGACGAAATTGCTCCGGAGAGATGTCACGCAAGGCGCGGATCGCTGGCGCAAGCTTGTTGTCCGGCTCCGCGCGCGTGATAATCTCGCGCAGCAGTTGAGTGGCTTCTTCACACTGCCTGCGCCGTTCGTTATAACCGGACGAAGCCAGTTCGCGGCGCACACCGGTATCGATGATCACCAGCGAGAGGCCGGGCGCATCGAAGGGATAGTAACGATAGTCCAGCGAGCGACAATCGATCAGGATGGCCTTGCCGGGCTGCCCCAGGCACGACGCCGCCTGGTCGAGAATGCCGGACTGCACGCCGGACGCGGCATGTTCAGCCTTCTGGCATAACTGCGCAACCTGCATAGGAGTCAATATAGCAGCGTCATGGCCGATGGTAAACTGACCCCGTGAGAAGAGCGCGCACGCCTGGGCCGTCGCCACCTCAAGGGCCGCCGACGAACTCATGCCGCCGCCCAATGGCACATCGCCGCCAACCACGGCATCAAAGCCCGGCACAACAATGCCTGCCCGTAGCAGTTCCGTCATCACGCCCAGGACATAGCGCGCCCATCCTGGCAGCGACGCTCTCCTGACCTCGAATGCCGCGGGCAGACCGACCAGCGAAAACCCGGCATATTCTTGCAAATGCGTTGACCAGAGCCGCACAACGCTATCATCACGCGCGCGCCCGGCAAAAGCGGCAACGCGATCAACGGCGATGGGCAAGACGAAACCATCGTTGTAGTCGGTATGCTCGCCGATCAAGTTGACGCGCCCTGGCGCCCACGCTGCGCCAACAGGCGATGCATACGCCTGATCGCCTAGAAAGGCTGTAGGAAATGCCGCGAGCGCGGACTGGACAGGCGCGGGAAACAGTTCAGTTTGCATCGTCAGTCACTCCATGTGATGGCGGGCATGAGCCGCCTGGCTGCCCAGCAGCACACAACGCCCCTGGCGGGCTAACGCTGCCAGCAACTCAGCTTTATCAGCCTGTGACTGATCGCCGCCATAGACCCATTCGTTCCAGGTTTCGCGGTCAGTAAAAAGCGCCCAGGCCACCGGAGCGACGGCTTGCCTGGCGGCGCGCATGATCTCCAGCGCGTCAGGCAAACCCGGCTCAAGCTGCGCGACAGGCTTGAGGTCAGCCTCGGAGAAAGCCTCGAAGGTGCGGAGCGATTGTACTTCTCCGGCCAGAACTTCACACGCGCAGCCTATGATCAGGCGTTCTTCCCCAAAAACTTCGCCCTCTTCTGGCGGCAGCGCTTCCCAGACGCCTGCAACCAGGCAACATTTTTCCGGCAAACCGCTGAGAAAAGTTTCAATAGTGTGCCTGTCCCAGCCATGCCAGGAATAGTCTTTATCGCTGTATTCCAGCCGCAGCGCAGCATCTAACAACGGTCGCAGCGCGGGCCACAAGATAGATTCCGCGTCGATCACCTGTAACGTTTCAGCTATCACGGACAACTCCACGCAAAGATATCAGCAGGTCGTAATGAATTCTGCCCTTGCCTCGCCTGCCACTCAGTATACAACACGACGTAGTCGTATATTATGATAGAGTACGCGGATTTGAGAAAGCCCTGGAAGCTCGCAAAAATCATCCTCTAGTTAAATATCCTCTCATGCGTTATAATGAGGATAATCTCTCTGTATTACTATCATATTTGGAGAGGGTAGACTCGTTTAGCGGGTCAACACATTAAAACAAGGAAGGTACAGAACCGTGCCCTGGTGTAAATTTTTCGTACCCAAAATTGCCTCGCCGCGAGCGAAAGCGGATGATCCCGATCTGAATGATGACATCATGTATGCTAAATGTATCAAGGGACATGTGTTGAAGGACGCCGACGATTGGATTCTCTGCGAGAATCTGCCAGCGCCCGACGCAAAATGTTGGCAAGAAGGCGGCGACACGATATTTTCTCTCAGGCGCAAACAGCGTGGTGAAGCACAGGCTGCCCAGAACGGGCAAACGGTCGAAGCCGAATCCACTCAACAGCGCGCGACTCCCTGAGCGGCATGAGCAATCAATCCCTACCAGCTTTTCTTTCTATGCTGCCCAAGCCTGATTTGATCACGCGGGTACACGAATATTTGTTGCAGTGGTATGCTGTCGCGGCACGTGACTTACCCTGGCGCGGGTCGAGCGATCCCTACGCGATACTGGTCTCGGAGATCATGCTTCAGCAGACGCAGGTTGAGCGCGTCTTGCCAAAGTACCGGCAATTTCTTGAGGCGTTTCCCACGTTGCAGGACCTGGCTGTCGCTCCGACGGCTGCCGTTATTTCGGCCTGGGTTCCTCTCGGCTACAACCGGCGCGCCGTCAACCTGCAAGCCATTGCCCGCCAGGTTGTCCAGGAATATGAGAGCCGCATTCCCGCGACGGTCGAGGAGTTGCTCAAGCTGAAAGGCATCGGTCGCTACACGGCAGGCGCTGTCGCCTGCTTCGCGTATCGGCAGCAGGTCGCGACGGTGGATACGAACATTCGCCGCGTGCTGCATCGCATCTTCTTTGGCCTGGAATACCCGCGGCCACGGTTGAACGATACGCAGATGCTCACTTTCGCCGAACACGCGCTGCCGCCGGGCGAGGCATACAACTGGAACCAGGCGCTGATGGATCTCGGCGCTACCGTCTGTACCAGCGCCGCGCCGCGCTGCGAGCAGTGTCCGGTACAAACAGCCTGTCACGCCTACGCGGAGATGGGACAGCACAGCCTCTTTCCTTCTGGCGCGGTCATACGGCAAGTGCGCAACGTGGCCGAGAAGAAAGCTGGCTACCAATCGCAGCCTTTCACCGGCAGCAATCGCTATTTCCGCGGGCGCATCATCGACCTGCTGCGCTCCCAGCCAGCCGAGACGCGTATTTCTCTCGCGGCGCTAGGAGAGCGCATCAAACCGGGATTTAGCGATGACGACCTGCTCTGGCTCCAGCAGCTAGTCGAGGGGCTGGCAAAGGATGGATTGCTGGATTATGCGCGGGAAGGCGTCAAGTTGCCATAAAGATTGGCGTTTATGCTCTTGCCTGGATCGGATATACTATGGGTGATGTTAGCGATATTTATCACGACGGAAAAGGAGTGTGCCGGTGCAATTAACCAGTCTCAAAGAGATTACCAAAGATTCTCGACATATTTTTCTCTCGCCGCATTTCGACGATGTGGTCTATTCCTGTGGCGGAACGCTCGGCGTGCAGGTCAGCAACGGGCTTCGCCCCCTGGTGATTACCGTGTTTGGCGGTCTGCCAGCTGAGGATCGGCAGCTCAGCCCCTTCGCGCTGGACGTCCAGCGGAGAATGCAGGCTAGCAATCTGAACGCCCATGATTTTGTGGCCGCGCGGCGTAAAGAAGACGCCAAAGCGCTCGGTGTGCTGTCCTGTGACTATCTATGGCTCGAATACCTGGACGCGATGTATCGCGGCGATCCTGCCTATTATACCAGCAACGAGCAGCTTATCGGCGGAGACGTTCACCCGGCAGACATGTGGATCGAGAAGCAACTCGCACAGGATGTGTTGGCAATCAGCGATCGTCTCCCGGACGCGGTCTGGTACGCGCCGCTAGGAGTCGGTCGTCACGTCGATCATCAGATCGTCACGTCGGTGGCAGACCGTCTCGTGCGGCGCGGCGCGAAGATCAAGTTTTACGAAGATTTCCCACGTGTCCTGCAAGATGGCGCATTGGAAGAGCGTCTAGAAGAGCTGGGAGGGACACTGGATCCGGCATACGTGGAAATGTCCGAGATGTTGCCCTTGCGCCTGGAAGCCGCGGACTGCTATGCATCGCAGACGCCAGTGAACTTCGCCGACAGGGCGGCCATGCACAGGAGCATGGAGGAATACACACACGGCATTCGTCCAATACAAACCGTTCACCTGGAACGCTACTGGACAGTGCGTTAAGATAGAAACTACCATAATACCCTTTGCCAGAAAGCCCTTGTTGGGAACAGTTGTGGTGGTGGGGCGGCGGGGGAGGAGAAAGAGACCATATGAAAGGGATAGAAGGGTGGACACTGGGACGATACGAGCTGCGGAGGCGTATCGCTCAGGGAGGAATGGCAGAGGTCTACCTCAGCTATGACCGGCGCGTGCGGCGACAGGTCGCGATCAAAGTTCTCTACGGGCGCGATGAGTCATTCATCCGGCGCTTTGAACGCGAGGCGCTTGCCGTTGGCACGCTCTCTCATGATCACATCCTGCCACTCTATGATTACGGCGAGCAGCGCCCGTGGTATTACCTTGTGATGCCCTATGTCGAGGGAGGAACACTGCGCGATTACTTGCTGAAACGCAAACGGCTAACCCTCGAAGAAACGGGCAGTTTTATCGATCAGATCGGCGCGGCGCTGCAATATGCACACAACCAGGGAGTAGTACACCGGGATGTCAAACCCTCGAATATCCTGTTGCGCCCGGATGGCTATGCCTACCTCGTTGATTTCGGCCTGGCAAAAGCGATGGAGGGGGCCGAGGCACTGACAAACTTTGGCGCGATGATCGGCACTCCTGAATACATGGCCCCGGAACAATCCAATGGCGTGAATGATTATCGCAGCGACATCTACTCGCTCGGCGTCATCTCCTATCAAATGCTGACGGGGCGCGTACCTTTCACGGCTGAATCGCCGGTCGCGGTCTCGTTGAAGCATATCCAGGTGCAGCCAACTCCGCCGCGCGAACTCAACAGCGAAATACCACAAAGTATCGAAGACGTCATACTCAAGGCGTTGGCAAAGGATCCTAACGACCGCCACCAACAAGCTCAAGTGTTCTCTACCGCCTTTTGGGAAGTTCTCCAGCACGAGCGCGCGCTGTCCAGCATCCAGGTGGCCGCGCCAGGCATGCCGGATAGCGAGAGCCAGAATCAGGCTCTCGCGAAGCAAACAGCAGGCGACGGCTCCGGTTCTGCGCTGGCGAACACTGCTTCGATCCGGCAGCCAACCACCGCGCCGCTGCTGTTTCCCCTGGTCGGCAAATCGAAACTGCCGCTGTCGCTGCTGTCAGACGAGCCGATAAAAGAAGTGCGACGACCCTACAACCAGGCTCGCAAACGCCGCGCGAGTACCATCATCGCTGCTCTTGCGCTTGTCCTGGTAGCGGCGCTCGCCACGCCTCTTGGCCTTATCTGGCAAGCGCACGGAATGCATAACCACAGCGCGCCAACGCCAACCGTCAACAGCCAGAAAACGATTCAGGCAGAAACTGCCCTGACAGAAACTGCGCTGGCCCAGGCGCAGTTGCAAGCCACGCTTGCCGCACAATCGCGAGTACAGGCGACGGCAGGCATCACTTCGGCCATCGGCGCGGGCCATGTTCTCTACGCCGATTCCCTGTCCACTCCTGGCGGCGGCTGGATCGATGACGGCCACCAGTGCTTCTTCTCACCAGAAGGCTATTATGTGCGCACCTTTACGGCACATACGGTCGCCTGGTGCTACTCCAACCAGCAGCAATTCGCGAACGCCATCTTTACGGTACAGGCGCAACTGCTGTACGGGGGTATGTGCGGACTGGTCTTCCGGCTCAGTCCCACCGCTCACGAGTTTTATGTGCTAGAACTCAACAGCGAAGGTGAGTATCGCTTCATTCGCGCCAGGGGAAACAACCCGCTCAACTGGCTGACGCTTATCGACTGGACGCGCTCGAATGCCATAGCCGCCGGCTATGGGCAAACAAACACGCTCCTGGTCATCGCCAACGGAGCCAATTTCCGTTTTTATGTCAACAAGCAGCTCGTCATGGCGAACTACACCGACACGGCCTATACAACGGGACTGATCGGGCTGCTCGTCGGAGGGGACAACTCAGGCGGCACTGAGGCGGTGTTCAGCAACATCTGGGTGTTCCAGAGGTAAGAGCCAGCGCCCTGCTTGCCTGCCTCCTCTCAGCAGGGCGGTTGCGGGGATGCACTTTCCCCCGGAATAAGTTATAATCTAACCAGACACGCTATTTCCTTAAGCGCGACAATGCAAGTCTAAGCAGGGCAAGTAGAGATGTTTCCTGTACCATGATGCCTCCAACGTAGAGTTGCCAGCAGTTACTAGCAACGGATCTTGCGTTGAAGTATCTGTCCAGGCGGGTTATCTCTGACTCTCTAGAAAGGAAGATGCAAATATGCAAGCAAAACCTCCTCCAACAGGGCCAGGCAAGGAAGATGCACTGCCGGTATCACTCCCCGCGAAGTCGCCGGATGAGCAATCAACTGCACAGGCAGTAGCTGCTACCTACACCATAATCGGATGGGTCTTGCAGTGGGGGGTCATACTCAGCGCCGCTGTCATTTTCATTGGGTTACTCATGCTGTCCCTGCAGCCTGATAAGTTCGCACCACAAAAACTCTCTGAGTTTCCGCAAACCTTTGGTGGGGTATGGGCGGGATTGCTGGTACTGCGCCCACAAGCCGTGATTACGCTCGGACTACTCTTGCTGATCGCTACCCCGGTGACGCGAGTAGCGGTCTCTATTGTCGCATTCGCAGCGGAGCATGATCGGCGTTTCGTAATAATTACGCTTGGGGTGTTGCTCATTCTCCTGTTCAGCATCTTCTTTGTGGGCGCTGTGGTAGTAGTGGGGCAGCACCAGAGCTTTCAACATGGTGAATACACCTGGCTCTATCCGTTACTGATTTTTATCGGGGCGATTGCAGCAGGTTTATTAGGTTCGCTCGTTGGTCTGGGGGGTGGGGTGCTGATTGTACCTCTGTTGACACTGGTCTTCGGATTTCCGATCTATTTCGCCATTGGAGCAAGCATCATCTCGGTGATTGCCACTTCCAGCGGGGCAGCCGCGGCCTATGTGAAGGACCACATGACGAACCTGCGCGTGGGCATGTTTCTGGAGCTGGCAACGACGACAGGTGCTATTAGCGGCGCCTTCCTCGCAGGGCTGCTGGAGCCCGGCTTACTCTCTGTTATTTTCGGCATCATTCTGCTCATTTCCGCCGCCCCGCTGGTCTTTAAGCTCGGTGAGGAACTGCCGACGGGAGTCAAGAATGATCGCTGGGCGAACTGGCTACACCTCAACGGCACTTACCCCGATCATCATTTGCATCAGGACGTGTCTTACCAGGTGACGCGGACGCCGATCGGGTTGGCAATGATGTATGTCGCCGGCCTCATTTCGGGCCTGCTGGGCATCGGCAGTGGTACATTCAAGGTGCTGGCGCTCGACGCCGCAATGCGGCTGCCCATGAAGGTATCCACCACCACCAGCAATTTCATGATTGGCGTGACGGCGGCCGCCAGCGCCGGCATTTACTTCTCACGCGGCGATATTCCCCCGCTGATTGCCGCTCCCGTTGCCCTGGGCATCCTGATCGGAGCGCTGGCGGGCGCGCGTTTGCTGGCTCACCTGAGCAACAGGTTACTGCGTATCATTTTCCTGGCTGTGATTGTGGTCGCTGCCGTTGAAATGGTGCTGCACGGATTTGGAATCGCGTGAGAGAGGGTTGATCGGGGCAATTCCCATGTAGTTGCCCCGAGACTATCCTGAAACTATCCTGATAATGAACGGACGGGGAATGAACATGACCATGTCCCTTGTTTTCGTGATAGGAGACAATCTTATCACGGCCAAAGGGGTTCTTTTTTTATGAGCATTGACACAACACTAGCGTCGGCGTTTTCTCACAATGGGCATAAACCGGCAACGACACATATCGCTTATATGGCGTTAGGTTCCAACCTGGGCGATCGCCGCGGCAGCCTGGCGGCTGCTTTGCAACAACTGCGCGCGATCATGGACATCACGGCTGTATCTTCCGTCTATGAAACCGCGCCCGTCGGGTATCACGATCAGCCGCTTTTTCTCAACATGGTCTGTCAAGGGCAAACCAACTTATCGCCGCAGGAGATTCTGAAACAAGCAAAAGCTATTGAAACAACCCTGGGACGTCAACCTACGTTCCGCGACGGCCCGCGCGTTATTGATATCGATCTGATTTTCTATGACGATGCGCAAATCAAGCAGGACAATCTGATCGTGCCACATCCGCGCCTGACGGAACGGGCTTTTGTGCTGGTTCCGCTGGCGGAGATCGCCCCAGACATGGTTGAGCCTATCAGTGGCCGCACGGTGCAAGAGCTGCGGCGGGACGTGACGCAGGATGGTATCAAAAAGATTGCCGCTGACCTGAGTATCCCGCTGGATAGAGATATCCAGAGCAGCCAGCCCGCCGTACACGTGCGGCTCGGCAAGGCGGGAGTGGTCGGCATTCGCAAGGCGCTGCTGATCGGCGAGAAGGATCACTCCCAATGGTTCGATGCGACCTTCGATCTGTATGCCGACCTGGAACCGACGCAAGCCGGCGTTCACATGTCGCGCTTCAACGAGTCATTGGAGAAGGTTCTCGAAGAGAGCGCTGCCAGCGTCTGGCCGCGCATTGAGCTGCTAGCGGAACACGTGGCGCAGACTGTCGTGCAAAAGCAGCGCGTCTCCCGCGCCGAGGTCTCTATTCGCACGAGCATGCCGCTGCAGAAGTGGACGCCGGTAACGGGACGGCGCACGCAAGAAATCTACGGGCTGCTGGCCCAGGCCGTGGCAACGCCGGAACAGAGCAAACGTATGATCGGCGTCGAGGTCGAGGGCATGGTCGCCTGCCCCTGCGCCCAGGACATGGTGCGCTCCTACACGCGCGTGCGCCTGCGAGAAGAAGGCTTCAGCGATGACGACATCGAGAAAATGCTCGCCGTTACGCCGCTCGCCACACATAACCAGCGCGGGCGCGCGACATTGCTGATCGGCACTGACCAGGCCGTGGATGCCAAAGATATGATCGTACTGGCGGAAAACGCCATGAGTTCAGAGAACTATGCTTTGCTCAAACGACCGGACGAACTCTACATCGTGAACAAGGCGCATAGCCGTCCGCGCTTCGTTGAAGATGTTGTGCGTGAGATTTTGCGCGCTGTTGTCGAATTATATACAGACCTTCCAGATGATGCCTTCATCTGGGTTGGCGAACGCAACGAGGAGACGATCCACAAGTATGATGTGGAGGCCGAGGGATGGGGTACGCTTGGGGAATTGCGGGCGGAAATCCTGCATCATCAGAGGCTTGCACAGCATACGACAAAAGAATGCTGGTTTGGATTGACCTCTTAACAACGCGGCATGACCATGTTATAATGCGCTTACACTTGAAGGAACATGCCGCTCGACACAATTATCGTGTGAGCGTACAATGAGATAGGGAGTACTTGTGGAAGGAGTCTTACTAGATTCGGCTCAGTTGGCAAGAATTGCGGCTGATACCGCCTCTGACAAAAAAGCCTCGGATGTGATCCTGCTGGACATTCAGGAGGTAACGACCATTGCGGATTACTTTGTCATTTGCACTGGGAACAACCCACGCCAGGTCGATGCTATTGCTGGCGCAATCGATGAGGAGTTGGGAAAACAGGGTGCCAGGCTGTTGCATCGAGAAGGAACTTCCGATACAGGATGGATTCTGCTTGATTTCGGCGATGTAATCGTGCATATCTTTGGAGTCAAAGAGCGGGAATATTATCGCCTGGAGCGCGTCTGGAGCGAAGCAAAAACAGTAGTATACCTGCAATAACCATCCAGGCAAACGCAAAGAGAAGGTGACAACGATGACATTTTTTCGCAATCGGATGTTTCTCGAAGGTATCGCTCTAGGCGGTATCTGTGGGATCGTGATTGGCTCAATCATTGCTTTCGCCATAGAGGAAAGCAGCATAGGCATGCTGCGCCGCTTTGTGAGCAAGCACACCTCGCGCAAGCGCGGCGTAGAATATAAATACTTTTATTAGCATGTTTTAGATGAGGGTTGCCCCGCGCATCCCTCGACAGGGGTCTATGTATCCCGCGTACCCTGGCGAAATTTTTGTTTTGAGGTAACATAAAGTGCGGCGTTTCGTGGTCGGGTTCGTGCTTCTCTGCCTGTGCGCGTTCAGCATCAGCGCAGGCATCTTTTATACCCCTGTGCTCGCCTCAACGGGCGGCCATGGCTGCGCGTCACCTGTCCCACCGGGCGTTCCCGGATCGCCCGCGCCCGCTCCAGCAGCGCCGGGCATCATCGTGATCAACGAAGTTTTGCTCGCTCCCCACTCGACCTGGAATTGTTCCGAAACCAGCGGCACCTACTTTGCCGCCAGCGATTCATGGATCGAGTTCTATAATACCCAGAACGA
>Ga0102924_1002879_pt1 | contig 18385 bp, 16 predicted proteins | sample PaiPotPPM11metaG_FD_80116 | JGI IMG/M metagenome (GOLD analysis project Ga0102924, IMG submission 80116) | Iron sulfur acid spring bacterial and archeal communities from Banff, Canada, to study Microbial Dark Matter (Phase II) - Paint Pots PPM... ...
GCGTAGTACATGGTGTGCAGCATCAATCCGCCTTCGTGGGGGCGAAGAAATACGGTGTACTCACGGTTGTGCATGGTGATTTTGGCGATGGCGACGTATTCGCTCTCCTCCAGCGCCTTAGTGAGTAGCGCATAAGGACGGCGGCCAGCTTCTTCCGGCATCATGTAATACGACGACTCGAAATAAACGGGATCGACGTCGCCGGCCTTGACGAATTCGAGAATCTCCATGGTCTTGGCGGTCTGCGGCTCGATCTTCTTGATCTCGTCGGGCTCAATGACGATGTATTCATCTTTGCGAAACTCGTAACCCTTCACGATCTCGCTGCGGTCTACCACCACGTTTTCCAATGGGCAGATGTACTGCTGCTTGACGCGCTGCTTATCAGGCCGGTGCAACATGTTGAAGGAGATGCCGCTGCTGCGCGCACCAGAGAAAAGGCGCACAGGCATGGAGATGAGTCCGAAGGTTAAATGACCAGACCACACCGATGATGGCATAGCTTTCCTCGCTGGCATCCCGGGCGCGACCCACAATCGGCCGGGAGAGTCGCTAAACTCAATGGCAGTGAGAGTTTAGCTCAGAACCGGCTTAGATGCACCAAACCGTGGGCACGGGGAATCGAAATTCGAAGCCTGAGGGAATGGGGTCGAAGACGTCTGCGTACTATGAATGGTAGTTAGCAACTTGGTTCCTCACGTCTCCGCTGAAAAAGCCTCCGGGAAACAGGCCCCGCTAACCAATACCGGTACAGGACATCTATCATCATTGGAGCAAATCTCTCGCGGAGGCCGACCATGCTCTTTTCACGATTCGCAAAGATCGTAGGTCTCAAGATCGTCGGGCCGATCTTGCTAACTTCTTTGGCAGCGGCGCAGGGTCCTCTAGTCCATGCACGGCCATTAGAACCAACAATCGTGCAGGACGCACCTCCAGCGGATTGCCACGTTACGCTGCCGTCGTCCAGTAACTTCGTGCCTCCGGCTCCCTTTCTGGCTGAGCCCGAGGTAAATACGGGCGGGTTGGGGAAAGATCAGTTTTGGTACGGGACCACGAAGCTCTGGACAATGCTTCCCGTAAGTGGAATCTGGAGAGGGTGGCAGCAGCCCATCAATGCGGGAGATTTCGCCTACAGCAACAAACTCCCATGGTACCGGTCGGATCCCCCAAAGCATGGGCAGGTCACGATTAGGGGAAGGCGGCTGGATGGACCTGCTCCGGCTTTCACGGAAACCTGGGCGCTCGGGATGGGCGGCATTCACATCCCGGTCTATGGATGTTGGCAAATTACTGGCCGCTACAGGGATCAGGAATTGAGTTTTACGGTCTGGGTTGCGCCGCCGACGGAATTGTCCGGTGCAATACATTTGCTATCGCATGAAGGGTCTGCAGCGAACGTTGCCCCGCGTCGGATCTTCGTCGATCGGGAAACGCAGTCGAGCTCACTGGTTTTCCAAGTCACGCCGGAGATTCCTCCGGAGGCGAAGGCAGCGGGCATCTCTGGTAGCGTGCTCCTGCACGCGGTCATCTCGACCAGTGGCAGACCGCGTCAGCTGCAATATGTCTCGGGACCGCCAGCCCTGACCGAAGCCGCGATTGAGGCGGCTACGTGGTGGCAATATCGGGTCGCGATGGTGGGCGACGAAGGGGCGGAAGTGGATACGACGATTGAAGTGGTCTTTCAGCCAGAAAGAGATTAATCGCCACGAGATTCGCTCCTCGGTTTTTGTGAACCCTGCGCATCTGGGAGCTCATCTGTCGACATAGGTTGCCGACCGCAGCGACCGAGACATACAAACGAGGCAGACCATGAGCGACCTGCAATATCCCATCGGCAAGTTCAAATACAACGGGGCACCCACGGAAGACGAAAAACAATCCTTACTGGACGATATCTCGCAGACTCCGGCGAAGCTGCGTGCAGCCGTGCAGGAGCTATCGGACGCGCAGCTTGACACCCCGTATCGCCCCGGAGGATGGACTGTTCGCCAGGTTGTTCATCATGTGCCCGACAGCCATCTCAACTCCTACATACGGTTTAAGCTGGCGCTGACGGAAGACGACCCGACGATCAAGCCCTATGCCGAAGACCGCTGGGCGGAGTTGGCGGACACGAAAGCTACGCCGATCGAGGTCTCACTGACATTGCTGGATTCCCTGCACGATCGCTGGGTGCGATTGATGCGTTCTTTTACCGCGGAGGAATGGCAGCGAACGTTTCGGCATCCAGCGCTCGGGCCAATGACGTTGGAGAAAACCCTCGCTCTCTACGCCTGGCACGGAAAACACCACGTGGCGCACATCACCGAGCTCCGCAAGCACAAATCCTGGTGAGCTGGCATTTGGGTCGTCTTCATGCGAAGGCCGATTATGATCAACGAGTTTGTAAGGAGCGTAAGCCCTACATTTCATTTCACTAGAGGAGAATCCGAGTGATCGCGAGAGTGTGGCACGGATATACGAAGCCAGAACACGCAGACGCATATGAGGCCATGCTGAAGCCCGAACTGCTTCCGGGCATCAGCAAAGTGAAGGGATATAAAGGCAGCTACCTGTTGCGCCGAAACGCAGGAGCGGAGGTAGAGTTCATTACCATCTTGCTCTGGGACTCGATCGATTCCATTAGAGCCGTTTCCGGAGCGGATTACGAGACCGCGGTGATTCCCGAAGAAAGAAGGAAATATCTGGCGCACTTCGACGCCAAGGCAGCCCACTTTGAAATTACATCCGCGCACGGCCTCGCGGCTCTGGGCTAAACTCTGCTTCTACGTGATCCCGATTCTCCAGAGAAGGTAGCTCGTGGATTCGCGCAGCACCGCCAGCGTGCGCTGGGACACGCTGTGCGGCCGCGAGTCAGGGCGCGGAGCGATATAAACCGGGCCAATCTTTTCGTGCTGCAGGAGTTTGCGGATGCGGAAGACGTGATAGGCATCGCTGACCGCAACGCAACTGTGCAAGCCGTTCGCGTGCATGATTACGGCAACGCGCACGGCGGATTCAGCGGTATCTCGACCCTGGGTTTCGGCAATCAGGCTGCGCTCAGGCACGCCATGGCGCATAAGGTAGTCTTTGCCAACGCCGCCTTCGGTGAACGTGGGATCAGACGCCGCCCCCCCGGTGGTGATTACGACGGGCGCGATCCCCGTGTGAAAGAGATCCAGCGCGTGATCGAGACGCGCTTTCAGCACCGGAGATGGGTGTCCGGAATACTCTGCCGCCCCGAAAACGACAATCGCATCTGCATGAGGAATTTCCTGCAACGCGGCCGCGTGCACGATCTGGAAGGCCGTGCTGATAAACAAGCCAAGCATGGCGACCACAACGAGGATCAGCAGAAGAATCCACCAGCGCACCTGTCGATGCCGGTTGGCGGAGTCTTCAGTCATCCTGTGAGAGTCATCCTGAATAGCTATCCTTGCGCGAAAAACTTCGAAATGTCATCGGCGGGAATCGCGCCTTCGCGGATAATACGCCAGCGATCGGTTTCGTCGCTGAGGTCGATGATGGTGGACGCAACTTCGCGTGGAGACACTCCACCGTCGACAATGATGCTGATGCGTCCTTGCAGTTGATCGCGCACCTGCTCGGCGCTGGTACACTCCGAGGCACCGCTTAAATTGGCGGAAGTAGCTGTGATCGGGATGGCGGCAGCCGTTACCACCGCCAGGGGAATCTTGGCGTTGGGCACGCGCAAAGCGACGTTGCCAGTATTAGCCGTGACCTTGAGAGGGAGCCGCGAACCGGCTTTCACGATTATGGTCAGCGGCCCGGGCCAGAACTTTCGGGCCAAAGCATAGAACTCCTCGGGCAGCGGCTTGGCCAATTCCTCCGCCTGATCAGTGCTCGCGATGAGCAGTGACAACGGTTTGTGGCGGGACCGTGTCTTGATGTCGTAGACCTTATCGACGGCCCGCAGATTGAAGGGATCTGCTGCGAGTCCGTAAAACGTGTCGGTAGGCATGCCCAGCACTTCGCCAGATCGGATTTGGTCGGCGGCGTACTTTACTAAGGAAGATTCAGGGGTCTCGGAACTGATTTTTACAATCTCGGCGCGCACGGCGGTCCCTTCTGTAGCTGCTAGATCTTGGTTATTGTGACGGCGGAAACTATCATAATACGTCAAAGGGTTGCAAGATAAAGAGTATGCAGCAAATGAAGGGACTGGCGGTTGCGGCGTAAGACCACTATGGTTCGAACTTCCAGCATGGCTCCCAGATCGCAACAGCGGCTTCGTCGCATCGAAGGCCGCCACAATCCTCTCGTTAAGGAAGTGCGCCTGGCATTCGCCCGCGCCGAGCGCACGGAAGGCGGCGATTGCGCCATTGAAGGCCTCCGCATTGTGGAAGAGGCAATCCGCAGCGGATTGCGGTTCAGCGCAGTATTGTTCCGCGATTCCGCACAGAACTTGGCCGAGCGGCTTCTGCCGCAGATCGGTTCCCATGTTGAGACCCTGCTCCTTCCCGATAAGATTTTCGACGGCGCGGTGCCCAGCGAGACGCCACAAGGCGTGGCCGCGCTCGTGCGGCTTCGTGAATTCTCACTTGACGACGTGTTCGAAAGGCTGCAAGTTGGGCCGGTAATGATCGTGATCGGCCTGCAGGATCCGGGCAATCTGGGAACGATTCTGCGATCGGCCGAGGCGTTTGGCAGCGCGGGGGTAATTCTGGGCGAGGGCACCGTCAATCCTTTCAATTCGAAAGTGATCCGAGCCTCCGCGGGATCAATTTTCAGGTTGCCTGTCATCTCCGCGAAAACGCCTGGCGACATGGAAGGCGTATTGGCCCAGTTTCGCGCGCAGGGCGTGCGATTGATCGCAACATCCTCGCACAAAGGGACGCCGCTCGATCAGGCCCGCCTCACAGGAGCGTCGGCAGTATTTATTGGAAGTGAGGGATCGGGTCTGCCGCGGAATTTGCTGGCTCAGGTCGACGAACTGGTCGCCATTCCTCATACCGCCCAGGTTGAATCCTTGAATGCAGGTGTTGCGGGAAGCATTGTCTTGTATGAAGCGACGCGGCAGCGAAGGGAGAATGCCGTGCAGGCTCCCGAGCAATAGGTGGTCTTCACTTCGAACGCATCAAAACGAAGGATGCGAATGTCAGGCCAGTCCGCCGCCGTCCACGACTAAAGCTGCGCCGGTGATCCAGGACGACATGGGACTCGCCAGGAATAAAACTGCATTGCCAATATCTGTTGGAGTGCCGACTCGAGCCAACGGACGATTGGCCGCTTCCCGCATGAAAGTCTTCGCGTCTTCGCCGAGTTGGGCACACTCACTGCGCAGCATCGGAGTATCAACGTCTCCCGGGCAAACGCAGTTCACTCGGATGCTGTGCTTGCCGTGGTCGATGGCCATGGCGCGCGTGAGATTCACAGTGCCGCCTTTTGCTGCACAATAAGCAGCCGCTCGCGGTCCTCCTTTGAGCGACCAGCCGGAGCCGATATTGACGATGCTGCCGCCACCGGCACGAATCATGTATGGAATCACTTCATGCGAGAGCAGGTAGATGCCTTTGAGTGTGACGTCGAGGGAACGGTCCCATTCGTCTTCGGTCAGCGTAACCACATCTTTGCGAATGGCCACGCCCGCGCAATTGCAGAGAATGTCAATCTTGCGGCAACGTTGAATAATACTTTCGGTTGCGCGTTGACAATCCTCGGCTCGGCTTACGTCGCATTTGATCGAAACGGCTTCCCCGCCCTGCGCCTGAATTTCGGCGGAGATTTCGCCTGCCTTGGTATTGTCAATATCGATAGCCGCGACGAAGGCGCCCATCTCAGCCAAGCGAAGTGCAATGCCGCGCCCAATTCCTGACGCCGCTCCAGTCACTACCGCGACTCGCCCATCCAGCGAAAGCAGTTCTGCGGCCCCTTGAGCAATTTTTCTCGATAGCGTCGGCATATTTTCGGTTCATCGCCGTACAAAAGTCTCTAGCATGATACAAATGATCGCCCCTACAGGGAATTCCCTACAGCCAACTCTGTAGTGCCTCGGATCGGCCCGACTGCTATCATCAAAAGGTCTCTTACATCCCTCCGCCGCGCCCTCTGGGCGACGGTCTCTTGTGAATAGACTATCAACGCAAGGGGCCGCAAATGACCTTCAATTCGAAAACCGTCCTCGTCATCGATGATAACCCGTTGATGAGGAAGGCTCTGCGTGCACTTTTCGAGGGAGCCGGTTACCGCTGCGCCGAGGCCGAAAGTGGCCCACAGGGTTTAGAGCTGGCAGAAGAATTACGACCGGACGTCATCGTGCTCGACTTCTCCATGCCAGTGATGAACGGTCTGGAGGCTGCTCCTTTGTTTAAGCGGAAATTTCCGCAGACTCCAATCATCATGTTCACTTTGTTCGCCACCGACGGGCTCGCCAAGGTTGCGACCTCCGCTGGAATTACTGCTGTAGTCTCGAAAGAGACTGCTGCGATCCAGCTCATTCCCAAGATTGAGTCGATACTGAACCCGTCGACCGGCTGAACGCGGCGCGTCAATCCCATCCGTCGAGCGCATGTCGCGCTGCCTCCAGCGTTCGATCCACATCTTCGTCGCTGTGCGGCAGCGTCACAATCGAATGCAACGCGGCCGAGGGCGAAGCATAAATTCCGAACTGAAAAAGTGAAAGCACAAACCTCTGGAAAGCCGCACGATCCACGAACTGGCAGAACGCCCGGTAGTCGTGGATTGCGGGCTGCTCGGTGAACATCAGCTGAAACATCGGACCGACGCTCTGCACCACGACCGCCAGGCCTTTCTTCCGGAACAGATCCCCATATCCCGCACAAAGGCGCGCTCCGATGCGCCAGGTATGACGGAAAGACGCATTTTGGTCTTGAGTCAGCACGCGCAAGTTGGCGCGAGCGGCGAACATTCCAATACGCGATCCATTGTGCGTTCCGTAATGCAGAACGCCGCCCCACTGCAGTGAGTCCATAATTTCCGCCCGGCCCGCGAGCGCCGCGACGGGTAAGCCGGAACCCAATGCTTTGCCGAAGGTCACCAGGTCGGGCGAAAGACTGTAATACTCCTGGCAGCCTCCGGGAGCGATGCGGAATCCCGTCACAGTTTCATCAAGGATAAAAATAATTCCGTTGGCCTTGGCAAGTTTCTGCAAGCCTTGCAGGTAACCCTCTGCAGGAGGAATCACGCCCATGTTGGCCATGATCCCCTCGGTAATGATCGCTGCAATCTGGCCGGGATGATTCTCGATCGCGCGCTTCAGGGCGCCTAGATCATTCCACGGGACGACGATCGTATCCTCCAGAGCCGTGCGGTTCAGCCCTGAGCTATCGGGAATCTTGACTGGATCACTCCTCAGTCCCAGCGCGGCGGTCGGCAACACGTTGGAACTGACCAGCACGTCGTCGTACCAGCCGTGGTAGTGACCTTCGAACTTGAGAATCTTCGGACGTCCGGTTACCCCGCGAGCGAGGCGAATCGCAGCCATCATCGCCTCCGTTCCGGTGTTCGCGAAACGCACGCGCTCGGCGTTGGGGACGATCTTCTGAATCATCTCCGCGACCTCGAGTTCGACGGGAGTGGCCGTCGCAAAATGTGCTCCTGTCGAAGCTGCTTCCGTAATCGCCTCGACCACTTCGGGATGGGCGTGCCCCAGCGGTAGCGCTCCAAAGGCCATCATCCAGTCGATGTACTCGTTGCCGTCGACGTCGTAAATCCGTGAGCCTCGGGCTCGCTCCATAAAGATCGGATACTTTCCGAAATTCGCCGGGCCCCGAGAAGAGGAACTGCTGGCCTCAATCAGAACGCCCAATGTGCGTTCGTACACCTGCCGCGATTTTTCCGTGCTGAAAGTCAAACGACCTCCCACAAGAGCTTGAAAGATCAGAGCTTTGCGACTTGCCATGGTACAGCAGAGGAAGGCCGTACCAGTGGTGCGCCAGAGCAGAGCAGCGCTCGAGTACTATCAGCGAACCCTTCGATTCCCGAAGTAACCACGCGTGATATTGTCTGCAATTTCCCGCCTGCCTCACATTCTTACTCTGAGCGGCGAATGCCGCGACTGATCCCCCGAAAAATTAGCCGTATCACCAGAACTGTTGGAGTGAGGGTTGAACCATGAAAATGTCGATTCTCGCAGTGGTTTTGGAACTCAGAAGCCTAGCTCTGAGACAATTTGTTCCCTGCCTTGTAGCCGCGTCATTTTTATCTGGAGTCGCGGCGCGAGCTCAAGAGAAGGTAGTTGAGACTTCGCATGCTTCGGGATGGGTCGTGATCCCTGTGGAAGAGTATCGCGTCCTCCGAGCGAAGGCTTACCCCGTGGAGCACGATCCCGAGCCACCTCCGCTGGACGCGACCTTGACGCGGGTAGATTACGACTTGCGCGTGGCGGGCGACCTGGCAGCGGGACGCGCGAACCTCACCGTCGACGTTCTGAAAGATGGTTGGGTGCGAGTGCCTGTGCCCGCGGGATTGCTGGTGCGCGAGGCGCGCCTCGATGGTAAAGAAGTCTCGCTGGTTCCGGGACCACAGGGGAAAGGCGGATCTCATCTTTCAGCGTTGCTCTCGCACCCGGGCCGCTGGGTGCTCGCACTCGAGGTCGATGTGCCGGTCACGGCTTCCACCGGCGATGAGAGCATTGCACTTCCTTCCACAGAATCGGGCGTGACGCGTGCCTCCGTGCAGCTGGCGAGGCAAGGGATCGATCTGCGAGTGGGCGGAGGAATTCTTTCCGAGAAGTCAGAGGAGTCGGGCGAGACGAAGTGGTTGGCTTACGGCCGCGGCAATGAAGCGCTCACCTTCACATGGCGCAAGAAGACGGAAGATCATCACATTGAATTGCCGCTGCGCATGCGTGGATCGCTGACACAACTGACCAGCCTGGCAGAAGATTCTACTTCGGTTTATGCCGAAGCGAACTTGGACATCGTGCAGGGGGCGGCTCGCGAAGTGCGCATTCAACTTCCGGAAAAAGTCACGATCAATCAAGTCTCGGGCGCCATGGTTGCGGACTGGGAGATGAAGAATGGTGAGCTTGCCGTGACCTTCCTTGAGCCGGTCGAACACAGCGCTCGGTTCGTGATCAACGGCGAGGCTCGGCTGCCGCGCGACGGCATCATCGAAATTCCTCTGATGCGGCTGCTGAATGTCGAGCACGACACCGGCGGCGTTGCGGTGGAGATCCTGGGCGCGGGCGAGATCAAAGACCAAAAAGCACAGGGCTTTGAAGATGCCGACGCCAGCGATCTGGGCGAGATGGTGGCCAACCGTCAATCTCCAGCTCTGATTGCGTTTCGTGCTCGCGCGGGCGAGGCAGGCGCGACTCGAACCCTGAGCCTGAACGTAGTTCGCTACGACCAGCAGGCCGTCTTGATGGCGAATATCGAAGAGGCCCGCTACCACGTATTGATGAGTTCTGACGGCAAAGAACTTGTCCAGGCGAGATACGCGGTCCGCAACAATCAACGCAACTTCGTGAAGATCACGTTGCCTCCGGGAGCGACCGTATGGAGTGCATCTTTAGGCGGCAGGACTGTTCGTCCGGGGCAATCGCCGGATGGGAGCCTGCTCTTGCCGCTGGAAAAATCGCGTGGCGCAGAAGATGCCCCTGCGTTTGTCGTCGAAATCATGTACATCACGAAAGTGACCGCGTGGCAGGAAAAGGGGAAAGAGACGGTCACGCTGCCGGCGCTCGACCTTCCAGTCTCCCGCACAGGAATGCTGCTGTACTATCCGCCAATGTTCCGGCTGAGTGCGGAGCCGGGAACATTTCGCACACAGGAGTACGAGAATCCGATATCCGCCGCACTCGCTCCCACCGCGGTCGAGGTGCCCGGATCGGCTGGCGGATTCGCGACCGGCGCCACAGTCGGCGGCATTATAGGAGCCAATCTGGCGGCGCAGGAATCGGCTGCCCAAGAAGCAAGCGGCATGCACAAGGTCACCAAGCTGCAGACCGACGACAAAGAAAAGAAAGATTCCACGCAGGCCCTGCTCGACAGCTTCAAGGCAAAGTCGATGGGAGGGAAAGTGACGGGCATTCTGCCGGTCAACGTTTCGTTCCCGGAATTCGGTCCATCAATCTATCTCGTCTCTGAACTTACGAGCGAGAACCAGTTTCCCACAGCGGAGTTCAGTATCCAGCGTGACAAAAAGGGAGGTTCGCGATGAAGAGCACATTGTTCGGGATGATATTGGCTGGCTGTGCCTGCGCGGCGTCTGTGTGCTGGGCGCAAGAAAAAGCGCCTCTTCCCTTGCCTGGCTCAGGCAACGTTACGCTCACGCTCGACGAATACAACAAGCTGGTGGAGTTGGCCGCGAAACCCCCGAAGAAGCCGGATGTCGCGCCGCTTCCCTACTCGATCAAACACGCCGAGGTGAAGCTGCGGGTTGAAAACAACGGCGTCATGGGATCGGTGGAACTCGAGGGCGAAGTGTTCCACAAAGGCATGAGTAGAGTGCCACTGACAACAGGAATGACGATCCTCGACGCGCATCAGAAGGGCAAAGGCGTTCCACTGATTCAGGAGGGCGGGACGCACGCCGCTCTCTTGCCCGGCCCGGGAGATTTCTCGATCGCGCTCGACACCGGCTTGCCATTGAGAATCGATGCCGGCCGCGCTTCCTTCACCCTGCCCGTACCATCCGCGGGGAGCGTCCAGATGTCACTGACCATTCCCGGCGATCGCACAGTCGCCAACATTAGCCCGGGGCTGATTACGAGCCGCAAGTCGGAGGAAGGGCACACTGCGATCGAAGCTACACTCGTCCCGGGACAACCTGCCAACATCTGGTGGGCAACGCGCGAACTTGTGACTCCAGCCGTGCCGCGTGAAGTGCGATTTCTCTCTGAGGCGAAGACGCTCGTATCTGTCAGCGAAGCGGAGATGCGTGTTGCTGTCCTCGCCGATATTTCCGTGGTGCAGGGACAGCCTTCTGAATTCCAGATCGAACTTCCGGCTGGCTATGAATTAACAGGCGTGACCGGGGCAACTCTTGACTCATCGGAAACGCAGTCGGGCGCGTTGACGATGAAAGTGAATGCTCCCAACCTGCGAACTCACCAGTTCCTGATTTCGATGGAGCGCTCGATCAGCGGCACGAAGGCCGACGTTCCGCTGATCAGCTTCAAAGGAGCGCAACGCGAAACCGGAGAAGTGTTGATTGAAGGTGCCGGCACAATGGAGATTACCGCAACCGAAGGCGGTGGCCTCAAGCGCATGGATGTGAAAGAGGCGAATCCTTACCTGCGATCGCTGGCTCATTTTCCGCCACAGGCGGCGTTTCGCTATCACCGCCAGCCGAGTGAGACGCCGACACTGGCTCTCGACTGGGTGCGTTTCCCGGATGGAAGCGTGCTCGCAGCGGTAGCCGAAAGTGCCGACGTCACCACCATGGTCACTTCTGAAGGCAGGTCTTTGACTGAAGTGAGGCTGACTGTGAAAAATCAGGCACAGCCTTTCTTAAAAGTCACGCTTCCCGCGGGCGCGACGATCCTTTCAGCGGAAGTGGCTGGCGAACGTGTCAAACCCGTGCAAGGCGCGGACGGAAATCGCGTCCCGCTCCTGCGCGCAGGTTTTCGTCCAATGGGACCGTATACAGTTTCGTTTGTGTTCCTGCACTCGGGAGCGCCCTTCGCCAAGAAAGGCGGGGCCGATCTCAGCCTTCCCAGCATGGATATTCCCATCAGCCTGCTGAACTGGGAGGTTTTTCTACCAGAGCGTTACAAGGTGAAAGACTTCGGCGGCGATGTGATCGCATCCAACCGAGTACCACCTGCATTTCGTGACGAGGCTGTGAGTTCCGGGCAGACGGGAGTTGATGAAACTGGAACCCGCGTCATGAGCATGCAGCTTTCCGGTGGTCAGATGGGCGGCTACGTCACGGATCCAAGCGGAGCCGTCGTTTCTAACGCTCGAATCACAATCACCGCTTCCGACAATTCATCCAGCCGTTCCGTGATGACGGACTCGTCCGGTCGTTGGATCATAACTGGACTGCCTTCGGGGACCTACAAGGCCACGGCAGAGATGCGAGGTTTCCAAACTAGCGTATATAACGTCAACTACAACGCTGATCAACCCTCTCAGTACAACTTCTTGCTGAACGTTGGAAACGTTTCAACCACCGTGGAGGTAACGGCCGAAGCGCCGACGGTTCAAACCGAGACATCCTCGCTCGCAACGAACGGGCGAAACTATACCCAATTAGCCCAGCTTGCTCCCGGGGCAGTCAGCCAAAGTGCTTCTGCCAACGTGGTCAACCTCCAGAAGCGGGTCGCGGGCGTCTTGCCGGTGCCGATCGATGTGCCACGGGCTGGCACGTCGTTCAGCTTTGTTCGTCCCCTGGTGCTGGATGAAGAGACGAAGGTGACGTTCAGCTACAAGAGTCGCTAGGTTTTCAACAGATTTGCTGCACCTGCGAGTCAACATGCGTGCTCAGCGTTGAAGCCGATAGCATAGAATGTTGGTTCGCCGGTTAGCAGCACATGAGTAAACCTGACACTTGGAAATCGTGGGAAGGCCGTCGAGTCGACGGGAAATTCCCGCTTCGTCAATGGCTGGGCGGCTCGGAGCATAGCGCAGTCTTCCTCACTGAAATTTCCGGGAAGCCGGGTCAGAAGGCTGCCATCAAGCTGATGTCGGCGGAAAGTGGCCCGCAGGCTGAAAGCCAACTCTCGCGTCTGCGGGCCGCAGCCAAACTCTCCCACCCAAATTTGATCCGAATATTTGACGCCGGGCGGGCGCAGATCAATGGAGATCCGCTCGTCTACGTGGTGATGGAATTTGCGGAAGAAGATTTGTCGCAGATTCTTCCGCAGCGCCCTCTCGAACCCGCTGAAGTTTCAGATCTGCTCCCTCCTCTACTGGGCGCGCTCTCTTATTTGCACGGCAGCGGACGTGTCCACGGCCGGATCAAGCCGTCAAATGTGCTGGCGGTCGGGGACCAACTGAAGCTTTCCTCGGATCAAGTTGCTTTGGTCGCAGACCAGAATTCGCAACTACGCCGGAGAGACACCTATGATGCGCCCGAAACTGCTGCAGGAATCATTTCCACCGCCGGCGATGTATGGTCCGTTGGTGCGACGATGGTGGCGGCCTTGACGCAGAATGTCTCGTTCGCAGATCAGGAATCGGCAAAGGATCCTGTTCTCCGCGGAAATATTCCGGAACCATTTCGAGGTATCGCGCGGGAGTGTCTGCATTTGGACCCGAAGCGCCGCTGCTCGCTGAGTGAAATTCAAGCGCGGCTGCAGCCGGGGGCACGCTCCGTGCCGGCGGAGACTAGCCGGCCAAGCTCTCCAGCGCCGCCTGTCAAGCGCGGCCGGGCTTTCGCAGTCACGCTCGTATTAGTCCTACCTCTAGGAATTGTGTTCGCGGTCGTCCATTCCCGCGGAAGTAAGTCCGCAGTGGAAAATCCGGACCGAGCACAACAGGCTCCGATTGCGACCCCAACCACAGCCCCAGCGCCGGCAGTGCCCGAGAGTCCGAACCCGGCTGAGAAACCGCACACGGCAAACGGCGCAGTCGCTCACCAGGTCCTTCCCGACATTCCTCAGAGTGCAAAAAACACGATCAGAGGAACCATCAAGGTTGTCGTGCGCGTATCAGTGGACACTTCCGGGAAAGTCACGGGAGCCAGTCTTAAATCGGCCGGCTCCAGCAGATATTTTGCGGGGCAGGCCCAGAAGGCGGCGCAGCGCTGGGAATTTTCCCCTCCTCAGAGCGATGGTCAGCCTGCCGCCAGCACATGGCTTGTGCAGTTTCGGTTCCGCCGTACATCCACGGACGCTTCCGCGCAACCAACCAGTCGCTAGCTCGTGCCTATCTGGCGCAGTTTCCATACGATTTGTCGCACCATCCCAAGCAAGACCTTCGCTTCCATTTCGTTCAGGTCCAAGTGCAGCAGGAGCTGCCGCACCTTCTTTTCGCTGACGGCATCATTCCCTGGTTTCACATAGCCGCTGGTTTTCAGCGCTTCATACAGTCCTAAAGTAATCTTCTCAATTTCGCCGGCGTTTGCCGGCTTCGCGTTCTCTGCCGGCGCCTCAGCAACATCGTTTCGTGCCAACTCATAAAGGCAAACAGCTACGGCCTGGCCGAGGTTCATGGAAATGTGTTCTGCCTCCGTGGGGATGGTCAACAGCCAGTGGCAGTAACTGAAATCCTCGTTGCTGAGGCCGAATTTCTCCGAGCCGAACAGAAGAGCAACTCGCCCCATCGTAAGATGTTTCCGGATTAAGCTGGCAGACTCCTCGCCTAGCGGTTGCGGCGGATGCCGCAGGGCGCGGTTGCGCACCGCAGTTGTCCCAACAACCAGCGAGCAGTCGGCAACGGCCTCAGCAAGGGTCTGGGATTCTTCGGCATTCTCGAGCAAAGCAGAGGCGCCCACTGCTGAGCGCGCCTCGCGAAACGCAACTCCATAAGGATTTACAAGGCGCAGACGATTAGCACCAAAGTTGCTCATGGCGCGAGCAGCCGCGCCGATATTGAGCGGATTTCGAGGACGAACCAGAACAACGACGAGACCCTCTAAACTTACGGGACTGGACTTTGAAAGGCGAGCCAAGCGGTCAATTTTACGACACCGGGACGCAGATATCTGGATCTCCAGCAACCAATCTACGTGACCACGACCGATCTTCCGTGATCACTACCTCGAAAACAAACGCCCGCACGGGGCGGGCGTTCTGCATTCCGATTTTCGCGTATCGATTACCGCCCGAGATTTTTTCGCCGCAGCGCGCCAGCCAAACCTAAAGCGCCAGTTCCCAGCAGAGCCAAAGTTGAAGGTTCCGGGACGGAAGAAACAAAGCTTGTATCGCCACCGCTCGCAAGCGTAGAGCCGCAGAAATATCCTCTCCCGGAATTAACCGTGAGCTGCACAGTAATGCCATTTACGTTGGCCCCGCCCATGCTTCCGCTCACCACTCCCGTCAACGTGTAGCTATGCGTTCCATTAGCAAGCGTAGTCATCGTCCAGGTCACCGGGCCGGAGAAAGATCCTGAGAACAGAACACCGTTCGCCACCCCGTCGGTACCGTTTCCATCGATAGTGAACGATCCGCCTGCGGCGAAAGAGCCGCCCATCTGCAACGTGCCCGTTGTCATACCGGCGGTCGTGAACGTTACAGATCCCAGGTTTCCCGTGGTCGTCGCCCCACTTGTGTTCATGGTTCCGCCGGGAAAGGTCGCGATTCCAATGAGTGTGGACCCAGTTAACGACAGGCCTGCATTCGAGCCCGAGAGCGTTCCGCCGCTGTTACTGAAATCGGTGCTGTTATCGGCCAGTGCAGCCGTCGAAAGCAACATGCAGCCAGCGAGACAGATCGATACGACCAGGGTCTTGGGGGAGATCATCTTGGTACTCCTTACAAAGGGGCTTAGTTTGGGACACACAGGCACTTCATTCCAAGTAATGTAGGACACCCGACGCAGGGTAGCCTATACAGTCGATACCGTAGAAGATAAGACTGGCATGTGGTAGTTATCATCGTAGTCAACAGTTCTGCAGTTCTGCGAGAGCGCGCACGCGTATTACCGTGAGCGCTGCCGGATTTCGCGCCATTTGTAAAAAGAATGTCAAAAACCCATGACCCCAGGCCTTGTAACCCGTCAAACCGATGTAAGCTTCACAAGTCGAGTACCTTCCGGGGAAACTGAGGTTCCCGGAAGCAACTCCCCTCAGACAGATTGGAAGATTTATGGGGAATCTTGCAGTTCCGTTCAGCAGTGGTAGAACCATGAGTGCAGGTCCGATGTCTAAGCCCGCCGGTCGCATTTTGGTGGTTGAAGATGATCCAGCAGTGCAGAAGGCACTCAGGCGACTGTTTGAGACTGAGGGATATACGGTTGAAACTCAGTCGGATGGAAAATCGGCGATCGAGAGCTTTCAATCGTCGGCGCCCGCGGCCATCGTGCTCGATCTGCGGCTGCCGCGAGTCTCAGGCCGTGATGTTTGCAAAGAGATTAAGGCATTGGCGCCGGCGCTTCCCATCGTGGTGCTCAGCGCAGCCAGCGACGTCTCAGACAAAGTCCTGTTGCTCGAGCTCGGCGCAGACGACTATGTCACCAAGCCTTTCAGTCCCCGCGAGTTGTTGGCGCGCGTCCGAGCGGCTCTGCGCCATACGGTACGCACTCCCGAGGTGCAGGTCGTCAGCTTTGATGGCATCTCTGTTGACTTTAAGAAAATGGAAATCAAGCGTGACGACAAGCCGGTCATCCTTACCGCCCAGGAATTCAAGACTTTCCAGTTTCTGGTACAGAATGCCGACCGTGTCATCAGCCGCGACGAACTGCTGAATGAAGTCTGGGGTTATCAGAACTATCCTTCCACCCGGACCGTCGACAACCACATCCTGAAGCTTCGCCAAAAACTGGAGAAGGACCCCTCAAGCCCGGTACACTTCCGCACGGTACACGGTATGGGATACAAGTTCGTCCGCTGAATCTCGTGAACCCGTCTCCCGAGCCCGCACCACATTCTTCTCCGGGCGCTCCGATCAAATCGGTAGATGCGCGCTTGCCGCGCATGCGGCTGCGCACCCGCTTTTTGCTCTCCATGCTGCTGATCACTGCCGGATTAACGACCACTAGCCTGCTTCTGGTGCGGCGCAGCGTTCAGACAAACGTTCGGCAAAGTATCGCAGTCAACTTGCGCAACTCCGTTGCGGCGTTTCAGGATTTCCGGCACGAACGGGAGACCATGTTAACCCGTGACGTCGCACTACAGGCGGATCTTCCGATCACGCGTTCCATCATGACGAGCGCGGACCCAGTCACTATTCAAGACGCATCGCAGGAAGTATATGAGATTGCGCGTAACGACCTATTTGTCCTGGTTGATCGCGACGGCAAGGTCGTTGCCCTCCATACCAATACTCCAGGTTTCAGCCGCGATGCCGCGGAAAAATATTTCCAGCAATCGCTCGATGATGATCGCGGTGAGCCTAGCCACTGGTGGCTCGGCGAGCACCACCTGTACCAAACTTTCATCGAGCCCATCTATCGCGGCTCCCGCACGGAAGGCACTTTAATCGGCTTCCTGGTCATTGGTTATGAAATCGACAACCGCTTGGCTGCAGAAGTCAGCAAAGTTGCCGGCAGCCAGGTCGCATTTTCCTGTGGAAACGAAGTAGTCGCCACAACCCTGCCGCCGGCGAAGCTGGCAGCCGGCAACATCCAGGCGCTGGTCACTGGATCAGTGCAGGAAGAACCGCACGACATCCAGATCGGCGACGAACGTTTTCTAGCCACTTCACTGGAGCTTTCCGGTTCACGAACCACCCCCGTTCGCCTCAGTGTTCTGGGCTCATACGATCAGGCAACGAAATTTCTTGATCAGCTGAACCGCTATATCCTTCTTCTAGGATTCGCGGCGATTCTCGTCGGAAGCGGATTAGTGTTCTTTATCTCCCACACTTTCACGCGGCCTTTGGGCAGTCTGGTCGCCGGCGTACGTGCGCTGGAGGGCGGCGACTTCTATCATCCTCTTGATCCACGCGGAGGCGATGAAGTCACTGAACTCACGCAAGCTTTCGACCGGATGCGTACGAGCCTGCTGAAAAGCCAGCGCGATCTATTGGAGTCCGAACAACTCGCCACCATCGGCCGCATGGCGAGTTCGATCTCGCACGATCTGCGGCACTCGCTGGCCGCTATCGTCGCCAACTCAGAATTCCTTTGCGACAGTCACCTGACTCCCGCACAACGCGAAGAGTTGTATCAGGAAGTGCGGACCGGAGTGAATCTAATGACCGATCTCATCGATTCTCTGCTGGAGTTTGCTCGCACCCGTGAATCCTTGACCCCCGCCTTCGCCAACGTGTCAGAGACCATTCATCGCGCGGTGCAGGCCGTGCGTCTGCATCCTCGTCACCACGCGCGCACGATCGATGTGCTCTGCGGAGCGCATGTTTCGGGATGGTTCGATCAGCGCAAACTCGAGCGAGCCCTCTATAACCTGCTGCTCAATGCGTGCGAAGCTGCTCCACCGGCAGGAGGCAAGGTAGAAGTCACCGCGGCCGAAGTCTCGGGTGCCATCACCATCTCGGTAGCCGATAATGGTCCCGGCATTGCGGAGTCCATCCGCGATCGTCTATTTCATCCCTTCGTCAGCTACGGCAAAGAGAATGGAACCGGTCTCGGGCTGGCAGCAGTTCAGAAAATTGTGCAGGACCACGGGGGCACGATCGCCGTGGAGCACACATCGCAAGGTAAGACCATTTTCCGCATTGTGTTGCCAGGGCGTGCCCAGGAAGCGTCGCGCAGCGCCAACGGTTCCGGCGTCGGGATGCCAGCCGCAATACCGGCGCGGGAGGAAAGTGCCAGCCAGAATTCAGTTTCGCATCCGGGTCCTTAGACACGGTCCGGTCTTTTTCCCGTGCCTGACTCTGGATGATCGCAGGAGGACGGTGTGAAAAGTCCCAGGA
>Ga0102924_1002880_pt1 | contig 18375 bp, 20 predicted proteins | sample PaiPotPPM11metaG_FD_80116 | JGI IMG/M metagenome (GOLD analysis project Ga0102924, IMG submission 80116) | Iron sulfur acid spring bacterial and archeal communities from Banff, Canada, to study Microbial Dark Matter (Phase II) - Paint Pots PPM... ...
CTCTCGATCTGAGCGTTTAAAACATCTCGCTTGAGTTCGTGAAGCACTTTCGCGTAAAGCAGACTGCGCTCGATCCGGACGGATTTGCCGACAAGGTGCAGGCCGACGCTGACGCATTGAATGATCAGACCGCGCGCGAGGTGGAGAAGCATCCCGAGAAGAAGGACGAGAAGGACGCGTACGTGAGAGCATTTCTGCGCGATTCGGCGGAGCTTGAGGAATTTGTGGGCAAGAATAGCCTGAGGCCGAGCCACCTCAGCCCCGGCAATGCCCAGGCGAGCGGATGGGTGCTGTTCAGCACGGAAAGCAAGTGGATCAGCGGATGGAAGAAACAGGAAGAGTTCATCCTGCGCGTGCCGGTGCAAAGGAAGGTATTCGAGTTTCCGTTCCGACTGCCACCTAAGCCTGGGGAGGCAATTTTAAGGAAGCGGGAGTGAGAACAGCGGCCTAGAGCATCAGGCCTCGGATTGAGCCAGTCCCCGCAACCCAGTACCCGCGTTCGCCTTACGACGCTGCTTTCCGCGCCTGCCGCTCGATTTCTGCGGCCTGATGCATTAAGACATCGCGCAGCGAAACCAAGCCTTTCACTTCCTTGCCTTCCACAATCGGGAGATGCCGAAATCCGAACTCGCGCATAATGAACAGGCACTCCTCGATACTTTCATCGGCAGGAACGGCGCGCGGATTAGCGGTCATAACTTCGGAGACGACGGTGGTGCCAGGAGTGCGGCCAACCGCGACAACGCGGTTCATGATGTCCCGCTCGGAGAGGATTCCGGCGAGATCTCCATTACGCAGAACGGGAACTGCGCCCACATTGTGCTCCATCATGTAGCGAGCGGCCTCGAGAACGGTGCGCGTCGCTTCCACTGAAAAAACTTTGCGGTCTTTCACGAGATCGCGGAGCGTGCTCATGGATGACTCCTTCGGTGCCGAAGTGAGGTCGTGGCCAGCCCCCACGGCCAGCCTACTGCGCGGTGGGGAATACTCTATCACAGCGGAAGGGCGCGGATTCGTGGACCTTTGGCCATCGCCCGCAGGAGGAAGGACAATGGCATCCATGCCCCGAAGAGGCTGTTCGGCGATCAGTGCAGCACGAAATGATGCTCTTCCTCACAACCCCCTTCCTCGGAGACTTCAATTTGGGCGGGTTCTGGCAGGCCCGATATCGAGCCGGTTTCGGCCGGTATGTTTTGAAGCGGTGCGGCAAACTGCGCGACACGCTTCGGTTTCGAATACTGCAATAGTGGCAAGAGCGGAAGCATTAACAAAAAAACTACGCCCATCAACCAAAAGGCTTCGACGAAAGCCAGCATGGCGGCATGCTGTTGGACCAGCGCATAAATGGCGGCGAGGGATTTGCGCGAAGCAGTCGCGGCGTCAGAACCGTGCGCGTAGAAATTGGCTTTCATCCCGTGGAGGAACTCCATGGTCTGCGGACTGCCGGCGGTGATTCTCGCTACCAGATGGTTCTGATGTGCCTGAGAACGGCGCGCGAGGAAAGTGGTCATGATCGCAATGCCGATGCTTCCGCCGATGTTGCGCATGAGATTGAAGATGCTGGTGGCATTGCCCATTTTTTCGGGCCGGATACGAGCCATCGAGAGAGCCATCAGCGGGATGAAAAGGAAGGCGAGCGCGACCCCCTGCAGGACCTGTGCCCAGAAAATGTCCCAGAAACCGGCGTAGAGGTTGAGCCCTGAAAGCTGGAACATGGTGACTGAGCCGAGCACGATTCCTACGGCGAGCAATCTCCGGGGGTCGGTTTTCGTCGTCAAGTGTCCGGCCAGTGGAGTGAAGAGCAGCGCTCCGATCCCCCGTGGCGAGAGCGCGAGACCCGAATTGTATGCTGGATACCCCATAAGCGTCTGCAGGTACAGTGGGAGCAAGACGAGGCTTGCATAGAGAACAAATCCCAGCATGCCGATGAGAAATACCCCTGAACTGAATGAGCGATTTTTCAGCACGCGCAGATCGACGACAGGATGGTCGGTCATCAGTTCACGCACGATCAGCGCGACCAGTCCGAAAATGCACAGCGCCGTGAAGGTGCGGATGTATTGCGACGAGAACCAGTCTTTGCGTTGGCCGGTGTCGAGAATCACTTGGAGAGAGCCGATCCCCAGTGCGAGAAGGCCGATTCCCCATAGATCGACCTTACCTTTGCCGCGCTTGACATAATGCGGGTCGAAAACAAAGCGGTTCATGAGGAACAGCGAGAGAATCCCGACGGGGAGATTCAGATAAAAGATCCAGCGCCAACTGTAGTTGTCCGTGATCCATCCGCCGAGCGTGGGACCGAGAATGGGTGCGAGCAGGATGCCGATGCCGAAGGCAGCCATGGCATGCCCATGACGTTCTTTGGGAAAGGTCTCGAGCAGAATGGCTTGTGCGAGCGGTTGCAGCCCACCGCCGGTCAGACCCTGCAGAATCCGGAAGACAATTAATTGCGAGAGCGAAGTGGCTAATCCACAGCAGAGCGAGGTGATCGTGAATCCACCGACGCACACGAGCAAAAGCCGCTTCCGGCCGATATGATTGGCCAGCCAGCCGGAGATCGGCAGTACGATCGCGTTCGACACCAAATACGAGGTAACTACCCACGTCCCCTCTTCATTGGTAGCAGCAAGATTGCCGGCGATGTGCGGGATGGACACGTTGACAACGGTCGTGTCCAGAACTTCCATGAAGGTAGCCAGCATCACCGAAAAGGTGACTACCCATGGGTTGACCAAGCGCGGATTTAGCGCGCGTTGTGAAGCATCCACGCGAAGCGCCTTGCGGAGAATTCCGCTCTGAACTTCTCACGATAAGGCGGGCACGAAAGTGGCACCGTGATATCCGTCACACAGAACGCGAACAAAAGAAACCGGCGGCCATGATAGCCGCCGGATTTTAAGCGCTGCTTGAATTAGAAGCGGAACTGCGGGCCGAAGCTGACACGCAGATTGTTATGTGCTCCACTGTTGAAGAAGATGTCGTCGCCGACTTCTGCGCGAACTCCGATCGGTCCGGCAAATGCTTCGATACCTCCGCCCGGATACAGCGCGAAATAGGTTGCGTTATTTGCCAGGCCCACGGCTGTGGCGAAACCGGCAGGCGCTCCTTGGTTCGTGACGGTGAAATTCTCAAATCCCGCCTTACCCGTCACGAAGACACGGAACGGGCCGGAACCGGTCTGAAACTTTGGGCCGAATAGCCCGTGCAGCGTGCGAAGTCTACTCTGCACCGTCGCGGTTGTCACGCTGTTGCTGTAGGTGGTGGTGTAGTTTCGTTCAAAGTCGTAACCCATCTCCGCTTCGATTTGAACACTGGAGCGAACATTGAATGCGGCGCGTCCGCCGAGACCGATGTAGTTGCTGGTGGGGCCGGGATCACTGAAGCGGAAGTATTCGGCAAAAATGCCGACTTCGGCGTGATCAGTATGGTCGTCACTCATCTGCGCCAACATCACCGGCGCAGCGAAGAACAACGAAGCGAACAGGACACCGAAAATACGTTTCATCGATAAACTCCTGGTTAATTTGGCCCCGAGCACACGCATCCCACTAAGGAACTTCGAGGCGAGCGGAACACACGGCAGATTGCGGATATAGATGCGGTTCTAAGCCGGGAGGGTTGGAGGAAAAGTGCGCGCTTCAAGCCCGCAGCGGAGGCTATTGCAAATGGTTCAATCGCACCGGAGTAGCATCTGCTGTGCTTTGGTCTGAGCTAGGATTGAGCGAAACGACGACATACTGTTGCTCGTGGCTGTCGACACCATCCATGTGTATCAGGATCATGCCTTTGTCGATGCGAAACTGGGCTCTCTCGCCAACGGGTAGAACAACTACATGTTTTGCGTTTCTCGGACGAATGTGAAAAATCACGCCGTCTGCTTCAAGAACATACTGCAGGCAGCGCTGCTTTTGTGACTTGGCGGTCGCAATCGTGCAGGGTACGGATTCCATCTCGAGAAGCTTGCCGGTTTGGTACGGCTTCAAATCATCGGCGTTCGCAAGCGAAGCAAATGCCAGGATCATGCCCAAGCTAAGTGTGACGATCGACCGCATCGATCCATCCCTTCCGAAGCAGAAGTCCCCTCTGTTGAGTTCCGTCAGTATTGTCTAAGGGACAGTGAGGCAAAAGCAGGTCACGTTAGTAACGCACCTGAGGTCACTTCGCAACTATTGCAGACCAACGGAAATGCGAATTGGTCAGCGCTGGCAGAGTTCTTCTAAGGTTTGAAAGAATGCGGGATAGGAGATCGCGGCGGACTCGGCGCCGCGAATGAGCGTTTCGCCTGAGGCGCGGAGTGCGGCGACAGCAAAGGCCATGGCGATGCGATGGTCGCCGAAGGAATCGAGATCGGCGCCATGAAGAGTCTGGTTACCGGGAATTCTCAGTCCGTCTTCGCGCTCTTCCACCTGCGCACCCATGAGGCTTAGGTTGGCGATAACCGCCGCGATGCGGTCCGATTCTTTCACGCGTAACTCTTTGGCGTCGCGCACTTCAATTCCCTGCTCTGTGAACGGAGCGATCGCGGCCAGAACGGGAATTTCATCGATGAGGGCGGCAGAATCTGCGCCCGCGATTGTAGTTCCCGTCAATTTCCCGCCCGCAACCTGCAACGATCCCACCAATTCCCCGTGAACTTCGTCCAGTTGCGTTACGGAAATTCGCAGGCCCATTTGGGTGAGGATATCGAGCAGCCGGGCCCGCGTGGGATTCATCAGAAGACTGGGGAGAGTTAACTCCGAGTTCGGAAACAGCGCCGCGGCACAAAGAAAAAATGCGGCGCTTGAAAGATCGCCAGGGATGCGGGTCTCGATGCCACGCAAAACTTGCCCTCCGCGAATGCGGACCTCATTTCTCGCACCCTTGCTTTCCACTTTCGCTCCGAAAGCGCGCAGGGCCAGCTCGCCGTGATCGCGCGTGCGGACGGACTCTTCGATGCGAGTCTCGCCATCGGCGAAGAGTCCTGCGAAAAGCAGGCACGACTTCACCTGAGCGCTGGCTACCGGCATCTTGTAGTCGATGGCCTTCAGTGGGCCGCCTGTGATACGCAGCGGGGGCTTTCCCTGTTGCGATTCGATTTGCGCACCCATGGCGGAGAGCGGCTTGATCACGCGTTCCATGGGGCGCCGCGAAAGGGACTCGTCGCCCATCATTTCGCTGCTGAATTGTTGGCCTGCCACGATGCCGCTCAGCATGCGCATAGTGGAACCGGAGTTGCCGCAATCGAGCTGCGAGGACGGAGCGGAGAGCGTTGGTCCACGGCCTTGGATCTCGATTACATTCTGGCCGGCTTTTCGCTCCCACGTTACGCCGAGGCCGCGCATGCAGCCGAGACTGCTGGCGCAGTCGGCGCCGGTGGAGTAGTTTTCCAAGTGCGACGGCCCTTCGGCGATTCCAGCGAGCATCGCGTAACGATGGGAAATTGATTTGTCTCCGGGGAGTTGGACACTGCCGCGGATATTGCGCGCCGGGCGCACGATGGTTTCGGACTGGACTTTCATTCTGAGTTCAATTGGCGGACGGAGTTGTGAGCTCGGCTAGGCCAGCGCTTTCGCCTCGGCCGTTGCTTCTTTCAGAATTTCTGCCGGTACTTCCTTCATGGTGACGCCGAATTCGAACATGGGAGTTTCGGTGCCGCGTCCCCAGCGGGCGACTTCCCAGTGCGCGCGGATGAATTTGATATTGGGATGTGCGTTCAGATCGAGCAGCAGCGGAAACTCCCCGCAATAAAATTCCTGGCGAAATGGCGCCAGCGACTTCGGCTCCCATGCGGCGCCATCGGTTGAACCGAAAATGCTCACATCGAGCGACTCCTGCTCGATGATTTTCGTGATTGAAAGCGTTACCAGGAATACGCGGTGTGCGGCACCGACTTCGACGGGCTGACCGTCACCTTTCACGTTCACGACGGTTCCGGCGGGGACAAGAGTTTGTTCGCTCATAGCGTTTATCATCGCGGAAAATTCTAACAAAATCGCAGCCGACCGGCTTATTCCGTCGGATGTGCAGCGGTAAATTCGCTGCAACAGGGTTTTTGTACTGGCTTGAATTCCATCAGCTCGACTCGTGTTAGATCGGGATCGAACACATCCAACTGCCATTTTCCATCTTTTCCGATTTCGGCTCCTTCGTCTCCGTGCGCCTTCCAGCCGTGAGACTCCATCAAGGCCGACGTCTTCTTCGTGTCGGCGACACCGTACGAGATGTGGTTCATCACGCCTGTTAATTGCAGGTCGGGATGCGGCGGCTGGTTCAGCATGTATTCGAGCCAGTCGGTGCCGTCGGGAACCTGCAGCGAGACCCAATCCGTATCGCTGTCCTTCATGCCTCCGTGCCAGTAGGGACGAAAACCGAGGACATCGCGATAGAAGTGATCCTCCGCCTCACGGTTGTAGACGAGGAAGCCCGTATGGATCATGTGACGTGAGACGGCATTAGGAGCTGGCGGAGCGGATTCGCCCTTGCCCCGTTCAACGAACTCTATGTGATGACCTTCGGGATCGTTGACGGTGAAACTGAGACTGTGATCAGAGCGCCCTTCGATTTGTGAGGGCTTGAATCCCTTGTCGACCAGATAGCGGCGCAGAGCGGCAATATTGTCGGTGACGAACGCGACATGATCCATACGGTCGGTCGCTTTTGGATCGGGAGCCGCGCTGTACCCGACCCATTGCTTGCCAGACATATAGCGCACGATTTGGCCGGGGTCGACGGGATCTGCGGAGCTGAGGCCGAGAATTTCACCGTATAGATGTTTCACGCCATCGGGCGAAGTCGTGTAAAAGCAGGCGTGGTCGATGCCAGTAATAGGAGGACGAGCCGGTTGGGTTTGTGTAAATGCGCACAGGGGGAACGCGGCGGAGATGATTAGAAGGATCAGCTTCTTCATGGCGTCCATGATTCTAGTCCAAGCCGGGATTCGCGGCCTCAACTTTGGGCGCGAATCAAGCAGATTCCTCGCTTTGCTCGGAATGACAAGTTCTCCGGTTTAGCTACGGCTGTCTAAAAATTGGCGGAGCAATCTTGCGGCTTCGTCGGGCTGCTCCCAAGGGGAGTAATGGCCGGCTTTCGGGATTACGCGCAACTGGCTTCCGGGAATGTGCTGGCGCATTAACTCGGCCTCACTGACGCCGGTCATCGCGTCCTCGGCGCCGGTCACTAATAGCGTGGGAACATTAATGGTCTTCAATGTTTCGACCGAATCGGCACGAGCAGCCATGCCGCGCTGGACTTGCGCAATGCCTTCGGGAGACATCTGGCGCATCATCCGGCGGGCTCCGTCAACCAGGTCGGGACGCGTTTCGCGCGTCGTCTTGGCGAAAACACGTTGCAGCATCGATTCGATGAAAGGCTCACTGCCGCGTTCGAGAACGTCGTTGGCGGCTTGCAGGCGTCCGGCGCGGGCTTCGGAACCGTCAGCCGGAGCTTTCGTGTTCAAAAGGCCGAGTGCCGTGACTCGTGCCCGGTAGCGCCTCCAGAATTCGAATAGAGCGTAGCCGCCGATGGAGACTCCAACTAAAGCGGCGCGGCCAATTTGGACGTGGTCCATCACGCGGGCAATGTCGGCGGCGTGCTTATCCATCGTCGCGGGGCCATTGCCAACGGTGGATTCGCCGTGTCCACGAAGATCGGGAAGAATCACGCGATTTCGAGTCGCAATCGTCTCTGCGCCCGGGATCCAGAATTCGTGATTTACAGGAAATGGATGGAGAAGGATGACCGGCGGGCCGTCGCCGAGGACCCAGTAGACAATTTCCGCGTCGTCGCTTTTGATGCGCTGCGAAGGGATGGGTGGCATGCAGGAATAGGATATCGCGGTTGGCTTCAGGGGGCTAAAGCCAAGTCAGCGGGGCTTTTAGGGCAGCGCTTTACCGCTGCGCTATGCATTGGACCGCTCGTAAAATGCCAGCTACGGATTCTGTACTTGCGCGCCAACCGGCGGAGCAGGCAGCAGCAGTGGTTCTTCCGGCATGATGATCCAGGCGATCGGATAAGACAAGAATCCGATCCCAGTCATAAATGCGACAATCAGCCACACGATACGAACCAGGGTGACATCGATGTCGAAGTATTCCGAGAATCCGAGGCACACGCCGGCAACCTTTCGGCCCAAGCGCGGGCGAATCAGCTTTCGCCGCGCCAGTGTGGCGCCGACGCGAACTCCGCAGTAGGCACAAACCGCAGCATCGTCCTGGATTACTTTTCCGCAATAGTTGCAATACATAGCTCTGCCCTCATACGAGCATACGTTCTTGCGAGGTGAAAGTTCCCTTCTATTCCCTGTAGGCGTCCTTGATGTATCTGCGCGCCTGGTCCGCTGGGCCGGTGTTGGCATTACCCGCCAGGACAGTTTCGTACTTTTTCATCGCCAAGTCGCGTTGTTGCAGGAGATCGTACATTTCGCCCGCGGCGAGATTGGCTTTTTGAAGAATGTCGGGATCCGGATTGGGGGCTTGGTTGACCAGATCGTACGCAGCCGCAGCGCCTTCCAGGTTCTTTTGGCTGCGAAGTAGTTCGCCAAGACCCCATGCTGCCAGTTCATAGTGCATATTGCCGTATTTCCCTTCCCGGCCGTTCTGCCAAACTTTGCGGTACTCGGCTTCCGCCTCGGAAAAATGTCCGGCGGACCGCTGCAGATTAGCGATCTCGGTAGGGAACAGGTGATTACGGGGATACTTCGTGTTCAGTTCGCGCATATAACCGAGCGCCTCATCGTACTGGTGCTCACGGCGCAGAAAAAGGGTAAGAATGATTTTGGCATCGACTGCGTTCTCACCGTCTCCGTTCGCAACTGCTCGCAGGAAAGTTAAACCTTTTTCTTTCGACCCGCTCAGCCCAGCCATCGCTGCCGCGGCTTTCACGCTCCACGACAGGTTGCCGACGACATAGTTGTGCGTGCCTACGACTAACTTTGCGTCCACATAATTCGGATCAAGATCGAGCACGTGCTCGTGATCGTGGCGGGCTCCGACGGCATTGCGCAGGGCTGAAAACCAGGCACGTTCCACCAGACCGGTGTACACGGCAAACTGGGCGCGGGTAACGCCGCGACAATACAGCGCGTTAATGTCTTTGGGATTCTCTTTGAGTTCTTCTTCTTCGAGATTCAGTGCACGGTGAACCAGGGCCTTAATGCGATCTTTGACTTTAGGATCGGTAGGGCGTGGAGTTCGTCCAATGAAACTCTCGTTGGTGTAGTCGCCGGTATTCATCCCGCCGGTTTCGTACAAGTTCTGCATCAGGACCGCAGTCAAGAGGTGGTTTACTGCGAATGGATCCTTGGGCCGCTTTTCAAGGATCTTCTCGAAGGCCTGCGTGGCGCGATCGTAGTCCATATTGTAGAAGTGATCGAAAGCGGATTCGGTTTGAGGATCACGAGGAGCGCCGTGAACCGCTGGAGCGTCAGAAGCCGTCTGTCCGATGCAGAAGGTGCAGGATGCGATGGCGAAACCGAGGGCCAACTGCAGAAGGGCAGATTGCACAAGTTTCATTCGAAAGCTCTACCTTGGGCTGACAACGATTGCCTTAGTTTATCCGAAGTCCGCGGAAGGTGCTTTGACTCGCGCGGCGGCACTCACATACCGTCGCGGAACCCAGAGGGTCATTGCCGGTGCCCTAGTCGCTACTGCAATTGCGAAGACCAAATTCTTATAATTCGTCTCGCCAGAGACTGAATCAGACTGCGGGAGGGTCAATTCAAATCGCCTGCGCCCGGTCCAGCGGATGGAACTGGACTGTGCGGCGCGGCCAGGACTGGACGCAAGGACTTGGGGCTTCCGGATCTTGGACTCTCCCGCACCTAATTCAGAGATGCACGCCTTTCGTCTTCGCCGAAAGTCGTTGGGCCTTTGTAACTGACGCAACTTTACTCGATAGCTCGCGTAAGAATTTCCCGTCGAGGCAGTCAATGCTTAGGCGCGATGTTTCGCAAGCACATGCGTCTTATGGACTTACACGTTTAAGAGATTTGGCGGTTGGAATGCCAAGAGAGGTCTTAAGGATTTCCAAGTAGTCCTCCTATATGGCAGAAGCAGCACAAGGTACACCGCAGGAATTTTGGCGACCGCCCTCCCCCTTGTTGGGCCAAGAGGTCGTCATAAGTGAAGCAATCCCGACAATGGCCGAAGCCTGTCCGCGGTGTGGAACGGAGTTTCTGTTGGGATCGCGGTTCTGCCACACTTGCGGAGGGCTACGTCCTGAAGCGATGGCTTCTACGAGCATCGAGGATGCAGCTGCCATTGCGAATGCTTGGCAACGCTGCATAAGTCAGGTTCAGTCGGCCGTTGACGGATTCTCGTGGAGAAAAATCAAGTTTCCCACCTGGCTGCGCTATCTGCATTTTCACGAGATCAAGAGTCGGGTTGGACTTTCGACCGGTTCTCTAGTCTCTTTCGTGATCGGTATAGCTTGCATCGCCGGAGCTCTACTGGTAGGCCTTCTCACAGCTAAAACTCTCGTCGAGTGGCAGGCAATTCAGTTCTATCGAGCGGAATGGCTTCTGGCAGCGACTGCTGCCTTTGTAGCTGGAATTCTTCTAAAAAAGCGGGAACACGACGACCGCGATTAGGTCGACTCGCCCCCCGAACCGGCAGCGCGACGCTGCTGATTCATCCGATAAAGATGGTGGACTGGCCCGTGTCCCTTGCCCAAGGGATGGCCGTTGACAATCGCTGCTGTGACATACGTCTTGGCTAGAAGGGCGGCTTCGGCCAATCCCCGATCGAGAGCTAGATGGCACGCCATGGCCGTGGCAAAGGCGCAGCCGGTTCCGTGTGTCGAGTTAGATCGCTGACGTTCCGCTTTGAAGATCTCCTGTTGTACCCCTTGTGTGGTCGTAAAGCTTAAGAGATCAATCGCCTTCTCCAGGTGCCCCCCGGTAATGACCACCGCTGAGGCCCCCATATCATGAAGCTTGGCGGCGGCGGCTTTCATTTCATCCAGCTCCTGGACTTTCAGACCTGTGATTGCAGCCGCTTCGTCGATGTTGGGTGTGACGACATCAGCGATCGGAATCAGGCGTTCGATCAGGACGCGGCCGCCAGCTGCATCGAGAAGTGAGGCGCCGGAAGAGGACTTCAGAACCGGATCTAAGACGATATTGGGCAAGCGCGCTCGACCAGGCCTAGAGGCCCCGGCGCCTACGGTCGAGGAAAGGAAGTCGGCTACGGCTTTGGCGACCTTGCCTGTTCCGAGCATTCCGATATGGACCGCTGCGATGTCGATGTCGGAAGCCAGCTCCTGGAGAGTCTCAAAGACCAGGCTGGGGTCGGACGATTCCACCCGTTTTACCCCTGCAGTAGATTGCACGGTCATCGCCGTGACGCAGGCCACTCCGTAGCAGGAGTGGGCAGCGATGGTCTTGATATCTGCCGTCACTCCGGCTCCGGAGGACGGATCGAATCCCGCGATCGTGAGGACAACTGGTGGTTTTTCGGCCATGGACTTCAGTTCTTCAACGACTCGATAGTACCCCGAGTTTGCCCACCATCTCACATCGGCGATCAGGCAGAAGTTACTTTAGGAGCCAGATCTTATAAAAAGTTTTCGAGTGGGACGAAGAAGGAGTAGCCGCAAATACATGATTCCATGTAAGTTGCCATCTTAGCGACTGTAACGCATTGATTCCAATAAGCTTGTAATTTCTACCCTGCCACGTCCGTCGTGCTATTTACCTTTTGGTAAATGCGTAACGTTGCTGAAATAAAGGGGATTCTCCGCATCTCCCTAAATTATTAATAGGTTACGTAAGAAGTGTATTACTAGGAGGTCACCGGCCGAGTGGCCATTCCGCCTTGACACCCGTTTGGCACGCCGATAGCATTTACAAACTGCAGTCAAGACCAGCCTTAGGCCAAGGGCACTTTTGAGTATGCGAGGAGAACTGAATGCGAAGACGTATAGCTCATGGACTGGCGATCGCTTTTCTGATCGTCGGCCTGGGAGCGGCTCAGGGACCGAACATCTCGGAGGCGAAACCGGCTCCAGTTAGTTCTGTTCAGGCAAGATCCGAAGTCCGCAAACAGGTCGGCAAAACCAAACCGTATCAAGTCGGGACAGCGTCCTGGTACGGGGAGAACTTTCAAGGCAAACCGACAGCTAGCGGCGAACCGTATGAAATGCATGACATGACGGCCGCCTCGTTGACGCTGCCGATGGGGACTTTCGTGCGGGTCACGAACTTACATAACGGCAAGGCCGTAGTGGTTCGCATAAATGACAGGGGACCCGTTGTCCCGGGTCGGATTATCGACCTTTCCTATGGGGCCGCCCAAGCGCTGCAGTTCAAGCAGCGTGGGCTGCAACGTGTACGTCTGGACCTTGTAAATCCGCGTCAGCAGACGCCGGTATACCAGACGGTCGCATATAACCATCCCCCTGTAGCGCAACTCCCGTAAAAACCGTAAACTAGCCGGGATGCAGGCCGCTCTGCCCAACCGCATCCCGACCGACGGTCCGCGCCATCAGATTGCGGATCCTCGGGAACGGCTTATTGTGGCGCTAGATGTTTCCTCCGCCGCCGCCGCCCGCAAGATCGTGGCGGCGGTAGGAGACTCCGCTCTTACCTACAAGGTAGGGATGCAGCTCTATACCGCCGAAGGACCCCAGATCGTGCGCCATCTGGTGGCCTCAGGGCGCCGCGTCTTCCTCGATCTGAAGTACCACGACATTCCGAACTCTGTTGGCTCCGCTGTGGCCGAGGCAGAAAAACTCGGGGTCAGTATGCTGACGGTTCACGCGTCAGGTAGCCGTAAGATGCTGCGGTCTGCGGCCGACGCCGCTAGCGTGCGGCCCGGGGTAATCGTGCTCGCCGTGACGGTGCTGACAAGCATGAGCGGGGATGACTTGCGAGTTATCGGAATGAGCGGGACCCTCGAGGAAAGCGTCACGCGGCTCGCACGAGTCGCTCTGGAATGTGGATGCCAGGGAATCGTGACGTCGGCGCGTGAAGCGTCAGCCGTTCGCGCGAAGCTGGGGGATAACTTCGCTATCGTTACACCGGGAGTGCGTCCGGCCGGAAGCAGCATCGGAGATCAGGTTCGCGTGGTCACGCCGGCGGAGGCGATCGCGGCAGGAGCGAGTCACATTGTGGTGGGAAGGCCCATCACGGCAGCTGCGGATCCCGCGGCTGAAGCCCAGGCAATTCTTGAGCAGATCCGTTCGCAGCTTTCTCTTACGAATCCCTAGATCTTGACCTGCACGAAAAGCGAGCCGGAGCAGACATTTCCTTTCCGCCCCAGCTCGTAAATTTCTCAACAATTATTTAGGAATTTGCCTATAGCTTCTCGAAAAACTCGCAGCCTGAGCACGAGATGTAGATGCCACCCGGAACACCGCGCTCGCGGTCTTTGACGCGCTTCACGATGCGCGTTGGCTTGCCGCATTTGGGGCAATCGGTGCTTTTTGTGGTGTCCATGACCTTCTTGCGGTCGGCTGTCTTTGCGATCTTGGCGCCTACGGCCATATCTTGATCTCTCCTGATGTCTCGATGTGTGCGCAGCGCCTCACGCGTCAACCGCGCGAAGAATGGTGGATGGAATTGTCTGGATCCACTCGGGAAGAATCTGAAGCTGCGTCTTGGTGCTCTTCCGCCACCTTCAATTTTACAGTAAGGTTGTGCCGCATGTCTTGCTGTGGCTGAGGCCATCCCATGTCGCGCCGAGTCTGGCCCATTCTAAATACAGTCCTATTTACGATCCTCGTGCCCGGAACCATTGCGGTCCTCATACCTCGATGGTTGATGGGCGGCTTTGTACGGCCGACGAATCAGCTCCTCACCTGGATTGGGGGAGCCACGTTTTTGTCGGGAGCCGCAATTTATTTCCGCTGCGCTTGGGAGTTTGCAGTCCGTGGGCTTGGCACACCGGCTCCAATCGCGCCCACGAAATATTTGGTCACCACTGCCCTGCACCGCTATGTTCGAAATCCGATGTACCTAGGCGTGGCGCTGGCGGTCCTTGGTGAGGCGGCACTCTTTCGTTCCTTTCACTTGGTCGAGTACTCCGCCCTGATGCTACTCACAGCGCACGTCTTCGTCGTGCTTTATGAAGAACCCACGCTGCAACGGCAATTCGGGGAATCATACGACCAGTATCGACGGTCTGTTCCACGATGGATTCCGCGAATCTGAATGAAATTCTGCCGACAGGAACTGAGCAACCGTCCTGTCACAGACAGCGTGACTAAGGATGAGGCACCCGCTTCCCCTACGTTTTACTGACTGATCCGACCGCGCAAAATTGTGATCGAGGCTTTCGGAAGCTGATACAAGGTATCTGCACTTCCCCGCACCGTTGATCTGGATGGCGGACCGTCTGGATCCGCGTGGCCGCCGACTCCTGCCGGATGCCATTGATACTCGTTCGGGCCGAACGTGATGCGGTCGACTTGGCCGGAGAAGGATCGATCGGAGTTCCCTCCTGTTTTGAATGCAACTTTCACCGCGTGATCGTTCGACTGATCGCGGTTCACCAGCATAACCGACCATTGACCATCGGGCCGCTCCACCGCATAGGCAGTAACGAGCACGTTTCCGGCGGCGTCACTTAGGTCGCTCGATGCTTTGAATTGCCTGTGCGGCGCATCGATCGGCTGTACCCAATCTTTCGTGATGAGCTGTGCCGCGATGTACTGCGGCGGATATCCCACGACGTTGTAGTTCTCGTCAATCCATAAGAAATTTCCGAAGCCTGAAAAACTATGGGGAGAGGGCATGTAATGGAAGTAATAGGTGGCACCGGCTCCTTCGGCCATCATGCTGCCCACGTAGTCGGCGAGCCACAACCCACTTTTGACTGAGGATGGCGGGGCGCCACCTCCAATGTTTCCCTCCGTCATAAAGAACGGAATATTCGCGGGCAGGCCGTTATCTTTCCAGACCTGCACGATGTGGTGAACGTATTCGGGTTCGGGATACAAATCAGCCCAGGAGTATGTGGGGCGATCTTGGTAGGGATAATGCTCGAACGAGAAGAAAGCGAAGTCGTTGAGACGTCCATGCGCTTTTAGATAGTCCACGAAGCGGCCGAGCCACGAGACCTTTCCGTTGGCATCAGGCCACACTTCGACGTCGCCGAAAGTGCCTTCGAAGGGGGGCCCGCCGAGCTTCGCTTCTGGAACGAGCTTATGGATCGCCGTTGCGAATTGCACGTAGAGGGCCGCGTAGTCCTCGGGGAGCATGTGCTGCCCGTCGGCTTCTTCTCCCATCTCGACGTAAGAGATGGGATAGTGGCGCTTGTAAAGATAGGCGACTTCGTTCGCCGCATCTTCCGGCGTGGCGTAGAGCATAGCGATTGGAACCATCGTGGGCAGACCGCGGGTCACGCCACTATTGAAAAAGAAGTCAAACCCGACTTGATCGCCGCGGTTGTAATCGAGATCTGAGGCAGCGTGCCAGGGATCAACCGACGAGGGCCATGTTACCGTTTGTTCTCGGCTGGGGAAATGCGTGACGAAGTCATTAAAGGAACCGTCGGCAGAGAGCGCCCCGACGTAGAGTTCGTCGATCGCATAGCCCACGCAATTGCGCTTGTCGGCCGAACCATGCGTGTCGCACGTGTTCGACGACTCGGTCATCCAAATACGGAGATAACGAACGGGAATCATCCAGTCGACGAGTTTCAGCGTAACGGTACCGCCCTTGCCCTCCGTAATGTTGCCCAGCGGGTAGGTTTGCCAAGTGCCTTTCATCGTGCCGTCGTAGAAGGGCTCCATTTCGCCGGTCCAAAATTGGACCGCATAGCGTTTCGCATAAGGATCGGCCCAGCTAATGCGAATGGCGTTGACGTCGAGTTTGGCTCCGAGATCGATCATGACCCATTGCGGATGCAGCGAATCGTCTTCGCCGGTGAAAGCCTTGGTCAGATAAGGATTGCTTTTCCAGTACGACTGGATGTCGCCGTCGGTTAGACGCGACCATCCATTGCCGTCGCCGCGGCTGAATCCGCGATGCGGCAAGGGGTAGGCCCAGGAGTTGTGAATCTCGGCGCCCGGCTCGGGGCTGCCGACGAAATAGCCTTCCTGTTTGTCGGCGTTGCTCCACTTCCCTGTCGGATTCCAGTGCCAGGCTTCGACCATTAATTCGGTGTTCTGCCGGTAGGTTACGGTCTGCCATCCGGCATTGAGAATTTCTTTCAGCAGCGGATCTTTCAGTAAATGGTCAGGCGTGCCGGTGCGCAGCCGATCGATCGCCGCGCCCAGCGAGTGCACGGGACTGTACGTGTTGGCGACGTGAGAAGGATCGGCGTCAACGACGACCTTCTGAGCAGTGGCATGGTTTACGGCAAAGACCAAGAAGCAGAGCAGAATAGCGGCAAAGACCAAGCGGATCATACTTTGCATCGGAAGAATGCCTCCATCCCGCCGGCGAGCCCTCCGTCACCATGTCGGCTCGCTGCTTATTGAATCGATTGATTACTGTGAAAAAGCCGCGACCAGCATACACCCGAACGCTGAGAAAAAATGAAAATGCGCCGAGTGCCTCTCCTTACGTTGACCTCGTTCGTGTCGCCCTGCTACCGTCATATGTTTGCCCTCTAACATGCGGCCAGTTCTGCTGGACGGCAAATGTAATCCGTCATTTCACGGGTCTAGGGCCCGGTTCATCGCAACGGAGACTTTCTCATGCCAGCCATCAAGTTTCGCGGCGTCGATTTCATACAATACGATTCCCTGCTCACCGAAGAAGAGCGATTGGTACGCGACACCACGCGGCAATTCATCGAAGACAATCTGATCCCCATTATTGAAGAGTGCAATCGCGCCGGCCGGTTTCCACGTGAACTGGTGAAGCCAATGGCCGACCTCGGTTTCTTCGGCGCTTCGCTGAAGGGCTATGGCTGCGCCGGCATGGGCAATGTTGAATACGGCTTGATGACGCAAGAACTCGAGCGCGGGGATTCGGGCGTTCGCAGCTTTGTGAGCGTGCAGTCGGGCCTCTGCATGTATCCGATTTACGAGTTCGGCAGCGACGAACAGAAAGACGCATGGCTACCGCCCATGCAAAAAGGCGAAAAGCTTGGATGCTTTGGACTGACCGAGCCCGATTTTGGATCGAACCCTGGCGGCATGCGCACCCGCGCCCGCAAGGTGGGCAACGAGTATGTGATCAACGGCGAAAAGATGTGGATCACGTCGGGGACGATCGCCGACGTGGCGATCATCTGGGCGAAGGTCGAAAACGAGAACGATCGCGTTCGCGGTTTCCTGGTGGAAACGGACCGGCCGGGATTTAAGGCTGACGACATTCACGGCAAGTGGTCACTGCGAGCGTCGGTGACTTCAGGGCTCTCCTTGCAGGATGTGCATGTGCCCGAGTCGAACCTGCTGCCCAAGAGCGGCGGCCTGCGCTCCCCTTTGATGTGCTTGAATCAGGCTCGCTACGGAATCGCGTGGGGAGCAGTCGGCGCGGCCATGTCGTGTTACGACTGCGCGCTGCAATATGCGTTACTGCGCAAACAATGGCGTGATCAGCCGATCGCGTCGCATCAGCTCGTGCAAGACAAGCTGACCTGGATGATCAGCGAGATCACGAAGGCACAGTTGCTCGTGCTGCAGGTCGGAAGACTCAAGGACGCGGGCAAGATCGAACCGCAGCACATCTCGATGGCAAAGCGTAATAATGTGTGGATGGCTCTGGAATGCGCCCGCCTGTCGCGCGACATCCTCGGGGCGAATGGAGTAGCGGACGATTATCCCATCATGCGGCACCTGATGAATCTCGAATCGGTGAAAACTTACGAAGGCACGCATGACGTGCACTCGCTGATCATTGGGCAGAGCATTACGGGCATCGACGCGTTTTAGCGCCGGTCATTTGGTAAGCTGCGCCAATGCCCTCCAACAAAAATTGGCGAATCGCAAATGCGGTCGGATTTGTTTCAGGCGTGTTCGCCTGTCTTGACGCGCTGCGCGATGGCAGCGTCTTCTGGCCTCCGGACTCGGTTTGGCAATCTTTGCGAAATCCCGAGAGGCTTGAACTGGGCGGAGGACTTGCCCTGATCCTCATCACGTTCGTCAATGCGATCGTGCGGGGCGGAGCAACGTAAGACCGTCAAGATTCCCCCACCGTGAACACTGAGGCGGGCCTTCCGGTACGATCTTCAGCCGTACAACTCTTCCAAGAGTTCATACGCGTGGCGCAGATTCGGGATCACGATGCTGCCGCCAACAACCATGGCTACGTTCAAAGCCTCTTCCTGCTCGGCACGCGATACGCCCAGACGGTAGGCCTGGATCGCATGATAAAAGATGCAATCGTCGCAGCGCAGGCAGGCTGAAGCAACCAATCCCATCAGTTCTTTGGTCTTCGACGGCAGAGCGCCTTCCAGATACGAGTTGTGGTCCAAGTTGTAGAAGCGCTTCACCAGGAAGTTGTTGGCC
>Ga0102924_1002884_pt1 | contig 18365 bp, 17 predicted proteins | sample PaiPotPPM11metaG_FD_80116 | JGI IMG/M metagenome (GOLD analysis project Ga0102924, IMG submission 80116) | Iron sulfur acid spring bacterial and archeal communities from Banff, Canada, to study Microbial Dark Matter (Phase II) - Paint Pots PPM... ...
AAAGCCCTCGCGGTAAGAGCCGCGGTGGAACGCCGATAGGCGAGCGCGCTCCGCTGAGCGCGAGCCGCATCCGATGATGCGGATGTGAACCAATGCGCCTGTCGGCGTTCCGCTTCCCGTCGTTCGGTCATGGAGGGGCGGGTTTGAAACCCGCCCCTACGCCGCGCGGCGGGAAGAAGACCAGCAAAACTCGGGCGCAATCGCGCCGCGAGAACGAAGGATGCTGCCTTGCGGATAGAACTGCCGAAGAGAATGACGACCGAGCAATATGTGGCGCGCTTCAATGCCGAGAAGGCTGCGCTGGCGCGCCACTATTGCACCGTTTTCAAATTTTGGCTGAGCTGCCCGTTCAAGCCGTGCCGCAAAGCAAGACGCTGCCGCGGCGAGCAGAACGCCTGCCTGAAACGCAACATCGAGCGCATCCCGCGCGACATCCAATTTCAAGCGCGGCAGCGAATCATTGCGGCAACGCCGCCGGCGGCCGGCCCGCCCGAGCGTATGGCGCGCGAGTTTTTGCCGATGGGCTTTTTTGGGTAGCGAATCTTTCCTCCCCCGCTTGCGGGGGAGGCGGCAAGCGAAGCGAAGCCAGAGGGGGCAAGTGTTCGCCGCTTGCGCAAGCGTTGAGGCCGCGGGCCCCCTCCTTACCCTTCCCCGCAGGCGGGGGAGGAAAGACTAATGAACTTCCCCCGCAGGCGGAGGATTTGTCCCCGATTTGACACGACTCGCCCGAAAAGCGAAGAACGGCGGCCACTTAATGCTACCGGGACGGTTCATGACCACGGCACGAAAACCGATTGCGTTTGGCGACCTGCGCGGCTGGATCAAGGCGCTCGATGCCGCGGGCGAACTGCAGACGATCGGCGCCGAGGTCGATTGGAATATCGAGCTCGGCACCGTGGCGCGGCTGGCGCAAGGTCCCGGCACCGGCCCGGCGCTGCTGTTCAACAAGATCCGCGACTACGGCGAGAACGCCCGCTGCCGCCAGGTGTTCGCCGGCGGGCTGTCGAGCTACCGGCGCGTCGCCATGATGCTCGGGCTTCCGCCGGACACCCATCCGCGCGAACTGGTCAAGCTCGGCCGCACCATCCTCACCGGCGCCATCGCGCCGAAAATCGTCAAGACCGGTCCGGTGAAGGACAACATCGTCAAGGGCGACGACGTCGATCTCAACGATTTCCCGACGCCGCAATGGAACCGCGCCGACGGCGGCCGCTACATCCTCACCTATGGCGGCGTCGTCACCAAGGATCCGGCGACCGGCGTCATGAATGTCGGCGTCTATCGCGGCATGGTTGGCGGCAAGAATATGATTCCAATCCTGATGTGGCGTGCGCAGCACATCGGGCATCACACCACCGCCTGGCTTGAGGCCGGCCACAAGGAAATGCCGATCGCGGTTGCGATCGGCTGGGAGCCGGCGCTCGATTTCGTCGGCGGCGCGCCGGTGCCCAAGGGCCTGTGCGAATACGACGTCGCCGGCGCCATCCGCGGCGCGCCGGTCGAGCTGGTCAAATGCGAGACGGTCGATCTGCACGTGCCGTCGAGCGCCGAGATCGTGATCGAAGGCTATCTCGGGCTCGATCCCGCGACCTATCTGCCGGAAGGCCCCTATGCCGAGTTCACCGGCTACATCGCCGGCGACCGCTCGGCCAAGCCGGCCATTCGCGTGACCTGCATCACCCACCGCAACAATCCGATCCTGCGCGGCACCATCGAGGGCACCATGCCGGGCAGCTATTCGGAGAACAGCGTCACCTCCTCGGTGATGCGCGCGGCGACGGCGTGGAATGTGCTGGATCGTGCTGGTGTACCGGGGATCACCGGCGTGTGGTGCCCGCCGGTGCAGGCCGGCGTCAATACCGTGGTGCAGGTCAAGCAGAGCTATCGCGGCGTGGCCAAGCAGGTCGCCAATGCGCTGTGGGGATCGTCGGCGGCGCATGTGCGCTACAAGCACGTCACCGTGGTCGACGACGACATCGACATCCACGATTACGCCGCGGTCGATTGGGCGGTGGCGTTCCGCGTCAATGCCGGCGAGGACGACGTCGTCATCATGCCGTCGACGTTCGGCGCCGGGCTCGATCCGTCGATGCGCAAGCGCGACCGCAATGTCGCGCAATTCGGCACCGGCAAATGGAACCGCGTCTTGATCGACGCCACCATCAATCTCGACTACGACCCCGACCCCGATCTCGGCGGCGCGCGCTTTCCGCCGACGGTCTGGCCGGAGCAAAAAGATATCGACGCGGTGAAGGCGCGCTGGGGGGAGCTGGGTTTGGATAAGAAGACGCAGTAATTGTCATCATCCGCGAAAGCGGATGATCCAGTAATCACAGCACCGGGAATACTGGATGCCCGCCTTCGCGGGCACGACAAATAATCACGGCACCGGCAAGAGCGGCTTGCCCTCGGGCACCTGCATGTCGAACGCCGTGAGCAGCGCCGCGGTGGCGGCGTAGTTGCCCATCAGCATGACGAGCTCGACGAGCTTGGTCGGTTCGAACAGCTTCTTGACCCGGGCAAAAGCCTCGGGCGTTACTATGTGATCGCCGAATGTTTGCCGGCCGAGTTCGATGATCGCCGCGTAAGTTTCATCCAGGCCTTGCGTACTCCTGCGGTGCTTGATGACGTCGATGATGTCCGGCGATACGCCTTCCTTCAAGGCCTCGGGCTCGTGCGCGGCCCATTCGAACTGGCTGTTCATCTCGCGCGCGACGGCGAGGATCGCCACTTCGCGGACTTTCGGGTCGAACACCTTGAAGCGGAGATAATTGTTGAACTCGGTGCGCACCTCGGCGGTGTTGGGGCTGTACAGCGTGATGCCGCCCGGCCCGCGCAGGCCGACAATGGATTTTCCCGGCGTCGCGGCGCGATCGTAGGCGCGCTTGCCGGCGTCGTCCAAATCCTCGCGCTTCGGCAGCGGCAGGCGAAATCCGGATTGCGGATCGATGTCAGACGGCATTGGCATGTGAGGGCGTCCTCGATGTTTTGTTGTCATGCCCGCGAAGGCGGGCATCCAGTAATCACAATAGATGCCATTCCTGTATCGATCTTGCGAGTCAGGCGAGTTTACTGGATCATCCGCCTTCGCGGATGATGACAATATTGGGGAGGCGCAATGTTCTTCGAGAACTTCACCCGCAGCGAAATCAAAACCAGCGGCGCGCGCATCGTCACCGTGCACGGCGGCAACGGGCCGCCGCTTCTGCTCATGCACGGCAACCCGTTCAGTCATCTGTCGTGGCAGAAATTCGCGCCGCGGCTGGCGCAGGAATTCACCGTGGTCGCCACCGACCTGCGCGGCTACGGCGATTCCGAAAAGCCGCCCGGCGGCGACGACCATTCCGGCTATTCGTTCCGCGCCATGGCGCAGGACCAGGTCGAGGTGATGGCGGCGCTCGGCCATAAGCGCTTCTTCGCCGCCGGCCACGACCGCGGCGCCCGCGTGCTGCACCGCATGTGCCTCGACCATTCCGACAAGGTGGCGCGCGCGGCGATCCTCGACATCATCCCGCAGCATCATGTGTTCAACCACCCGAACAAGGCCTGGGCGACGTTTTCGTGGCACTGGTTTTTCATGATCCAGCCCTACGACTTCCCCGAGCATCTGATGAGCGCCGATCCGGATTTCTTCATCGAGAAAAAACTCGCCAAGAGCGCAAAGGGCTTGAGCTTCTTCGATCCGAAAGCCTTGGCCGAATACAAACGCTACATGCGCAATCCGGCGACCGTCCACGCCATGTGCGAGGATTATCGCGCCTGTGCCGGCATCGATTTCGACATGGACACCACGGATTTCGCCGCCGGCCGTAAAATCACCTGCCCGGTGCTGCTGCTTTGGGGCGCGACCGGCGGCGTCGGCCGCAATTCCATACCGAGCCCAGGCGAGATCTGGCAGCGTTACGCCGCTGACATCCGCGGTGCCAAGGCGCTGCCGTGCGGACATTATCTTTCGGAAGAAGCACCGGAGGAAACTTATAAAGAGCTGCGCGAATTTTTCATTGAAGGAGAGTTGCACTAATCATTCGTCATGCGCGGGCTTGACCCGCGCATCCCGATCACCAAGTCACTGCATTGCTAGTCGGGATGGCCGGGACAAGCCCGGCCATGACGCTGTCACTCACGGCTTGAGCAGCAGCTTGCCCAGCACCTCGCCGCTCTCGAGCATCTCGTGCGCTTGCGCCGCTTCGGCGAGCGGCACGCGGGCATGGATGCGCGGATGCAGCTTGCCGGCGGCGAGCATGTCGATCAGCGCGCGCATGCCGGCGCGGCGATCCTCGACAAGATTATCCCAGGTGTGGATGGTGAATTGCCGTACCGCCGGAGAGTTCTTGCGCAAGCGCGGCGTCGGCAACAAACCGAGCGGCGCCTTGCCGCCGAGCGAACCGTAAAACACCAGCGTGCCGCAGGGGGCGAGCATGTCAATGTTCTCGGGAAAGCCAGGACCCGCAACCGGATCAAGAATCACATCGACACCACGACCGCGCGTAATCTCGTTGACCCGCTCGCCGACCTTCTCGTTCTTGCGGTTGATGACGTGATCCGCGCCCAGATCGCGGGCAAAGCGCGCTTTCTCCTCGCTGCTGACCACGCCGATCACGGTGAGGCCCGCCGCCTTCGAAAGATCGATTAGCGCATTCCCCATGCCGCCAGCGGCGGCGTAGAGCAGTACGGTCTGGCCCTTTTGCGCGTGCAAGGCATCGTTGAAAATGTGATAGGCGACCTGATAATTGGCGAGCGCGGCTGCGGCATCGAAATCGACGTTGTCGGGCAGCAGAAACGTCGCCTCCGCAGGCGTCGCGACATACTCGGCATAATGGCCGCCGCGGTGCGGCCGTTCGCGTGCGGTGGTGTAGACTCGCTGACCGGGCTTGCGCGACGTCACTCCGGTTCCAACCTTCTCGATCGTGCCGGCTAGCTCGGTGCCGGGCGTCGCCGGAAGCGGCGGCATGTGGCTATAGGTGCCGCGCCGGATCGCAACGTCCGGCATCCCAACGCCGATCGCGTGCGCCCTGATCAAAACCTCGCCAGGTTTCGGCTCGGGCACGGGCACATCAAGACATTGCATCACGCCGGGCGGACCCGGTTCGCGGAACTGGATGAGCTTCACCTCGATACTCCGTCAAGAAGCGGCACGACGGCTGTTGCCACGGGGCTGGTTGCCGCTGAATGAGCCGGGCCGCTCGCGTGAACAGGTTTCCGGGTCGCCCGATGCCCTTCCCGCCGCGAATTGGCTGCGGCCAGGATAGCAGGCCGCGCCGGCATGCGGCAGGCGGGGTGTGGCCAAACAGCGCGCCCGCGAGGCGTTCGCGCCGCACTCGCGCCGGCACACGACATCTGCTAGTGGGGCGGCTGGCGGCACGAGACGATTTATCGATGCGCAAACAGCCGGTCTGGAACGCGGGATGCTGAAGACACTGCGTGGCACCGCACAATTTCTCGACCGAAGGAACGGTTGGAGCCGGCTGGGCCTGGCGCTCAGCCTCACCATCATCATCGTCGCCGCGGTCGTATTGTACCGCATCCTGCGCGATATCGATCCCGACGCACTCATCGACGCGATCGAGGCGACCGACTGGCGGACCTTCATCATCGCCGGCCTCTTTGTCGCCGCCGGATATCTGACGCTGACCTTCTACGATCTGTTTGCATTGCGTACGATCGGACGGACCGACGTGCCATACCGGGTCGCCGCGCTTGCCGGCTTCACCAGTTACGCGGTCGGTCACAATGTCGGCGCCAGCGTCTTTTCCGGCGGCGCGGTGCGCTATCGCATCTATTCCAGCTGGGGGCTGAGCGTCGTCGAGGTCACCAAGATCTGCTTCGTCGCCGGGCTCACGTTCTGGCTCGGCAATGCGACCGTGCTCGGGCTTGGCATCCTCTACGCGCCGCAGGCTGCGCGCGCCATGGATCAACTGCCGCTGTGGTGCAATCGCCTGCTCGCGCTGGTGCTGCTTGCCATGCTCGGCGCCTATGTTGCCTGGGTCTGGGTCAAGCAGCGCGTCATCGGCCGCGACGGCTGGCAAGTGACTTTGCCGGGCGGCCCGCTGACGCTCCTTCAGATCGCGATCGGCATCGTCGACCTGTCGTGCTGCGCCGCGGCGATGTACATGCTGGTGCCGGACGAGCCCAATCTCGGCTTCGTCGTAGTGGCGGTGATCTTCGTCGCCGCTACGCTGTTGGGCTTCGCCAGCCACGCCCCCGGCGGCCTCGGCGTGTTCGACGCCACCATGATGGTCGCGCTGTGGCAATTCGATAAGGAGGACCTGTTGGCTGGCCTGCTGCTGTTCCGGCTGCTCTATTACATAATTCCGTTCGCAATCTCTCTCGTCATTCTCGGAATTCGCGAACTTGTGCTCGGCCGCGCCGCGCGCCGCATCGCGCAGGCGGCTGCACCGCCGATGAACACCGTGGACCGGCGTGTTCGGGAGCAATCGGACGCGCCCTGATGAGCGTCAATGAGCATCGAGCAACTCTAAGACCGGCGCGGTTGCGCGGCGTGCGGCTGGTGCTGGTGTCCGCGGCAATCGTCTTCGCCGGTTTGGCGTTTGTCGGCGCGCTCGCCGCCGTCTATGCGATCGCGGGTTTCGTCATCGTCGCGGCGGCTGCGCTGTTTACGCTGCGCAGCGGCGAAGAGGGCAGTCGGCCGGCGCCACCTGTCGCCGTCGCCGAGCGCGGTTTCGGCGATCTGCTGAAATCATTCGTCGACGGCCTGCCGGATCCGGTCATCGCGCTCGACCGCGACGGCCGTGTCGTTGCGCTCAACGAGCGGGCGCGGGCGCTGGCGCCGGCGCTGCGGCAAGGCGAGCCGGTTTCGCTTGCTTTGCGAATGCCCGAGCTGATCGAAGCGGTCGGCCGCGCCTCGGCGCGCGGCGAAGAGCAGCGCATCGAATATTCCGAGCGCGGCCCGCTCGATCGCTGGTTCGAGACCATCGTGGTGCCGGTCAAGCGCGATCCGAACGCGAACCGGCCCGATCTCGTGCTGATGACGTTTCACGATCTCACGCCGCTACGCCACGTCGAGGAAATGCGCGCCGACTTTGTCGCCAATGCCAGCCATGAGTTGCGCACGCCGCTCGCCGCGCTTTCGGGATTCATCGAGACGCTGCAAGGCTCGGCGCGCGAGGACCCCAAGGCGCGCGAGCGCTTCCTCGCCATCATGCGGGAGCAGGCGCAACGGATGGCGCGGCTGATCGACGACCTGCTCTCGCTGTCCCGCATTGAGCTCAACGCGCACCGCCGCCCCGATACGCCGGTCGATCTCGTCCCGATCGTCCGCCAAGTCGTCGATGGACTTGAAACTCTGGCACGCGACCGCGGTGTCAGCGTCAACGTTGCGGCCGCGAACGCGCTGACGGTCCTCGGCGATCGCGATGAGCTCGTCCGCCTGTTCGAGAATTTGGTCGAGAACGCGCTCAAATACGGCGCTCCTGGCAAGCGCGTCGACATCAAGCTTGCGCCGGACACATCCGCGGACGGCGAACCCGAGGCGCAAGCCAGTGTGCGCGACTATGGACCGGGCATTGCGCCGGAGCATTTGCCGCGGCTGACTGAGCGCTTCTATCGTGTCGACGTCACCGAGAGCCGCGCCCAGGGCGGAACCGGGCTCGGCCTCGCGCTCGTCAAGCATATCCTCAACCGCCATCGTGGCCGCTTGACCATTGAGAGCGCGCCCGGCGCAGGCGCCGCCTTCATCGTGCATTTGCCCACCGCCGGAACTGCGTTGAATTGACAAACTGGCGCAGTTTCAACGGTTTGGCCTGTCATCCCACTGTCATCTGGCGATCATAGAACAGTGACGCGCCGAACCTAATCATGCCGGCGCTGCGGGTCAGCACTGACAGGGACATTCCCAACCGCGGCGCGTTGCTTCGAGAAAGTCGAACAGAGAATTCGCCCGTGAATGAGGGCGAGAAAGCCGGCGCGGCCTGCGATCCGCGTCGCCTGGAATCCCACTTACAGGAGAGACATCAGTGAAACATCTCAGAACCATTGCCGCCGCCGGCTTGCTGGCCGCGACGGTACTTCCTGCTGCGGCTAACGACCTTACCGGCGCGGGCTCCACCTTCGTCTATCCGGTCCTCGCCAAGTGGGCCGATGCGTACAGGAAGCAGACCGGCGTCGGCCTGAACTATCAGTCGATCGGTTCGGGCGGCGGCATCAAGCAGATCACCGCAAAGACCGTGACGTTCGGCGCCACCGACATGCCGCTGATGCACGAGGATGTGGCGAAGAACAACTTCGTGCAGTTCCCGATCATCAACGGTTCCGTCGTTCCCATCCTGAACCTGCCTGGGATCAAGCCGGGCGATCTCACTTTGGATGGGCCGACCATCGCCAAGATCTTCCTTGGCGAGATCACGAAGTGGAACGATCCGGCGATTGCGAAGCTCAATGCCGGCGTCAAACTGCCTGACACCGCGATCGCGGTTGTGCATCGCTCGGACGGTTCGGGCACCACCTTCATCTGGACAAACTACCTCTCCAAGGTCAGCCCGGAGTGGAAGAGCAAGGTTGGCGAGAACACCGCCGTCGAGTGGCCGGTCGGCATCGGCGCCAAAGGCAGCGAAGGCGTTTCCAACAACGCGGCGCAAACCCTGGGTGCGCTCGGTTACGTCGAATATGCCTACGCCAAGCAGAACAACTTGACTTACGCCAAGATGATCAATCATGCGGGCAAAGTCGTCGCTCCGACGGCGGAGGCGTTCCAAGCCGCCGCGGCCGGCGCCGACTGGACCAGCGCGCCGGATTTCCACGTGATCATGACGGACGCGGCCGGCGACAAGTCTTGGCCGGTGGCTGGCTCGACCTTTATCCTGATGCAAGCGGTCCCGACCGACGCCAACGCTTCGGCCGCGGCGCTGAAATTCTTCGATTGGGGCTACAAGAACGGCAAGCAGATGGCGACCGACCTCGACTACGTTCCGATGCCGGATAGCGTCGTGGCGATGATCGAAAAGACCTGGAAAGAACGCATCAAGGCTTCCGACGGTAAGCCGGTCTACTAATCGACTGGTGCGGGGAAAGGGCGCCACCGAGGCGCCTTTTCCTTCTGCACCGGGAAGCGAATAGTGCCTTGTATAACGGCCAAGAGGCCGCTTGATTAGCTCTCCGGACTCGGACGGCAAAGGAGAGTTGATGCAAACGGAGAGAAAGCCAGTGGTCGATATTGCGTTATCGGGCCGAGTAGCGATTCCGGCTGAGGCTGTTACGCGCATAAAGGCCCTCGGTCGGTTGCGGCTCGGCGACGCCGTCTTTCGCCATTTGACGCGAGCCGCTGCGATCGGGGTATTGTTGCTCCTCAGCGGCGTCATCATCTCGTTGATTGACGGATCGATCCCGGCGCTCAGAACTTTCGGCTTTGGCTTCCTGGTCAGCAGCCGGTGGAATCCGGTCACGGACAACTACGGAGCGCTACCCGCAATCTACGGCACGATCCTCACGTCGCTGATCGCGATGCTGATCGCCGTTCCCGTGGGCTTGATGATCGCCTTCTTTCTCACCGAGCTGTGCCCGCAATGGCTGAGGCGGCCGATCGGGATTGCGATCGAACTGCTCGCCGGCATCCCGAGCATCATCTACGGCATCTGGGGCCTGTTCATGTTCGCCCCATTCCTGCAGGCGACGTTGCAGCCGTTCCTGATCAATACGCTCGGCCACGCCCCGGTGATCGGAGCAGTGTTCGCCGGACCGCCCTACGGCATCGGCCTGCTGACCTCGGGGCTGATCCTCGCCATCATGGTGCTGCCATTCGTGACCTCGATCACGCGCGACGTGTTCGAGGCGGTGCCGGGCGTGCTGAAGGAGGCGGCCTATGGCCTCGGCTGCACGACCTGGGAAGTGGTGCGCAACGTCGTGCTGCCCTATGCCCGGGTTGGCGTCATCGGCGGCATAATGCTTGCCCTCGGCCGCGCGCTGGGCGAGACCATGGCCGTGACCTTCGTCATCGGCAACGCGCACCGCATCTCGGCTTCGGTGCTGGCGCCCGGCACAACTATCTCCGCCACCATCGCCAACGAGTTCACGGAGGCGGTGGGAGATTTGTACACCTCGGCCCTGATCGCGCTCGGGCTGATCCTGTTCGTCATTACTTTCATCGTGCTCGCCATTGCGCGTTACATGCTGATGCGCATCGAACGCCGGATCGGATGACGCCATGCCGGACATGATCGTGCCCTCTCGCTATTCCGGCCGCCGCCGCACTAACGCCGTCGCGACGGTGCTGGCGTTCGCTGCGACAGCCTTCGGCCTGGGTTGGCTGGTGCTGATCCTCGGCGCACTGCTTTGGAACGGCTTCAGCGGCCTGTCGGTTGCGGTGTTCACGGAAATGACGCCACCGCCCGGCTCGGCGGGCGGGCTGCTCAATCCCATCTTCGGCAGCCTGATCCTGACAATCCTTGCCGTCCTGATCGGCACGCCGATCGGCATCCTCGCCGGCACCTATCTGGCCGAATACGGCCGCTATGATCGCCTGAGCAGCGTGGTGCGCTTTATCAACGATATCCTGCTCAGCGCGCCTTCCATCGTCGTCGGCCTGTTCATCTACCAGGTCATGGTCGCGCCGATGGGGCACTTCTCCGGCCTTGCCGGCAGCGTCGCGCTCGCCGTCATCGTCATCCCGGTGGTCGTGCGCACCACCGAGGACATGCTGACGCTGGTGCCGAATGCGCTGCGCGAGGCGGCAACGTCGATCGGACTGCCACGCGCATTGTCGATCACGCGCATCTGCTATCGCGCCGCGCGCGCCGGCATGGTGACCGGCGTGCTGCTCGCCGTCGCGCGCATCAGCGGTGAAACGGCGCCGCTCCTGTTCACCTCGCTCAACAATCAGTTCTGGAGCACCAACCTCAATGCGCCGATCTCTAATCTGCCGGTCGTCATCTTCCAATTCGCGCTTAGTCCTTACAAGGATTGGCAGTCATTGGCCTGGACCGGCGCACTGATCATTACACTTACGGTGTTGACGTTGAGCATCACCGCGCGAGCGCTTGTGAGATCGGGAAAGCAGTCATGAACGACACGACAGTCGCAGTTCCCCTGGCTGCCCACGCCGCGGTCGATCGCGGCGGCCTCGCCGAGAAAGTCACGATCCGCGACCTCAATTTCTTCTATGGTGACGCCAGGGCCCTGAAATCGATCAGCCTCTCCCTCTACGAGAACAAGGTCACCGCGTTCATCGGCCCGTCCGGCTGCGGCAAGTCGACTTTGTTGCGCGTGCTCAACCGGATGTACGACCTTTATCCGAACCAGCGCGCTACCGGCGAAGTCATATTCGACGGCGAGAACATTCTCTCGCCGCGGCAGGACCTCAATTTGCTGCGCGCACGCATCGGCATGGTGTTCCAGAAACCGACGCCGTTTCCGATGTCGATCTACGAAAACATCGCCTTCGGCATCAGACTCTATGAGCGCCTGCCGAAATCCGAGCTCGACGGGCGCGTAGAAACCTCGCTGCGGCGCGCGGCACTGTGGGAGGAAGTCAAAGACAAGCTCAATGCCAACGGGCAAAGCCTGTCGGGCGGCCAGCAGCAGCGGCTGTGTATCGCACGCACCGTTGCGGTGCGGCCCGAAGTGATCCTGCTCGACGAGCCTTGCTCGGCGCTCGACCCGATCTCGACCGCCAAGATCGAGGAGCTGATCGACGAACTGACGGACGACTACACGATCGTGATGGTCACGCACAACATGCAGCAGGCCGCGCGCGTATCCGAGTTCACCGCCTTCATGTACCTTGGCGAGCTGATCGAGTTCGACTCGACGAGCAAAATGTTCACCGCGCCGCGCGATCAGCGCACGCAGGACTACATCACCGGACGCTTCGGGTAATCACCATGACCGAAATCACCACCAGGATCGACCACACTGCCAAGGCGTTCGACACCGATCTCCAGGACATCACGCGAAAGGTCGCCGAGATGGGCGGGCTCGCGGAGCGTCAGATCGGCGATGCCGTCCAGGCCCTCGTCGAGCGCGATTTGGCGCTGGGCGAGCGCGTGATCACAATGGATCCGCAAATCGACGCGCTGCAGCGCGAGATCGAAGAGAAAGCCATCCTCACCATCGCGCGGCGGCAGCCGATGGCTGTCGACTTGCGCGAAGTGGTCGGCGCCATGCGCGTATGCAACGATCTCGAGCGCATCGGCGACCATGCCAAGCATATCGGCAAGCGTGTCGTCGCGCTTGACGGCGACTTCTACCCGCAGAAGCTCATCCGCGGCGTAGAGCACATGGCCGAACTGGTCCTGGGGCAGCTGAAGCAGGTGCTCGACGCCTATGCCAGCCGCGATCTTGCGTCCGCGCTCGCGGTCTGGAAGGGCGACGAAGAAGTCGATTTGATGTGTACATCGTTGTTCCGCGAGCTCTTCACCTATATGATGGAGGACCCGCGCAATATCACGTTCTGCATGCATCTGATGTTCTGCGCCAAGGATATCGAGCGTATGGGCGACCATGCGACCAACATCGCTGAAACCGTGTACTACATGATCGAAGGCCGCCCGATCACAGACCAGCGTCCCAAGGGTGATCCGACGAATTTTGGAGCAGCGCTGCTGCAGAAATGAATAGGAGACCGGGATGGGAGCCAACATCCTGATCGTTGAAGACGAGGAACCGCTTACCACGCTGTTGCGCTACAACCTCGAGGCCGAAGGCTACGAGGTCGACGCCGTGTCCCGGGGCGACGACGCCGACACGCGGTTGCGCGAAACCGCCCCCGATCTCATCGTGCTCGATTGGATGCTGCCCGGCCTGTCCGGCATCGAGCTGTGCCGTCGGCTGCGGGCGCGGCCGCAGACGCAGACCTTGCCGATCATCATGCTGACGGCGCGCGGCGAGGAAAGCGAGCGGGTGCGCGGGCTAGCCACCGGCGCCGACGATTACATCGTCAAGCCGTTCTCGGTGCCGGAACTGCTGGCCCGCATCCGCGCGCTGCTTCGCCGGGCCAGCCCCGAGCGCGTCGCCACGATCCTGACCATCGGCGATCTCGAGCTCGACCGTGAAAAAAAGCGCGTGTCGCGGTCGACCCGCCCGGTCGATCTCGGGCCGACGGAATTCCGCCTGCTCGAATTCCTGATGGAACGTCCCGGCCGGGTGTTTTCCCGCGAGCAATTGCTCGACGGCGTGTGGGGCAGCGACGTCTATATCGACGAGCGCACGGTCGATGTGCATGTCGGCCGGTTGCGCAAGGCGCTCAACCGCGGCCATGTGGTCGATCCGATCCGCACCGTGCGCGGCGCCGGCTATTCGCTCGACGATCGTTTCGGCAAGGCGAGTTGAACCAAGCTGCGTTTCCGGATGCGGTGCAGCACGAAGCGTGGCCCGATGATTTGAAATGCTTGGATTTTTCGGCCAGTTCCACACGCAATTGCATACATTTTTCGGCCGTTTTGCGTGTTCCGACGCGGCTCGGCATGTCCCCTTATCACAGCGGTTGACGCGCTCGCCGGCCATGGTCGTTTCCGGCCATCCCGATGACGCCGCGACCGCTTCTCAAATGGCGCGGAGTACGTCTGCCCGGCGCTTCCTGAGATAGTCGTCCCCCACGACCACAGGACCCAAGCGGGACCACACCGTTTTACCCAAAGGTGTGATGGGCCACTCCGATAGGAGGGCTAATCATACCCGCTGTTGTCCAACTCGACGCCGCGATTGAACCACTCGCGCTGTCGCCGATCAACGCGGCGCGATTCTTGTCCATCAGCAAGCGTTCGCTGTCGAGCTTGATTGCCCGGCGCAGAATCGAGGCTCAAAAGGCGAGGCTCGAAAGGCGAGGCTCGAAAGGATAGGCCGCGCACTCTCGTTGATGTCACGTCGCTCAAAGCCTACTACGCGAGCCTGCCGAAAAAGACCGATCATGCCCCGCTTGTGTTCGGCCTGCGCGCGCACGTGCTGCCGCGCTCGGGCAAGGGAGGCGGCGATGACTGAGGACTAAAAAAGACAAGTTGGAAACTACGGCAATTGACGCAGTAACGCATGGTGCGCCCACCGCCTTGACCTAGCCCAAATCTGGCCCCATTGGTCCGATCTAGCACTCCTCGGGAGGGAGCTTAGACCCACAGAAAGGTCGGACCATGGCGTCCTCAGAAGAAGAAGCCGGGAATGCGCACAACTCAGCATCACAGCAGGTAAACGACCTGTTCGACTCGCCGGAATTTGCGATGGCCGTCGAGACCGATGAGTTCAGGGTTTTTCTCGACCACCTCCCCATCGCAATCGTCATCTCGAAGCTTCTACGAGGCGACCAGCGCATCGTGTTCGCCAACAAAGCGTACGCGCAAATGACGGGGCAGAAAGTTGCGGACATTAGGGGCCGGGGATGGTCTATCTTAGACGCATTCATAGGTGAGGACGACCCGAACCTCACCATGACGCAAGCTCTGCTCAAATGGGAAGATTATCTTGGCACCTTTCGACTGGAGAGTGTCGAACCCATCTTGGTCGAAGGCTACGCCGGTATCATTGAGAACGAGGACGGCGTTGAGAATTACCGTATCGTGGCAATCATTGATGTGACGGTGCGTGAGCGCGCCCATCGCGAGGAGTTCGCGCGCAAGCTACAAGACAAGGATACCCTGCTCAAAGAACTTCAACACCGCGTCAGGAACAACCTACAGCTTATTACCGCTCTCATTCGGATCGACGCGCGCAACCAGCGTGAAGGAAGCAGCGTCAACCTCGACAGGCTTGCCGGAAGAATTGAGTCCCTTCAACTCCTTTACAAAGACCTGTCGGCCGATGGACTGGGCCAAGCGGTTGACCTTGGACACTATATCAGCGAAATCGCAGCCGCCGTTATGCATACCTATGCGGTGGACGGAATTAGGCTCGACCTTAAAGCCGACTACGCCCCTGCATCAATCAACGTCGCGATGCCGGTTGGTCTCGTCGTCAACGAACTACTGACCAACGCTTTCAAGTACGCCTTCACGGGGCGGGGGAGCGGCACGCTTACCGTTCGGTGCCTGCACGAGGAAGACAGCAAGTATCGCATTGTCGTTGCAGACGACGGAATCGGTCTTGCCGAGGGGACGACGTGGCCAGTGCCGGGCAAGCTCGGCACGCTCATTGTGCAGTCGCTGCGTGAGAATACCCGGAACATGGGCCTGGCTGTTGAAACCGCTCCCGAGAAGGGGACGCGAGTGATAATTGATTTTGAACACAAAGTTTCACTACCAAAACCGCAATGACGCCTAAGCACAATGAACAAGGTCCCTAATCCAACGAATCTACAATAACTCGAATCGGATAACGCGCCGGAACGAACCTCGCCCCTACGTCATCTAACATATGGTGCCTTGGGGATGGGCAGATGGCGCGTATCGTTATCGTCGAGGACGAAACCCAAATCTCATGCTGGCAGAGTCGGTCTTGCAACAGGCCGGCCATGACACCGTGTCCGCGAGCACACTGGCGGAAGCGCAAGCCATCATCAATTCAAAACCTGAAAAGTCCGATTTGATGTTCACCGACGTACAGCTAGGCAAACCGGCGGGGCGGAGCGAAGCGGTGCAGCGCTGATCCAGGATCGTTCCGAACTCAGCGCTTGTGACGGTCCCGGTTCTGCAGCGCACCACTGCGCTACCCTGCGTGCTGCGCTGCGCCCGGGAGACGGAGGGAAAGGGAATTAACTTACCGCGGCAGCGGGCGCTTGTCCCGGCGGCGGTCGGTGATCGGCTGGTAAGCCACCCGCGAGTGATAGGCGCAGTAAGGCAGCCCGGTCACGGTATTGCCGCCGCAGAAGAAGAAGTCGGTGCTGCTGGGATCGCCCACGGGCCAGTGACAGGTCTGCTCGTTCAGTTCCAAGAGCGTGCGGCGCTGGCCGATCGGAATGACGTTGTCGATCAGTTCCGGTTCCGTTTCCTCGATCTCGTAGGCATGCGCCAGCGCGGTATTGCCGCGGATCGAACCGCGCCCGATGCGCAGCATGTGCGACGGCGAGCGCGCCTTGCGGGGACGCGGGGCGCCGGTCGATGTGCTCTTGGCGCGCCCGGACAGGCCCAGGCGATGCACCTTGCCGATCACCGCGTTGCGCGTGATGCCGCCAAGTTCCGCGGCAATTTGACTCGCCGAAAGGCCGTCGGACCATAGCTTCTTGAGCAGTTCGACCCGCTCGTCAGTCCACGACATGCGTCATCCTCCTCAAACGTGGCGGGTAAGGCCTTGAAGGAATCCCCCACTGGGCCAGGCAGCGCGGAGCCACCCAACACGCACGCATTACCCAACGCTTTAGAAGACTGTCCGCCGCACGAGATGTCGTACTTGACAATCAAAAGGCTACAATATGGCGGGAGTCTGACGCAAGACTCGCGGGCGTTGCGTCCACACATTCCTACCCGCGTGTGGATGATATGGGGGTAAGTCGGCTTGTGGCGAGCATTTTTCCGCTGTTGACCGAATCCGCGCTTGGAAATAAACTGCTTGATCGTGCCGCCCGGAGAGGCGGCACATTTCGTTTCTGCCGCGCGGTTATTGCTGCGCCGCGGACCCGGGCATTACCGTGACATCGCATCTGATGCCGACCTTCGCGCGTGTGAACCTCGCTTTCGAGCGGGGCGATGGCATTTGGCTGGTGGCAACCGACGGCGAGCGCTACCTCGATTTTACCTCCGGCGTCGCCGTGAACGCGCTCGGACACTCGCACCCGCACCTCGTCGCCGCTCTGACCGCGCAGGCGCAAAAGCTCTGGCACGTCTCCAACCTCTACGAAATTCCGGAATCCGAGCGCGTCGCGCAGCGGCTGTGCGCGGCGAGCTTTGCCGACGTTGCGTTCTTCTGCAATTCCGGCGCCGAGGCGATGGAAGGCGCCATCAAGACGGCACGCAAGTACCAGTACGTCAACGACCATCCGGAGCGCTACCGCATCGTCACCTTCGAGGGCGCGTTCCACGGCCGCACGCTGGCGACGCTGGCCGCCGGCGGCCAGAAGAAATATCTCGACGGCTTCGGCCCCGTGGTCGAGGGCTTCGACCAAGTTCCGTTCGGCGATCTCGAAGCCGCCAAGCGCGCGATCACCAGCGAGACCGCAGCGATCCTGATCGAGCCGCTGATGGGCGAAGGCGGCGTGCGCATCGTCGAGCCGTCGTTGCTGCGGGCGCTGCGCGAGCTTTGCGACCAGCATGACTTGATGCTCATCTTCGACGAGGTGCAGAGCGGCATGGGCCGCACCGGCGAGCTGTTCGCTTACCAGCGCACCGGCGTCACGCCCGACATCATGGCGCTCGCCAAGGCGCTCGGCGGCGGCTTCCCGGTCGGCGCGTTCCTGGCGACCAGCGAAGCGGCGAAGGGCATGACCGCCGGCACCCATGGCTCGACGTTCGGCGGCAATCCGCTGGCCATGAGTGCGGCTAACGCCACACTAGACATTATGCTGGCTCCCGGCTTCTTCGACCACGTCAAACGGATCGGGCTGTTGTTCAAGCAGCGGCTGGCGGAGATCAAAGACCGCTATCCATCGCTGATCGCCGAGGTGCGCGGCGAAGGTCTGCTGGTGGGCTTAAGGGCGCTCGTTCCGGCCGGCGAACTGGTCGACGCGCTGCGCGGCGAGAAAATGCTCGTGGTCGCCGCCGGCGACAATGTGGTGCGCTTGCTGCCGCCGCTGATCGTTAGTGAACAGGAGATCGCCGAGGGAATATCCCGGCTCGATCGCGCCTGCGCGCAGCTTGATCGCACCCACGTGCAAAAGCGCAATCCAGGGGCGGCCGGATGAGCGGCGTCCGCCACTTCCTCGACCTTATCGACGTGCCGGCTGCTGACCTGCGCCAGATGATCGAGGCGGCGCGCGCGATGAAGGCCAAGGGCGCGCGCGCTGATCGTCCGCTCGCCGGCAAAACGCTGGCGATGATTTTCGAGCGGCCTTCGACGCGAACCCGCGTGTCGTTCGAAGTCGCCATGCGCCAGCTCGGCGGCGACGTCATTCTGCTGACCGCCGAGGAAATGCAGCTCGGCCGCGGCGAGACGCTCGCCGATACGGCGCGCGTGCTGTCGCGCTACATCGACGCCATCATGATCCGCACGCTCGACGCCGAAGCGGTGGCGGAGCTTGCCCGCCATGCCACGATCCCCATCATCAATGGGCTGACCCGGCGCTCGCATCCGTGCCAGGTCATGGCGGACGTCATGACATTCGAGGAGCACCGTGGTCCGATCCGCGGCCGCACCGTGGCCTGGACCGGCGACGCCAACAACGTGCTGACCTCGTGGATGCATGCCGCCCAGCGGTTCGACTTCCGCCTGCACATCGCCACGCCGCCGGAACTGGCGCCGAAGAAGCCGCTCGCCGACTGGATCAAATCATCCGGCGCCGCGATCCGCATCGGCACCGACCCGGAAGAGGCGGTGAAAGGCGCCGACTGCGTCGTCACCGA
>Ga0102924_1002885_pt1 | contig 18356 bp, 13 predicted proteins | sample PaiPotPPM11metaG_FD_80116 | JGI IMG/M metagenome (GOLD analysis project Ga0102924, IMG submission 80116) | Iron sulfur acid spring bacterial and archeal communities from Banff, Canada, to study Microbial Dark Matter (Phase II) - Paint Pots PPM... ...
ATCTTGGGAAGCATCACGTCGAGGAGCACGATGTCGGGGCGAACGACGTCGAAGATGTTGAGTGCCTCCTGACCGTCACGGGCCACTCGTATAAGAAAACCCTCGCGCTTGAGCCCGACCACGAGCGCCTCGATGAATGACTCCTCGTCCTCGACCACGAGAACGGTCAGTTGCAGTTCAGCCATGGTTGCCTCTCCGTAAGCGACGATCTGGGTCGTAGTGGTCTCCAGCGGGTTGTGAGACGGCCAACTAGTCGGCGGAGCACAGCACTCGGTAAGCGGGACGCAGGAGGGGATCCGCATCGTTTGGGGCGCAGCTCAGATCCCGGACCTCTTCGGCGATGCATGCGACGCCGAACGTGTGGGGCTGCGACCGCTCAAAGCGACGAGAGAGGCCTCTGACCTCATCTCCTGCATCGTCTCGGCAAGATTCCCAAGGCTCCAGCCGGGCACAAACCCGTGACTGGGTGGCGGCACAATCAAGGCGCACTGCCTCAGGCCGCTTCTGCTCGCTCAGGTCCTCGATGATCACCGCTCGAGCAGTCCTCAATCGTCGGCCAATAGCGGCGCGAACCAACAGGGGTTTCGCCATGGGCTGGCTACAAGGGAGAACGCCGTCGTTGTCATCGGACAGTGAAGCGGGAGGCGACGAAGCGAGCTACGACGGACAGGGCCACGACCAAGACGATGAGGGTGAGGGCGGCACCCCATGCCCGAGTCTGTGCCGCTGGGAACGAGCTCGACGCGTTGCTGAAGATCTGAGCCGATAACGCGGTGTTCTCCCCGGTGGGCTTGAAGTTCTTGGCATAGGTGATGCCAAGCGTAAAGAGAAGCGGGGCGGTCTCCCCCGCCGCTCGGGCGACGGCGAGCAGGGAACCGCTGACGATCCCCGGCAGTGCGGCGGGGAGCACGACCATGAGAATGGTGCGGCTCCGACGCGCTCCGAGGGCGTAGCTCGCTTCCCGCAGGTCGCGCGGGACGAGGCGGAGAATGTTTTCGGCCGACCGGATCACGATCGGAAGCATGAGACATGCCAGCGCCAGAGAGCCGGCCACACCGGAGCGGGCTTTGAAGCGCAGCACCCAGATGGTGAAGACGAACAGGCCCATCACGATCGACGGCACGCCTGCCATCACGTCAGAGAGGAACCGGATGACGCCGGCCAATCGGCTCTGAGAGCCGTACTCGCTCAGGTAGACGGCGGCCAGGACGCCAACCGGGATCGCCAGCAAGCTCGCAAAGCCCGTGACGAGAATAGTCCCGACGATGGCAGGACCGATCCCCCCTTGATGGGAGCGGGCCTGGATCGGGAGGTCGTTAGTGAGAAATCCCGCGCTGATGACGCCACCGCCCTTGCGCAGGACATAGACGATGACGATGAGCATCGGCACCAAGGCAACGGCGACAGCCAACCACACGAAGGACGTGGCCAGCGTGTTTCGCAGCACCCGCCGTCGGGCCACCCCCGCACGCAGGGATCCTTGATCGAGTGGCCCGGCCACGGAGATCGTCATAGGACCTCGGTGCGACCGAGGATGGCCCGGGCGATGAGGTTCACCAAGATGGTGATGATGAAGAGGAGCACGCCGAGACCGATGAGCGCGGCGCGGAACGTGTCTGTCGCCTCTCCGAACTGGTTGGCGATGACCGCAGCCATGGAGTCACCACTGCTGAACAGCCGCCCGGTCACCTGGACACTCGAGCCGATGACGAGGGCGGCTGCGATCGTCTCGCCCAGCGCCCGGCCGAGTCCGAGGAGAGCTGCTCCGACGAACCCGGCCCGTGAGTGGGGGAAGATCGTGCCGCGAACCATCTCCCAGCGCGTCGCTCCGAGAGCAAGAGCCGCTTCCTTCTGCCCGCTCGGGGTCGTGTCGTAGATCTCTCGGGTCAACGCGGTGACGATGGGTGTGATCATGAGGGCGAGGATGATGCCGGCAGTGAAGAAACTCCGGCCCGATCCCCCACCCCCCTGGCCGGCTGAGAGCAGTACACGGAGTCCAGGCACAGGATGCGCCCACCCCGCCAGCCGGGCATAGATGTGGCGGATCCATGGGGCCAGCACGAGCACCCCCCACAGACCGAACACGACCGATGGCACGGCTGCAAGAAGGTCGACGAGGAAGGTCACCGGGCGCCGTAGCCGCAGAGGTGCGAACTCGGCCAGGAAGAGGGCTATACCCACACTCACCGGGACGGCGAGCATCAGTGCGATGGCAGACGAGACCACAGTGCCAAAGACGAAACCGAGCGCACCGAACTGCGGCCTGGCCGCCTGGGGATTCCAGACCTTCGAGAACAAGAACTGATGGAGGTTGTGGTGGAACAGAGGGAGGGCCTGGCCGGTCGTTGCGATCGCGATGAGCGCTAGCACGACGAGCACGACCAGGCCGGACCCGACCGTGAGGTACCGGAATACGAAATCACCTATAGCGCGCTGAGGCGCCGTCAGCGCCCTCCTCTCGATGACTTCCGGTACCTCTGCGCTCATCGGTCCTCGCTCAGGCTGCGCTGAGCACGATGAGCTGCGCCTTTGCCTGCTGCACGAACGAGTCGGGCAACTTGGCAAAGTCCACTCCGGAAGCCAGCCCTTGGCCTGGACCATAGATGTAGGTCAGGAACGCCTTCAGTGCGGCCAGCGTATTCGCGTCGCTGTACTTCTGGGCGGTGATGATCCAAGTCGGAGTGGCGATTGGGTAGGCGGTGGCGCCGTCTGCGTTGAGGGGGCTGTACGTGAGGTCGGGCGAGAGGGTCGCCGTCGACAGGGCGGCCGACGTGCCGTCAAGCGAGGGGGCGACCACGGCTCCCGATTTGTTCTTAATGGAGGCGAAGACGAGACCGGAGGCCTTGGCGTCGGAGAAGTCCACATACCCAATGGCACCCGACGTCTGCTTGATGCCGCTCGCGACACCCGGGTTCCCATTGCCGGCGACCTCGTCGGCCGGCCAGTTGGTCGTGTCACCCGCCGTCAGGGTGAACGCGTCAGGAGCGGCCTTCTTCAGGTAGTTGCTGAAGTTGTTGTTGGTACCCGATGCGTCCGAGCGATGGACCGGAGTGATCTTCGTGTTCGGCAGCTTGATTCCCGGGTTGAGCGCGCCGATGGCCGGATCATTCCAAGTCTTGATCTGCTCTTGGAAGATGCCGGCGATTGTGGGCGCGTCAAGGATGAGTTTGTCCACGCCGGAGAGGTTGTACGACATGGTGATCGGGGCGGCGACAATGGGCCAGTACAGCAGGCCGTTTGTGTACTTTGACTTGTCGGCGTCCTTGACCAGTGAGTCGGTACCGGCAAACTGATCGACACCGCCCTGCAGATCGGTCTTGCCCTTGCCTGACCCTCCACCGGAGTAGGTGACAGCCACGCCCGGCTGGTCTTTCTTGAATCCTTCGATCACCGCCTGGTCGAACGATGCCTGGAACGTCGATCCGGAGCCGTTGAGCGTGCCGCTGACCTTGGGGGCCGGAGCCGTGTTCGAGGCGGCGATGCTGCCACTACTCGAGCTCGACGACGATGAATTGCTGGAGCACGCGGCTGCGCCCAAACTCAGGGCGACGAGCGCCGTGGCCGCACGGGCGTAACGCAGACGAATCATTGGGGGGTGACCTCCTAAAAGGGTCGGACGGGGCGCCAAACGGGCGCCGATAGCAACCGAAACGGCCGCGCTTCATTCGAACCGTAGGATCTTGACCTGTCTTCGCAACGACGGGATAGTGAACGACCGGTAAATGGAGAACTAACTTCATGCGCCTGCCGATCGAAAGCGGAAGCGCGGAATCGGGAGACCGCTGGTGTACTCAGGTTCGGCCAGCAACAATGAAGCTGATGGCCTCCCGCCCTGCCGATTCGAAAACGTCCGTAGTCACCGAGCGGCAGACGTTTCGTCCGCCGGTCGTGAGCAGTGCTGCCCCGAGCCTGGCGATGGTCGAAAACGTATTCAGGGTCGAGGACCTGAGCGTTTTCTACAGCAAGTTCCAGGCGCTGCGGAGCGTTACCCTCGATCTCGCCAAAAACGAAGTGACCGCCCTGATCGGACCGTCCGGGTGCGGCAAGAGCACGTTCTTGCGCTGCCTCAACCGGATGAACGACCTGATCCCCGGCGCCCGGGTGGAGGGCCGCCTCGACTACTACGGCGAGCCGCTCTACGCCCCCGGGGTCAGCCCGATCGAGGTCCGCCGGCGGATCGGCATGGTGTTCCAAAAGCCCAACCCGTTCCCCAAGTCGGTCTATGACAACGTCTCGTTCGGGCCGAAGGTCAACGGCATGAAGGTAAAGATGGACGACCTGGTGGAGGAATCGCTCACCAAGGCTGCGCTGTGGGACGAAGTGAAGGACAAGCTCAAACAGAGCGCGTTCAGTCTGTCCGGTGGCCAGCAACAACGCCTGTGCATCGCTCGCGCCATCGCCGTGCGCCCCGAGGTGATCTTGATGGACGAGCCCTGCTCGGCCCTCGACCCGATCGCCACGATCCGCATCGAAGAGCTGATGAACGATCTCAAGAGCGAGTACACGATCGTCATCGTGACCCACAACATGCAGCAGGCCGCCCGGGTGTCGGACCGGACCGCGTTCTTCACCGTCGAGGTCGGCGCCGAGGTGGGCCGGACCGGAGTGATGGTCGAGATCGGCGCCACCGAGCAGATGTTCACCGCACCTACTGATCAGCGCACCGACGACTACATCACCGGCCGCTTCGGCTGAATTTTTTGTTCACCTGACGTTTGCTCGGTCAGCGGTCAATCCCGCCGACATTGACAGTATGGAGTCTCCCGCCGCGCCGCCCCCGGTCCCGGGTCCGCAGCTCGCCCAACTGGCCGTCGCGGCCAGGCTCGTCCGGCTCACCATCCTCGCTGGGGAGGTGGCCGAGCTCTTCGCCGTCGACCCCGACCTGCGGGGCGTCGTCATCGGCGACGAGCTCACCGGACCGCGGCTCGTCAGCCGGTCGGCGTTCGCCCTGATCATTCCCGGCGCGAGCCGGTTCGGGCTCGAGATCTATGGGCGGCGCCGGCTCGGAGATCTGCCGTTCGCCGAGACGCTCGTCGTACCGGTGGGCGCGGGCGTGCCCGAGGTCAGCGCCCTCATGCTGGGCCGCCCGTCCGAACGACGCTACGACGACGCCCTCGTCCGCCACGACGACGGAACGTTCGGCCTGGTGCAGGCCAGCGTCGTGATCGAGGCCCTGGCTGCGCAGTTCGCTTATCAGGCCGCCCACGACAGCCTCACAGGACTCGGCAATCGCGCTGCCCTCACCAGCCGGCTCCTATCCGATCCGATCGGGGCGCGCCCGACCGCAGTGCTGTTCATCGACCTGGACCGCTTCAAGATCGTCAACGACTCGCTGGGTCACGCCGTGGGAGACCTGCTCCTGATGGCGGTCGCCGAGCGGATCAGGGGCTGTCTACGCGACGGAGACCTGGCCTGTCGCCTCGGCGGTGACGAGTTCCTGGTGGTGGCCGACGGCGTCGCGTCGGTGGACGTGGCCGAGCAGCTGGCCGCCCGGATCCTTGCTGCGATCGAGCTCCCGTTCGACCTCAACGGCGAGGCCGTCCGGGTGACCGCCAGCCTCGGCGTGGCCGTCGGGGAGATGCCGAGCGCCGAACCCGACAGCCTCCTGCGCGAAGCTGACCTCGCCATGTACGCCGCCAAGAGCGCCGGCCGGGCTCGCCACCGGGTGTTCGAGCGGAGCTTGGCCAGCGCCGCCGGGCTGCGGTATGACATCGACTCCGGTCTGCGCCGAGCGCTCGAACAAGACGAGTTCTCCCTCGTCTACCAGCCCATCGTGGAGATCGACTCGGGGCGTCACGTCGGCGTCGAGGCGCTGATCCGATGGGACCACCCCCAGCGCGGCACGGTCGCGCCGCTCGACTTCATCGCCATGGCCGAAGAGAACGGACTCATCGTCCCGATCGGGGCGTGGGTCTTGCGGGAGGCCTGCCGTAGCGTGCTCGATCTCGATCCCGACCCCGACGGATTGCGGCTGTCGGTCAACGTGGCCGCCCGCCAGCTGTCCGAGCCCGACTTCGTCGAGACGGTCGAAGCGATCCTTTCCGACACCGGCTTCCCCTGTGCGCGCCTCACCCTCGAGTTGACCGAGTCGGGGGCGTCCCAGAACGTCGTCGGCTTGGTCGAATCATTCGAGCACCTCACCGGACTCGGCATTGCCTTGGCGCTCGATGACTTCGGCACCGGCTACTCGTCGCTGTCTCTCCTCCGGCAACTTCCGCTGTCCATCCTGAAGATCGACCGATCCTTCGTCTCCCGCATGGGCTCGTCGGGCAAGGAAGCGGCCCTCGTGCGGAGCACGATCGAGTTGGCCCACGCCCTCGACCTGGTGGTGACCGCCGAGGGCGTAGAAGAGCGGAGCCAGGCCGACGCGTTGCAGACGATGGGATGCGACCGGGCCCAGGGCTACCTGTTCGCCCGACCCCAGAAGATGGACCAACTCAGGCAAGGCCTCCGCCTCGTCGCCTGATCGGTATCAGCCGTCGGCGTCGCTGCCCATGCCGACGGCTTTTGTCAGGCCGGGCTGGAGGAGGGCGCAAGCGCAGGCCCGGCCGTTCGACCACGCCGCGAGCGCCTCGGCGGTTATGCCGCCTCGCCGGGCGAGCTCGCCCGCCAGATCGCCGGGGATTGCTTCTCCGGGATGGATCGCCTGCCACAGCTGCGCTTCGAGCACCGGCCCGGCGAGGTCGACCTTCGACGTGTCGATCGGGACCGCAGCCGCGGTGCCGGCCGACGCCTTCGGATTGACCTTGGACGTGTCATAGGTGGGGGTGAGGGCCGTGTAGGGCGCGCCGTTGGCGCTCGCCTGGAACAGGTCGTAGGGGATCGGCGCCAGCTGGGTGTACGCGGATAGCGACGGCAGCCCCAGGATCCGTTCGACGGTGTGGAGCACCGAAGCCTGCGAGATGTGGATGTGGCTGACGCTGTGGGGCCGGACGTTGGGGCCTGCGGCTATCAGGACGTTGCGGTGCCCGTCACGATGATCGAGGCCGTCTTGGCTGTCGTCCTCCTGCACGAACACGACCGTGCTCGCCCAGTCCTTGGTGTGGCTGAGGTAGTCGATCAACCCGCCCACCGCTGCGTCGTTGGTGGCCACGTGGGCCTCCGGCGTGGGGCTACCGGCCGTCGAGCCGTCGGTGTGGTCGTTGCCCATCAGCAGGTAGGTGAACGCCGGCACTGTGCCGGTCGCTTCGTAGCCGGCGTAGCTCTGCTTGAACTCGGTGAGCCGGTCGGTGTCCTTCACTGTGGTGAGGAGCAGGTTGTTGGGATACACGGGGTCGGTGCTGGCCGCGACTTGCGGATCGTGCACTCCACCTTCTGTCGGACACGCCGTACCGGGTCCGGCCGTTGCCGGAGGTTGGGCGGTCGAGACGCCGACGAGCTCGCCGTAGTCCTTGAACGAGATGCCCGCCGCCGCCAACTGCTGGAACACCGACCCGCACCGCGGGTACACAACCGGGGCCGTCGGGTCGTAGGCGTGGTTGCGCGACGAGTAGTAGTGGACCCAGGACTTCTCGGTGTAGTCACTCGACACGCCTTCCGCGGTCCAGTGGTGACCCTGGATGCTGGCCTCGCCATCGGAGTAGAAGTTGTCGGAGATGCCGTAGTTGCGGGCCAGTTGGTGGGCGTTGGGTGTGACCGTCTTCCCGGCCTTGTTGGTCTGTCCGAACTCGAGAAAGCGCGGGTCGGCGTCGACCCCCTGCCACCCGAGCGCGGGAAGATCGCCGAACACCTGATCGAAGGTCCGGTTCTCCCGCACCACCATCACGACGTGCTTGATCGGCCCGCTCCCCGGGTGGGCAGCGTCGGGTATGGGACTGTCCGCCGGTCGCGCTGAGTCGGCGGACTCGTTGGCGAACGTCAGATCGTGGCGGGCCTGCGCGGTGAACCCGGCGAGCGTCGACGGGGCCGGGGGGGCGACCCGTTGCAGGGTGCCGACCATGTCGTTGCCGTCGTATTCCTTCCGGTCGGTCACTGCGACCCCGCCGTAGCCCTTGGCGCTGGCCGCCAGCACCGACCCATCGGGTGCGACCGTGACAGCGGTCGGATACCACGCAGTGGGGATGAACCCTCGTACGGCGAATGTGCCCGGTTCCCAGCCGACCGCAGGGGTCGGTGACCCGATGGTCGCGATCGTGTCGTCACCGGCGTTGGCGACGTATAGGACGTGGCGGGCGTCATCGAAGGCCACGGCGTCGGGGGTGGTCCCGTTGGCCTCCCCCGCCACCAGATGCGTGGACAGCCGCTTGACCGACACCGGCGCCAGCCCGCTGACGTCGACGATGTTGATCGTGTCGTCGTTGGCGTCGGTCACCGCGACGTACATCCCGTCACCCGTGCGGGCGACCGACGTCGGGTGATCGCCGACCGGCACCGTCGAGCGGACCGCCCCGGTAGCGACGTCGAGGATCACCAGCGCGCCCGTTCCCTGCGCGGTGACGTACGCCGTCGCCCCGTTGGGCGAAAGCACGACCGACCCCGGATAGGCCGACGCTTCCGAGAGACCGTCGATCTGGGTCTCCCATGCGATGGACCCGGTGGCGGTGTCGATGGCGGCCACGCTGCTGCCCTGCTCGTTGGTGACGACCAGTCGGGAGCCATCGGCGGTCGCATCCACACCGCGGGAGTAGCCGACGAAGTCCCCGAGCAACGGAGCGCTGGCCGGGATCCCCTCCACCGGCGTGTGCAGCCCGACGACGGGAGTGCCGTGGCGTCGCGTCGTCGTCCACGCGTGGGCCCGGGTGAGGCGCCGGTCACTGCCGACGACGTAGTCGTAGACCTTGTCGTTCCCTCCGCCGGTGACGAATACGTGACGGCCGGCGACGCTGATCCCGCCGTTGTAGAACGTTGACGCCCCGGGGTCGTGATCGGTGATCGTCTGCACGACGCGGTTGGTCTTGAGGTCGACGACCTGCAGGCTCTCGTTGCCCTGCAGTGGCGTGCTGCCCTCACCCTGCCCGCTGTTGGAAACGACCAGCAGGTCGGCGCCGGGAACGACGGCGGTGGCGACGGGGAAGTCGCCCAGCCGGGTGACGATACCCGCCGGCGTGATCAGCCGACCCGACGGGAGGACCGTGGTCCCGTCGTAGGTGCCGGTCGGCGACGACGGGCTGAGCGCGGCCTTCGCTGCGGGTGTGACCGGGTGCGCCTCCGTCTTGTTGTTCGCCTTTGCCGCCGGGCTGATCGCTCCGGCGGCGGCCGCGTTCTCGGCCCCGCCGGCCGGGCTTGTGGCGGCCGGGTGGGCAAGGTTTGGCGTGCAGGCGACGGCGGCGAGCGCAGCCGCGCTCAGCGCTATGAGGTGCGATCGCATGGGGGGCTCCGTTTCATGGACGATGCGGTCCCCAACGAACCGCTCGACAATCAAGTAATGGCAGACCCAAGTGACGCTCAGATGAACATGAGTTGGCCGGACGGCAGACCGGGCGTGTGGTCTTTCTCACAGCAGGAGTCAGGTGGGCTCGCGCCGAAAGCCTTGCCATGCCGTCTCTTCCCCCCTCGCCTCGTCGCGCCCTACGGATGCCCCAACACGACCGCCAGACGCCGGCCCGCGCCGGCCGACTGACCGCGGCGATCGCAGCCACCGCCGGCCTCGGGTTCGCGTTTCTCGTGCCCGCCGCCCCTGCCGCCACGCCGCGATCGGGTGTGCCCCGATTCAGCCACGTGGTCGAGGTTTTCATCGAGAACGAGGGCGCGGCCAGCACATGGGAAGCGTCCGGCTTCCCCGGAATCCAGGCGGTGAAGGCGATGGGCGCCTACATCCCGCAGTTCTACGGTGTCGGCCACGCCAGCCTCGACAACTACGAGGCCGCGTTCGGAGCGGTCGAGCCAACCACCCAGGGCAAAGCCGACTGCGCCGGCCAGCCATACGGTTCGTGCATCTTCCCCGCCTCGGTGCCGACGATCGCCACCACGCTCGACGTCGCGGCCAAGTCGTGGAAGGTGTACTCGGAGGGGATGGTCGGCGCGCCGTTGGGCCACAACTGCCTGCACGCGCTCGACCGCAACCTGCCCGACTTCTACCAGGGGCCGCTCACGAACGGCTACGCCACCCGCCACAACCCGGCCCCGTGGTTCGACAGCATCCTGACCAAAGGCGGCAGCGAGGCGTACTGCCAGTCCCACTCTGTCGACCTGTCGACGTTCGGTCACGACCTTCGGTCGTCCGCCACGCTGCCGACGTTCTCCTTCATCGAGCCCGACACGTGTCATGACGGACATGACACTTCCTCGAGCGGCGGTTGCGGGCTCGATCCCGAGGGTCCTTCCGCACCGAGCGGGGTCGCGGCCATCAACGCCTGGCTGCCCAGGTTCGTCAAGCAGGTGACCACGTCGCCGGCGTGGGACAGCCACAGCCTGCTGCTGATCACCACCGACGAGGCGGCGGCGACGGACGCGACCGGGTGCAGGCCGTGCCACGACACGTCGGCGGGCGGTCGGGTCGGCGCGGTGGCGATCTCGCCGATAATCAAGCCAGGGACAACGTCGACGTGGAACGCGGATCACTACGGGGTGTTGCGCACGCTGGAGGCGTCGTTGGGCCTGCCGACGTTGAAGTCCCTCGCTGCGACGCCGGCCGCAGCGACAACCGTCCACGACGGCGACCCGGGCGTCATCCCGCTGACGGACGTGTGGGTGGCTGTGCGCCACCATCGCTGAGCTCAGAGCCGGCGGGTCATCCCGCCGCGCGAGCCCGCAGCGGGAGGATGCGCGCCGCAACCTCCGGCTGACGTCGTCGAGGGCCCGTGGAGCCGCGTCGACGCCGAGCCGGAGTCGCGGATCCTTTAGCGCATCTCCTCGACCGAGTCAACGCCGCCCCCACCAGCCCGCCACCTGCCGGCACCCGGTACGCAACACGGCCGACCCGACCCAGACCCGCGTCGGAGATCAGTGCGCGGCCCGCCACAACCCATTCGTCTACTTCCACCCGGTGATCGACTCGCCCATCTGGGGTTCCTCAACGGCGTCTATCGATCCGTGACCACGGGCCCGGCGTGGGGCCGCACCGCGCTGGTCATCAACTACGACGAGTGGGGCGGTTTCTACGACCACGTCGCCCCCCCGGCCGCACCCGCGCCCATCCGGATCTGGGGACCGGGCTGCGAGGCTTCCGGGTTCCGTCCGTGCTGATCTCCCCGCGGGACAGGCGGGGATACGTGGACCACAACGTCTACGACCACACGTCGGTGCTCAAGATGATCGAATCGCGCTTCGGCCTCAGCGCGCTCACGGCCCGAGACGCCGCCGCCCACAAACTGGCCGCCTTGGATTTCAAGCACGCCCCCAACCTACGCCGTCCCCCAGCTTCGTCGGCGTGCCGTGCAACTCGACGCCGCTGTCGAACTACCCGTCGGGAGCGGTCTCGGGCTACGAGGAATGGCAGACGCTGAAGGACCCGGCCCAGGCCACCGGCTACAGCGTCGGCGCCTGAGCCGATCCCGCTCTCTGGGCCTACCGTCGGTGTGACGGGGACGGACCCCTACTCGTCGATCTCGTAGCGAGGCGGCGCGTCCTCGACGCGGCGGACGGTTCCGCTCGCCGTGTCAACCTGAGGGGCCCATGGGGCCGCGTTCGGGCGCTGCAGTGGCGTCTCGCACCGCTCGGGAGCGATAGGACGCCCGGCACCTGGCTCGGCCAGCCGATATGAGTGAGGTAACGCTGGGTTGGCGTCATTCGCCGCCGGGGCGAGGCTCGGCTCGTGCCGTGGGCCCCCATCGGTCCGCTCGCGCCGCAGTCCCCACGAGATCAGCGAGGACGCTTTGGACCCGACGGTCGATGTCGTCGACGATGGGTCGTACCTCCTCGATGCTCTTGCCGGCCGGGTCGGTGAGCTCCCAGTCGAGGTACTTCTTGCCGGGGTATACGGGGCAGGCGTCTCCGCAGCCCATCGTGATGATCACGTCCGCGGTGCGGGCCCTTTCGGGGTTTTCGACGTCGACCCCGGCGAGCCCGGCGGCACGACCACGATCACCTTCACGTGCTGCGGCACGACGTTCGGCTCCGCCGCCTATCGCTCACTCGACACGATCACCCTGACGCGCCCACGGCCGCAAACGAGATCGGGGCGGTAGCCGTTCGTCGCGAGCCGCATCCGGCTGGCTGCGGTCATCGCCACAGGCGGGTGGCGACGAAGGAGACGCCGAAAACGATCTGGAAGACGCCGAACATTCGACGGGGGACACCCACCCCGGTGATCCGACGGGCCAGGCGGCTTCCGATGAGGCTTCCGGGAACTTGGCCCGCCAGCAGCGCGCCCGAGACGGCCCAGTCGATGTGGCCGAGCGCCCGGTGGGTCAGCAGGGTCGGAACGATGAGCACCGCGACGACGAGCAGGCTCGTGCCGACTGCCTGGCGAATGCGTAGCCCAAAGACCGGCAGGTACATGGGCGTGAGGAGAAACGCCCCCCCGTTCGCGAGGAGGCCAGTGCAGAGTCCGACCGCGAACGCGGTGTCCACCAGGATCGGTCGGTTGGCCCGTCGTCGGGCGCCCACGACTCGGGATGTATCCGCGATCGAACGGCGAGGCCACCGCAGCCAATCCCGGGCCCCGAGCATGGACAGCACCGGGGTTGCGACCGACGAGCCACCAACACCGAACAGTCCCATCAACAGGCCAATCCCGACCCCTGTCAGTGAGATCAGGGGAGCCACGTCATGACCAGCTCGAATCCTCGCGTGCCGGGAGGACACGCCGCGGCGTGTTACGACGAATAACAATGGAGATCGATCGGGCTGGGCATCTTCGGCCTGGTCGACCTTTCGAGTTCATCGAAGCGTTTTGTCGGAGCGATCCGTCCGTAACGTTCGTCTGCGAGGGTGGGCTTCATGGACCGAACGAATGAAGACCGCCAAGCCCAGGCTGCGGACGGTTACTGGTTCGAGGATCTGGCCGTTCTCGGAGAACTTGCGCCGCTGACATCCGACAAGTGGGCCGAGTTGCTTGGACTCATCGACGCCTGAGCTTCAGTTGGGCGGGGGACCCCCACCCCTCTCCGGTTAGTTGTCACTGGGTCGTGATTCAATTTTGGTATGTCGGTTGGTTTGCTGGAGCGGGCCAACGCAGCCCGCGATGAGCTGATCGGTGGCGGTCCGGAGACCCGTGCCGACGGCGAGTCTATGGTCGAGTTGCGCACCCAGATCGCCCGCCTCGAGGCCTACTGCGCGACGGCGACCGCTCGTCTCGACGCCGACCGGGCCTGGGCTTCCGACGGAGCCGATGAAGAAGTCCGGTTGTCCATCGCCGTGTCCATCGGGCAGAACGAAATCGGTGAGACATGGGACGACTCCCCCTTCACGTGATGGCGCGGAAACGCCGTTGCTGCGTTACCAGTGCCCATTCGGTGGGACTCCGCTCCCCGATCCGTGATGTTCAAGAACTGTTGGTCTCCCGGACACCTGGGGGAGGCCGCGTGTTGTCCGGCCTTCGCCATCGTTCGCGGTGCGGCGCACCCCGAGCGCCGCGAAGGAGCCGTGACGCACATGGAAGAGATCCTTCGGTTGTTGGTCGTCGAACTGCTGGCACTCGCTGCTCGAGCCGCGTGGGCTTGGCTCATGAGGAACTCGGAGGGCGTGCAGCCGATCCCCGCCTGAGGGATCATCGAGTCGATTCTGCTATGGCACTCGCGTCATAACCCGCCGCCAGTCGCAATGAGAGCGACCGCCGAGACGCCCATGACCGAGACCGTTGCCCAACCCAAGATGTTGGCCCACCGGCCATTCCGGGCAGCTCCCATGATGTCTTCTCGCCGAGCGATGACCATGACGAGGACCAGGAACGGCGCGGCGGCGAGACCGTTCACCAAGGCCACGAAGATCAGCAGCCGAATCGGGTTCACGTGAAGGAGCGTGAGCACCATGCCCCCGACGATGCCGAGCCCGACCAGGCCATAGAACACCGGAGCCTGCTTCGTCTTCGCCGAGAAACCGAAATCCAGATGCAACAACCCTGCGAGTCCCGCTGCTCCGGATCCTGCGAGCACCGGGATGGCCAGGAATCCGGAACCGATGAATCCGAAAGCAAAGAGCAGGCTGGCGGAGTGACCGGCCACGGGCGTGAGGGCCGCGGCAGCGTCCGCTGCCGAGTTGATGGTCAGGCCTTTCCCCCCCAGGACTGATGCCGTGGCCAAGATCACAGCGAACATCACGACATTGGAAAACGCCATGCCACCGATCACATCGGTCCGTGCGATCCGTTCCTCGTGGCGTTGCTCTTCGGGGAGGCGCTCCGCCAACGGGACCGCCTCGTCGGTCGAGCCTTCGTCCTGCATCTCCTCAACCCGGTACGAGGACTGCCAGAAGAACAGATATGGGGAGATCGTGGTGCCGAGCACGGCGACCATCAAGGCCAGGTAGTCCTTCGAAAAGGTGACGTGGGGAACCAGCGCGCTCCCGAGTACTTCCTTCCAGTGGACGTCGATGAAGAACAGAACCGCCAGATAGGTGAGTAGCGCCAGGCACAACAGCTTGAAGATCAACGAGACGGCCTTGAAAGATCCACTCATCACCACGGCAACGATGATCAAGCCCGCAAGCAACGAATAGATGGAGATGGGGCCGCCCCAGATCAGGTTGATCCCAGCTCCGATCGCCACGAGATCCGCAGCGATGTTGAGCGCGTTCGCGATGAGGAGTGCTGCGACGAGCACGGCAGTGACGACGCGAGCCCAGCGCGGGAAGTGATCCGACGCAATCGTGCCGAGCGATTTGCCGGTGGCGAGCGCAGTGCGATCGCAGATCTCCTGCACGGCCGCCATGAGTGGGAACGTGAGGAGCGCGAGCCAGAGCATTCCGTAGCGGAATTGCGCGCCGGCCTGTGAGTAGGTCGCGATGCCTGAGGGGTCGTCGTCGGATGCACCCGTGACGATGCCGGGCCCGATGCGACGAAGGTTCTCGCGCAAGGAGCTCTGTGTCGATTGCTCACGCAGGGCCACGAGACGGATGGTATGCGGTCCAGTTGATGCGCCCCGCAGCCCCCCATAAGGACGCTTTGCCGACACTTGTTGTCCATCCCATGGCCATGTGCAGTCCACGTAGGGTGGCTATCGGGAGAGCTTCACTCGCGTCCGAGGGCGCTCCGCAGTGGAAGAGCGATGTCCTCGAGGGACGAGTCGGAGCCGGCGATGTCGGTATCACTGCGATACCGCGGACCCGGACCGGACGGCGGCGGTCAGTCGTCGCCTCCCCGGAGCGCGGCGGTGAGATCCAGGCCTCGAGCGAATGCCGTGAGCGCGGCACGGGCGCGTGCTTCCTCGACGGCTGACGCCCGAGGACCGGGCGCCGGCGGCCGGGTGAGCGCGCCGTAGACGCTGCGCCAGAGCGCCTCGTCGAGCAGTCGTTGCGGGGCGATGTCGGTGCCGAGCGGCAAGGCTGCGTCGATGCCGGCCGGCTGGGCGGATACCACCGCGCCGAGGGGCTGCGTCGGCATCAACGCGGTGTACGGCGTGACGTCCGGCCCCGCCCCCCCGCTCACGAACGCGTCGTACATCGGTTCGGCGAGGGCGTCGTTCAACGACAGCGGGCGCAGCCCGGTGATGAGTTCGATTGTCCGCAGGGCTGAGAACTGGTCGTATCGAGTCGACACGACGCCGCCGCGGCTCCACGGGGAGATCACGAACGCGGGCATGCGGTGGGCGTCCACGTGATCGGCGCCGTCCTGGGAGTCGTCCTCCACCACGAAGATCGCCGAGCTTGACCAGATCGACGAGTGGCTGATGAGGTCGACGATCTGTCCCAGCCCGAGATCGTTGTCGGCCACGAGCGCCTTGGGGGTGGGGTAATCCTTGTGCACGCCGTTGGTGTGGTCGTTCGGCAGTGTCAGATAGGTGAGCGACGGGACCGTACCGGTAGCGATCTGTCGTTGGAACTGCTGTTGGAACCAGTCGAAGCGGCTGTGCGCGACACCGGCGTACCCGGCGGGCCCGAGTGTGCCGGAATCGGTGTCGCACGCAACCGCGTGGTCGGCGGCGGTGACGGGCACGAGCCCGGCGTTGTCACAGCCAAAGAACGGCGGGTAGTCATAGGAGGTGTTGGCCGCCACCGTGGGGAACGTGGGCCGACCGTCATTGCCCTGAGGCGTGACACCGGCGCTGAGCTCGCCGTCGTTGTGGAACGTGACCCCCTGGCGCGCCGCCTGATCGAAGATGAACGCGTTCGGGGGGAACGTGACCGGGTCCTGCCCGGCGTTGAGCACCCTTCCCCGCCCGGCGTAGTTGGCGTGGAGCGAACGCTGCACGAAATCGGTGGCGTAGCCCGAGCTCGTGATCAGGTGTCCGTCGACGGAGACCTCGCTGTCGGCGTAGAAATGGTCGAGGAGCCCGAAGCGGTCGGCGAGCCGGTGGGCGTTCGGCGTCACACCCGCGGCCGGGCCGCTGACGCCGTTGTCGTCGAACAGCTCGAGGCTGGGGTCGCCGTCGCCCTTGGGATTGCTCCCGAAAATCTGGTCGTAGGTCCGGTTCTCCTTCACGATGTAGAAGACGTGGGAGATCTGGCGGCTCGGTCCGCCCGCCGGGTCGTGCACCGGTGTCCCTGGCGGCGCTGCGGACAAGTTCGCAGGGTGGACCGCGTTGTTCGCGGCGCGGGTCAGCGCGCGGAGTGCGCCGGGTGACGGGGTATCGAGCACTCCGACCCGGCCGAGGAGCATGTCGGGGACGTACTGCCCGTACGGGGCGGCCTCGCTGGCGGCGAAATGTTGGCCGTAGCCCGGGTTGGGTCCGGCTCCCAGACCCTTGGCCGCCAACCAGACGAGATGTTTGCCATCCGGGGTCACCGCCACCCCGCTCGTGTACGCCGCCGTCGGGATGCGACCGGCGAGCTGGTCGGGATGCGAACCGCCGAGCGCGATCACCGCAACCGCGTCCTCGCCGGCGTCGGCCACGTACAGCGTGCGACGGTCGGGACTGACGGCCAGTCCGACCGGAGCCGTCCCCGGCGTTGTTGTACCCGGCCGGGAGGCGCGACGCCCGACCGAGACGTGCTCAACGCCTCCCGTCGCCGGATCGATCATCGCCACCTCGTCGAGGTTGGTGATGGTCGCATACAACCGATGGGATCCGGGGTCGGCGAGCAGCGCCTCGGGATGCGAGTTGGCCGGCCCAACGGTGATGGTGCGCGTCACCGTCGCCGAGCCGAGGTCGATCACCGAGATCGTGCCGTCGAGCTCGTTCGACACGTACGCCGTGCGGCCGTCGACCGCTGCACCGAACGGATAGCGGCCCACCTTTACCAGTCGGGCCACGCCAGACGTCGTGTCGATCAAGGCGGTCTGGTCGGCCTGGTTCAACGCGGCGACGAGGGTGCGCCCGTCTGCGCTCACTGCCAGCCCGATCGGCCACGCCAGCCCGCTGGACGGCCCGGGCCCGGGGGGCTGGAGGATGAACGACAGCGGGTTGCCGGCTTCCGCCTGGGCCGTCCCTCCGCTGGTCGCGGGGAGGGTGATGGGTGCCGTCTCCCAGGCCTGTCCGTGGATCGGATCCACGGCGAACCGGTGGATGACATCGCCGGCTGCGCCCTGCACCGGCCCGGCCGGGTGACTGTTGCCGGTTGGCTCGCCCGAGACGTAGGCGGTACGGCCGTCGGACGCGAACGCCACTCCGCCGTAGGCACCGGGGAGAGGGAGGACCTGGACAACCCGCCCGGTGCCGGTGTCCACGATCGTCACATCGTTGCGCCCGTGGCCGGAGTCCACGGCCCAGTAGAAGCGACCGTTGGGGCTGAGGGCCCCGCCGGAGGGAAAGTCGCCGACCGTGGTCATCCGCCCGGCCGCCGCCAGGCGCCGCCCGTTGGCGGTCAGCCCCGCGCCCGGTCCGACTCGGCCGGCGGCGGGCGCGCCACTGGCCATCGCGGCGGTGACGCCCAAGGTCATCGTCGCTATCGACGCGGCAGCTACTCGGAGACGACGCACGTCTCACCAATTCCGCTCGGGGACGCTCGGTACCTCCCCGCCTAGGGGAAGTTCACCGACGCTTCGCTCTCCGGCCACCTCGGGGTCACCTCCCCTCCGCTCGCCGCTCTTAGCGTCGGGGGTGACCCAGGACAGGAGGGTGCCGGATGCGCGTACTGGTCACCAATGACGACGGGATCTTATCCACCGGGCTCCACCACCTCGCGGTGGCTCTGGAGCGCTCTGGCCACGATGTGGTCATCGTCGCCCCGGCCCGGGATTACAGCGGCTTCGGTGCCGCGATCGGGCCCCTTCACCTCGCCGGCAAGGTGGACTTCGAGCGCATGCATTTCGAGGAGGTCGCCCATCCCGCCTTCTCGGTGGACGGGCCGCCGGCTCTCTGTGTGCTCGCGGCGATGATGGGTGGCTTCGGCCCCCGGCCCGACTTCGTGGTGTCCGGCATCAACGCCGGCGCCAACACCGG
>Ga0102924_1002886_pt1 | contig 18352 bp, 7 predicted proteins | sample PaiPotPPM11metaG_FD_80116 | JGI IMG/M metagenome (GOLD analysis project Ga0102924, IMG submission 80116) | Iron sulfur acid spring bacterial and archeal communities from Banff, Canada, to study Microbial Dark Matter (Phase II) - Paint Pots PPM... ...
GGCCTACGGCAAGATGGTCGACTCGGTGCGCCGGCTGGAGATCCTCTCCTACGGCGGGCTGCGCACCTGGGTCGGGGAGACCAGCGACGATGACTACGCGGCCATCATCGCCGCCGGCGGCGAGAAGGCCCGGCTCTACCGGCGGCTGCGGGAGATCCGCGACGCCTACCTCGGCCCGATCCGCCAGGGCTACCCGCAGATTCCGCGGCGGGTCTCGGGCTACAACCTGGACTCGCTGCTGCCCGAGCGCGGGTTCCACGTGGCGCGGGCCCTGGTCGGCAGCGAGAGCACCCTGGTGACCGTGCTGCAGGCCGAGGTCGACCTCGTCGAGGTGCCCAGGCACAAGTCGCTGGTCGTCCTGGGGTACCCGGACATCGCCGAGGCGGCCGACGTGGTGCCGCTGGTGGTCCGGCACTCCCCGCTCTTGCTCGAGGGCCTGGACGACACGCTGATCTCGCTGGAGCGCGAGGAGCACCTGGCCGCCGACGCGCTGGACAAGCTGCCCGAGGGATCCGGCTGGCTGATGATCCAGTTCGGCGGGGACACCCCGCAGGAGGCCGACGAGCGGGCGCACGCGCTGATCGAGGACGTCAACCGCGACGGCAAGCATCCCAAACCGCACGTGTCCTACACCGAGGACCCGGAGGTCGAGGAGCGGCTGTCGGACGTCCGGGAGGCCGGCCTGGGCGCGACCGCGTACCCGCCCGGCCGCCACGAGACGCACGAGGGGTGGGAGGACGCCGCCGTGCCGCCCGAGCGGCTCGGCGACTACCTGCGCGACTTCCGCAAGCTGCTGGAACGCTACGACTACCGGGGAGCCTCGCTCTACGGTCACTTCGGGCAGGGCTGCGTGCACACCCGGATACCGTTCGAGCTGCGCACCGACGAGGGCATCGCCGCGTACCGGTCGTTCGTGCAGGACGCCGCCGACCTGGTGGTCTCCTACGGCGGCTCGCTGTCCGGGGAGCACGGCGACGGCCAGTCGCGGGGCGAGCTGCTGCCGAGGATGTTCGGGCCCGAGCTGATGCGGGCGTTCGGGGAACTGAAGGCCGCCTTCGACCCGGGCGACAAGATGAACCCCGGGAAGGTCGTCGAGCCGTACCGGGTGGACGAGAACCTGACCCTGCGCGGCTGGTTCCCGCGCGAGCCCGCGACGTTCTTCAGCTACCCGGAGGACGGCGGGAAGTTCACGGCCGCCGCCTCCCGCTGCGTCGGCATCGGGAAGTGCCGGGGCGACGAGAGCGGCGTGATGTGCCCCAGCTACCGGGTCACGCGGGAGGAGGAGAACGCCACGCGCGGCCGGGCCCGGCTGCTGATGGAGATGGTCCGCGGTGAGGTCATCACCAGCGGCTGGCGCTCCACCGAGGTCCGCGACGCGCTCGACCTGTGCCTGTCCTGCAAGGGCTGCCGCAAGGACTGCCCGGTCGACGTCGACATGGCCACGTACAAGGCCGAGTTCCTGGCCCACCACTACCGGGGCCGGCTGCGGCCGGCCGCGCACTACTCGATGGGCTGGCTCCCGGTCCTGGCGCTGCTGGCCGCCCGCGCCCCCGGGCTGGTGAACGCGGCCGGCCGGACCCCGGGCCTGAGCCGCCTGCTCAAGCGCGCCGGCGGCATCGACCCGCAGCGCGACCTGCCCCGCTTCGCCCGCGAGCGGTTCACCCGCTGGCACGCGCACCGCGAGCCGCACCCGGGCGGGACGCCGGTCACGCTGTGGCCGGATACGTTCAGCAACAACTTCCACCCCGAGGTGGGCCGGGCCGCGGTCGCCGTCCTGGAGGACGCCGGCTATCGCGTGGACGTGCCCGCGCAGCCGGTGTGCTGCGGGCTGACCTGGATCTCGACCGGCCAGCTCGGGATGGCGGCCCGGATGCTGCGGCGCGCGATCTCGGCGCTGCGTCCGGCCCTGGAGGCGGGCCAGCGCGTGGTCGTGCTGGAGCCGAGCTGCGCCGCCGTGTTCCGGTCCGACGCCGTCGAGCTACTCGGCTCCGACGACGCCCGGCTGCTGGCCAAGCAGACCACCACGCTCGCCGAGCTGCTCACCGAGGCGGGCTGGCGCCCCGGCGCCGGGAGCCCGGCCGGGTTGCATCCCGGGGCCCGGCGGGCCATCGCGCAGGTGCACTGCCACCAGCACGCGATCATGGGCTTCGACGCCGACCGCCGGCTCCTGCAGGACTGCGGCGTGGACCTCGACGTCCTGGATACCGGATGCTGCGGGCTGGCGGGCAACTTCGGCTTCGAGCGGGGACACTACGACGTGTCCGTGGCCTGCGCCGAGCACGGCCTGTGGCCCGCGGTCCGCGACGCCGCCCCGGACACCGCGGTGCTCGCCGACGGGTTCTCCTGCCGCACGCAGATCGAGGCCGGCCACCTCGGCCGGACCGGGGTTCACCTCGCCCAGCTCCTCGCCGCGATGCTGCCCGAGCCGGACACCGGCGCGCGCTGAGCGAAGCTCAGTCTCCGGGGCAGGGCCCGTCGAGCAGTTCGCGGGCGCGCTCCAGCCGCCGCGCGCGTGATGATCTCCGGTGCGATGCTGTGGTAGATCTGGGGTGAGGGAGGACGCGCGTGAGCCCCGGAGAGAACCTGACGCGCCGCGTCGTCGAGCCCGCGGTGCTGCGCTTCTACCGATGGCGCGGCGATCCGCTGGCCAGGCTGATGGGGCCCGAGACCAAGGCCGATCCGTACCCGTTCTACGCCGGTCTCCGCCGGCGCGGCCTGGTCCGCAGCCCGCTCGGGTCCTGGCTGACCGCCAGTCACGCGGCGGTGGCGACCGTCCTGCGGGACCGGCGGTTCAGTTCCTCACCGGTGCACCTGACCGGATACCGGCCGCCGGCCGGCAGTCCCGGCGCCGAGCTGCCCGCCGCCGACCTGCTCACGCTGGACCCGCCCGACCACACCCGGCTGCGGCGGCTGGTTTCCGGCGTGTTCACCCCGAGAGCCATCGCCGGCCTCGAGCCCTGGATCCGTGAGGTCACCGGCCGGCTCCTCGGGCCGCTCGACGCCGCCGCGGGCTTCGACCTCATCGATGCGCTGGCCTTCCCTCTTCCGATCGCGGTGATCTGCCACCTGCTCGGGGTCCCGGCCGAGGACCAGGCCAGCTTCCGGGCCTGGGGCCACGACGTCGCCGCCGGCCTCGAACCTCAGCTCGGGGCCGTGAACAGCCGGGCGCGCTCCGCCGAGCTGGCCCTGACCGCCTACCTGCGGGAGCTGGTGGGCAAGCGGCGCGCCGATCCCGACGACAGCCTCCTGTCTGCCCTGGTGGCGGCCGAGGAAGAGGGCGACCGGCTGACGTTCGACGAGCTGGTCAGCATGGCGCTGCTGCTGCTGGTGGCCGGCTTCGAGACGACGGTGAACCTGATCGGGAACGGCGCCGTCGCTCTGCTCGGCGAGCCGGAGCAATGGCAGCGGCTGGGGGAGGAGCCGACGCTGGTCCCCGCGGCCGTGGAGGAACTGCTGCGCTACGACAGCCCGGTCCAGCTGACCTCGCGGAACGCGACCGAGGACGTCGATCTCGACGGCGTCGTGATCCCCCGGGGCGCGTCGGTCATCGTGGCCATCGGCGGGGCCAACCGCGATCCCGGCGTGTTCGACCAGCCCGACCGGCTCCGGATCGACCGGCCGGACGCGTCGCGTCACCTGGCGTTCTCGGCCGGGATCCACCATTGCCTCGGGGCCGCGCTCGCCCGCCTCGAGGGGCGCATCGCGGTCGGGGAACTCACCCGCCGCTACCCGGGGCTCAAGCTGGCCGCGACGCCGGCCCGGCGGCCGCTGCTCGTGCTGCGCGGCTTCGAGCGCGTCCCCGTGCGCGCGAGCCGGTGAGCGCGCCGGGGGCTGGCACGTCGGGCGCGGGGGCGCCGGCCTGAGCCGGGAGTCACGCCGGCGCGCGGCACCGCATACCGCGGTCAGCGCGCGGCGCCGGAGCCCGGGCGGCGACCGCGGATGGCCGGTACCACGAACGACGCCCCGAGCGCGGCCAGGCACAAGGCCGCGGCCCACTCGAACGCGCGCGAGTACCCGTCGCTCAGCCCGGCCGCGAGCGGCGCGGCGGGCCCGGCCGCCGCGAGGACGGCGTGTGAACGGTCGGTGGCCACGGTGGCCAGCACGGCCAGGCCGAGCGAGCCACCCACCTGCCGCGAGGTGTTGAGCACCCCCGAGGCCAGCCCCGCCTCGCCGGGTGAGACGCCCGCGGTTCCGGCCGCGGCCAGCGGGGTGAACAGCAGCCCCAGCGCCAGGGCGATGAGGCAGCCGGGCCCGAACACGTGGTCCCAGTAGACCGCGTGCGGGGTGACGGCCGACAGCCAGGCGAAACCGCCCGCCGCGAGCAGGGTGCCCGCCTGCAGCAGGGGCCGGACGCCGGTCCGCGGCAGGAGCCGGGAGCTGGCCTGGGCCCCGACGATGATGCTGACGCCCATGGGCAGGAAGGCCAGGCCCGTCCGCAGCGCGCTGTAGCCGAGGACGTTCTGCAGGTACAGCGAGAGGAAGTACCACATCGAGAAGAACGCGGCGCCGATCAGGAACATCACCGCGTTCGCTCCCGACAACGAGCGGGACCGCAGGAGGCCGAACGGCATCAGCGGGGCGGCGACCAGGCGCAGTTCGATCACGGCGAACGCCGCCAGCAGCACGGCCGCCGCGCCCAGCAGCGACAGGGTCCACGCGCTGCCCCAGGGGTGCGTCTGGGTGCCGACGATCGCGTAGACCAGCGCCCCGAGCCCGGCCGTGACCGCGATCGCGCCGCCGACGTCCAGCCGGGGCCGGGTGCCGTCGCGGCCGGTGTCCGGCGACTCGGCCAGCCAGACCAGTGCGGCGGCGATCGCGGCCACGCCGATGGGGATGTTGACGAACAGGACCCAGCGCCACGACAGCGCCGAGGTGAGCACGCCGCCGAGGATCGCCCCGGCCACGCCGCCCGCCCCGGCGACTGCGCTCCAGAGGCCGAGGGCCCGGGCCCGGCGGTCGCCGGAGAAGGTGGTGATGATGATCGTCAGGGTGGCCGGCGACAGGACCGCGCCCGCGACGCCCTGCACCGCGCGGGCCGCGGTCAGCCAGGCCGAATCCGTGGCCAGCCCGCCGGCCAGGCTGGCCACGGTGAACAGGCCGAGGCCGAGCAGGTACACCCGGCGCCGCCCGAACAGGTCGGCCGCCCGCCCGCCGAGCAGCAGGAAGCCGGCGAAAGTGAGTACATAGGCGTTGACGACCCACTGCAGCCCGGCCGGGCTGTAGTGCAGGTCCCGGCCGATCGAGGGGAGGGCCACGGTGACGATCGAGACGTCGAGCACGACCATGAACTGGGCCACGCAGGCCAGGGCGAGGACGACCCCGTCCGGCGCGTGGCGCGGCCGGGCGCGAACATCCGCCGGGCCCGGCCGCGTTGCACTCCGGGGTTCGGCGCCGAAATTAGACATGAGCCATGTCTATCATGGGCCATGTTTAATATCCAGAACGTTAGGCTCCTCCAGTGGACTCTGAGCCCGCCCCGGATCCGGCGACCGCGCTGCCCGCAGGCCTGGCTCATCAGCGCGGCAACTGGTACCTGCTGTACAAGGCCGGGGCGCTCGCCCGGCAGCGCTGGACCGCGATGCTCGGCCAGCTCAACGTCAGCCGGGGCCAGTACGGCGCGCTGATGGCCCTGGGCGAGGCCGGCCGCCTCGGGCAGCACCGCCTGGCCGAGCTGATCGGCGTCGACCCGCGCAACGCGGGGCCGATCATCGACGCCCTGGCCGAGCAGGGCCTGGTCAGCCGGGAGATCGACCCCTCGGACCGCCGCCGCCGGGTGCTGGAGCTCACCGCGCGGGGACGGGCGGTCGCGGGCAACCTTGCGTTCGTGGCGGCCCAGATCGAGACGGACCTGCTGCGCCCCCTGGCCGCCGAGGATCAGGCGTCGCTGCGGCGCATGCTGCTCGCCTTGCTGGACGCGGCCCAGGATCCCGGTGGATGACCGGACCGGTCAGGAATCAAGAAGCGCTGCTCAGCGAGCCGCAACTAGCGTGACCGGCATGGCTTCCATCGAATCTGTCACCCTCGAAGTGCCCGACCCCACGGCCGCCGACCGCTTCTACACCGATGCCTTCGGCCTCGGGAGCCAGGTCCGCCTGCGCGCCTCGCAGGCGCCCGCGACCGGCTTCCGCGGGTTCACGCTCTCGCTCACGGTGTCGCAGCCCGGCACCGTCCGGGGCCTCATCGACGACGCCCTCGCGGCCGGCGCCACGTCGCTGAAGCCGGTCACGAAGTCGCTCTGGGGCTACGGCGGCGTCGTCCAGACCCCGGACGGGACGATCTGGAAGGTCGCCACCTCGGCCAAGAAGGACACCGGCCCGGCCACCCGGGAAATCGACCAGGTCGTGCTGCTGCTCGGGGTCGCGGACATGGCGGCGAGCAAGCGGTTCTACGTCGACCACGGCCTGGCCGTCGCGAAGAGCTTCGGCCGCAAGTACGTCGAGTTCGCCACCTCGCCGGGTCCGGTCAAGCTGGGCCTCTACGGGCGCCGGGCCCTGGCCAAGGACGCCGGCGTCGCTCCCGAAGGCACCGGATCGCACCGGCTCGCGATCGACAGCGACGCCGGGCCCTTCACCGACCCCGACGGGTTCGCGTGGGAGGCCGCCTCGCGCTGAGCGCGGGCCGCGCCCGACCGCGCGACCGCCGCCGCTGTCACAGCGGGACCAGGCATCTCGTCTCAACGACCGAGACGGGAGGCACGATGAACGGCTACCTGGCGCCGGTCAAGCAGGCCGGCACGATTCTGCTGACCACCTACAAGCGGGACGGAACCGCGGTCGACACGCCAGTCAGCCTGGCCTTCGACGGTGACCGGGCCTTCTTCCGCTCGTTCGACCAGGCCTGGAAGACCAAGCGGTTGCGGAACAACCCCCGGGTCCAGGTGAGGTCCTCGACCCTGCGGGGCAAGCCGACCGGCCCGCCGGCCGCGGCCCGCGCCATCTTGCTGGACGGCGACCAGGCTCGCCTGGCGGCCAGGGCCCTGGCGCGGCGCCACCCCGTGCTGCAAGGGGTCCTGGTCCCCTTGGCACACCGGCTCATGCGCTACCACACCATGCACTACGAGCTCCGGGCACGATGAGCTCCGGGCACTGTCTTAGCCGGGCGGGCCAGGCGGGGTGAGCCAGCAGTCAAGGTCGTCGATAATGCCGGCGATGAGCGGGTGGAGGGCGTCGGCGATCTGCGCTGAGTCCTGCCCGGCGCGGCTCCGCCGCCCGTACTCGTCGGTGATCGTCTGGAAGACCCAGGCGATGGCGATGGCCTGGACCTTGGCCGCGGCCAGGCTCGTCGCGTCCGTTGTCTCGGCGATCGCGGCCGCGATCGCGTCGGCGTGCCGGTCGGTCATGTCCAGGCTGAGGCGGCGGATCGCGGGGCTGATCGCGGCCAGGTAGCCGAGCCCGCCGCGGGACTGCTCGGCGGGCACCGACCGGATCGCGGCCACGAAATCGAGGGCTTCCTGGCGGATCGCGGCCGCCGGGCTGACGCCCGGCGGCCGGCCGCGGATGAGCTGCGTCAGCTGGCCGCGGAGCGCGTCGTCCCGGTCGAGGACCAGGTCCTCCTTGGTGGGGAAGTAGTTGTACACGGTCTGCTCGGCGACCTCGGCGGAGCGGGCGACATCAGCGATCGCCACGCGCTCGTAGCCCCGCTCCGAGAACAACCGCGCCGCGACGTCGGCGATGCGCTGGCGAGTTTGCTGCTTCTTGCGTTCCCGCAGCCCCGGAGGCGACATGCCCGCACTCTAGCATTAAGTGTAGTATGCTAAAAAAATAGAGTGGACTACAAGATTATTGAGCCGAGCGGAAGGACCAGCAGGATGCGAGCGGTGCGCGTAATGGCTTTCGGCGGACCCGAGGTTCTGCAGGCGGGTGACATGCCCGAGCCGGTCCCGGGGCCCGGGGAGGCTCTGGTGCAGGTGTCGATTGCCCCGGTGCTGTTTCTCGACACCCAGATCCGCGCGGGCCTGGCGCAGGCCTGGTTTCCGACGGCCCCGCCCTACGTGCCCGGCGCCGGGATAGCGGGGGAGGTGACCGCGGTCGGCGCGGGCGCCGATCCGGGCTGGCTCGGCCGGCGTGTGGTCGCGGATACCTCCGGTCGCGGCGGTTACCTCGAGCAAGCGGTCGTGCCAGCCGACGGCCTGGTCGCGGTGCCCGACGGTCTGGGCCTGGCCGAGGCCGCGGCGTTGCTCCATGACGGCCGGACCGCCATCGGGCTGATCGAGGCGGCGTCGCCGCGGGCCGGAGAATGGGTGCTGGTGGTCGGCGCGGCCGGCGGCCTCGGGGCGCTGCTGGTGCAAATGGCGCACGACGCGGGTTCCCGTGTCATCGGTGCGGCCCGCGGGAAGCAGAAGCTGGACCTGGTCCGGGAGCTGGGCGCCGGCGAGACGGTCGACTACGCGCAGCCCTCATGGGCCGCGCAGGTGCGCGCCATGACCGGCGGATCCGGGCCCGACCTGCTCTTCGACGGGATAGGTGGCGAGATCGGCCGGGCTGCCTTCGAGGTGACTGCGCCCGGCGGGCGGTTCTTCGCCTACGGAACGCCGGGCGGCGGGTTCGCGCCGGTCACCCCGGACGAGGCCGGCCGGCGAGGCATAGCCCTGAGCGGGATCGAGCGCGTGCAGTTCGGGCCCGCCGAGGGCAGGCGCCTGACCGAGCAGGCGCTGGCCGAAGCCGCCGCCGGGCGAATCAGGCCGGTCATCGGCCAGACGTTCCCGCTCGAAAAAGCCGCGGTCGCGCACGAGGCGATCGAGGACCGCGTCGTTACCGGCAAGACCCTCCTAGAGGTCCGGTGATAGCCGCCGGGCTCACGGCGGTGGCTCCGAAACCAGCCCGGCCAGCAGGCCAGGGGTAGCGGGGGCGGCCCGCCCGCCATTGATGATGCGCGTCTGGTAGCGCCGATCCCCCCGCTTGGCCGAGGCGAGACGCCAGCAGTCGGCGAGCGCCGGACCTAACCGGTTTCCGCCTGCCGGACCGTCTATTCCGGACAGTCCGAAACCCCTCGGCTTCATGATCGTGGTTGATTCGTGGCAAATGGTGCAACCAATCAACCACGATCATGCAACGGTCGGTGTCCGCTAACCGGCCGGGCGGTCGCCGTGCCCGGAATATGCCCCATTCGGCAGTTCCAATTCTCGAGCAGCCCGCCTGACTACACCAAATGCACTTATTTACTTACTACTAAACTAATTAGTTTAGTAGTAAGTAAATAAGTGCATTTGGTGTAGTCAGGCGGGCTGCTCGAGAATTGGAACTGCCGAATGGGGCATATTCCGGGCACGGCGACCGCCCGGCCGGTTAGCGGACACCGACCGTTGCATGATCGTGGTTGATTGGTTGCACCATTTGCCACGAATCAACCACGATCATGAAGCCGAGGGGTTTCGGACTGTCCGGAATAGACGGTCCGGCAGGCGGAAACCGGTTAGGTCCGGCGCTCGCCGACTGCTGGCGTCTCGCCTCGGCCAAGCGGGGGGATCGGCGCTACCAGACGCGCATCATCAATGGCGGGCGGGCCGCCCCCGCTACCCCTGGCCTGCTGGCCGGGCTGGTTTCGGAGCCACCGCCGTGAGCCCGGCGGCTATCACCGGACCTCTAGGAGGGTCTTGCCGGTAACGACGCGGTCCTCGATCGCCTCGTGCGCGACCGCGGCTTTTTCGAGCGGGAACGTCTGGCCGATGACCGGCCTGATTCGCCCGGCGGCGGCTTCGGCCAGCGCCTGCTCGGTCAGGCGCCTGCCCTCGGCGGGCCCGAACTGCACGCGCTCGATCCCGCTCAGGGCTATGCCTCGCCGGCCGGCCTCGTCCGGGGTGACCGGCGCGAACCCGCCGCCCGGCGTTCCGTAGGCGAAGAACCGCCCGCCGGGCGCAGTCACCTCGAAGGCAGCCCGGCCGATCTCGCCACCTATCCCGTCGAAGAGCAGGTCGGGCCCGGATCCGCCGGTCATGGCGCGCACCTGCGCGGCCCATGAGGGCTGCGCGTAGTCGACCGTCTCGCCGGCGCCCAGCTCCCGGACCAGGTCCAGCTTCTGCTTCCCGCGGGCCGCACCGATGACACGGGAACCCGCGTCGTGCGCCATTTGCACCAGCAGCGCCCCGAGGCCGCCGGCCGCGCCGACCACCAGCACCCATTCTCCGGCCCGCGGCGACGCCGCCTCGATCAGCCCGATGGCGGTCCGGCCGTCATGGAGCAACGCCGCGGCCTCGGCCAGGCCCAGACCGTCGGGCACCGCGACCAGGCCGTCGGCTGGCACGACCGCTTGCTCGAGGTAACCGCCGCGACCGGAGGTATCCGCGACCACACGCCGGCCGAGCCAGCCCGGATCGGCGCCCGCGCCGACCGCGGTCACCTCCCCCGCTATCCCGGCGCCGGGCACGTAGGGCGGGGCCGTCGGAAACCAGGCCTGCGCCAGGCCCGCGCGGATCTGGGTGTCGAGAAACAGCACCGGGGCAATCGACACCTGCACCAGAGCCTCCCCGGGCCCCGGGACCGGCTCGGGCATGTCACCCGCCTGCAGAACCTCGGGTCCGCCGAAAGCCATTACGCGCACCGCTCGCATCCTGCTGGTCCTTCCGCTCGGCTCAATAATCTTGTAGTCCACTCTATTTTTTTAGCATACTACACTTAATGCTAGAGTGCGGGCATGTCGCCTCCGGGGCTGCGGGAACGCAAGAAGCAGCAAACTCGCCAGCGCATCGCCGACGTCGCGGCGCGGTTGTTCTCGGAGCGGGGCTACGAGCGCGTGGCGATCGCTGATGTCGCCCGCTCCGCCGAGGTCGCCGAGCAGACCGTGTACAACTACTTCCCCACCAAGGAGGACCTGGTCCTCGACCGGGACGACGCGCTCCGCGGCCAGCTGACGCAGCTCATCCGCGGCCGGCCGCCGGGCGTCAGCCCGGCGGCCGCGATCCGCCAGGAAGCCCTCGATTTCGTGGCCGCGATCCGGTCGGTGCCCGCCGAGCAGTCCCGCGGCGGGCTCGGCTACCTGGCCGCGATCAGCCCCGCGATCCGCCGCCTCAGCCTGGACATGACCGACCGGCACGCCGACGCGATCGCGGCCGCGATCGCCGAGACAACGGACGCGACGAGCCTGGCCGCGGCCAAGGTCCAGGCCATCGCCATCGCCTGGGTCTTCCAGACGATCACCGACGAGTACGGGCGGCGGAGCCGCGCCGGGCAGGACTCAGCGCAGATCGCCGACGCCCTCCACCCGCTCATCGCCGGCATTATCGACGACCTTGACTGCTGGCTCACCCCGCCTGGCCCGCCCGGCTAAGACAGTGCCCGGAGCTCATCGTGCCCGGAGCTCGTAGTGCATGGTGTGGTAGCGCATGAGCCGGTGTGCCAAGGGGACCAGGACCCCTTGCAGCACGGGGTGGCGCCGCGCCAGGGCCCTGGCCGCCAGGCGAGCCTGGTCGCCGTCCAGCAAGATGGCGCGGGCCGCGGCCGGCGGGCCGGTCGGCTTGCCCCGCAGGGTCGAGGACCTCACCTGGACCCGGGGGTTGTTCCGCAACCGCTTGGTCTTCCAGGCCTGGTCGAACGAGCGGAAGAAGGCCCGGTCACCGTCGAAGGCCAGGCTGACTGGCGTGTCGACCGCGGTTCCGTCCCGCTTGTAGGTGGTCAGCAGAATCGTGCCGGCCTGCTTGACCGGCGCCAGGTAGCCGTTCATCGTGCCTCCCGTCTCGGTCGTTGAGACGAGATGCCTGGTCCCGCTGTGACAGCGGCGGCGGTCGCGCGGTCGGGCGCGGCCCGCGCTCAGCGCGAGGCGGCCTCCCACGCGAACCCGTCGGGGTCGGTGAAGGGCCCGGCGTCGCTGTCGATCGCGAGCCGGTGCGATCCGGTGCCTTCGGGAGCGACGCCGGCGTCCTTGGCCAGGGCCCGGCGCCCGTAGAGGCCCAGCTTGACCGGACCCGGCGAGGTGGCGAACTCGACGTACTTGCGGCCGAAGCTCTTCGCGACGGCCAGGCCGTGGTCGACGTAGAACCGCTTGCTCGCCGCCATGTCCGCGACCCCGAGCAGCAGCACGACCTGGTCGATTTCCCGGGTGGCCGGGCCGGTGTCCTTCTTGGCCGAGGTGGCGACCTTCCAGATCGTCCCGTCCGGGGTCTGGACGACGCCGCCGTAGCCCCAGAGCGACTTCGTGACCGGCTTCAGCGACGTGGCGCCGGCCGCGAGGGCGTCGTCGATGAGGCCCCGGACGGTGCCGGGCTGCGACACCGTGAGCGAGAGCGTGAACCCGCGGAAGCCGGTCGCGGGCGCCTGCGAGGCGCGCAGGCGGACCTGGCTCCCGAGGCCGAAGGCATCGGTGTAGAAGCGGTCGGCGGCCGTGGGGTCGGGCACTTCGAGGGTGACAGATTCGATGGAAGCCATGCCGGTCACGCTAGTTGCGGCTCGCTGAGCAGCGCTTCTTGATTCCTGACCGGTCCGGTCATCCACCGGGATCCTGGGCCGCGTCCAGCAAGGCGAGCAGCATGCGCCGCAGCGACGCCTGATCCTCGGCGGCCAGGGGGCGCAGCAGGTCCGTCTCGATCTGGGCCGCCACGAACGCAAGGTTGCCCGCGACCGCCCGTCCCCGCGCGGTGAGCTCCAGCACCCGGCGGCGGCGGTCCGAGGGGTCGATCTCCCGGCTGACCAGGCCCTGCTCGGCCAGGGCGTCGATGATCGGCCCCGCGTTGCGCGGGTCGACGCCGATCAGCTCGGCCAGGCGGTGCTGCCCGAGGCGGCCGGCCTCGCCCAGGGCCATCAGCGCGCCGTACTGGCCCCGGCTGACGTTGAGCTGGCCGAGCATCGCGGTCCAGCGCTGCCGGGCGAGCGCCCCGGCCTTGTACAGCAGGTACCAGTTGCCGCGCTGATGAGCCAGGCCTGCGGGCAGCGCGGTCGCCGGATCCGGGGCGGGCTCAGAGTCCACTGGAGGAGCCTAACGTTCTGGATATTAAACATGGCCCATGATAGACATGGCTCATGTCTAATTTCGGCGCCGAACCCCGGAGTGCAACGCGGCCGGGCCCGGCGGATGTTCGCGCCCGGCCGCGCCACGCGCCGGACGGGGTCGTCCTCGCCCTGGCCTGCGTGGCCCAGTTCATGGTCGTGCTCGACGTCTCGATCGTCACCGTGGCCCTCCCCTCGATCGGCCGGGACCTGCACTACAGCCCGGCCGGGCTGCAGTGGGTCGTCAACGCCTATGTACTCACTTTCGCCGGCTTCCTGCTGCTCGGCGGGCGGGCGGCCGACCTGTTCGGGCGGCGCCGGGTGTACCTGCTCGGCCTCGGCCTGTTCACCGTGGCCAGCCTGGCCGGCGGGCTGGCCACGGATTCGGCCTGGCTGACCGCGGCCCGCGCGGTGCAGGGCGTCGCGGGCGCGGTCCTGTCGCCGGCCACCCTGACGATCATCATCACCACCTTCTCCGGCGACCGCCGGGCCCGGGCCCTCGGCCTCTGGAGCGCAGTCGCCGGGGCGGGCGGCGTGGCCGGGGCGATCCTCGGCGGCGTGCTCACCTCGGCGCTGTCGTGGCGCTGGGTCCTGTTCGTCAACATCCCCATCGGCGTGGCCGCGATCGCCGCCGCACTGGTCTGGCTGGCCGAGTCGCCGGACACCGGCCGCGACGGCACCCGGCCCCGGCTGGACGTCGGCGGCGCGATCGCGGTCACGGCCGGGCTCGGGGCGCTGGTCTACGCGATCGTCGGCACCCAGACGCACCCCTGGGGCAGCGCGTGGACCCTGTCGCTGCTGGGCGCGGCGGCCGTGCTGCTGGCGGCGTTCGCCGTGATCGAACTGCGCCTGGTCGCCGCCCCGCTGATGCCGTTCGGCCTCCTGCGGTCCCGCTCGTTGTCGGGAGCGAACGCGGTGATGTTCCTGATCGGCGCCGCGTTCTTCTCGATGTGGTACTTCCTCTCGCTGTACCTGCAGAACGTCCTCGGCTACAGCGCGCTGCGGACGGGCCTGGCCTTCCTGCCCATGGGCGTCAGCATCATCGTCGGGGCCCAGGCCAGCTCCCGGCTCCTGCCGCGGACCGGCGTCCGGCCCCTGCTGCAGGCGGGCACCCTGCTCGCGGCGGGCGGTTTCGCCTGGCTGTCGGCCGTCACCCCGCACGCGGTCTACTGGGACCACGTGTTCGGGCCCGGCTGCCTCATCGCCCTGGCGCTGGGGCTGCTGTTCACCCCGCTGGCCGCGGCCGGAACCGCGGGCGTCTCACCCGGCGAGGCGGGGCTGGCCTCGGGGGTGCTCAACACCTCGCGGCAGGTGGGTGGCTCGCTCGGCCTGGCCGTGCTGGCCACCGTGGCCACCGACCGTTCACACGCCGTCCTCGCGGCGGCCGGGCCCGCCGCGCCGCTCGCGGCCGGGCTGAGCGACGGGTACTCGCGCGCGTTCGAGTGGGCCGCGGCCTTGTGCCTGGCCGCGCTCGGGGCGTCGTTCGTGGTACCGGCCATCCGCGGTCGCCGCCCGGGCTCCGGCGCCGCGCGCTGACCGCGGTATGCGGTGCCGCGCGCCGGCGTGACTCCCGGCTCAGGCCGGCGCCCCCGCGCCCGACGTGCCAGCCCCCGGCGCGCTCACCGGCTCGCGCGCACGGGGACGCGCTCGAAGCCGCGCAGCACGAGCAGCGGCCGCCGGGCCGGCGTCGCGGCCAGCTTGAGCCCCGGGTAGCGGCGGGTGAGTTCCCCGACCGCGATGCGCCCCTCGAGGCGGGCGAGCGCGGCCCCGAGGCAATGGTGGATCCCGGCCGAGAACGCCAGGTGACGCGACGCGTCCGGCCGGTCGATCCGGAGCCGGTCGGGCTGGTCGAACACGCCGGGATCGCGGTTGGCCCCGCCGATGGCCACGATGACCGACGCGCCCCGGGGGATCACGACGCCGTCGAGATCGACGTCCTCGGTCGCGTTCCGCGAGGTCAGCTGGACCGGGCTGTCGTAGCGCAGCAGTTCCTCCACGGCCGCGGGGACCAGCGTCGGCTCCTCCCCCAGCCGCTGCCATTGCTCCGGCTCGCCGAGCAGAGCGACGGCGCCGTTCCCGATCAGGTTCACCGTCGTCTCGAAGCCGGCCACCAGCAGCAGCAGCGCCATGCTGACCAGCTCGTCGAACGTCAGCCGGTCGCCCTCTTCCTCGGCCGCCACCAGGGCAGACAGGAGGCTGTCGTCGGGATCGGCGCGCCGCTTGCCCACCAGCTCCCGCAGGTAGGCGGTCAGGGCCAGCTCGGCGGAGCGCGCCCGGCTGTTCACGGCCCCGAGCTGAGGTTCGAGGCCGGCGGCGACGTCGTGGCCCCAGGCCCGGAAGCTGGCCTGGTCCTCGGCCGGGACCCCGAGCAGGTGGCAGATCACCGCGATCGGAAGAGGGAAGGCCAGCGCATCGATGAGGTCGAAGCCCGCGGCGGCGTCGAGCGGCCCGAGGAGCCGGCCGGTGACCTCACGGATCCAGGGCTCGAGGCCGGCGATGGCTCTCGGGGTGAACACGCCGGAAACCAGCCGCCGCAGCCGGGTGTGGTCGGGCGGGTCCAGCGTGAGCAGGTCGGCGGCGGGCAGCTCGGCGCCGGGACTGCCGGCCGGCGGCCGGTATCCGGTCAGGTGCACCGGTGAGGAACTGAACCGCCGGTCCCGCAGGACGGTCGCCACCGCCGCGTGACTGGCGGTCAGCCAGGACCCGAGCGGGCTGCGGACCAGGCCGCGCCGGCGGAGACCGGCGTAGAACGGGTACGGATCGGCCTTGGTCTCGGGCCCCATCAGCCTGGCCAGCGGATCGCCGCGCCATCGGTAGAAGCGCAGCACCGCGGGCTCGACGACGCGGCGCGTCAGGTTCTCTCCGGGGCTCACGCGCGTCCTCCCTCACCCCAGATCTACCACAGCATCGCACCGGAGATCATCACGCGCGCGGCGGCTGGAGCGCGCCCGCGAACTGCTCGACGGGCCCTGCCCCGGAGACTGAGCTTCGCTCAGCGCGCGCCGGTGTCCGGCTCGGGCAGCATCGCGGCGAGGAGCTGGGCGAGGTGAACCCCGGTCCGGCCGAGGTGGCCGGCCTCGATCTGCGTGCGGCAGGAGAACCCGTCGGCGAGCACCGCGGTGTCCGGGGCGGCGTCGCGGACCGCGGGCCACAGGCCGTGCTCGGCGCAGGCCACGGACACGTCGTAGTGTCCCCGCTCGAAGCCGAAGTTGCCCGCCAGCCCGCAGCATCCGGTATCCAGGACGTCGAGGTCCACGCCGCAGTCCTGCAGGAGCCGGCGGTCGGCGTCGAAGCCCATGATCGCGTGCTGGTGGCAGTGCACCTGCGCGATGGCCCGCCGGGCCCCGGGATGCAACCCGGCCGGGCTCCCGGCGCCGGGGCGCCAGCCCGCCTCGGTGAGCAGCTCGGCGAGCGTGGTGGTCTGCTTGGCCAGCAGCCGGGCGTCGTCGGAGCCGAGTAGCTCGACGGCGTCGGACCGGAACACGGCGGCGCAGCTCGGCTCCAGCACGACCACGCGCTGGCCCGCCTCCAGGGCCGGACGCAGCGCCGAGATCGCGCGCCGCAGCATCCGGGCCGCCATCCCGAGCTGGCCGGTCGAGATCCAGGTCAGCCCGCAGCACACCGGCTGCGCGGGCACGTCCACGCGATAGCCGGCGTCCTCCAGGACGGCGACCGCGGCCCGGCCCACCTCGGGGTGGAAGTTGTTGCTGAACGTATCCGGCCACAGCGTGACCGGCGTCCCGCCCGGGTGCGGCTCGCGGTGCGCGTGCCAGCGGGTGAACCGCTCGCGGGCGAAGCGGGGCAGGTCGCGCTGCGGGTCGATGCCGCCGGCGCGCTTGAGCAGGCGGCTCAGGCCCGGGGTCCGGCCGGCCGCGTTCACCAGCCCGGGGGCGCGGGCGGCCAGCAGCGCCAGGACCGGGAGCCAGCCCATCGAGTAGTGCGCGGCCGGCCGCAGCCGGCCCCGGTAGTGGTGGGCCAGGAACTCGGCCTTGTACGTGGCCATGTCGACGTCGACCGGGCAGTCCTTGCGGCAGCCCTTGCAGGACAGGCACAGGTCGAGCGCGTCGCGGACCTCGGTGGAGCGCCAGCCGCTGGTGATGACCTCACCGCGGACCATCTCCATCAGCAGCCGGGCCCGGCCGCGCGTGGCGTTCTCCTCCTCCCGCGTGACCCGGTAGCTGGGGCACATCACGCCGCTCTCGTCGCCCCGGCACTTCCCGATGCCGACGCAGCGGGAGGCGGCGGCCGTGAACTTCCCGCCGTCCTCCGGGTAGCTGAAGAACGTCGCGGGCTCGCGCGGGAACCAGCCGCGCAGGGTCAGGTTCTCGTCCACCCGGTACGGCTCGACGACCTTCCCGGGGTTCATCTTGTCGCCCGGGTCGAAGGCGGCCTTCAGTTCCCCGAACGCCCGCATCAGCTCGGGCCCGAACATCCTCGGCAGCAGCTCGCCCCGCGACTGGCCGTCGCCGTGCTCCCCGGACAGCGAGCCGCCGTAGGAGACCACCAGGTCGGCGGCGTCCTGCACGAACGACCGGTACGCGGCGATGCCCTCGTCGGTGCGCAGCTCGAACGGTATCCGGGTGTGCACGCAGCCCTGCCCGAAGTGACCGTAGAGCGAGGCTCCCCGGTAGTCGTAGCGTTCCAGCAGCTTGCGGAAGTCGCGCAGGTAGTCGCCGAGCCGCTCGGGCGGCACGGCGGCGTCCTCCCACCCCTCGTGCGTCTCGTGGCGGCCGGGCGGGTACGCGGTCGCGCCCAGGCCGGCCTCCCGGACGTCCGACAGCCGCTCCTCGACCTCCGGGTCCTCGGTGTAGGACACGTGCGGTTTGGGATGCTTGCCGTCGCGGTTGACGTCCTCGATCAGCGCGTGCGCCCGCTCGTCGGCCTCCTGCGGGGTGTCCCCGCCGAACTGGATCATCAGCCAGCCGGATCCCTCGGGCAGCTTGTCCAGCGCGTCGGCGGCCAGGTGCTCCTCGCGCTCCAGCGAGATCAGCGTGTCGTCCAGGCCCTCGAGCAAGAGCGGGGAGTGCCGGACCACCAGCGGCACCACGTCGGCCGCCTCGGCGATGTCCGGGTACCCCAGGACGACCAGCGACTTGTGCCTGGGCACCTCGACGAGGTCGACCTCGGCCTGCAGCACGGTCACCAGGGTGCTCTCGCTGCCGACCAGGGCCCGCGCCACGTGGAACCCGCGCTCGGGCAGCAGCGAGTCCAGGTTGTAGCCCGAGACCCGCCGCGGAATCTGCGGGTAGCCCTGGCGGATCGGGCCGAGGTAGGCGTCGCGGATCTCCCGCAGCCGCCGGTAGAGCCGGGCCTTCTCGCCGCCGGCGGCGATGATGGCCGCGTAGTCATCGTCGCTGGTCTCCCCGACCCAGGTGCGCAGCCCGCCGTAGGAGAGGATCTCCAGCCGGCGCACCGAGTCGACCATCTTGCCGTAGGCC
>Ga0102924_1002889_pt1 | contig 18349 bp, 18 predicted proteins | sample PaiPotPPM11metaG_FD_80116 | JGI IMG/M metagenome (GOLD analysis project Ga0102924, IMG submission 80116) | Iron sulfur acid spring bacterial and archeal communities from Banff, Canada, to study Microbial Dark Matter (Phase II) - Paint Pots PPM... ...
AACGGGTAATGACACTCGTCGATCCCGGTGCGCCGTTTCTCGAACTGTCGCCGCTTGCCGCCGACGGCATGTACGACGACGCCATCCATGCCGCCGGCATCATCACCGGCCTCGGCCGCGTCAGTGGCCGCGAATGCATCATCATCTGCAACGATTCCACCATCAAAGGCGGCACCTATTATCCGATGACGGTGAAGAAGCATCTACGCGCCCAGGAGATCGCGCGCGAGAACCAGCTGCCGTGCATTTATCTGGTCGATTCGGGCGGCGCCAACCTGCCGCATCAGACCGAAGTGTTTCCCGACCGCGAGCATTTCGGCCGCATCTTCTACAATCAGGCGACCATGTCGGCGCTGGGTTTGGCCCAGATCGCGGTGGTGATGGGCTCGTGCACCGCTGGCGGCGCCTATGTGCCGGCGATGTCGGACGAGACCGTCATCGTGCGCAATCAGGGCACGATCTTTCTCGGCGGCCCGCCGCTGGTCAAAGCCGCGACCGGCGAGGTCGTCAGCGCCGAAGAGCTTGGCGGCGCCGATGTGCATACGCGCAAATCCGGTGTCGCCGACTATATGGCGGAGAACGACCGCCATGCGCTCGAACTGTGCCGGCGCATTGTCGGCAATCTGAATACCAAGCCGTCGATCGACATCGCGCTCACCAAACCGCGCGAGCCGCAATACGACACCGCGGAGCTTGACGGCATCGTGCCGGCCGATCTGAAAAAGCAATACGACGTGCGCGAGGTGATCGCGCGGCTGGTCGACGCTTCCGAATTCGACGAGTTCAAGGCGCTGTACGGCACCACGCTGGTCACCGGCTTCGCTCACATCCACGGCATGCCGGTCGGCATTCTCGGCAATAACGGGATTCTGTTTTCGGAGAGCGCGCTCAAGGCCGCGCATTTCATCGAATTGTGCTGCCAGCGCCGTGTGCCGCTTTTGTTTCTGCAGAACATTTCTGGCTTCATGGTCGGCCGCGATTATGAAGCCGGCGGCATCGCCAAGGACGGCGCCAAGATGGTCACCGCGGTCGCCTGCGCGCAGGTGCCCAAGATCACGATCGTCATCGGCGGCTCCTACGGCGCTGGCAATTACGGCATGTGCGGTCGCGCCTATGGCCCGCGCTTCCTGTTCACCTGGCCGAACGCGCGCATCTCGGTGATGGGCGGCGAACAGGCGGCTTCGGTGCTCGCAACTGTGCGGCGTGACAATATCGAAGCCGAAGGCAAGAAATGGTCGCAGGTTGAAGAGGAAGAGTTCAAGCAGCCGATCCGCGAGCAATACGAAGCCGAGGGCAATCCGTATTACGCGACCGCGCGGCTGTGGGACGACGGCATCATCACGCCCGGCGAAACGCGGCGCGTGCTCGGCCTGTGCTTTGCCGCGGCGCTGAACGCGCCGATTCCGCAAACGCGGTTCGGCGTGTTTCGGATGTAATATTGCTCTGATTTTAGATTGCAGGAGTTGTGGCATGCCCAAGACCATCGAACACGTGCACTGGCCGGATGCGCCCGATCTGTGGATGCCGTATGCGCCGGCGATCAAGGTCAAGGGCGGCACCACGGTCTATCTCGCCGGCGTCACCGCAGCGCCGGTCTATCATCATCATCCGCACCGGCCGGAGGAGTTCGACAAGATGCCGCGCGATATGGGCGGGCAGGCGCGGGCGGCGCTGGAGAATCTCAAGCGCGGGCTGGAGGCGGTGGGCGCGAGTTTCGCCGATATCGTCACCGCCGATCGCTTCGTCACTGATTTGAGCGATCAGGATGCGCTCAACCGCGTCTGGGGCGAGTATTTCGGCGACAGCAAGCCGACGACCACGACCGTGCAGGTGGTGCGGCTTGCCACCGATCCACGCTGCCTGGTTGAGATCAATGCCATTGCGGTGATCGACTAGGCGACAGCGATTGAGGCACTGCGATTGAACATCGCACGACGGGCCTCCACATTGATACGGCACGCCGGAGGATCCAATGACCGATATGCCCTATCGCACTGCCCTCATCGTCGGGGTGGGTTCAGGCCTTTCTGCTTCGCTGGCCCGCCTTTTCGCCAAAAACGGTATGAAAGTCGCGCTCGGTGCCCGCCGCGCCGATGGGCTGGCCGCGCTCGCCAAGGAGGTCGGCGGCAAGACCTTTGCCTGCAATTCCGCCGATCCGGACGAAGTGACAAAGCTGTTCACGGAGGTCGACGCTGCTTTCGGCGCGCCCGACGTTGTCGTCTATAATGCGAGTTATCGCACCCGTGGCCCCGTAGCCGAGCTCGTTCCGGATGAGGTCGCCAAATCGATCGCGGTCAGCGCCTTCGGCGGCTTTCTGGTGGCGCAGCAAGCGGTCAAGCGCATGCTGCCAAAAAAAAATGGCGCGATCATTTTCACCGGCGCCTCGGCGAGCGTGAAGGGCTATGCCCAGTCGGCGCCCTTCGCCATGGGCAAGTTTGCACTCCGCGGGCTCGCGCAAAGCATGGCGCGCGAATTGCAGCCGCAAGGCATCCATGTTGCGCATGTTGTTATTGACGGCGGTATTGCCAGCGCGCAGCGAACCAACCCGCCCGACAAGCCCGACAGTTTCCTTGATCCGGACGCTATCGCCGAAAGCTATCTGCATCTTTTGCAGCAGCATCGCAGCGCCTGGGCCTGGGAAATCGAGCTGCGGCCGTGGCTGGAAAAATTCTAATCAGCGGAAAAGCTTTGGCATCCGGATCGTGTCCTGCCTATAAGGACACATGTCGCAAACAAAATCCAAGATGCGAAAATCCAAAACGCGGTTGCTGGTCACGATTGCCCTGCTGGGTGCGACGGTGCTTGCCGCGGCGGGGAACGCGCAGGCGCAATCGCGGCGGCACCGTGAGCGCGGCGCAGCTCCGGACGTCGATCGTCCGGCTCCCGCCGTTCCCCTCGACAAGCGCGACAGCGTTGTCGCGGCGCCGGGCGCTTCTAACGGCAAGCCTTATTGGCTGGTGCTGGCGCAATGCGGGGGCATCTATTTCAAGCTCAATGTCCTCTACACCGATATCGCCGTGCACGCGCGGGTGAGCAAGCCCGATCCCACGCTCAACAACGAAGTCACCAAAAAGCTCAACGACGCGATCCGGCTAACGACGATCTACTATACGGCGGCCGAGCGCTTTCTCATGGCCGACCGCGGCATCGAGCGCACCGACGCGGTGCTCGTCTACTACGAGCAGGCCCGCGCCGCCGGCGATCGGATCAAGGGTAGCGACACCGCTGCCGCCATTCTCGCCGGGCAGGCTGCGGAGAAAGCTTGCCCGGTGCTCTATCAGGCCTGCCAGGCGGCCTATCCCAAGGCGTGCAGCGATCAAATCACGCCGATCAGCTGAAATCCGATGAACGGCCGCACGCTGCGGAGGAGTGATACGATGAAGTCGATTGCCGTCGCCCTGATCGCCACGGGCCTATTGGCCGCTGTGGCGGTACGCACGGAAGACAAGCCGGCGACGGCGACGCCGGCTGCCACGCCAATGGGAGAAGAGCACTTGCCCGGTCTCGGCGAGATCATGTCGGTCCAGCAAATGCGCCACATCAAGCTGTGGTTTGCCGGCAATGCCGCCAACTGGCCGCTAGCCGATTATGAGATCGGCGAACTCGGCGAGGGTTTTAGTGACGTGCGAAAGCTCGTCGGCGATGACATTGTCGACCAGCATGTCGGCAAGCCGCTCGATGCGCTGCAAAAGGCGATCGACGGTAAGGACCGCAAGGCCTTCATTATGGCCTTCGACAATCTGAGCGCCGGCTGCAATGCCTGCCACAAGGCGCTCGATCACGGCTTCATCTCGATCCAGCGCCCCGCCATGCTGCCTTACAGCGATCAGAACTTCGTGCCGCAGAAATAGCGGGGCGAAAGAATCAGGGCAGAGGCACGTAGATGCGCTCGTCGTAGAGCGCGCCTTGCATCGGCTGGATCTGTCCGCGAAAGGCGCGCGTGTGAGCCGCTGCGGCATGGCTCGCCTGCGTCTTCCGGTTGGCCCAGGCTTTGACAACGGTGAAGTGATTGGGCCTGTTCTTCTGCTGGTACACGTCGAAGCGCAGATTGCCGTCGTCCTTCCTTGTGTCGTCGCTCATCGATCGCAGCAGCGCCACGGCATCGTCCTTGTGGTCGCCGGTCACATCGACATGGGTGATGGTGTAGACCGCACCCGGGCGATAGTCATACGGCTGCGGATCGGCGAACAGCACGGCAGTGGTGCGGATATCAAGCGGCGCGGCTTGCATCGTCTCCGTCGTTTGGCGAAATTTCACGGTGCTGTCGGCTTTGCCATGGGCGTCGAGACTCGCCGCATCTCGCCAGGCTTCAAGGATCACAAAACGATTGGGCCGCCCCAATTCGATCAGTACGTCGGAGCGGAGATTGCCGGCCTCCTTGCGACTTGAATCGCGGTAATGCTCGAGCTGCAAAGCGATGCCGGATCGAGGCGACAGCGCGTCGAACGGCAAGGATTCGACATAGGTCACCAGGTAAATGCCATCGTCTTGCGCCTGTGCTGGAATCGCAAGCAGTGACGCAAAAAGCGTCACGCCGAAAACAAACCCAAATAATGGGCGCACCGAATCCTCCGCAGTTTTTCGCCACGCTAGGGGTGAAGTTCCATTCGCGTCAACTTGCCGCGCCAAGGCCGAAAAACATACAGAGGGCATATTTGCCGCCAATATCCGGAACTTGGAGTTGGGTGGGCTTCGCAAAACGGAGACCTGATCATGACCTACCGCGTCTATTCCGGACCGCGCGGCTCGGAAGCGATCTCGCCGCTCGAGAAGGACCGCTATCTCTACAAGGAATTCGGCATGCTCGACGAAGCGCTCGGCTGGGCGCGGCATCTCAATGCCGGCGGCCGCGTCGCTTTGTTGATCGAGGGCGATGACGGCACGCGGCTCACCAAACAGCAGATCGCAGCGACGCTGACGCATCCCGAGGCCGGCAAGACCGCGGAGCGTGGCCGGGGTCACGCGGCCTAGAGCGCTCTAGATCGTCACCACGACATTGCCGAGCAGTCTGCCTTGCTCGACGGCCTCATGTGCGGCGACGCTCTCGGCAAGCGGAAATGTCGCCGCGACATTATTGATCAACGTCCCGGCTTCGAGTGCGCGTGAGATCGCGCCGAGCGCGGCTTCGCGCTCGGCGGCAGTTAACTCGTAGACAAAGATGAATTTCAGCGTGATCGCGTTGCGCAGGAAGAAGAACAGCGGCACTTGCGCCTCCGGTGCTCCGGTGCCGTAGATTACGATTGTGCCGCGCGGGTGCAGCACCTGGGTCATCAGGTTCGCATTAGCGGCCATGTCGAGCTCGATCACGGCGTCGACGCCTTTCTTGCCGGTCAGCGCCATGACCCGCTCACCGGCATTCTCGCGCTTATAGTCGATGGCGTGGTCGGCGCCGGCGGCCTTCGCGAGCTTGGCCTTATCCGCCGAGCTGACCGTGGTGATGACGTTTGCGCCCGCCATCTTGGCGAACTGGATGGCGTAGTGGCCGACCGCGCCGGCGCCGCCCGAGACCAACAGCGTCATGCCGGGCATGGCCTGCGCGACGGCGACGGCGTGGTAGGCGGTCATTGCCGGAATGCCGAGACAGGCGCCGGCTTCGAAGCTCGTCTCGTCGGGAAGACGCACCGCCATGCCAGACGGCAGCGTCACATATTCGGCGCAGGTACCGAACGGGCGCAGCCATTGCGCGTTCCAGGTCCACACCCGCTCGCCGACACGCGCTGCCGGAACGCCGTCTCCCACCATATCGATGACGCCCGCGCCGTCGCTGTGCGGGATGACGCGAGGGAAGGCGATCTTGCGGGTCGACCCGATGCGCGCCTTGACGTCGGATGGATTGACCCCGGACGTCTTGAGCTTGATCCGCACCTCGCCCGCGCCGGGGCGGGGCGTATCGATCTCGCCGATCTTGAGCGCCTCGCGGGCTGGACCGTTCTTCTCGTAGAAAGCCGCGCGCATTTTTTTCCCTCCACACTCGTCCCGATGCCGCCGGGGCTCGCCAAGTTAGCGGACGTAAGGTCGCAGGTCAGCCTGTGGGCAACCCTTGGGCAGCGCTTTCGTCATCGCCAAAGCCGCGACAGCCGCCTCCGTAAAGCTATGTTCGCACGCCCATTTTCGGGTTCCTGCCGGAACTTGCGCGAACAGGCTTTGTCCTTGAATTATCGGGCAATTCAGCCATACTGCATGGCAACAAGTGGGTGGGCCCAATCGACCTAGATTGGGGTCCAATAGCGGGGTCGAGGTTTCTTGGAACAGCAGCGTCAAGAGAGCGCCGGCAGTGGCGTCGTCAGTACGTTGAGGTCGAATTCCTGCAACGTGCTCATGATCTATCCGAAGTTCATGGCCGATTCCTTCTGGAATTTCTCGGAGGCCTGCGAACTCGTCGGCGCGAAATATCCGGCCATCCCGCTCGGCCTGATCACGGTCGCGGCTTTGCTGCCGAAATCCTGGAATGTGCGGCTGGTCAACCGCAACACCGAAGAACTGACCGAGGCCGATCTCGCCTGGGCCGAGATGGTCATGACCGGCGGCATGCTGTTCCAGCAGTCAGACACGCTCGAACTCATCGATATGTGCCGCACACGCGGCCTGCCTGTAGTCGTCGGCGGCCCCGACGTGAGTTCGAGTCCGCATCGCTATGCCACGGCGAATTTCCGCGTCGTCGGCGAGGCCGAGGACATCATCAAGGATTTCATCGCGGCTTGGGACAAGGGCGACCGCGAGGGCACCTTCGAGGCGGTGAAGTTCCAGGTCGACGTCACCAAGACGCCGATTCCGCGTTTCGACCTGCTCAAGTTCGAGCAATATCTCTATATCGGCGTGCAGTTCTCGCGCGGCTGTCCCTTCACCTGCGAGTTCTGCGACATCATCGAGCTTTACGGCCGTTCGCCGCGCACCAAGAGCCACGCGCAGATGCTGGCCGAGCTCGATGCGCTTTATAAGCTCGGCTATCGCGGCCATGTCGATTTCGTCGATGACAATCTGATCGGCAACAAGAAGGCGATTAAAGCCTTCCTGCCGACACTCGAGACCTGGATCAAAGAGCGCGATTATCCGTTCGAATTCACCACGGAAGCCTCGCTCAATCTTGCCGATGACGGTGAATTGCTGGCGATGCTCAAACGCTCGAATTTCTTCGCCATCTTCGTCGGCATCGAGAGCCCGGACGAGGAAACACTCGCGGCGATGCGCAAGAAGCAGAATACGCGGCGCAGCATCCCGGAGAGCGTGCACAAGATCTATCAGGCCGGCATGTCGGTGACGGCGGGCTTCATCGTCGGCTTCGACACCGAGAAGGGCTCGGTCGCAGGCCCGATGATCGATCTCATCGAGGAAACCAACATTCCGATCGCCATGGTCGGTTTGCTTTACGCGTTGCCCAACACGCAACTCACGCGCCGGCTGGCGCGCGAAGGGCGCCTGCATGTCGACCACGATGCGGCGCCGGCCAACAAGGGCGATCAGTGTACCGCCGGCGTGAACTACGAGACCAAGCGCTCGCGGCTAGAAATATTGCGCGACTACCGCAAGATCCTGGACCGCGTCTATGATCCGGAAGCGTTCTGCGGACGGCTGGAGCGGCTTGCCGCCATGCTCGATTGCTCGGGCCGCCGCAAGGAATTGCCGGAAGGCGATATCCGAGGCCGCGTCTCGACCATCAAGCTCGTACACGAGCTGATGACGCGCCTGCCGGAAGGTCGCGAACGCTTCTGGAAGGCGTTCACCAACTGCATGTCGATCAATCCGAATGCGGTGCGCGGCATCGTCACCCTGATGGCCTTCTATCTGCATGTCGGGCCGTATTCGCGCTACGTCATGAAGCAGATCGACCGGCAGATCGAGGAACTCGAAGCGGGCCGCTTCGTACCGCCGAAGCTGCTGCCGCCGGTCAAGCCTGAACCGGTCGCGGTGAACGCTTAAACGTCGCTTCAGCCTGCAAGCGTCGTCAGCGCCGCGAGATCGGCGATAACGCGCAGCGGCGGCGCGTCGGCATATTCGTCCGGCATTTTGGCGCGATTGACCCAGAACGGGCGGAAGCCAAAGGCGGCGGCGCCCATCACGTCCCAGCGGTTCGACGAGACGAAGACGACATCCTGTGGCGCGATCGCGAAGGCGTCCGTGACCAGCGCGTAGACTTCCGGCCGCGGCTTATAGGCGCGCACGCTGTCGACCGAAAATAGCGCGTCGAACGATGCCGCCATGCCGGACGCCTTCACCGCGGCGTCGAGCATCGGCGGTGAGCCATTGGAGAGGATTGCGACCTTGGCGCCGCCCGATTTCAGCTTGGCGACCGTCGCGCGCGCGTCGGGAAACGCATCGAGCTCGCGATAGGCGTCGAGCAGCTTTGGCCGCAGCGCACGGTCGACCGAGGGGAAGCGGGCGAAGGCATAATCCAGAGCCTGCCAGGTCAGCGTCCAGAAATCGGCGTAGCGGCCGCTCAAGGTTAACGTCCAACTGTATTCGAGCTGCTTGGTCCGCCAGGTTTCGGAAAAGCGATCGGCGTCGGGACCGGCCGCGGCGCGATGGCGCGCAATCGCGGAATGCACGTCGAACAGCGTGCCATAGGCGTCGAAGACGAAAGCTTTCAGGGTAACCTCGTTCATAGCTCGCCCTCCGCTTGCGGTGTTTATGGTGCTAAGGGCTTGGTCACAAAGCCCGTGGCATAACCATATTAAAGCGCACGGCCAAACCGGCTAGGAGGATGATGTGACAGACCGTTCCATCGCCAAGCCCAATAAAATGCCGAAAATAAAGTGGTCGAAGACCTGGACCTTTTTCAACGATGATTGGCACGAGGGCAATGTGCCGATCATGGGTCCGCGCACGCATGGCGCCTGGCTCTGCACCTCGGTGTTTGACGGGGCGCGGGCCTTCGAGGGCGTGACGCCCGATCTCGATCTGCATGTCGCGCGCGTCAATCGCTCTGCCAAGGCCATGTGCCTCAAGCCCGTGGTGGCGGAAAGCGACTGGATGGCGCTGGTGCGCGAGGGGATCAAACATTTCGACGCCGGCGAGGCGCTCTATATCCGGCCGATGTATTGGGCCGAGGAGGGCGCGCCGGGCGGCGTGCGGCCCAATCCGGAATCGACCAATTGGTGCCTGACGATCTATGCCGCGCCGTTTCCCAATCCGTCGGGTACCGCGATCACGCTATCGCCGTATCGCCGGCCGACACGCGAGACAGCGGTGCTGGACGCCAAAGCCGGCTGCCTTTATCCCAACAACGCGCGCGCGCTGATCGAGGCCAAAGCGCAGGGCTTCGACAATTGCCTGATGTGCGACATGCTCGGCAACGTCGCCGAGCTCGGCACTGCCAATGTGCTCATGGCCAAGGACGGCGTCGTGTTCACGCCGGAGGCCAACGGCACATTTCTCTCCGGCATCACGCGCGGCCGTGTGATCAGCTTGCTGCGCGACGCCGGGCACACCGTCGTCGAGACCTCGCTGCGCTATGCCGACTTTCAGAATGCCGACGAGATCTTCTCGACCGGCAATTACACCAAAGTGTCGCCGATCACCCGCATCGACGATCGCAATCTGCAGCCCGGCCCGTTCTACCGCAAGGCGCGCGCGCTCTATTGGGACTTTGCGCATGCGACCAAGGCGGCGGCCTGATCGCCGTCGCGGTGTGACAGGAAGCCAACCTGCGGTCCCACATTTGTGACAGTTCTGTGGGCTTCAGCTGCGGCAAGATGCACCACAATTTAGCTTCGGCACCTCTCGCGCGGACGATGGCGCTTGCCTACATCCACGCGGCGTACAGAGGGAGATACCGATGACCCCCCAGGAACAGCAATTGGTGGCCGAGCTTTTCGACCGCCTGACCAAGCTCGAGGCTGCGCCAAGGGATCCGGACGCCGAGCGTCTGATCGCCGATGGCGCCAGGCAGGCGCCGCGCGCGCTCTATGCGCTGGTGCAAACCGTCCTGGTGCAGGACGAAGCGCTCAAACGCGCCAGTGTGCGCATCCAGGACTTGCAGCAGCAGTTGGAGTCGCTGGCTGGCGACGAGCCGCAGCAACGGCAGGGAAGTTTCCTCGACAGCATGCGCGACGCGGTCTTCGGCCATGGCGGCTCGGCGCGTAGCTCGGTGCCGAGCGTGCAAAGTGCGGCTTATCAGTCGCAGCAGGGATTTGTCCCGCCACGAGCTGCGCCTGCCTTTCCGGCACAACCGTCTTATCCGGCGGGAGCCGGATTTGGACCGGCGGGCGGCTCGTTTCTTGGCACGGCGGCTTCCGCAGCCGCGGGCGTGATTGGCGGCGGGCTGTTGCTCGACGGCATCCGTTCGATGTTCAACCATCGCGCCGGTGGCAACGACGCTTTTGCATCTCTCTTTTCCCACGATGAGGTTTCGTCGCGAAGCAGCGCCGCCGACAGCGATCTCGCGCGCCAGGCCGGCATCGATGATATCGGACGGCGGGATCATGTGGCCAACCAAGCCGACGATCAGGACGTGACGCCGGCGTCGGATGACGACCCGTTCGTCGATGACGGAAATTTCGATACTGCCGATAGTGGAAGCGGCGACGACAGCTACGACGTCTGAGCGGCGCCGGCGTTGCCGTCTAATAATTGGTCTTGTCGATGCCGGGCACGGTCAGCAGCGAGGTGATGGTGTGGCCGCGCAGGTCATAGACGCGGGCATAGGTGACGCCCTCGCGGACCACGTTGAACAGCACCGGCGCATCGATCTTGGCGCAGTAGAATTCGCCGAGCACCATAGCGAAATCGGCGTCCTTCGGATCCCAGACGATGTTGTATCGATCGCCGCCGAGCGCCACGGAGACCGGCGGATGCGGGCCGCAAACCGCAACGGTCCACACCTTGCCGCGGGTGGCCGAGCTTTGCGCCTGCGTGTAAGCAGCTAGCTTTTGCGACGCCTGTTTGAACGACAAGCCCCAGTAATCGAGCATGAAGTCTTTGCGCGCGCCCGGTACGCCGCCGGCCAGGTGGTTGTAGTCGGTGTATTCGTAAGGATACAGCGCACCATATCGACAACCGGCGAGACAAGACCGGCGAGGAGGGCGAGGCAGCCGGTGATGACGGCGGTGCGGCTATAGGCCTGCAGCCGCTGCCAGATCCACGTCGCCGCGAGGCCGGCCAGAACGGCGAATGGCGGCAGCACGAAGACAATGTGGCGGATGCCGTTATAGACGACCGGCCGTGTCATCACCGCGATCAGGATCGGCAGCGTTGCGGCGAGCGCGACGGAAAGAAACGCGGCGCGGCGCCCGACACCGGCGCTGCTGTTGTCGGCGCTTCGCACGATGAAGAACAGCACGCCGGCGAGGCCGCAGAGGCCGAGCAACAGCATCAGTTCCGGCACCTGCACCGCGAACAGCGTCGGCACATAGCTGCGCGGCATCTCATCGACCGGGATCAATTGCCCGGCGAACAATTCGCGCCAGGGCTTTTCGAAGACGGTCGAAAAATATTCCACCGCGCGGAACGGATTGAGCGGCGACACCACGCTCCACGGCCAGACCAGGCCCATCAGCAGATAGGCAAAGACCGCAGTCGGAATGAACGGCACCAGGAATGTGCCGCATTCGGCGAGCGCAGGCTTCCAGGCCGACGCGCGCGCCCGCACGGCGATGATGAACGGCAGCGGCAACAGCGCCTCCATCACGGCGAAGCCGCCGAGCACGCGCGCGCCGATGGAGAGCCCGAAGCCGACGCCGCAGAGCGCAAGCGTCGCCGGGGTCGGTTTCGGATATTCCTCGAAGGCGCGCACCAGGCCAAGGAGCGCGATCGCCATCACCGCGGCAAAGGGCCCGTCTTTGGCGTTGATGAACATGTGGCCGTAATAGAGCGGACAGGTGGCGATGAGGACGAGCGCGATCAGGCCGGCGAACGGGCCGCCGAGACGCCGGCCGAGCCGCCAGGTCACGAACAGGCCGATCAGGCCGATCATCGCGCCGACCAGGCGCCGTGTCTCGAACAGGCCGAACGGCAGCACTTTCGCGGCCAGCGTCGCGATCATGTCGAAGCCGCCGCCATACATGTAGAGATTGACGAAGGACAGCGCCCGCTGATCGGTGAAGCCTGATTTGTAGAGGTCGATCAGCAGCGCGCCGTATTGCGAATGGGTGTAGTCGTCCCAGCCGAGCCCGTAGTCGCGAAACGTCGCCAGCGCGATCACCGCGGTCACCGCCAGCACGCACAGCGCTAGCGCATCGAGCACCCGCGCCGCGGGGATCGATTCAGTGTGCGTGGGAAGGGCGGTTACGGCAGCGTGTTGCACGAAGGGGCCGGGTTGAAAGGCGCGTCGCAAGTTTTGTGGTTGAAAGTCTTGTGGTTGAACGGCGCCAAGCACAATGCGTCAATGCGCAGCGCCTCGATTTATTGCACTGCATTCTTCCGCCGCTCGTCGGTAGAGGCGCGAAAGCGAGGCGGTTGGCCTCGCTTTCGTTATTGCGGCGCCGCAATTGCGCCGCGCCGTCCCGTAGCTGCGATTACTTGGTCGCCGCCGCGTACATCTCCTCAACGTGCTCCCAATCGACCAGGTGATCGAGGAAGGCCTTGAGGTAATCCGGCCGGCGGTTGCGATAGTCGATGTAATAGGAATGCTCCCATACGTCGCAGCCGAGGATCGGCTTGGCGCCGTGCACCAGCGGGTTCTCGCCGTTCGGCGTCTTCATGATGGTGAGCTTGCCGTCCTTGACCGCGAGCCAAGCCCAGCCCGAGCCGAACTGGGTGATGCCGGCCTGGGTGAAGTCTTCCTTGAACTTCGCGATCGGGCCGATATCGGCCATGATCTGCTTTTCGAGTTTGCCGGGGATCTTATCGCCGCCGCCGCCCTTCTTCATCCATTTCCAGAAATGGATGTGGTTGTAGTGCTGCGCCGCGTTGTTGAAGAGGCCCGGCACCTTGCCATAGGTTCCGACCACGACTTCCTCCACCGACTTGTTCTCCCATTCGGTGCCCTTGGCGAGATTGTTGCCGGCGGTCACATAGGCCTGGTGATGCTTGTCGTGATGGAATTCGAGCGTCTCGCGCGACATGTTGGGGGCGAGAGCATCATACGGATAGGGAAGTTCGGGCAGCGTGAATGCCATTGGTCTACTCCTCAATGTGAACCTTAAGACGGGCGGGGGATGCGCCGATGAAACCGTTTGGGGAAGAGAATGGTTCCTCTAGATAGGGCTAGTGCAGGGGGTTCGGCAACGGCCGCAGCGTTAACGAGATTGCCAAATTCCTGGCCCGGCGATCGGCAAATGGGGATAATAGTCCTTGCACGCTATGGGAAGCCTCGCCACAATTAATCCGAGGGCAGCCACGGCGTGGCGTATCTCCGCCGGTGAACGGTTATGTATTTGTTTTTGTTGATTTTTGGCGCGGTGTTGAGCGTGGCCGGCGTGATCCTTACCGCCTCCGGCCTCTCTGTTCATGACCACACATTCGATGCGAGCCTAGTCACGCCGGGCATTGTCGCGGTTGTCGGCGGATTGCTGCTCATCGGTCTCGGATTTGCGTTGCGGGTGTTGCAACGTATCGAGTTTGCGCTCGAGACGCGTCCGGCCATGCCGCGCGCCGTGCGCGCCGCTGCAACGCCGGAGCCGGCCGCGTCCGGCGCGGCGGAACCCAAAACCGAGCCGTCACGGATCCCTTTCCCGACGCGGGTAGCGCGTCCGCCGCAAGCCGCCATGGCGCCGTTCGCCGAGACGCACGCCGACGAATTGCCGCTGAAGTTTCCGAGCATCGCGCGGCCGGCTCCTGCGCCGGCCTTCGAAGACGAATCCTCGCCGAAGCTGCCGCTTCCGGTTGCAGACGAAGCCGAGGAACCGGCCGCCGAAAATGTCGGTCTGTTCGCGAGCCGCGGACTCAAGGCACGCAATGGTGCCGCGCCGCCGCCTCGCGTTTCGCCGCGACTCGATGCCAGTGCGCGTGCGCCTTTGAAGGTCCAGCGGCCGATCGGTCCGGCCTTCGATGCCTTGTGGCCGAAGGGGCCGCGCCGCGCCGCCGCGCAAGCGGCTTCAGCGCCGGCCCCGGAAACCGCCGGGCCGGTCACGGAAAGGCAACTCGAAGATCAGATCCGCGAGCAGGTCCAAGCGCGACTGCAAGAGCCGGTTCGCGATGAGGTTCAAGAGCTGGCCTCTCAGCCAACTCATGCGCCGGCCGCCGAAGAGGAGGCCGCGGACACGGTGCGGGAAGAGCGCACCGTTGCGGCTTCGCCCGCAGTAGCGCCCGAGGCCGAGCCCGAGGAAAATCCGGAGCCGGTCACCGTCCTCAAGTCGGGCATCGTCGACGGCATGGCCTATACGCTCTACTCGGACGGTTCCATCGAGGCGCAACTGCCGCAAGGCCTGCTTCGCTTCGGCTCGATCAGCGAACTGCGCGCCCATATCGAGCAGGATATACCGCGCTCCTAGAGCAGGACTTCCGAAGCACGTGGAACTTCATCGACTGTAATTTATACAGTATGAATATTTGCGCGCTGTGGACTGCGGCAGCGTTTTATTGCCTTCATTCCATACTCGTAATATACCTCAAGTGTACATCGAGAGATTCACTTTGCACGATATGAAGTGCGGCAAGCGAATGCTTGGATCATTGCATCTAACGGAGGTGACTTGAGCGAATGCGGATGGCGCTCTGGATGAGCGCGATCCAGGATGGAAATGCCAGCGCAACACCATTCGAGAGATCGACACAATGGCCGAGAATTCAGGGGACAACGTCTATATCGAACTCACCGCCGATATCGTGTCCGCCTATGTCAGCAACAATTCGGTGCCGAGTGCCGAAATCGCCAATCTGATCGGCCAGGTTTTTTCCGCCTTGAAGCGGGTCTCCGGCGGCCAGGCCGCGGCTCCCGCCGAGCCGCCGAAACCGGCGGTCCCGATCAAGCGCTCGGTCACCGACGAATACATCATCTGCCTCGAAGACGGGCTGAAGTTCAAATCGCTCAAGCGCCATCTGCGCACGCGCTACAACATGACGCCCGATCAATATCGCGAGAAGTGGGGCTTGCCGCCCGACTATTCGATGGTGGCGCCGAAATATGCCGAGGCCCGCTCGCAGCTCGCTAAGCAGATGGGGCTCGGCCAGCAGCGCCGCCGCCGCCAGCGCGGCTGAAAACTCCCGCGAATTTTTGATTTTCAGCGGTTGAACACGCCGACCGCCCTGTTGGCGAAGCTCAAGCGTTCCGACATCACCGCGACGATATAACCGAGCAGCGCCTGGCTCAGCGCCGGCTCATCCTTTTTGATGTGCGCATAGGTCTCGGCAGTGAGCTCGAACAACACGCTCTCGGCTTCGGCGACGATGGTGGCGCTGCGCGGCCGGCCGGTGATCAGCCCCATTTCGCCGATCGTGGTATGGCGGCCGAGGCTGCGCACCCGCATGGTGCGCCCGTCACCGACATCGACGACGATGCCGATGCGGCCTTCGAGAATGAAATGCATCGAGCTTGCCGCGTCGCCTTCGCGCGCGATCACGTCGCCCTCCTGCACGTCCATGCGCTTGCAATAGGCCGTCAGCCGGTCGGCGAGCGCGGCATCGCCGAGCGCGTCCGACAGCCAAGTGCGCAGCGAGCCTGCATCGTCGTCGCCGCTGCGATGCGCTTCGATGATCTCATGCTCGCAGGCCTCCAGCGCGCGGTCGAGATCGGGCGCGATGATGACGTCGTCGGAAATGAAATGCGCGGTGCGGAACGCGCGCTGCAATTCCGGGGTCAGATTGACCAGCACGACTTGCGCATTATAGGCGGCCGCTGCCTCTTTGATCTGCGCAAAACTGTGCGTCGCCGAGGAATCGATGCCGGTCACCAGGCGAAAATCGAAGATCAGAAAGCGGCAGCTGGGCTGGTGCATCAGCAGCACCTTGACGTGCTGATAGAGCCGATTGGCCGAGCCGAAGAACAGGTAGCTCTGCAGCGCCATGCCCTGCAACTCGCCGCCGTGGTCGGCGAGAAGCGAGAGCTCATACGGGCCGCGATCGAGCGACGAGCGGAATTCGAGCCCGTCGAAACTGAATTTGATGGCGCTGACGCGGCTGGCGCTGAGCGCAAAGGTGGCGCAGCCGATGACGATGCCGATCAGCACGCCGGCGATGAAGCCGGAATAGATGATCAGCACCGCGATCGCGAGCAGCGACAGATATTCGAGCGGCAACAGTCGCCGCGCCGAATGCAACAGCCATTGATAGACGAGATCGCCGCCAAGATAGAACAACAGCCCGGCGAGCACGAATTTCGGCACATAGCCAAGGAACGATCCGCCGGCGACCAGGACCAGCGTCGAAATCACAGCGACCGTCAGTCCGGCGACACGGCTGCTCGAGCCGATGGTGCGCACCAGGATCGAGCGGCTCAACGAGGTGCAGATGACATAGCCGCCCAGCGCCGCGGTCGCCATATTGGCGAAGCCGAGGACTTTCAGATCGCGCTCGATATGCGCCTCGGACCGGGTCGAGATTTCAATGCCGGTCGTATTGAGAAGCAGCGTCGCAATGGTGATGAACATGACGGCGAGCACGTCGCCGGCGAGCGAAGGCAACGATGACCACGGGAAATCGCCTAGCGCTTGCGGCTTCCACGGCAGGCTCAGTCCGGCGGCCGGCTGCAGATGGAACATCCAGTTCAGCGTCTGCGCCTGCTCGAGCGTCACGCCGCTCAATAATCTGACGACATGGGCCGCGAGAAATGCCGCGACCAGCACGCCGGGCAGGATGAAGGGGTTCTTCGACCGCCGCAGCAGCACAAAGAGAACGGCCGCGACCGCAAGCGCAGGCGCTATCCGCGGGGCAATGGCGGGATCGAAAAATGCGCGCGTGTTGTCGAGCGTCGGCCGCAGATTGGTGACGATCTGGATCGCGCCCGTGACCATCAGCCAGCCGGTGGCGCCGAGAAACCCGCCGATCACCGGATAGGGCACGAAACGGATCGCGCGTCCGGCATGGGTGAAGCCGAGCACGCACAGCAGCAATCCGGTGAGCGCGGTCGCAAGCGCCATCGCGATCAGCGCCGGGCCGATGAGGTCGGTGACACCGGAAGCGACGAGCCGCTGGATGACGGTCGCGACCAGCGCAGCGATGACGACGGAGATCGAGCTGTCGGGTCCGGCGACGGCAAACGGCAGCGAGCTCAGCAAGGCGACGATGGCGCCGCCGACGGCCGCGGACAGGAAGGTCACGGCGATGCCGTAGGACAAATGCGGTTCGAGCGGGCCGGCGAAGATCAGCGCTGCATAGGACAGCGAATAGGCGATGGTCAGGACGCTGCCCACGGCGCCTGCGAATATGTCGATGAATCCAGCGCGCAGACTGAGAGTGCTCAACGGAATCCGCCCACCACTTGCCCCGGGACGAGACTACACCATCGTCGGCTGGGCTAGAATGACCGTGCCTACAGCGCGGGCGCGAGCGCGGCGCGGGCGTCGGCGCGAATCCGCTCCACCATCGAGCGGAAGCCATTCGAGCGCTGCGGCGTCAGATGCTCCTTGAGCCCCAGTCCCTCGAACAGCTCGACGGCGTTAGTGGCGAGTATGTGCTTGGCGGTGCGGCCCGAATAGGTCGCGAGCAGGATCGCGATCAGCCCGCGCACGATATGGGCGTCGCTGTCGCCTTCGAAGAGCAGGACCGGGCCGTCCGCGCCGTTTGGACGCACGGTGGTATCGAGCCACACCTGGCTGGCGCAGCCCTGTACCTTGTTGGCGACACTATGCGCGGCCGCGGACAGTGGTGGCAGTTCCCGCCCCAATTCGATCAGGTAGCGGTAACGGTCGTCCCAATCGTCGAGGATCGAGAAATTCTCGGTGATTTCGTCGATATCGGCCAGTTGAGCGGTCATGCGCTCTATATAGAGCGTGATGGCCGCTGGGTCGACGTGTTTTGGCCGCCGAAGGACCCCCAAAATTGTGTGCCAAGACCGCGCTAAATGGCGCGCTTCGCGTCCTTGCGCGGCGCCGGACCCCGCCACGCCGGGGCAAGATCGGTCGTGCTCAGCGTATTCTGCGAGGCGCGGTTGAACGCGGCTTGGTCGACGCCCGGCTTGTCGAGCGCCGCCTTGCCGAAGCGCGCGCCAGCGTCCTTCGACGCTAGCGTCGCTGTCAGGAATTCATAGAGCATCTTGGCGCCAGCCTGGGCTCTGGTGCCGAGCTCGGCCGCAACTTGCGAGCCGACGGTGCAAGCGTCGGGCTGCCGGGTGCAGAACTGCCGCAGATCGCCGACGGTGGCCGACGCTGCCGAAATGGCATCGGTGGCGGCGACGTTATTTTGCGGCTGCGGCTGCGACATGCCGGCCGGCAACAGGATCAGCACAATGCTAAGCCAAAACGCCATGCGCAAAAGGAAGAACATGACACCCACATCCCCGGCGACAAACATTGTCGCTTGTGGAGGCACCGTATCAGGC
>Ga0102924_1002890_pt1 | contig 18349 bp, 23 predicted proteins | sample PaiPotPPM11metaG_FD_80116 | JGI IMG/M metagenome (GOLD analysis project Ga0102924, IMG submission 80116) | Iron sulfur acid spring bacterial and archeal communities from Banff, Canada, to study Microbial Dark Matter (Phase II) - Paint Pots PPM... ...
ATGGAGGTCAGTTAACCCTTGGCGCGTAGAGTGCGCCGCATGAAGACCGAGGCGGCGGCGCCAGTTACGAGCTGCGTCCGCTCCGAGACCGTATCCGTAGGGACGCGCGCGCGCCGCGGCGCGTGGGCTGCAGGTCGGATCGCCTTGGCCGCCGTCATCGCGATCGCGGCGAGCGCGTCGGCATCATCGGCAATCGACTTTCCGCTCACGAGGGAGCGGGCCAAGGCCGCCGTCAGCGCTGGCGAAGCCGCGACCTTCAGCGTAATCGCGCGAGACGAACGCTATCAGGCCGAGGCCGACAAGGAAACGGCGCTCGATCTTCGTCGGACGTGCGACGTGCTGACGCCCTTTCGCACGATCGCGTTGCGGGCAGCCGAAGCGCACGCAAAGTACGCGACGGTCTCTCCCCAGGTTGTGCGCGATGCGGTCGCCTCACACTCGTTCGACGTATCCGTCCATCTGTTCAGCACCGTTCACGGGATGAACACGGACGCCGTCGGCGTTATCAAACAGGGCACCACGCTACTGCACGCGGCTCACCGGACGTACATTGAAAAGGACCGTCTCGTCGCCAGCGACCCGGTGGGCTATCAGCAGCTCGTGTCGTTCGAGTTTGACCTGCGACGGTTTCACCCGAACGCACCCTTCACCGTCACGATCGCGAACGTCGTTACGCGCGCAGGCGTCGGCGAGTTTTCGTGCGCGTTCGACGGCTCCGCGTTTCCATAACGCCTGAACCGTTACGCCTGACCGTCCCCGACCCCCACGCCGCCCGGGCCGGTGCGCCCTCGCGCCCGGCCCGTTCTCGCCGGTTCGGTTAGTGAACCATCGGCGGGCAAGTGTAGCCCCAGGTTCCGTCATCGGTGATGACGAGCTCGGGCAGCGCCTCGGAGGCTTGGACGCGAACGTGCGTGCCGGCCGGCAACGTGAACGTGCCGGCGGTCTTGGCGATCGGCGCGAGTTGCTCGTCCCAGCGAGCCGGGTTGTTCGCGAGAGCCGCGATGGAAAAGCAGGCAACCTGCACTGGCGGATCATTCCGGGACGTCGCCCAAAACCGCTCCGTGGTGACGGCGTCCTTCATCGGGAGTGTAGCCGGGTGCGTCGCGGCGGGATCGGGGGCGACCAGGAAGTGCGGGCTCGAAGTGGAGTGCGTCGCGCAGCCGGCGAGGGCAGCGGCGAGCGCGAGCGGGAGGAAACGGCGGTCCATCGAGTCGGTCCTTATGGGCAGGCACACGCGGGTCCGTGGGGCGTGCCGGAGTGGAATGCAAATCGCCCCGGCCGGGTGGCCGAGGCGACGTGCTTGGGGTTATCAGCGCTTCCACCGTTCGCAGAGCAGGGGCTCTGGGATCGTGGTCGGCGAGAGAGCGAGTGGCAGAGCGCCGGGCCGGTACGGGGTGGTTACCGCCTCCGGGGGCTCGCCGCAGAGGACGAGCGTTAGACCCGCGGGCTCGTGACCTGTTCGTAGGTCGGAACGCCGTTCACGGGGACGATCATCTTTGGATTGCGGTCCAGCCGAAACAGTTTGGCGAGAAATTCGAGCAGCATCAGAGTCCTCCGTAGATGATTGTACCACGTCGCGAAAGCCGGCATAGCCGGAGAGCACGATCGTCACTCCGAGCGCGATCCCTATTAAGAGCCTTTTCAATCGAAGGCTCGCTCGGTCCTGGATGAAGAGTTGCGCCAGGTCGCCAGCGGCGCCGCGGGCCGCTTCCTCCGCCTCGGTCGGCCGGTAGAACGCTCGCGTCGAAGCCTGGTTGATCGTCGCTAAGACGGCCTCGTAGTTGCCCTTGTCGGGACTGCGTAAGTCTATTGCGAGTTTTGCAGCCAGGAGGGGGTTCGGTTCGCGGCCGCCCACGAAGAACAGAGCGCCGACCACGAGCGATGTTGCTGCGATGAATCCGCCGGCGATGACCCAGTGATCGAGGACCGTGGGCGAGCGTTCGAAGGCGAAGGGGCCGACGACGAGCAGGGCGGTCAGAAAGACGCCGAGGGTGGCGTCGACGGCGTCCGACCGACGCGACTGATCCGCCTGGGCGCGGAACAGGACGGCGAATAAGGTCAGGCGCTCGAGGTCCGCGCGGATCTCGGTGCTCGCGCGCGTTACGGAGCGTGCGGCAGCGGCCTCGAGCACCTCAGCGATCGTCTCCGGGGTCGCGGCGAGGTCGTCTCGTATCTGCGCCTTCGCGGTGTCGTACGCATGGAGCGTGGCCTCTCCGACCAGCTCACGAAGAAACCGAGGAAGTCGCATTCGACGTCTCCTTCGCGAACGAAGCGCTCGGGTCGTGCGGGCCGAACAGCGGCATCGCGACGTCGCGCGATCGCGCGGCGACATATGCGCTGCCGTCGAGGAACGTGCGGGCGAGGGGGACGGAGAGCCACACGGCAACCGGGCGGCTGTGGCACTCGGGGCGCTGTGAGATGACGACGAACGGGCTTTTCGCGACGAACCCCTGCGCGCGAGCGCTCGTCATCACCGCGCCGAGCGCGCGCGGCTCGGGCGGCTTCGGCAGCGCGTCGAGGCGGCTCCACAGGTCGTCGGTCGAGAAGGCGCGCTGCGATGCGGCCAGCTCGCGAACGACGGCGAGCGCGAGCGCTCTCCAGAGGGTGAGAGCCGTATCGGTGAAGCCGTCCATCGGTAGATCTCCAAGACGAGAAGAATGACCGGATCACGCGGGGCGATGGGGGCCGGCCGCGCGCCGGCGGCGCGGAGCGTCGCCGTCTTGCGCGCGCGGTCGGGCGACAGCGTCACGCCGGAAATGACGAGGCTCGGAAAGTAAGTCGCGGTGCCGAGCGCGTTGACGTCGAAGAAGCGGCGATGCCATTCGGAAACAACATGCGGACGAAGCCGGAAACTGTTGCGGACGTGCTCGCGATTGTGAGCCCCGCGCTGCGCTTTCAATTCGATGCGTATGAACAGTCGCGCCGCTCGTGGGCGGGCGCGATCGAGTTGTACCGATATGCGACGGCGCCGGGCGGTCCGGGTGACGATGACGACCGCAGTCCATTTCAGCAAAACGCCGAGTACGCTGCGGCGATGCACCGGCTGGAATGGTTGAAGCCGGTCTCCGACACGTCGGCCGTCGCGGTGCTCGTATCAGCCGATCTGCTCGTCGCGGAGTGGGAGAAGCGTTGCGAAATCAAAGACAAGTACGTCACGCGCGATAACGCCGGACCCGACGTGGGCAGCGCGAAGTTTGGTGGTGTCCTTCGCGTGAGCGTAAACAACGCGCGCCATTTCATGGGCGACGATTGGAAGACGCGCAAGCCGAACAGCGATGCGGATCGAAACATTCGCGTTCTGGAAGCGGCGGGTTTGAGCGGCCCGTGGGATCGACTGCTCGCGGATGCCGTTCTCCAGCGGCTCGGCATGGAGTTCGACGCGTTCGCCGACGCGCTCGCGCAGACACTGCGCGATCTTGAACGGCGCAAGAAGAAGTAGCGCTCGAGGAACGCCCGCGCGTTATTCGTCGTCCGAGGGCTGCGGCGGAGCGCCGATCGCGAGCGCTGGGATGAGGCTTTCGAGCGCGGCGAGGAGTTCATCGCGATGAAGCGTCGGGGTGCCGTCATCGAGGCTGTGAACGGCGACGGTCGATTCCGCGCTGATGCCGGTGCTGGAGCGCCGCAGGCCGACGGTGGCGATCTGAACGGTCAGTCCGTCTGCGCCGATCGGAATTGAAACGGTCGTGCCGAGCGCCGCGCGCAGATCCTCGCCGTTTGCGTACACAACGACGTCGAAGGCGATGGCGTCGTCTTCTTCACGGAAGCGTAGCGCGCTGCCCCACGCCGGCGCGAAGCCCTCGAGCGTGAGCGCCTCTTTCAAAACGGCGGCGATTTCGTCGCCGGTGGTCTGTGCGGAGTCCAAGGCCGCGAGACGGGCTACCTCGCGATCGCGGACCTCTTGCGGTGCAGCAGCGTCGGCTTTCGCGAGGAGCTCGTGCAGGGTGGGCATGGTCGACACCATTTGCTGAGTGTGGCCGGGTTCCGTGCCAACAGTGTGGCACACCGTTACGCGACGAAGCCCGCCGAGCAATTCGACGGGCTCCGTTCGCCGTCGCCGCACGTACCGGTCGCGCCGGTACGTCGGGTGTGGGCGGGTGACGCTTTATGGGGCCAAGGTTCGGCCGGTCGACTCGGTGCTGCGTGCTGGCCTACAAGGCCACGACCCTGTCGTTCTTCCACACGAGGCGCGAGCAACTGTGCTCGCACGGCTTACCGGATGCGGTTGGAAAGCGTGCAAGTGCATCGGGATTGAAGACGCCGGGAGCGACGATCGTGTAGGTCGCCTTCGCACCGGATCCCGTAACGGTCAGCCGATACGGATCGTGCGGCGCGATAGGCGGGCGTGGCGGCGTCCACGTCTCCGAGAGGGCCCACACGTAGACGAGCTCGCGCGTGATCGGGGTGTTGTTGGCGACCGGATAATGGTGCCAGTCCTCGCGATAGACCTCGAGGAGTTGCGCGAGCTGCATGAGCGAGGAGCTCGTCACCTCGGCCTCTGCGAGTTCGCGCGCCGTCCGGAATCCTTGGAGCGGCATGATGATGACGACGTATGCGGCGATGGCGAGAAACGCGGCGGTGACGATCGGGCCGACGAAGTTGAAGCGGCTCGACGGAGCTGGGGTCGGGGAAGCAGTCGTCACGTTGCGATCCTTCCGGGTCGCCTGCCACGGTGGCAGGTCGGTTAGGGTGCTTTCTCGGCGCTGCGTAGTGTATCCTGGGGAGGGGCACAGGAGGGGTCTCGTCGCGCGAGGGACGGAACGCTCGGCACGGCTCGCGGTTGCTAGGTAGTACCGGAATCTGGTACTATCGCGGTATGCCCACAACGATCCACGTCCGCGTGTCCGACGAGGTCGCCTCGGCGATCGACCGCTCGGCTCGCGCCAGCAACGCCCGGTCGCGCGAGGCATACCTGCGGGACCTCTTCGAAGCCGAGTACGGATCCTCGCCCACGTCGATGATCGCCGCGAGGATGCGGCAGGTCGCGGCCGACCTGGCCGAGGTCGCCGGGCGGCCTGGGTTCGGACCGACGGACGTCCCGAGCGTCGTGCGGCTCGCGAAACTCCTTGAGCATCCGGACTCGAGTGCGATCGAGGCGATGCTTCGCGGCGACGTTCCGCTCCCGTTTGAGGTCGTCGCCACGATCGCGCGATACTATAACTTGTCGCAGGACTGGCTGCTCGAGGGCAAGGGCGCGCCCTACGCGCAGCCGCGGCCGTCGCATCGAGAGGCCTGGGACGTCGTGCGCGAAGTCGTGACGGAGGAGCGCAATACGGTCGACCGGCGCACCTTCCACGTTCTGCTCGAAGACGCAGCGCGCGGCGAGGCCACGATCTTCGAAGAGCGCACGGAGTGGTGCTGGGACCGGGTGGTCACGAATATCCCGGTCCACGACGACGTCGGCGGAACCGGAGAGCGGATGCTGGGCGAGCTCGGCCTGTTCTTGGCGGCGCCCCACGTTCATGCGGTGCGCGAGTACAATTCGCCGTATGGATACGTGTGCAGCAGCGAGGTCTATCGCCAGATCAACTCTGGAGAGCTGCACCCCGTATGTATTCGCAAGGACGCGAAATATTCGCATTGGGCCGATGATCTTTGGGATATTGAGTGTCGCGGCCAAACGGCCTATTCCGCATCGTACGCGGGGGCGCGCAAGCGGCTAATCCGGTATTGGGCAGCAACGGACGTTCGCGATGGGAGCGATGAGCGCATTACGTCGAACGAAGCGTTGGCGCGTCACATCGAGTATCAGATCGAACGGGTCCGAGAGATGCGGTGGACTGCCAAATGAGCATTGGTCGTGCTGTCGGCGGCGCGGTCGCCGCGGCGCTGTTGCTCGTTGGCTGCGGCAGCGATACAAAGCCGCAGCACTTGGGCTATGCGGTTAGAGTATTCGTAGCCGGTGACTCGGCTTATGCGTTGCCCGCAGGCCCGATCCAAATGAAGGATCGTACAAACGTCCCGAGCGCCTGGGACAGCGTGTGGGTTAAACCGACTCCGACGTGCGACGGCGGCCGCCTCTACAAGTACGCGCCTATCGACGCGAACAACTTTCAGCTTACGTGCGAAGATCGGCCTGACGTCGTGCTGTTCGATTCGCGAACACCGAACCTGTGATGCGACAGTGTCGTCGCACGGTCGCGGGCGCGGATCAAAAAAGAGGGTGAAAGGGAAGCATGGTCTGTCATTTCTGTCAGCACGACGTGCGCGCGAGGGCGCGCGTGTGCGCTGCGTGCGGAGCGGGAATCCACTACGGTGCGCAGATCTCTGACGTCTTGTTCTTCGGCGTCCTGTTCGCCGTGATAGCGGCCGTCGCCGACGAGGCGGCCTTCCACGAACGCTTGCCCGTGACGATCGTTGCCGGGATTGCTGCCGTCGCCGGCGCTGCCTTGGCGATCGCGTGGTATCGCGGCAAGGTGCGGTTCCGGCGGCATGTGCCGTAAATCTCTCAGCGTTCACGGCCACGTTGCACGTGGCTGTCGTGAGCGCGGCGCTCTAACGCTGCTTTGTGCTGGCTAACATACCGGTCCGTCAAGGGAATGCGAAACTCGGCCATGCCGCCCGCCGGCGAGTAGATGACGTCTTTTCGAACGAGCTGGTTACGAATGGAGCTGATCGTGTCAGACGTTGTGCCTAGCTGGGCGGCAATCTCGCCGACCGTGTGAGGACCCGGACCAAGATCCGCCAATGCGAGAACGTACGAGCACTCGCGCGGTGTCAGCAGGCGAAAGCGCGCGTCGTAGAAGTCGTCCTCAAGGAGCCGACGCATGCCGGGAATCGCGCGCTCCACGTCATCCTCCGTGATTACATCGCCGCGATGAGCGAGCCACGCTGCAGAGGCGTACTCCTGAATGAAATAAGGGTAGCCGGCGCTTTCCTCTGCGAGACGGTCGAGCGCGGCCGGCGCAATGTCGATGCCCCGTTCTCGCGCTGGTATCGCGATCGCGTCCTTCGTTTCGTCTACCGTGAGCAGGTCGAGACGAAAATAACGCCAGCGCTCCGTGTACGTGCGGACTTTGTGCAGGTGCTCGCGGCTTCCGGGAAGGCCCGCCGCGAGCAGATAGGCGGGGCGCTTCGTGTTCGCCGTGGCGTGAACGAACGTCACAACGTCGCGGAGGCCGTCGACGGGACCGCTTTGCACCTCGTCGATCGCGAACACGAGGTGCCGTCCGTTGTGCCGCGTAGTATCGTTGAGGTCCTCGAGTGCGTTCACGAGGTCAGGCGTCTCGTGCTGCGGCGGCGCACTAAGGGAGACAGCGCCGAGGTCGTTCGGCAGCTCGAATGAGGCACGCGGCAACGCCTCGATAATCTTCTCGAAGCCGGTCCGGAGCTTTTGCGGAAGTGAAGCGGACGCTTTAGCGGCGCGTTCGATTCCGCGTCGCAGTGTCGAGGCGAACGGCTCGCTTGCCGAAGGCTCGATCGCGATGATGACGGCGTTCGTATTCGCTGCCTCCGCGACGCAGCGACGGAGCAGCGCCGTCTTGCCCATGCCGCGCAGGCCGGTGAAGACGATCGGCTGCGCCGGCGCTCCGCTCTCCGAAAGGGTCAGCGAGTACAGCGCGGCGCTGGTCTCTGCATCGCGGCCGACGAGCGCGGGTGGTTCGCTGCCGGGCGCGGTCCGAAACGGGTTGTCCGCAGGGCCGCTCATCGGCTGAGCGACCCAAGCGTGTCAAACGTGACAAAACCTTCATCCACCTGACAAGTTTGTCAAAGGCGGCTTCGGGTTGTCAAGTCTGACAACTTTTTCCCCCCGCGGCGCCCGAGGCAGGCGCCCCTCTGCGATCTCGGGGCAACGAGGCCCTAGCCCCCTTGCACGGGCTCTCGCCGGGACGCGAAGCCAGCCGGAAGGCTGCCCGGCCTAAAGCCGGGTCTCAGGCGACGTCCCGCCCCTCGGCACTGGCGGCGGCGAGCATTGCGCGCGCCCGCGCTTCCCCGATGCCGTGGTGGGCGCCGGCGCACTCGCACTCGCACACGCCGCCCTTCGCCTCCCAGCACCCCTTACGGCAGCGTTTCCCGGCAACGTACCGGCCGGTCAACGTCTTCACCGACTCGAAATAGAGTCCGCAGTCGCAGATGGGATCTCTGACCGGATCCTCCTCCGCGTCGCGATCCATCGTTGACCACCAGACGTGGGCCTTCGCGCACCGAAGACGGACGCGTACGGTATTCGGACCCTCGCCGGCCACCGGAACGCCGCCGCCACGCCGTCCGCGTCTCAGCGCCCGCTGTTGACGGCCGACGGTCTCCCGCCGTTTCGCGGCGGCGCGTCCGCGCGGCGTGCGCAACGCGGCGCACCGTCCGCAGATGACGCCGAGCGGGAGTGATTCACAATTCGGACAGCCCACCTGTTGGTGTCTCCCTTTGGATATTGCAGCGGCGGCGAGGTGCCGGTCATGCGCTGCAATCGGTGGACGTCGCATCGGCGCGGAGCCTGTGGCGTCGTATCGTTTGTCCACCGCGGTAAACTGATACGGCGTGTCGTTAACGCCGTTGATTACACCTATTGTATCATTTGCACGAAATTAGTTTCAACCCTCACATAATCGCGTACCGTCCGCGTCCTGCGCACCATCGTTCGCCGCCTGAAATACCTCGTGACAGGCGCAATAGTGCCACCCTGCTGGCATTCCGCGCAGATACGCTTGGGCACGATGGGTGCTGGCCGCTTTGTCGCCGAGACACCGATACGATGGTCCCCGACCGACGAGCGCAAGGCGCTCGCGCGTATGGCAACGGCACAGGCGCTCGTGAACGAAGTACTCGCGGAATATCTGCGCCGCGCTGCCGCGTATCAGCGCGATCCCGACCTCCGGCGTCTGCGCGCTGAGCTGCGCGAAGCGAAGCGAGACGGACGCGCCGCCGGCCGCGTTCGCAACGCCGCCGCGGCGCCCGTCCACGCCCGCTCGGTAGGCTTAAGAGGCCGAGCCGGATGCAGCCCCGGGAGGCCCCGAGGGTGAAAAATTGTCGCGTTTCGACAGGACGCGCAGGAGGCGCCGGGAAGGTACGTGCCGACCGAGGCGGCAGGATGCCGTCGGTGACGCGGCCGGGTGCCGCAGGAGTGTGATGACGACGACTCTACGGACTCTCTTTGCCGCCGCAACGGTATCCTCGGTGGCCTTTTTCGCGGGGTGCGGCGGCGGGGGCGGGAGTTCGTCCGGTGGCGGCGGCATCCCGGCTACGCCGCAGCCGACACCGACCGCAAGTGCGACTCCTTTGAGTGTGCAAGGCATCGTTCAGGATCTTGGGGCGCAGCGATATGCAGCAGACGGTGCGGCGCCGGGCGGCGCCATCCCAAATGCGACCGTCATTGTTGGGTCGGTTCTTATTGTTGGGAGCACGCCGCCGCCTACCTTGCCGACGGGAGACGCGAAGGCTACGACGACTGCAAACGGATCGTACACAGTTACCCGGTATTCGGCAGGCAATCCCACGTACGTGATGGTCTTCCCAACGGCTGGCGATACCCACGTCTCGCTACACGCGATGGCGAAAGTAACTGCGGGAACGATTAGAATGCTTTACCTGTATGCACCAACGGCCGAGGAAAATGCGGAGTTGGCTCAGATCAATCTCGATCGTTCGAGCAATGGCGCTGGCCCAGTCATCTTTGACGAAATCGGTTTCGAGACCGCGCGCGCGCACGCCGATTTCATGGCTGTGAATGGCTACTACGCGCACTGTATTCCGATGAGCAATTGCGCTCCTGGTATCGGTACTGCGCCGGCTACATTCCCGCCGCAGTACGCCTCTCCTGATGACCTCTACAACTTCCTTGGCGGAGCATTGCAACTTGCTCCTGCCTCCAACGTAACGGAAAACTTCGTGCTGAATTCGCCGTCGTGGGCCGCGGGAGACGCGTATTTCATGTCGGAGAAGGGTACGGCGAATCACGGGCACTACGACAACATTGTCAACCCTGTGCACACGTGGGTCGGACTCGGCGACAATCAATCACCGAAGCCGCCGGCGGGCTATGGATTGTACGTTCAGGAGTTCTACTGAACGACGGGGGCTAACAGCAGCGAAAGCGTAAGGAAAGGCGCGCCGCCTTGAGCGGCGCGCCTTTTCACTTCGATCGGGCTTACACGTTCTGCGGAGAGGTCTCGCAATACCCAATGCCCGGTCATTGCGATTGTTGGCTAGAAATCGAACGGCGGCGTTGGCGATTGTCCTGTCGCGTCGGAGCAGTGAACAACGTCCTTGCCTTGGACCGGAACGACATCGTGCTCGGCCCAAAACGTGTGTCCCGGGAACGCACTATCCGTGAGGATGTAGTCGGTGCCGTATTCCGAGGATGCGTACGGACCGTAGTCTTTCGATCGTCCGCTCACGGTCTCACCGGGGTAGTAGATGCCGTTCCCGCCCGTGCCGCCGGCGAAGTCGTATACTGCCGACGGGCAGTCCGGTAGTGGCGCAACAGGCGCCGGTGTCGGCGTCGGAGTTGCCGGCGGGAAGCCTACCATGGTAGGGGTTGGCGAAGGCGTGGGCGTTGGAACAGGTGTGCCGACAGGTGTCGGCGTTGGGGTGGGTGTGCCCGTCGGCGTGGGTGTAGGAATCGGCGTCGCAGCGGGCGTGGGCGTGGGTGTCGGCGTTGCGGCCGCACTGACGGTGAGCGTCGCGGTCGCCGGGCTGTTTTGCGTCGTCGCGTTCGAGACGCCGCCGGCGTTCGCCGCGATCGTCATGGAGCACGTTCCGGCGGCCAGCGCCGTGAAGCTGAACGTCGTCGAATCGAGCTGCGCTGTGCTGCACGGACCGCTGCTGCCGGTGATCGAGACCGGGACGGTTCCCGGCGTGCCGGCCGGGACGCTGCTCTGCGACTGTGCAGCGGTCGCGGTGAACGTGGCGGTCCCGCCGACGGCCAGAGGGTTAGGTGCGGGGCCGCTGGGGATCGACAAGGTGTAGACCGGATCGTTGTAGACCGAAACCGAGCTCGACGTCGTCTGTCCGTATGCGTCGGTCGCGGTGATGGTGCAGACCCCTGCGGCGCTGAACGCGACCTGTACCTGCTCGACGTACGATCCGCCGGTTTGCGTGCCGGACACCATAGTCGGGCTGTTGCACGGTCCCGCGAGAGCGATCGAGAACGCGAGGGACGGATAGTTCTGCTCGGCGATCGCGAAGATCCCGTTTTGTCCGGGGCGCCCCGCGGCCGGTGGGCTCGCGGTCGGGGCGTACGTTTGTCCGATGTTGACGGTGACGTTCTGGCTTTGCGCGGAGTTATCGGCGACGGTCACCGTGCAGCTGATCGGTGCGGGCTGCGCTTTCACGACCGGCTGCACGGTCATCGAGCCGCTGCCGGTGCCATCGCTCGCGGGGGTGATTGTCCCGGGCGTATAGGTCGCGTTCGTCCCGCACGTCGTGCCGATGACGTTGTAGACCTGCGCCGGTGTCGTCGAGCGCGTGCCGTAGTTGTTTTCCACGAACGTCACGGCTTGCGCCGCGGCGAGCGGGTAGAGGCAGTTTAGCGTGGCGTTTCCGCCGCTGACGGTCAAAGGATTCGGTGGCGGCGTGTACGTCGCGACGATGATGTTGCGGTGCGTGGGTTGGGATCCGGCGAGCAGGTGCAGCGCGCGAGTCGCGATGGAGTTGGAGAAGGTCACGAACGTGACGCGGTTACCGGCGAGCACGCCGGGGAAGCCGGTGTTGCGCGCGACGTCCGTTGCTGAGGTGACGCCGATCTTGGCGAAGTACGCCGCGGTGGTCGGATTCTGCGTCGAATCGAGGAGAGCCGATGCGGGTACGGTTTTCGCGGAGAACGAGGTGATGTTCTCACCGATCGTTCCGGCGTAGGTCGCGCCGGTGCCGCCGTTTTGCGGAAGCGCGCTCCAGGCGTAGCGGTAGATGCCGAGCGCGCCGACCGCTTGCGTTGTACCGCACGCGTTCGAGCTCACTTTGTAGCAATAGCTCTGGAACGAACCACCCGAGCCGCGCGCGTCGCGTGCGTAGAAGTCGACTTCGTGGCCGTCGCTGTTGGCGTTGTTCGCGACGTCGGCGGGCGGGACGAAGATCGCGATGGAGCTTTTTGCGTCTCGTTCCACGCTGTCGACGAGTGTCGAGGCGTTCGTCGTCGCTGCTTGGGCGGCCGCACTCTGCGTGAGCGACCGCCCGAAGGTCGTCGTGGCGAAGAATATGCTCCCGGCCAGCATTGCGAAGATCGCGATGCCGACAAGGATCTCCACCAACGAGAAGCCATCCTCGGCCCAATCTGTGCCGCGTCTCATTTCCGTACCGACCTCCTCCTAGAGAGTATATCGGTTCCCTCGTGGGGGCCCTGAGTCCTCGCTCAAGAGGGGGCGTCGTCATGCCGAGGATATTCCGAGGAGGGGTTCGGGTGGGGATCGCGGTACACCCGGGCCCAGGAGGATCCATTATGCGGTTGCTTTTCGCGTCCGGATCGGACGCCGTTCACCCCTCGTCCCGGCTCGCCAGCCCGGGCTTGCGGCCCCGGTTCGCCGGTTTCCGCGCGCGCGCCGGCGTCGCGCTGCGGCGCCTGGACGCGCTCGCGACGTCCCTGCCGCCGCGCTTGCTCGCGGCCACCGCCCTCGCCGCCGTCGCATCGATCATCCCGCTGACGGCGCACTACTCGGCGGTCTGCGCGGGCAAGTACGCCGCGGCCGCCGTGTTCATCGCGGTGCCGCTCTCGCTGTTGTTCACGCCCGTCGCCCCGTCGGGCTCCGGGTCGGCCGATCGCGCGGAGGTCTGAGGTGGCGGACGTCGCGGCGCCGGTGACGGCTCTCGTCCTCATCGCCGGGATGCTGCTGGAACTCGTCGGCGTCGGGTACCCGCTCCGTCGCCGGATCCGCGCGGCATGCCGCGCCTGAGCGGCGCGATGATGCCCGAGCGCGCGTCCGCCGTTGGCCCCGGTTGGCCCCGCCCCCGCGCGGCGGCTCGCCCCGCGCGGCATCTCGCCGGGCCGAGCTTTCTCGAGGAAGGCTTCTCGATCGTCGAGTCGTTGATCGCCGCGGCGTTGATCGCGAGCGTTGTGATCGGAGCAACGGTTGTGTTCGGTTCGCAGCGGCAGTCGGTCGCGCAGGTGACGGTGCCGGACGGTTTGCGGGATCACGTTTCGGCGGTCGACGTCGACGCGAGTGCGCTGCAGGCGTACGACCCTTCGGTGCGTGCGAAGATCCAGTCCGGCGGGATGCAGCTGTGGACGGCGACGCTGCCCGGGACGAATACAGTGGTGACGATGCAGGCGCAGCCGGCGCCCGCAGGCGTGACGGTCGTCGCGAAGGATGGCTCGCAGGCCGCGTCGATCGTAGCGCCGCTGCCGCAGCCCAAGCCGCCGCCGCAGTAGGTCGATGAATCTCCTCGCCGTCTTCATCGGACTGATTGCGATCGCGTATTACGCGCTCGGCGGTGCCGAAATGCTGTTGCTGGGTGTCAAAGCGGCGCAGGATGCACAGGTCGCGCGGTACGAGACGCTCGCGGCGCGGCATGCGAAGGCGGCGCTCGCGACGGAGCTCGCGGCCGCAGAGCAGAGTGCGGTGAGCGCGAACACGCCGTATTCGCCGGTCGGGCAGCTCGCTCCGATGGGCGCGACGGACTTGTGCGACGCGTCGGCGCCGTGCGGGCTTTCGGCGACGGCGACGTATTCGACCGATGGTGAGACTGATGGTGCGCCCGGTGCTTATGCGACGATGGTGGTGGCGCCGAACGTGGAGACGGTTACCGGAGTCTCGGAACGGCGCATCGCGTTGACGATGACGGTGAGCGTCATCGAGACGGCGACCGGGAACATTCTGCACACGCGGCCGTACCGGGTGAAGTATCGTCTTTGGGCGCCGAATAACGCCGAGGCCGTGCAGGATCAAGACGGCGGCGCGCGCTTGAATCGCGTAGCCGCGGGTGCCTCGGAGAACGAAGGGTGCGCGACGGACGGGACGGGGTGCGATCCGAGCGCCGTGAGTGCGGCGGATCCGACGACGATCGACGGGCAAACGCAGTGTGTCGTCGGAGCGGGGAGCGGGACGTGCGCGCCGGGCGAGGTCAAACCGGACCAGCAGAAGTCGAACGTGACGTGGTCGAATCCGCAGGCTGCCGCGGGGACGACCGGGCCGTGAGGACGTCAGATTCGCTCGAGAGCGGATTCACGCTGGCGGAGACATTGATCGTCGTTGCGATCGTGGCCGCGGTGGTGTTGTTCGGCGCGAGCTCGTTGAGCGGAAGCCACGCGGGCACGCGCAGTCAGACGATGGCGCAAATCCTCGGTCTAGTCAATCGGGCGCACAATCTTGCGTCGGCGAACGGAGCGACGCTCCAAGTGGCGCCGTCGGCCACCGGTCCCGGAAGCGACGTGACGATTTTCGATGCGTACTCGGGCGGCAACGCGGTTGTCGTGACGACAACGCCCGAGCGGATCGGGGCGTACTGCGTCGGGACTGGTTGCGGGGGCACGAATGCCGTCGAGACGTTCTGGCTTCGTGTAAGGCGCGATGGGTCGGTCGTCGGTGACGCAGGCGGTGCGCCGGTTCTCGGTGCGACGTCGATCACGCTTGGGATCGTGGACGGGGGCCACGTGCTCGATGCGTATACGATCGACACGACGGATATGCACGCGCCCGTGGCGCCGGTGCAGTAGTGGAATCGCGAGACATCGTGGCGCGTCCGATTACGGCGCTGGATGATGCCGAAGTGTACGGGGAGCGTATGCGTGTTCGTCTGTCCGAGGGTGACGTCGACGGTGCGGAGCGTGCGCTGGCGATGCTCGAGTCAAAGGTGCGTGCCGGCGAGGGAATCCTCGCAGCGCGGCGCGCTCGGCTCGGATGACTGCGTGGACGGATGCGCGGGTTACCGATGCGCTTGACGCAGAAGACGCGCGTTTGGACCGCCTACGCGACGACGCCGAGCGCGGGCGTACAGGAATCGCGATGCTGCGAGCGCGTCGGGAGCTCGACGGCGTGCGCGAACGCGCGGCGGGTACCGCCGAAATGATCGAGCGAGCAGCGCTACGCGATGACGTCGCGACGCTGGCCCAGGCGCAGATTGTCATTCGCGAGCAGCGTGAACAGATCCGTCGTCTCGAAGCGACTATCGAGACGATGCGGAGTGCCAGCAACATCGACGCCGTGACGGGGTGCCTGGATCGGGCGGGATTCGAGAAGACGTTGGAGCGCGAGTGGAATCGAGCGATGCGCGGACGTACCGAGGTGGGCCTGCTGTTCGTCGACGTCGACAAGTTCAAGGAGGTCAACGACAAGTTCGGTCATCAGGCCGGCGACGAGGCGTTGCGCGCGATCGCCAAGGCGTTGGAGGGCGAGGCGAAGCGCTCGGGCGAGGCGGTAGCGCGCTACGGCGGTGACGAGTTTGTGATCGTGGTGCCGCACGCCGATCTTGCCGGGGCGCTGGGCTTTGCGGAGCGGGTGCGAGGTGCGGTCTCGAAACTGCGCTTGCGCGTTGGCGAGGAGTCGGTCGGATTGACCGTGTCGGTTGGCGCCGCGTCGGTGATGCCGTCGATCAAGGTGAAGCGCGATGAGCTCGTACGTCGAGCCGACAGCGCGGTCTATCGCGCGAAGGATGCCGGGCGCAATCGGGCGATTGCTCTCGGCGTCGAGGAGGGCTTAGACGTCTTCTTCGCGCCGGAGGCGCCGGTGCAGCGGACGGCGGTAGAGAAGCCCGAAGCCGCGCGCAGCACGACTCGCGGCCGATGAGCGCGCAAGGTGGAGCGCGGCCGGCCGGCGCGAAAGCGACGACGGCGGGCAGCGGCGCGGGATCGACGTTCGGACGAGTGACGGAGCGGGTAGGCGCCGTGTTCGGAGCGTGGTTGGATCGCGTGGGCGCGGACGTGCCCGTGCGGCCGAAGCACGTGCGTTATCCGACGCCTCCGCGGAATGTTGGTGCCGTCGTCGGCAAGTCCGTGATCGCCCTCGCGTTGTTCGGCGTGCTGGGGCTTGGGATCGGGACGTCGCTCGTGGCCTCGGCCGCGCACAACGCGCCGGCGCTGGGCAAGCCGGTCGCGCCGGGATTCTACTTTCCCACGGACCTTTTGACGTGGGGGCGGTTCGATCGCGTGCCGATGGCGCGCAAGGATGTTGAAGCGTTGGTACGAGCCGGTGCGGATCCGGACGACGTTCACGCTGCGTTTGGTCTCGCGTTCACGATTGCATGGTGGTCGGTGGGCGGCGGGTTCGTGCTCGCCGGTTTCATCGCGGCGCGGCCGGCGCGCATTCCCAAGGATTTGGCGGGGCTGAAAGGAACCGCGGAATGGGCGTCGTACCGCGACGTCGAGCGCGCAGACTTGTTGTATCGGCCGGGGAAGCGCGGGATCTATCTCGGTACGCTTGAACGCCTGCCGGCGTTCGGGATCATTAAGCGGGAGCCGGTCGCGCTGGTGTATTCGGGGCCGCGCCACGTCATGCAGATTGCGGCGTCGCGTTCCGGCAAGGACGTCGGCACGAACACGTATACGGGCGTCGCGACCTGGCCCGAGTCGATCATTTGGAACGACCCGAAGGGCGAGGGGCACTTGCAGACGTCCGGCGTGCGAGAGGCGCTGCATGGAAACGAGATCGTGCGCTTTGCGCCCGGCGCCGGTGCGATCGGTTCGACGTTTCGAGACAACGAGGGCCGCGTGCGCGAGGAGCGGTTCGGGTCGACGTCTTGGAATCCGCTCGAAGAGATCGCGCTCGGAACGGATATGGAGTTCTCCGAGATGCTGCAGGCGGTGACGATGGTCGTCGATCCGACCGGCAAGCAGATGGACGGGGACAACGGACATTGGTTCAAGACGTCGCGTATCGGCATTAAGGCGATTGCGTGCAAGGTGCTGTACGATCCGCTCGAGCCGGTCAAGTCGCTCAGCCGGGTCGCGGATATATTCGGCGGCGCCGGCGCCCCGGCGAGCGAGGAGCATGCGGGCCTGCAGCGCGATACGGATGGGGCGGCGCCGGGGAGCATCAGGAGATGCTCGAGCAGTACTTGGGATTTAGCGCGAGCGGGTTCGGCGCGACGCCGGCGTGGCTCACGCGCAGCGTCGAGCACATGCGTCTTGCGGCCGAGCGCGAGATCATGGTTGCGCGCAGCCGCGTCGGCGTCAGCATGGGGCAGGCGGAGTTCGAGCGCTTCGAGGCCGAGCGACGGCGCGCGCTCGATCACCGAGTCACCTCGCTTGAGCGAGAGCTGCGGCATCCCGACCTGGAGCGTGATCTGCGCACGATGTTGCGGATCAAAGGTGAGGAGGCGTCGTCAGTCTACTCGACGATCAACGCGAATCTGACGCCTTGGCTCGATCCTCTGGTGATGCGGAACACGGCGCGCTGTGATGCGCGAATCGAGGACGTGGTGAACCGCGTGCGTCCGGTGACGTGGTACAACGTCTCGCCGATCAACCGCGCCGATATGATGCGTCCGATTATCAAACTGTGGTACACGATGGCGCACCGCAAGCTCGTTCCGGATATGGACGTCGACCGCGCGACGAAGCGCTCCGTGTCCCCGTGGCGTCATCCGTGCATTTGGTTGATGAACGAGCGCGGGTCTCTCGGCGTCATCGAGATTGAGAACGAGTCGGTTCCCGTTGCGGCGTCGTACGGGTTTATCTTCGATACGCTCGTGCAGGGGACGGGTCAGCTCAAGGACATTGGCGGCGATCAGAAGATCTTGGAGGCTAACTCCGGCGTGCAGGTGTTTCACACGCCGCAGGATCCCGAGGAGCAAGAAGCGCTCTCGAAGCGTCTTGGAAACAAGACCGTGCTGGTCGAGAACACGTCGTACTCGCAAGGGCACATGACGCGGTCTTGGCAGACCGAGCAGATGCCGCTGATGACGCCGGATCAGGTCGCTCTGATTCCGACCGAGCCGAGGTTCAAGAAGCGCGGCGGGGAACCGGCGGTGGACGCCGATGGTGCGTTCATCGTCGACGAGCCGGCGTACCAGCTCATTTGGGCGCCGAATTGTCCGGCGATCTACGCGCGCAAGTCGCAGTGGTTCACGAACGGCCGAATCAAGAAGCTGATCGCGTCGATTCCGTCAGTGATTCCGAAGCCGCTGAACGCCTCGCAGGCGTTGTCCGACGCATACGCGATCCAAGAGCATATTCGCACGACGCCGCATCGGCCCGAAACGGAGACGCGTCGCAAGGCGCGCGTCGCGGAGTCGATCGCGATGCGGCGACTGGATCCCGATGGCGGTGGGCCGGAGGGTTCCGGCGAGCGCGCGCCGGCCGGGCCGCCGCCGCCGACGCCGGTCGCGGTCGGCGTCGCAGAGGCGGCCGAAGGGTCGGAGGACGGCGCCCGCGCGCGCGGGGGTGCCGAGGTGCGAAAGAAGCGGCGGGTCATCGCGTTCGAGGACCGCGTGATCGCGAAGAAGCGCGCGCGGCCGGACTCGGCGCCGGCGGCAGGGTTCGAGGCGATCC
>Ga0102924_1002894_pt1 | contig 18335 bp, 25 predicted proteins | sample PaiPotPPM11metaG_FD_80116 | JGI IMG/M metagenome (GOLD analysis project Ga0102924, IMG submission 80116) | Iron sulfur acid spring bacterial and archeal communities from Banff, Canada, to study Microbial Dark Matter (Phase II) - Paint Pots PPM... ...
CATGACGAACGGCCGCCCCGCGGTGATCAACGGCCGCCCCGCGACAACCGACGGGCATTTCGTCAGCAAGAACAGGCCGGGCGCGAGCGAGAGCGGGCCGATCGCTCTTCTTCGAGTGCGGCGTGTCGAAACCGGCGGGCCGATCGCTCGGGCCGACGCCGCGCCGGCTCGAATCCAAGGAGAGCTCGATCGAGCCGGGCGGCGTTCGCGGTGACGCAGCGGTCCGTTCGGCGGGCCGCCTGGTCCCTCCCGTCCGTATGGCGCCTAGGGCGCGATTTCTTCTGACGTGAGGGGCTCTCTTGCTGCTTCCGAGCGACCGAGGGCAACATCCGCGAGGCCGAGGCGGTGCGTGAGGTGTTCGGCGAGGTCTTCCCTGCCCTGCCGGACCCTCCGCTGGGGCTCGCCCGCGTTTCGGCCGGGGCTTCGATTTCGGCTCGGGCCGCCTGACGAAACCCCGCCTTTTCCGGGCTTCGGAGTGCGAAGGGCGGGACTTGAACCCGCATGCCAGTTACGGCGCTAGCACCTCAAGCGCAAGAGCCGTTCTCGCCGAGCGCCAAGGGCGCGAAAACCCGTCGTCCCCTACCCCGCCTGGGGCCCCTCAGTCCCCTCAGAACGCCGTGGCCAACGCCGTGGCCAACGAGGAGACGGCGCTGCGTAGGCAGATCGCAGAGGCGATCGTGGCGGGCGACGACGAGCGCGCTGCGGACCTGCAGGCCCAACTCGGGCGCCCTCGGTTGCGGGTGGTACGCTGACAAGCAAGCGGCCCGCCGTGGACGAGACGGCGAGCCGCGGGAGACACGAGGACGAGTCGTGCCTGCAACGCAGCATAGCAAAGTCAGGATGCGTGCGCCCCGGCGGCCCCGGCAGGTCGTGCCCCGAGGTTTTGTCGCGCTGGACCGAGGTGGCTGGCTCCTGCCCAAGCGTCTGCCGTCCGAGGACGTGGCGACGGTCGACGCGTACGAGACCCGCGCCGCGGCGGCGGCGGTCATGCTCCTCGCCATGCGTGCCGGCGACCTCCCGAGAGGCGACCGAGCGCAGATCGCGGCCTACTACCGCGAGCAAAGCAAGCGAGCGGTGCCCTTCTGGTTCGACGATCCCAACTTCGACGTCCGGGAGGTATGGTGCGGGCCGCTCCGCTTTCACTTACGGGTCGAGGCCTGCACGCCTCCCCTGCACCGCAGGGACGCCGCAACCCTAGTCGCCCACGCACTCGCGGTGCTGCCTGCCGACATGCCGCGACCTGAGGGGCTCGTGGCTGCCGTCCGCAAAGTACTCGGAGAACGGCACGAACGGCTCACACCCGGCGGCCGAGGCGGTGGCCCGACACGCAAGCGGGCGCCCGCTCAGGCCGTGGAGATCATCCGGCGAGCTCTGCGCAGCCAGTCGGCGCGCGCGGCGTTCGTGAGCAGAATTCTGCATTCGGTAGAGGCCAACCCCGGCAGCAGCGCGAGAGAGATCCGAAGCTTCAACGGCGGGAGCATGGCGCGCGTACGTCAAGCGCTCGCCGCGCTCGAACGGGCCGGCAAAATTGAGAACCACGGGAGCGAGCGAAAACCCGCTTATTTCGTGCGATCCGGCGACTGAAACCGAAACGCGGCGAGTTCTGCCCGGCCTTCTGTAAGGACCGCGAAACGTAGGTCCCGCAGGAGGCTGAAAGCCATGGATCGCGAGCAGGTTGGTTACTCGCTCCCGACAGACGTCCGGCGCACGGTCGATGCCATCGCCGTCGTACGCCGCGTCCCGAAGTCGAAAGTGGTGGAGGACGCCATCGTCGCCCACACCCAAGCGCTCTCGCCCGAGGAGCAGCGCGCTGTAGCGGCCATGACAGGGGCCGCGCGCAGATAGCCAACCGGACAAGGCGAGGACGACGCCAAATGGCTACCCAAGTACTCGACGAACAGGACGTTCGCCGGATCGCGCGCGAAGAAGCCGCGCGCCCCGTGCTGGTCACACAGCGATCGGTCGAAGGCGTGTGCGGGCTGCCTCGCCGCGACTATCTGCGCCTGGCTCGCGCCGGCGCGTGGCCGACCACGCGAGAGCGACGGCTGGTCGTGGCGCGCACCGTCGACGTGCTCGCGTACGTCGAGGAACGTCTCGTTCTCCGCGACGCCAAGCCACAGAACGACAGCGATCCGGAGGCGGTCGCGTTCTCGAAGGTCGGGGCGAGGCGGGTGGCGACATGACGGCCCTCGCGTTTGAAAATTCGACGCCTACCGAGGCGGGGCAAAGCACGGTTACGCCGCTCCAATTCGAGCGGTCAGAGGTCTCGCTCTTCCGCAACCTGGCGACGCTCGCACAGAAGGCGGGCGTCCCGCAGCCGAGCCTTCTGAAGCTGGCGTTCAAGGAACTCGCAGACAACGCGCTCGACGCCGGCGCGCACGTCACGTTCGAGCATACCGATGTGCTCACGTGGGTGAAGGACGACGGACCGGGTATCGACGGCACCGACGAGGAGATTGCTTACCTATTCAGCATCGGGCGTCCGCTGCGCTCCTCCAAACTTATCCGCTTGCCTACGCGTGGCGCGCTCGGCAACGGGATTCGCGTAGTCGTCGGCCTAGTCCTCTGCACGGGAGGTCGGCTTGTTGTCCGTACCCGTGGCCGCGAACTTGAACTCGAGCCTCGCGACAACGGCGAAACGATCGTCAAGTCGACGTTGACGTGGGACGGCGCCGGCACTCAGGTCGGCGTGTCATTCGGCCGCGTCGAAAGCGACATGCTCGACTGGGCCCAGCTTGCCGCCGACCGCGCCGGCGCGGAGAGCTACAAGGGCGCGTCGTCGCCGTATTGGTACGACTCGGACAGCTTTTTCGAGCTCTGCACGGCGGCCGCGGAGAACGTCTCGCCGCGTGCGCTCGTCGAGCGGCTCGACGGATGCTCGGGTGGCAAGGCCGGCCAGATCGCAGCGCCCTTCCTGAATCGTCGTGTACGGGATCTGTCCCGTCGCGAGGCGGAGGCCCTGCTGGTCGCAGCGCGCGAGCATGCGCGGGAGGTCACGCCGAAGCGCCTCGGTGTGCTCGGAGAGCAACCTCACCTGCCCGGCTACGGCAAGGCGCTGGGAGTCATCGAGATAGGCGGCCGGACGAGCGGCAAATGCAAGGCGACCCTGCCGGTCGTAGTCGAGGCGTGGGCCAAAGGGCGACCCCCGCAGAGCGGGGTGGTGCTTCTGGTGAACCGCACCGTCGCCGCCGCCGCGATGTCGCTCTACGATTACGACAAGCACGTCCAGGTTAGCGGCTGCCATTACAGTGGCGAATCGCTGCCCTCGGGCGGCAACGACTACCAGATCGAGATCAATATCCAGACGCCGCACATCCCCATCACGAGCGATGGGAAGTCGCCCGATCTCGCGCCGTTCAAGGCATTACTCGACGAAGCCATACGCGCCGCGGTCAATCGCGCGAAGAAGGCCGCTGGCATCCTTCGCGCCGCGCCGGAGTATCGTCGGACCTTCAAAGACTCCGTTCTCGATCATATCGCCGCCGCCATCGCGCTCGCCAGCGGCGACGGGAAGTATCGATTCAACCTCCGCAACCTGTATTACCAGGTTCGACCGTTCGTGCTGCGCGAGGTCGGAGAGCTGGCCTATGAGACGTTCACCAGCATCATCACCGACTACGAGAACGACAACGGCCCGATCGAGGGCATGTATCGCAACGAGCGCGGAGTCCTGATCCACCCGCATACGGGAGAGGAGATCGGACTCGGCACCCTGACGGTTGAAAAATACGAGCGGCCTCCCTGGACCTTCAACAAGGTGTTGTACGTCGAGAAAGAGGGTTTCTTCGAAACGCTGCGCGCCGACAAATGGCCCGAGCGTCATGACTGCGCACTCATGACCTCGCAGGGATTCGCGTCGAGGGCTGCGCGGGATCTAATCGATGCCCTCGGTGAGACGGACGAGCCGATCGAAATCTTTTGCATCCACGACGCCGACGCATACGGCACAATGATCTATCAGTCGTTGTGCGAGGCGACTCGCGCGCGCCCAGAGCGCACGATCGAGATCGTCAATCTCGGCTTGGAGCGCGCCGAAGCCGAGGCGATGAAGCTCGAATGCGAGCGCCTTCCGTCTGCGAAGAAGTACAAGCCGACCGCCGCCTACGTAAGCAGCGCGGATCACGGCTGGTATCAGTCGAATCGCTACGAGCTGAACGCGATGACCGCGCCGCAGCTCATTGCGTGGCTCGATCGCAAGATGGAGGAGCACGCGGCGGGCAAGGTCGTACCGCCTGAAAACGTGATGCGCGAGGAGCTCGGCGCACGACTCGAGGCGCGTGTGAGAGAGATTGAGACCGAGCGCATTCTCCGCGAAGCGGGCCTTGACGCCATCGTGGCGGCCCGCGTGGAAGCGCTGGCCGACGACGTAGCAGCTGCCGGCTCAACGCTCGACGATGACGTGCGCGACGCCCTGGACGACGAGCCCACGGATTCGTGGCGGTCGGTGGTGGAGAACCTGGCCGACGAGATCGCGGGGGATGCATGAGCGCGACACCGATCGCCGACGCCCCCGCGTGGCTCTCTGCAGCCGTGAGCGGCCAGCCGTGCTCCGGGTGCGGCTCCGCGCGCACTGGATACGTAGGTGTCTACGTTCGACCCATGAGACCTCGCATCGCGTACGCGGTCTGCGGCCTTTGCGTGGCGAACCTGGAGCACGTCGCGGAGCGTGTCGAGCGGCGCGTTGCGGCTTGTGAGCTCTGCACCGTGGCGGGAGGTGTCGCTTGACCGCCGCGGCTGCCCTACTCCCTCTGCTTGGCCGACGTGATCGGCGAGCGGTATTCGCCGGTCGCTGGCGCCGAGAGGATGGCGACCCTGCCGATCTCCTTGACGCGCATCTCCGTGGCGATCTCCTCCTCGGCGCACTGCACGGCGGAGACCAGGCCACCACCCTGGAGCTCGCGTGGGACATCGACGGCTCCAATCACGACAAGGCGGACGGCGCGCCGCACAACCCGCGCGCTGCACTCGATGTGCTCCTCGACGTCGTCCGAGACGAGGGACTTAGCCCACCGATCGTCGCGGTTTCGAAGTCCGGCATGGGACTCCATGCGCGGGCGCTCCTCGACGGCGGCGTGGCATCCCGCGACGCGCACGCAATGGCCAAACGAATCGCAGCACGTACCGGCCACCAAGAGGTGAACTGCATCTATCCGGGTGCTCCCGCGGGAGACGGCGTGGTGCTCGGGCTTCCGCTTTGCGCTCTGAATGCGGATTGTCGCCCGACGTGGATCGGCGGAAACGGCACTCGGTTCGTTCACCCGATCTCGCTGGAGCCGTACGCGGACGACGTGCAGATCGAGGTGCTCACCGATTGGCCGAGAACCAATGCCGCGAGAATTCCCCAGGCGGTGGACGAACCGGCCCCCGTCAGGGCTGAGCCCACCACCGCATGGCGCAAACCGCTGCCGCTCCACCGCAACGAGCTCGACGTTCTCGCCGAGCGCTGCGAATTCGTCCAGCACTGCGGATCGGACGTCGCGAGCATTACCTACGAGCAATGGTTCAGCCTCGCCACGGTGCTGCATGCGTTCCCCGGCGGCGCCGATCTCTTCGACGCAATCAGCGCGTGCGATCCGAAACGATACGACGGGGCAAAGGCGATTCAGCGAAAGCTCGATTCGATCTCCGGAAAGCCGCGCTTGTGCAGGAACCTCGGATACCACTGCAGCAAGCTCGCCGAGTGCAGCGCTATCGGGGTGAGATCGCCAGCGGGATTGCCATTCAAGCTCGCGAAGGTTGACGCCGAGAAGCGCCGAAAGAAGGCGCACGCATGACGGTAGTCGACCTCATGACGGAGATCCGCGCGAAGTCGAGGGCAAACGGTGCGGCCGAACCGTGGCCCGAACCCGAGCCGTTCGACGCAATGGACTTACCGGAGTTCCCGGTCGAGGCGTTGCCGCCGTGGCTAAACGCCTGGGCGTGCAGCGAATCGAAATTCACACAGACGCCCGTCGATCTCTCCGCCTGCGTGGCGCTCGGTACCGTGAGTCTGGCGGTCTCGCGCAGGTTCCGCGTGCACGTGCGATGGGAGGAGCCGACAAACCTGTACATCGTGGTCGCGCTCAAGCCGGGCGAGCGCAAGTCCGCGGTGTTCGCCGACGGTACGCGGCCACTATTCGAGTGGATGCGGGAGGAAGCCGAGCGGCTTGCGCCCAAGATTGACGACCGCGCCCTTGAGCGCAAGGTGCTGGCCGGGAAGATCGAGACCGCGACGACCGCCGCGATCAAGGGCAAGGTCTACGAGGGCGGAGACGCTATGCAGGCCGCGCGAGAGCTGCAGGCCAAGTTCGCGGACCTGCCGGAGCTACACGCTCCTCGCCTCGTCGTGGACGACTGCACGACGGAGGCGCTCGCGATGGTCATGCAGGAGAATGCCGAACGTGTCGGCCTAATCTCCGCCGAGGGCGGGCCTTTCGAAATCATGGCCGGGCGCTACAGCGCGAACGGTGGGGGCAATTTCGAGATCTACCTGAAGGCTCACCCCGGGGATCACCACGTAGTTGATCGCGTGCGGCGGCCCCCGATTCACCTCGTGCGACCTCTCTTGACGATGGTGCTCACGGTGCAGCCGAGCGTGATCGCGGGACTCGCGAGTAAGGATGGATTCCGCGGTAAGGGGCTGCTTGCGCGCTTCCTATATGCGATGCCGACGACGGCGCTGGGGATGCGCGAGGTGGACCCGCCGGCAGTGCCCGAATCGGCAGCGTTCGCGTACACGACCGCGCTCGATAAGTTGCTGCGCCTTGGAGGCGACGAGCGCGCGCTCCGTATGTCGCCCGAAGCGGACCGTGCGCGTGCAGCGTTCCAGACGGAGCTCGAACCGCGTCTCGGGCCGGACGGCGACCTCTCGCCGATTGCGGATTGGGCGAACAAGCTCGTGGGCACCGTCTGTCGGATTGCCGGCGTACTGCACGTAGGCGATTGGGCCGGCCGGCTCGACAAGCTGCCGGCCGAAATCCCTCTCGAGACGTTCCAGCGGGGCGCCAATATCGGTGTGTACTTCCTGGCGCATGCCGTTGCCGCGTTCGGTGCCATGGGGGCGGACGAGGATACGGAGCTAGCGAAACGCGTGTGGGCATGGGTCCAGCGAAAGGGGATCGCCGAGTTCAGCGAGCGCGATGCCCGGCGGGCGGTTCACGCTGAGTCGAAGGAGATCAAGCCGGCTCTGGCCATGCTCGTAGAGCGGAACCTCATCCGCACGCAACCTCCCGCTCCGTCAAATGGCGGCCGTCCACCGGGCGACAGCTTCGACGTCAACCCAAGAGGGCGGCGGACATGAACCTTTCGGCACTTTCGGCACGTCTACGGCGTGAGTGTGAGCGAATGGAGGGGGGTGTTTCGGCACTTTTGGCACGTGGAACACAAGTGCAGAAAGTGGGTGGTGGAAGATCGGTTTCTTCTTCTTCTCTCTCTCCGCACCCTCTTTCCCCGCCACGGCAGATGCGTGCCAGAAGTGCCGAAAGGGTAGCGACTACCGCGCCGAGGGCGCCGGCCAGCCCCCGCCTGGCTGTCTCCCGGAAACCGCGCGTCGCGCTCCGACCCTCGCCAAACTGGCAATTTCGGAGGTCGAGCGGAACACCCTGTTATGGGCGACATCGCCCGACACTCGCAGTTTCTCAAAATTCGCCCGTGCTAGGTCCGCTCCGAAGCACGGTGTGGCAGCCAGCGGCGCGGGCGTTTTTTCGAATCGTTGCCCCTCCTCGGTTGGCCAAGTCTCAGCCAACTACGCGAAGACACACGATCCGCACTGGCTCTCGAAGCCAGCGCACGGGCGGGCCTATCTCCAATACCTATGGCACGCGTACGCGCAGCATCGCGGCGTTGATTGCGACGTCGCTCAAAGGAGTTTCCCCACGCATTGCCCCGCCGCCGCGTGCTCAGAACTTCGGGCCGCCCTCTCCGAGCGGTCGCCACGGGAAGCACCGGCGCAAGGGATTGCCGCTGGCAAGAACCGTGGCCAGCCACGCCCGCCCGTCGGCGCTGGATGCGATCACCACGCTCCGCGGAGCCGTGGGAGGCGGGCGCCTTTTCGCGACGTTGCCCTCAGACGCTTTTTCAGGAGCACGAACGATGAATGACCCCAAGACGCCCCACACCCCGCTCTCCGACGCGATGGCGTTCCTGCGCAGCGCCGTGGAGCGCCTCGCCGTCGGCGACGGCACGCCCCGCGAACGGGCCCGCCGAGCCCTGGAGATGGTGGGCTACGCCGAGCGCACCCGCGCGGCCCTGCCCGCTGCCCTCGTCGCTCGCCTCGAGCACGTGGCCGAATGGGCGCGCATCGACCCGACGCTGGAGGAGCTGCCGGACCGCGACGTCGCCTACCTGGCCATCGGGATCGTGGCGGCGCTGCACGAGGCGGTTCGCCTTCAGGCGATCAAGACCGCGGGGGTGAACTGACGATGGCCCAGCGCGGCATCCACGGCGCTCAGAAGGAGTGCGGCGGCCCCGAGAAGGTGCTCGAGACGCTCCCTGTCCTGGAACTGCCGGACGGTGAGCCGGCGCCCACCGGCGAGCAAGAGCGGGCAAGGCAGGAACGCAAGGCCGGCGGCAGGGGGATCCCCCCCGGCGCAACGGCCATCCCGCGGCTTGGCGGCAAGGCCCACAAAGGCAAGCCCCACATGGTCGAGCGCGTCGCCCTTACGCCACCGGCCGCCAACCTCCCCACGCGCCGCTACCACGTCGCCGCCAAGTCGCTGGCGCGGTCGGCCGCGGCGACGATCGCCAGCGTCGTCGGGGGTGGGCAGCTCGATCCCCATACGGGCTACCTGGTGACCGCGGCGGCCCGCGCCGCGAAGTGGGCGAACTACTACTCCGACTTGGCCGAGCGCATGCCAGAGGGCAGCAAGGAGCAGCGCGACACGGTCGCAACAGCCCTCAGTGCCGACGAGAAGGCCTCGAGTCATCTGCGCAACGCGCACGAGTACGCGGCGCGTATGGCAGAGGCCCGAAAGAAGACCGCGCCGGCTGGCCCACCCCTCTTCTACACGGCCGCGGCCGAGGAGCCGTCGAAGTGACAGCGCCCGTTCCGACACTCGAAACGATCCTGACGTCGCCGAAGTATTTCGGCCTCACGACGGCCACGCCGGTGCAGCGGGCCAAGTGCCGCATTGTGCAGGGCCTGCCGCTGGGCGACCTGGCGAGCGATCCGGACGTGCGTGAAATGGTGGGGGGAAACGTCTTGCTGCTTCCGTCGGCGCGGCCGGCGGAGGTGCTGGACGTCTCCGCCATCCGAGTGGCCAAGTCGCTCTTCGGGGCCGCCCTCATCGTTTTTGCGAGTCAGACGGTGGACGCCTGGGGCGTGCGGCTCGGCGACCTGATTCGGTATTTCGTCGCGGCGCTGAAACTCGATGGGACGCGGCCGGTTATGTCGCATCTCTTGGCTGGCATCGAGCGGTCGCCGGCGATCGCGAGCATCGTGGTGGGCGAGCCGACCATTACGTCGGTGAAGTTGCGGCACCCGTCGGGCGCGATCATCGAGGTGACGCCGGTTCCCATCGACCGTGCGGGCGCGAGTGCGCTGTCGGTGTTCTGCGCCGGGGCGTTCATCGATGAGGCACCCCGCATGATCGGCGAAGAGGAGGGCGTCCGTAACTACGACCACTTCCGTAACGGTGTGCTGGGGCGACTGCTTGGCGGCGCGGTGTTTCACCCCGTGGGGGCGCCTTGGCAGCCCTTCGGCCCAATCTACGATCTCTTTGTCGAGAGATTCGGCAAGCCCAGCGCGGACCTGGTGATCCTGCGCACGCGCGGGCGTGTGGCGAATCCCTCGTGGTGGACTCCGGAGCGAATCGCGGACCTCGAGCAGCGAAATCCAATCGCTGCACGAACCGACGAGGCGGCGGAATTCGCGGACGCCGAGACCGCGGTATTCCCAGCGTCGGCGATTGAGGACGCGAACGCGGCAGGCGCTGGGCTGTCATGTGAGCTGCTGCCGGCGCGAATCATGTGCGGCGGGTGCGAGGCCGCCTACGAGCCGTGCGGTACGGCGGTTTGCTGCGACCCCTCGCAGATGCGGCACGACGTTTGGGCCGCGCTGGTCGTCGGCTGGATGCTCCCCGTAATTGACGACAACGACGCGAACCTTTGGGTCGAGGTGAACGATCCACGCGTCCGTGAGCAGCGCGGGCCGCGGGGTGCGCATATCCAGTTTCGCGCGGCGTTCAACCGGCAGATGGCTCAAATCTTCGACGCAGAGGGTCAGCCGCTGCCGAATCCAGATTACCGGCCGGCCAAACCGATTCTGCGCGTGTACGAGGCCATGTCGTGGTCGCCGCGCAATGTTCGGGGCGCGCGAATCGGGGCGGATGAGCTTGTGCACCAGGTTGGCGCCCTCGCGCGCAAGTACCAGACGAGAACCGTCTTCAGCGACCAGGGCGAGGCGTACGCCCTCGAAGCACTCTTCAGGAACGCGGGGATGCGATTCGTGTCGTATCCATGGGCGTCGCCCGCCGTGAAGACGACGTGCGTGGATCGCCTGCGGTCTCTCGTGGTCGAGAGACGCCTTGTGCTTCCGAATCACGACCGGCTGCGCGCGGACATGCAGCGCGTTCGCGCCCGAGCGACTGAGCGCGGAGCGTTTCAGTACATCGTTCGCGGCGGCGGGGACCATATGGATCACCTGTCGGCGCTGCTCATCGGAATGCGCGCGGAGATGGAGGGGCACCTCAGCGGATCGCCCATGCATATCTCGCGCGTGAGGCACGAACTCACCACGTCGTGGACATGAAAGGAAGAACACTAATGCTCAAGCCCGATTCAAAGGCGAAACGACTCATCGAAACCGCGGCGCGCACCGAAGGCGTAGAAGCCGCACTCCTCGTCGCGCGCAAGGTCGGCGTAACGCTGAGTGAAGCGGACGTGCAGATGGTGCACTCGATTCACGACGCTGCACGGTACGAGAGCGCGAAGCAGGCAAACCCGTTCGCCTGCGCGTACATCGGAGCGTCGAATCCGAGCCTCCACAAATTCACTGGGGACCGGGTCAATAGCGAGGTGCGGCAGGTGACGGAGCGTGCCGTCGGATCGCCGCTCGTGCCGACGATGGACACGAATCATTTCGCCGCCGCGACCGAGCGCCAGCGAAGTGCACCACTGGATCCGAACGATCCGGCCGTGGTGGCCGCGGGCAACGTGCTCGCGTTCGAGGTGAACAAGGCGCGAGGGGGTGCACGATGAAACCGCTCCACCAAAATCCCGACGCGCTGTCTCGATTCCGCCGAGACGTCGAAGTAGACGGCGTGGCAGGCGCCGTCGCCCGCGCGACCGCCGCCGGCCTGTGGGTCCGCCGCGAGGACGTGGCGACGCCCATGCTCGACACGATGGCGCGGATGGATGCGGCCGGGCGCGACGCGTTCGCGACTCGGTATGCGTCCGAGCTCGCCGACGAGCGCGCTGCCCTCGCCGCTATCGCCTCGCAGGATGGCATGCATCCGGTGGTCGCGGCCGCCGTCGCCACGGAGGTAGCGCGCGAGAGGGCCGCCTTCATCGAGAGCCGCGCCGCGGAGCTCGAGAGGAAGTGGTGGATCGAAAGGCGCGCCGAGTGGAGAGCGCAGGCCGAGACCGAGGCCGCCGCGAAGTTCGATGCAGTCCAGACACACGAACCCAAACCGCCGGCGCCCACGAAGCGCCGCGCAGCATAGGAGAGACACAATGATTCGAAACGCAGATATCGACAGACTGAATCTTGCCTACGTCGGCCGCCCGGTCGTTCTTGAGGCATTGAGCCCCGAAGTCTCAATCACTCTCTCGAGGGTGCCCTGGCAGTCGAAAGCGAAGGTGGTGCGGAACGGCTCCGTGCACACCATCGTCCCGGATCTTCCCGGCGTTCTGCACGTCGAGGCCCGCACCAAGACAACCGGGCCCGTGCACTATCAGTTCGCCATATGGCATTCCGCGGCGCTCGAGGATCCGCGCATCGCACGCAGGTTCCTCGGGGACCCTCGGCAGCCGCACGAACGCGAGAACATCCTCCGGGCCATCGCGCACGGCGGGATCGATATCTCTGGCTGTACGCCCGCGGCGCCGATTCCAAACGGGCTGCGGCTTTGCGACTTCGGGGCAGATCATGGCCAGTGAGCGCCAGCCACGGTGCACGATGACGACGGCCGAGAAGATCGTCCGCGCCCGCCGCCTAGCCCGCGAGTGGACCGCGGAGAACGGGGCGCCTGCGCTCGTCGAGCGACGCCTCACACGCGCCTTGCTCGATTGGCTGACGAGGCATGACGATATCGCTCCCGCCGACGTCGAGACGATTGCGCGAGAGATCGTGGCGCGAGTGGCGCACCGCTCGCGTGTCGCCGAGGACATGGTGGCCGATTGGCGCGCGGGGATCCCCTCGGCGTCGTCGGCGCGTCTCGCGCGGAGGGCAGCAATATGAACGTAGAAGGAAAGAAAGGAGCAGCACAATGACCCTCAGCGCTGGAACGGCCGGGGCAGTCCAGGGATCGCCCGGCACCATCACGGCAGACATCGGGGGCCGCGTCACTTGCGACCCGACGAGCTGGTTTACCGGTTCGGGCGCGGCGCTGGCGCTCGCCAAGGCGTACTTTCAGAACTCCGTCACGCAGTTTATTTCGGGGATCATCCACAGCAACCCTGAGTCGCCTTGGGTCACGGGGCAGCTCGTGCCGAACCCGATGCAGGCCATCGGCTCGACGCTCCTCGGCTTAGCTCAGGGAGCGGCGCAGCAGGCGAACACGCAGGCGACGGTGTTGCTCGATTTTATCGTCGCCAACGCCGTGATCCCCGCCGGTGGCTTGCTCGACTCTGGAGGCCACCCGTGCACGGGAGCAACGACGATCACATGACGAGCGGCGAATCGCAGCTCGCTCGCGACCACGCGGAGGCGCTGCAGCAATGAGCGCCATCGTGGACATGACGGGACAGAAGATCGGCCGGCTCACCGTTTTAGGGCCGGCCGGCTTCAAACGTCGGCTCGCCGCGTGGCGTTGCCTCTGCGAGTGCGGCAAAGAGACGGTGGTCGCGGGGGGCCACCTGAGGGGGCGTAGAGGGACGCGGTCGTGTGGCTGTTACGCATCGGATAGACGGCGCGAGGCAGCTACGACTCACGGCCTGTCCGGAACGCCGGAGCACGGGATCTGGACGGATATGATCCAGCGCTGCACGAACCCACGCCGCGAGTGCTTTCGCAACTACGGTGGTCGCGGAATTCGGGTTGCTGCAGAGTGGCTCGGCGAAGGCGGCTTCGAGCGTTTCTTCGCGCACGTCGGGCCGCGGTCGACGCCCGAGCACGAAATCGATCGCATCGACAACGATGGCCACTACGAGCCCGGGAATGTGCGGTGGGCGACGAGGAGCGAGCAGTCGTCCAATACACGGCGCAACCGTCGCCTGACGTTTCGCGGAGAGACGCTGACGTTAGCGGCATGGTCGCGCAGGACAGGGATCCCAGCCGCGGTCATTCGCCTACGCGTCCTCTGGGGATGGTCGATGGAGCGTGCTCTGACCGAACCGTCGCGCCCCGGCCGCCGACGTGCAGCGTTGGCCCCGCGTGGCGAGCAGCTCCCGCTGAGGCTTGCATCATGAGCGCGGAACTAGAGCGACTGCGGTCCGACAACCGCGAACTCAACGAGGGGATCACCCGTGTCCAGCGGCGCTGCAACTCGCTGCTCGAAGAGGCCCGCACCGCTCGTCGGGAGCTCGCCGAGGAGCGCGAGCTCTACACGCACGAGCTACGGCGACTGCGATTGCGGATCGATGTGCTCGAGGCCGAGCTCGCGGCGGCGAGGGGGCAGTGACGATCGCGGAGAGGTGATCGATTCAGAGATCCTCAGGCCGCAGCCCTGTCCTCTTCGCGACGCGAGCAACCATCCGCGGGCCGATCTCCTCGCTGTCGTGGAACGCGAACACGAAGTCGATCCACCCGTTGCGCTGGAGCGTCCGATGCGACCCGTTCTGACGTTTCAGGGACCACCCGATCCGCAGCAGAGCCGCCAACAGTCGCGGCGCGCGCACCGAGGGCCAAGTGCTCACTCGGCTGGGACTGCTGCCCTAAAGGAAACGCTCGGCTCGCCTACGAGTTCTCCGTGCTCGATGCGGTCCGCGATGACGCGCAAGGCGAGTGCCTCAGCCTTGGCGACCGCTTCTTCCTGCGTCCCGCCGTACGCCATAACGCCGGGGAGCTCGCCGACCTCCGCAATCCAGCGACCGTCTGTCTCTCGTTCAACTTCCACGAGGTAGCGCATGGCGCCTCCAGCTACGAACGTACCCACTGATTTCGAGACGGACAAGCTCGTGCCGGACCGTGTGCAGTATTGTTCAGGTGCGCCGCGTGGCGACGTTGCGGGCGGGGCCGGTGGCCGCGCCGGACCCTACTTCTTCTTCCCGAGCTTCGCCGTCTCCGCGTCGAGGCGCTCGCAGATCCACATGCTGACGAGCCCCGAGGCCGTCACGTTCGCGGGGATGCCTGCCGCCCTGGCCCGCTCGTTCGCGGCGTCGACGAGGCGCGTCAGCTGCGCCTCGCGGTGCTCGTTGAACCGCAGCCCGAGGTGGTAGACGCCCGCGCCACCCGGTTCTCGCGGCGGTCTGCCGCGCTTTTTCGGCTTCTCTTCGCTCACGGCCATGTGCGTATCGCACGCACGAGAACGCCGGCAAGTTCCTCGATCCAGAAGATTGGTGTTGCATTTCGATCTAGAAAGTCTAACGTGTCTAATGAGGCTAACGAACATGAGCACTGCGCACGCCGCCACCTGGTTCGCAACGCAATCATTCGCCGTCAGCGAGCGTCCAGCTTCGTACATCTGCATGTCCCGCAAGGATGGCGGTTCGTACACGGTGCTCGTCACGAGCTCAGAGGCCGCGGAGCTGTTCCGTCGCGAGCAGGAGAGCTACGGCTGCACGGTTGAAATCCGAGAGGCACGATGATGTCCCGCACCGCCACGAAAACCGAGCCCCAGCGCATCGGCGTCAACGTCCGGATCCCCGCCGACGTGCACCGCGCGGCAAAGATCGCGCTGGCCGCCCACCGCCTCACCTGGGACGAGGCGGCCGCCGAGGCGTTCGAGATTTGGGCGCGGGGCAAGGGTGTGCCGCCGGCGCCAGTGGGGAAGCGATGAGCCAGCGCTACTACCCCACCTATCGCGAGACGCCCGCGACGCCCGAATCGTGGCGCGACTTCCTGGCTTGCGAGAACACCAACCCCGAGCCGAGCGAGCTGGCGACGATCACCGACGTTTGCGCCTCGGCCCAGGCGGCCGCCTATCTGCAGGACGAGGGCGGTCGCTACATCGGCAGCATCGACGCCAGCGGCAACATCAGCGCGGCGCAGTAAAAGGTCGCGCCCCGGGGCCGGCCAGCCTCGAGGCGCTTTGCCATCCACAACGATCTGGGAACCGCAGGAGGATAGCCATGGGAACCGTAGTCACGAAGAAACAGAAGGCAAGCAAACTGAAGCTGGCGGCCGTGCCGTCGTTAGTCCCCGTCGACAAGCGGTCCTTTGAGGATCAGGTCCGCCGGGTGGCCATCGACGGGAACGAAAGCGATCCGGCGCTGGGCACGCTCGTCACCGCCGAGCAGGACTTGCGCGTCGCGCTGCAGGTCATCTCGTGCGCAGAGGGCGAAGACTTCAACTGCGTGCGCGACGAGACGATCGCGCTGCTCCTCCGCGTGGCCGAGAGGCTCACCGCGGTGCAGGTGGGGCTGCGCGCCCAGCGGGCCGCGGGCAAGGCGGTGGCGTCGTGAAGCGCGCTCGCAACCCCGCCCAACAGGAGCGCCGCGAGCGTGAGCGTGAGCAGAGCGTGCGCGAATGCTGCGCTCGCCTACAGCAGCCACTCAACCGCCTTTACGCCCTCAGCTGCATCATGGAGCGCAAGGATATCCAGGCCCTCGTCTGGACGATCTCGAACGCCATCGACCGCATGAAGCTGGGCGACGGGTACGAGGACTTGCGCGCGGCGAACGCGATCGTCGAGGGCGCCTCGATGCGGATCCGCCGCGAGCGGGAGGAGGCTGAGAGTGCAGAACGTGAGGCGCGTTGGGCCGCGAACGCGGCGGCGCAGGCGCCCGAACCGCCCCCGCCCGGGCCGGCGCCCGTCGTCGACCTCGCTGCACTGCGCGCGCAGAAAGCTGCGGTGCCGTCGTGAGAGGCCTCACCCGAGCCGAGTACGCGCTGCTTTGCAGCGTCGCAGCGGACGGACAGTGCGACGGACCCGATGGCGTGGATGACGGTGTCGTCTACGACGCCAAGACGTGTCGCGCGCTGTACCAGCGCGGCCGCATGCGGCAGTATCATTGCGACGCGTGCGGCGATTACCACGCGGAGCTGACGCCCGGTGGGCGCGAATCGATGCGCATCCACGATGCTGTGCAGGCGGTTGCGTCGGTGCTGGGGAAGTAGCTTTCGCCCGTCGCCTGCTGCCTCTCTCGCAAGAGGGGGGCAGCGGGAGGAGGTCGAGAGTGGCGACGAAGAAGAAGGCAGCAAACGGCACCGGCAGCGTGGAGCGTCGCGGCGCCCTCTGGTGGGCGCGCATCACCGCCCCTGGCAAGCCGCGCAGGCGACTCCCCATGGCCGGCTCCGAGGCATGGTCGCGTACCGAGGCGAAGCGGGAGGCGAGGAAGCTGGCGGCGGACTATGCGGCGGGGCGGATCGTGTTCGACGAAACGCCGCGGACGCGGAACCGAGCGATCGTGCCCGGTTCGACGATGACCGTGCGCCAGCTTGGCGAGGCGTGGACCAGCAGCAAGCTCTACGAGCAATTCGGCGCCGTCGACGGCCTCTCGCCGCGCAAGAGCGGATACATCGACGGCAAGACGCTGGCGAAGCACGTCTACGGCGTGAAGACGCGCGGCCCCAACGGTCCCGACTTCGGCGACCTGCCCATCGCAAGCGTCACGACCGAGGACGCGAGCGCAGTCATGGGCGCTCAGCGCCCCGAGGCGCAGGCCGTACAGACTCGCCGCCACACGTACAACCGGATCCGCCTCGTCTTCCGGTTCGCCGAGTTCCCGCTGAAGCTGCGCCCCGAGGGAAGCAACCCGTTCACCGAGCGACTGCGGCCGCGCAAGGTCAAGGGCGTCGATCTCGATCGCAACTTCCAGTACCTCTTCCCGAGCGAGGGGGTGCAGCTCTCGACGTGCACGAGCGTTGTTCTCGCGCGCCGAGTGTTCGCCGCTGCGGCGGCTGCGTCGGGCTTCGACGTGTCCACGTTCACTGGAGGCAAGGACGGCAAAGGGGGGCTGACCTGGTGGCACTACGACACGCGCAATCGCGTACTCCAGGGCGTGCGCCCGAAGGTGGGCAAGGTGGCCTACGCCGAGGGCGAACCCGCTTGGCTCTTCGATCTGCTCGACGCGTGGCGCGAGCTCTCCGGGGCCCCGGCCGAGGACGCGCCCGAAGAGGCGCGGAAGGCAGCGCCAATCTTCCCGCTGGCGATGCTCGGATGGCGCCGTGGGCGCGAGGCAGAAGCGATCCGAGAGGACTTCCTTACCGCCGGCATCACGCGCTCGGACCTGCACGAGGAGTCGAAGACGAACAAGCGATTCCGCTTCCACGACCTGCGAGCGACGTTCGAGACGTGGGCGCGGCGAGCGGGCTGGACGCAAGAGCGCATCGACCGCCGGACGTGCCACGGGTCGCGAGCCATGGGTGACCGCTACACGCGCGCGGCCGGCACCCTGGAAGAGCTGAAGGAGGTCCCCTTCCCCAACCTCGCGTTGGCCATCCCCGAGACGAGGGCCGTTCTTGAGGCCCGGTTGGCCACGCGGTTGGCCACAGCCGCCTCTGAGGCCCCCTCCGACGCGCGTGAGCAAACAGCTGCAACTGCGCGTAATTATTCGGAGTGCGAAGGGCGGGACTTGAACCCGCATGCCAGTTACGGCGCTAGCACCTCAAGCTAGTGCGTCTGCCAATTCCGCCACCTTCGCGTCGGGGAAGCGACGTTTAACCGGGGGCTTTCCCCTCGTCAAGGACGACCCAACGGCGACGGCCGATTCGGCGCCAGCTCGTGACATGCCGGCGGGCATGCCGGCGGCGGTCCCCGACCACGGCGTCGACGTGTCCACGGCCTAGACGTGTCCTAGTGCGCGGTGACCCGTGCGATGCCGCTCCGGGTGTCGAAAGCGGCGACGGCCGTCTCGCGTGCGTCAGCTGGCAGCGAGGGGGCCGTCGTCGACGGCGGCAAGCAAGGCTACACGCAGAGTCGCATCGTTCGCGTCCATGGGACGGAAACGATGCGGCTCGCTGGCTGCGTACGATCGGCGGCGGCGCCGTCGGCAGAAGTCGCGCCCGTGCGCAAGCGCCGCGGGTTTGCGGCGATCGACCGAACGCTCGTGCGCGAGATCGCGCGCAAGGGCGGAAAGGCGGCTCACGCCGCGGGCAC
>Ga0102924_1002895_pt1 | contig 18323 bp, 16 predicted proteins | sample PaiPotPPM11metaG_FD_80116 | JGI IMG/M metagenome (GOLD analysis project Ga0102924, IMG submission 80116) | Iron sulfur acid spring bacterial and archeal communities from Banff, Canada, to study Microbial Dark Matter (Phase II) - Paint Pots PPM... ...
GATTTCTATTATCAATTTCTGAAAACCCTGACGACGCCTCATTGAGAGAGCCGCGACTTTACTGAGAAGATCGCCAAAACTTTATGCGGTCTTGGCGGTTGATTCTGGTTTGTGGCGGGACTCCGAGATTCGAATTAAAGTGGGTAGCACATCGCCCATCTCAGCCGGTTTCTCGCCAAATGCGAAGTATATGCGGCTGAATAAGCGATAAAGATCGTCATAGATGCACCGTTCGGAGGGGTCGGACTCGAAAACGCGGTGTGGGGGACAAATCTTGTCCTGCGCTTCTTCGATAGTCTTGAAAGTACGTGCCGCCAAAAAAGCAAAGATTGCAGAACCTAAGCTGGTGACGCTTTTCGTGGGCACCAGGACTGGACGGCCAAGGACGTTTGCGTATACCCGATTCAACACTTCATTCTTCTGCGGAATTCCGCCGGCATTAATCACACGTTGAACGTGGACTCCCTTGCTCTCCATGCGATCGAAAATTACACGCGTGTGAAGAGCGGTGCCTTCAATGGCGGCGAATAGTTCGTCTTGCGCCGTGCTCTGAAAATTCCAGCCCAACGTAATGCCGCGCAGATTGGGATTGACCAAAACGGTACGGTCGCCGTTGTCCCAGGTAATCCGCAGCAGTCCGGTTTGGCCGGCGCGATAATTCTCTAATCCCTTACTCAGTGTGGCTACATCAGTTCCGGCGCGCGCGGAGATGGCATTGAAAATATCGCCGACCGCGGAGAGACCGGCCTCAATGCCGGTACGCTGCGGATGAACGCTTCCCTGCACCACTCCGCAGACGCCAGGAACCAAATTCGGCGAAGGCGTAATGCCGATTATGCAAGTGGACGTCCCGATCACATTGACCATGTCATCGGTACGGCAACCGGCGCCGATGGCGTCCCAGTGGGCATCGAAGGCGCCGACCGGAATCGGGATACCGGGTTTGAGACCCAACTTTTCGGCCCAGAATGCTGACAACCTTCCGGCAATTTGATCTGACGTCGCGTATTCGCCTTGCAGTCTTTCTCGCAAGCCGGTGAGTAGCGGATCAACTTTGGTCAGAAAATCTTCGGGCGGAAGTCCACCGAGTTTCGCGTTCCATAGCCATTTATGTCCCATGGCGCAGATGCTGCGCTTCACTTTTCTCGGATCCGTGATTCCGCAGAGAGTCGCGGCAACCATGTCGCAGTGCTCGAATGCAGAAACGAAATCTTTGCGCTTTTCAGGATTGTGGCGCAGCCAGTGCAGGAGCTTCGAGAATCCCCACTCCGAGGAATAAACCCCACCGCACCACTCGATAGCTTCCAGTTTTTCGCGGTGAGCGGCTGCGGTGATCTCTTCCGCTTCTGCTTTGGCGCGGTGATCGCACCACAGATAGTATTCGCCGAGCGGCTGAAGGTCCTTACCGACTGGAATAACGGAAGATCCCGTCGTATCGAGTGCGATGGCTTCAACCAGTTCGCCGGAAATTCCTGCCTGCTTCACGGCTTCGCGAGTGGCGGCCGCCAACGCGCGCATGTGGTCGTCATGGGATTGGGTGGCGTATTCGGGATCTTCGCGCTTGCGATGCAGAGGGTATTCGGAAACGGCGGAAGCGATCATTCCGCGTTCGCTATCGACCATTGAGACCCTAACGCTGAGAGTGCCGAAGTCAACGCCGGCAACAACCGCCATCAGCAGGCTCCATCAGGACGTTCGTGCCAGTATGTCTCCCAGCCGAGATAGCGAGTGGCTGCTTCGTGAAGCGCCGGAGCCACGGAAGAAAGATTCGCCGCCACATGATGCTCGAAACCGTTTTCACAAATGTAATGCAGTAGCCTTTGCATATTCGGAATTTCTACGACGCCAGCGCCGCCGAAGGTATTGAGAGGATCATCGGTGAAGCGGCCTTCGCCAACATAACCTCGCATTTTGCCGGCAGTATCGTCGGTTGAAAAGCGCGCGAAACTCATCTTCTCCGGCTTAATCAAGCCAACGACCGTGCCGTAGGTGTTTTCTTTGCCAACGGTTCCGGCAATGATTTCCTGAAAATCCATTTTGAAGGAACGGAAGAAATGCTTGGGAAGGTTGGCGCAGTGGAAGCAGACAGCTTTATTTGGATCAGTGCCGTAATTGTTGTTCCAATCGAGCAGTGCGGAAGGCGTGCCCGACGCGAGTTGTAGAGCATGCATGCCGAGCACGCCGGCTATGTCGACCTCGCAAGCACTGGAAAGCAGTTGCTCGCTCATCATGCTCATTACGGTACAGGGCACCACGCCGAAATTTTCTTCGAGAGAGGTCCAGCACTGCACCGCGCTAATTTGTACTTCCGCCGTTGCCATCCAGTCATCGATGACAGCGCCGAGTTTGGCCATTTTCATCAGGGCAGTGGCTGGAACATCCTTAGAGTCAACGTACTTCTTAATCGACGCCAACTTGCCTTGGGCAAGATCGTCGGAGTCTTTCATTCGATCGATGCGTCCGAGTACTTCAGAAAGGTCGAGCGTTTCGATTGAAATGCCGTTCGCTTCCAGAATTTTTTCGCTGTAGCGGACGGTGTTGAACGCAGCCGGACGGGCGCCAATCGCTCCCACACGCAGGTTGCGAAAGCCGTTCACGATGCGGCAAACAGCAGCAAACCACTGCAGATCTTTCGTAAATTCCGGCGAATCTGGCGCTTCGGTGTGAAGAGCGGTTATCGAATAAGGAATGCCATACTGCCGGAGGTTGTTGCACGCCGACATCTTGCCGCAGAAACTGTCACGGCGGAAGGCTATGGTCATTTTCTTGGGATCGTCTGGTGTCGCCTGAATCAGCACCGGAACGCGGAGATCAGCAAGACGCAACGTATCCGCGATAGCGCGCTCTTCACCGAAGTTCGGCAGGGTGACGATAATGCCATCAATCCGGTCGCGATTCTTTTTGAAGAGCTCGGCGCAGCGCCTGGATTCCTCGCGGGTCTCGACTGCTCCATATTTGCTTTCCTCGGGAGTGAGCGCCACCACGTCCATGCCAGCGGCCGCAAGCACACGGATCATCTCTTCGCGGCCGCTTTTCGCAAGGTGATCGGGGAAGAAACCGCGGTTCCCAACGATCAGTCCCATGGTCATTTTTTTAACTGACATAAGACCCCTGAAGGATTGATTTCAGCGCTCAGTGGCACAACTGTCATGCCCGCCGCGGCCGGAAAATCAGGCAATAGGTTAGTCCGACCACAAATAAGATTGCTCCCCACCACACGTTGGCATGCAAATTGAAAAATACAACGCCCGGATTTTCTGGAGGGTTCACGAGTTGATAAATCCCGGCGCTAAGAATCAGCGCACCATTCACCAGGAGCGAAAGACCGATAAAAAACCAAATCGAAATCATATTTCGAGCCTCCGCTTACCAGAAAATGATGTTCAAGATTACAAAAACCACGATCACGACGCCCGCCCAAAAAATTGGTTTCTCATAGAAAGGAATATTTCCCACGGACGGAACCGGCGTTAGTCCGTAGACCAGCCCCGTCAATTCGGCGTAGGGCTTGGGCTTGGTCGCGAGACTCACTACGACTGTCACGATCACGCACACGATAAAGGACCACAGGGCCTGATACATGTCCTGTGCCAGCGCTTTGGCATGAGGCGACAGCGCCACGTAACGAAGCGCACTGGGGTCAACCTTGACCCAGGCCCACATGCTGATTGAGGAAAGCGTTCCGCATAGCAATCCCCAGAAACCTCCCGGGCCAGAGGCGCGCTTCCAGAGCATTCCCAAAAGAACAGTTCCGAATAGGGGAGCTATAAAGAAGCTGAACAGCGCCTGCACGTAATCCATGATGCTGGCGAACTGCATTACCAAGTATGCAGTGCCCACGCTAATGAGCACGCCGACTATGGTCGTCCAGCGGCCCATGTTTACGTAATGACGATCGGTTCCCTTGCTGTTGATCAGAGGACGGTAGATGTCATACGTCCACACCGTGGTAAACGCGCTTACGTTGCCGGCCATGCCAGACATGAAGCCGGCGATCAACGCGGTGATCCCGAGACCCAGCAATCCTGGCCCGCAGTAGCGCGCCAGCATCAACGGCAGGACGTCGTTGTAACTATGGCCCCCAGTGACTGCCGCAACAGATTCCGGAACCAGCTTCACTGGGAGGACCGCCAAACCGAGCAATCCAGGCAGGATTACTATGAGCGGCACCGCCATCTTAAACCCGGCGCCAATGATAGGCGCAATTTCGGCGCTGCGGATGTCTTTTGCCGCGAGAATTCGCTGCACGACCAGAAAATCCGTGGTCCAGTAACCCATGGAGAGGACGGCGCCCAAACCAAATACGATGCCGGTCCAATGAATACCCATCGGGTTTGTGGTGAAGTGGCCGAGACCAGACCACAGGTGGACGTACTGCTCCGATGCGCGCTGCGCAATTTGAATTTTAAGGTTGCCCCAACCCCCGGCCTCATAGAGGCCGAGAATCGGGACAAGAAGCGCACCCGCCCAGATCAAAAAGAACTGCAGCACTTCATTGAAGATGGCCGACCGCAGTCCACCGAGTGAAACATAGATAGCTACGGTGAGAGACGAGACCCAGATGCTGAAGTTGATGTCCCACCCCAGCACGATCTGCATGACCTTGGCCATGGCGAACATGTTGACGCCGCTCATCAGCACGGTCATGAAAGCAAAAGAAATCGCGGACAACGCGCGGCTGGGTTCGCCAAAGCGCAGTTTCAGATATCCCGGCACCGAGTGGGTCTTCGAAATGTAGTAGAACGGCATCATGACCAGGGCAAGAAACAGCATGGCTGGAATAGCGCCGATCCAGTACCAGTGGGTCGCCAGAATGCCGTACTGATAGGCCGACCCGGCCCAGCCCATCAATTCAAGCGCGCCAAGATTGGCGGAAAGAAAACTTAGTCCCGCGACCCAGGCCGTCATTTCGCGGCCTGCCATAAAGAAGTCTTCGCCGGTATTGGCTCGTCCCTTCAAGTACCATCCAATCGCAAGGACCAGCGCGAAATAGAAGGCGACGATCACGTAGTCCACTCCCGAAAGACGTACCAGCCGTTCTGTTACGTACATCGCGAGTGGGCTCATTTAGGTTCCTTAGTCTGGCCGTAATAAGCGGAGCTACCGTGCTTGCGAAGATAGTGCCGGTCGTGCAGTGGTTTTCCGATGGCGTTCGTTTCGGCGTTGATCGTAATCGTGAAGAATGCCATACGCGCGACGGCCTCGAGCACTACCGCATTGTGTGCGGCAGCGCTCGCGTCCGGACCCCACGTAAATGGGCCGTGATTAGCCACCAGGACACCTGGGATGGAAGCCGCACTACGGTCTCGGAGGCGGCGGACGATGGCATCGCCGGTTTTTCTCTCATACTCACCCGCGATTTCAACCTCGGGCAGAGACTCGGTGACCGGAACAGGGCCGTGAAAATAATCCGCGTGGGTCGTTCCGAAGCATGGAATCTCGCGCCGAGCCTGTGCCCAGGCAGTAGCGTACTCGGAGTGAGTGTGGACCACTCCGCCAAGGTCGGCGAAAGCCTTATACAGAACCAGATGTGTAGCAAGATCGGAAGACGGCCGTAGTTTTCCTTCGAGAATTTTGCCATCGAGATCAGTGATGACGAGGTGCTCAGGCTTCATCTTGTTGTAAGGAACACCGCTCGGCTTAATAACGACCAAAGCTTTGTCGCGATCAATGCCGCTGGCATTGCCGAATGTGTAAAGCACTAAACCGCGCCGAACCAGCTCGAGGTTGGCTTCCAGAACTTCCTCGCGCAATTGCTTCAATGAAGGCTTTGACAACCTGGCGTGGTGGCTCGGCAACTCCGCGGCTCCCCAAACTTGCGATCGTCTCCAGCCGTGTCTATCGAGCTGAAAATCGAAACACGGTGACGGTGTGGTATTTCTGTCCGGGCTTCAATTCAGTTGTAGGAAATTTCGGATGATTCGGCGAATCCGGAAAGTGCTGGGTTTCAAGGCAAAGGGCCTCGCGACGCTGATACGCCTTGCCGCCTTTGCCGGCGATCGTCCCATCCAGGAAATTGCCGGTGTAGAACTGCACGCCGGGTTGGTCGGTCAGTACCTGCAACACGCGTCCGCTGCTCGGTTCGTAAACTTCGGCCGCCTCCGAAAATTTGCCGCCACTATCGAGCACCCAGTTGTGATCGTAACCGTGGCCCTTTTTGAGTTGATCATTGTCATCATTGATTCTGGCGCCGACTACCCCGGGTTTACGGAAATCGAAAGGCGTTCCCTCAATGGGAGCTAATTCTCCGGTTGGAATCAGATTGTCATTGACGGGCGTGTAGCGGCTGGCGTTGATTTTTACCTGGTTCTGCAGAATGTCCCCTTTGCCCTGACCCGCCAGGTTGAAATAAGAATGGTTCGTCAGATTTAGGACCGTGTCTTTATCTGTCGTGGCAGAGTATTCAATTTTCAAGTCTTTGCCTACGAGCGTGTAGCGCACAACCGCGGTCAGCGTTCCCGGGAACCCGGAGTCTCCGTCGGGGCTGACGTGAGTAAGTTCGACCCCGTGCGGGATCTCTTTCGCCTTCCAAACGGCTTTGTCGAATCCTTTCGGGCCGCCGTGAAGAGTATTAGCACCGTCATTCAGAGGAGTGTGGTACGTCTTACCGTCGAGCGTGAATTGCCCGCCACCAATGCGGTTGGCATAACGTCCGATGATCGCGCCGAAGAACGCTGGATTGGGCTTGGGTCCGCCGGTGTATCCATCGAGTGAGTCAAAACCCAGGACTACGTCGGCCGACTTGCCGTTTTTATCGGGCACTTTGATCGACTGCACGATGCCGCCGTAGGTAATGACTCGGACCTCGATCGCGGCGCTTTTCAGAGTGTAGATGTCGACTTCGGTTCCGTCCGGGGTCTTTCCAAATGGCTGTTTCGTGACTTGGCCTTGCATGTCCGCCACAATCGTTGCAAGCGCAAATACGAGAGCGCACACCCTCATTCGCGCAACCTCCGATTTAGATTTTCGATCTTGTACCGCCGAAGCTTAAGGCGATGCTATGGAACGCTGCATTATCTCTAATTTGAAGATACTTGTAAAAGCTTACCTGCCTGAGCGTAGTGCATTTCTGCAGGTAGCGGGAGCATAGTGCATTCCAGGTCGGAAGGCTAGACTGAGACATTTTTCAATTCAGCATGGGCGCCATCTGCAGGCGAACAGATATAGATGTCCGAAGAAATTCCAGTTCGCCGACGATAACGTTTGGTGATCCTTTCGCGAAATGATTCGGCATCACTCGAGGAAACCAGATTGACGGTGCAGCCGCCAAAACCACCGCCGGTCATTCGTCCGCCGTAGTACCCGGGCAATCCTTCAGCCTCTTCGACCATTATGTCCAGCTCACGGCAACTGACCTCGTACAAATCGCGCAAACTGTGGTGGGATTCCCGCATCAATCGTCCCATCTGGTCGAGATTGCCGGATCGGAGGCATTCCGCCGCCTGCAAGACCCGCTGATTCTCTTCCACAACGTGAAGGCAACGTTTGTAAATCACTGCCGGCATGGCGTTGGCGCGGGAGGATAATTGCCCCCGGGTAACGTCCCTCAAAGCTCTGATTCCCGGAAATGCTGCGGAAATAATTCGTACTCCTGCTTCGCATTCCTCGCGCCGGCGGTTGTATTCGCCTCCTGAGTGCTCATGTTTCAGCATGGTGTTACAAATCACCAGCTTTACTTCGGGAGCCACGGGCACGAGCTCGAACTCGAGTGACCGGCAGTCGAGCAATAATGCATGTCCGGCTTTGCCAAGGCAGGAAACAAACTGGTCCATGATTCCGACGCGGGAGCCGACAAACTCGTTCTCTGCCGTTTGGCAGAGTTTCGCGATTTCTGGCACCGGCGGCTTTGCATCAGTCAAGCTAAGCAGAGCCAATGCGGTCGCAACCTCGATCGCAGCGGAAGAACTGAGGCCGGCGCCGATCGGCACTTCGCCATGAACCAGCAGATTCGCACCGCGCAGGACGTAGCCTGCCTCCTGCAGAATGATTGCAACTCCAACGGCATAGTCGGCCCACGTCCCGAACGGCCTTCGCGGTGGGCTATTGAGATCAACCTCGAATGGTTCTGAGAATTCCACGGAGCGCAACACCAACTTGTGATCGACGCGCCGCGAAATGGCTACGCGGGTATAGAACTCAATCGCGCAAGGCAGAACGAATCCATCGTTGTAGTCGGTATGCTCACCGATGATGTTCACACGGCCCGGAGCAGTCAAAATCCGCGGCTGTGCGTGGAATTTCTCCTTGAACCGTTCAGCTAACTCGTCGGCATTCATTTGGTAGCGGTATTGTAATGGGTTGCGAGTTGTGAGAGAACCAATAGGACGACGCAAGAGGCAGCATCAATTGCAGGCTGGCGTATTCGGTCATGCCTGAGAGATTATCGGACGCAAGGGACAGCGTTGGATCTTACCGAACAATCGCAGCGGCGGTTGAATCCGTTAACCAATGAGTGGGTGCTGGTTTCCCCGCATCGGACGCAGCGCCCTTGGCAAGGGGCGGTCGAGACCATTCCTGTCGTCGCGCGACCGCGCTACGATCCAAACTGCTATCTTTGCCCGGGGAACGCGAGGGCAGGCGGAGTGCGAAATCCCCAGTACAGTTCCACGTTCATTTTTGAAAATGATTTCGCTGCGCTGAGGAAAGATGCGCCGAACTTCAGAACAGACTTACAGAACAAGGGTCTGCTGGTGGCCGAAGGCGAGTCGGGAATTTGCTGCGTAATGTGCTTCTCCCCACGTCATGACCTGACCCTGTCCACCCTGGAGCCGGCTGCGATTGAAGAAGTGGTCCGAACGTGGACATCGCAGTTCGCGGAGCTTGGCCAAATGCGGGGAATCAGCCACGTCCAGATATTCGAGAATCGCGGCGAGATGATGGGCGCAAGCAATCCTCATCCTCATTGTCAGATTTGGGCGACCAGTTCGATACCGCAGGCACCCGCGCGGGAGCTCGCAACGCAGCACAGCTACTCGCAGAGCCACGGCAGTTGTTTGCTTTGCGACTACCTCAAGCTGGAGGAAACTGAGAAATCGCGGATCGTGACTTCAAATGAAGGATTCGTTGTCGTGGTGCCTTTCTGGGCAGTTTGGCCGTTCGAAGTGCTTGTCTGCAGCCGAAGACACCTGGGAACATTACCTGAACTCAGCAGTAGCGAAGCTTCGCAGCTCGCGGCGATATTGAATCAAATCGTTTCTGCGTATGACCGTGTGTTTGAGGCGTCATTTCCCTACTCGATGGGTTTCCACCAATCGCCCACGAACGGAAATTATCCCGAATGGCATTTCCACGCGCATTTTTATCCGCCACTGCTGCGGTCGGCAACGATACGAAAGTTTATGGTCGGCTTTGAAATGCTGGGCACTCCTCAGCGCGACATTACTCCGGAGCTGGCGGCAGAAAAGCTGCGGTCCTTGTTGGCGAACTGAAATGACGATTGAATCCAACTATTGGATGACTACGACCTCGATGCCGCAAGGCACTTTCGGTCAACTTCCGATGCGCGCAGATGTGGTGGTGATCGGTGCGGGATTCACCGGGCTTTCGGCGGCGCGAGCACTTGCGAAAAAGGGTGTGAGCGTCGCAGTGCTTGAGGGAGACAGCATAGGGTGGGGCGCCAGCTCGCGCAACGGTGGCATGGTGCTCACCGGGCTGAAGTTGAGCGCAGAGGTACTTGCGAAACGCTATGGCATGGAACTCACCCGCCGCATGTACGCGACTTCTCTGGACTCCATTGACCTCGTGGAACAGATAGTCCGCGAAGAGAACTTCGAGTGCAGTTTCTCACGCTGTGGACACTTGGAGGTCGCCTGCAAGCAGTCGCATTTTGACGCCTACGCGCGATCCGTCGAAGTCATAGCAAAGGAGTTCAATCACGAACTTCGTATCGTTCCTCGCCAGGAACTTGGCAGCGAGATCGGCTCCAACATCTATTTCGGAGGGGTTGTCGATGAGACCAGCGCAAGACTAAATCCGGCGCAGTATGTTTCCGGACTGGCGCGCGCGGCGCTCAGGGCGGGCGCGAGCATTTGCGAGAATGCCAGCGTGCTGCAAATCCAGCGGAGTTCGCAAAACGGATCAGGAGGATTGTCCGTTCTCACTTCTCGCGGAAATGTTTTCGCTCACAATGTCCTGGTTGCAACCAGTGGATACACTTCAGCCGCGACTCCGGCACTGCAAAAAAAGATCATTCCCATCGGTTCCTTCATTATCGCGACCGAGCGTTTAACGGAAACTGTGGCGCGCGAACTCAGCCCTCGTAATCGCATGATTTTCGATTCCAAGCACTATCTTCATTATTACCGTATAACCCCGGACAATCGCATGCTGTTCGGCGGCCGTGCTGCCTTCTTCCCTGAAACCAAGAACACAATTCATCGCAGCGCGGAAATTCTGCGGCGAGACTTGATTGAGGTCTATCCGCAGTTGTGCGATGCAAAGATCGAATACGCCTGGGGCGGAACGCTGGATTTCTGCTTTGACACGATGCCCCATGCCGGACAGAGCGATGGGATTTATTACGCACTCGGCTATGCCGGCCACGGCGTGGCGATGGCTACTTATCTCGGAACAAAAATGGCAGAGATGATGTGCGGCGCGATCGATGACATTCCGTACGCGGCGATTCCCTTCCCCGGCGCGCCTCTTGGACTGTACAACGGAAGGCCGTGGTTCCTGCCCTTCGCCGGCGCTTATTACAAGGTGCTGGATTGGATCAGCTGAGGATCCGGCTTCCGGCGCAGCAGAACATATGCGACCGGCCCCAGCAGCAAGGCCACTGGTCCCCACCTAAGCGCGAACTTATCGCTGGCGATCATCGCGATCCCACTCATCAAGAGTGGCGCAATTACGGCATACGCCAGACCTTTTTTACCCCAGGGAATGCGGAACGCCCGGTGCAACTCCGGACGCGTGCGGCGCAACTTCCATGCCGAAAGCACCGTCATGATCGAGGTGGCAATCCTGAGCCAGATGTAAACCGAAATGAGTTGCGACAAGCTGTGCCAGGCTACCAGGGAATAGACGGCAGATGAAAGCACGATGGCGAGCCACGGCGTTCCAAACTTCGAATGGGTTTTAGCGAAGGCTGGAGACAGATATCCGTCTTCCGCCATCGCGAACGGCATTCGCGTTGTGCTCAGAACGGTGCTGTTCAGAATGGAAAGGCTCATGGTGGCGGCAGATAAAGTGACGGCGAGCCAGAGCCAGCGTCCGCCGATGAGGCGGGCTGCTTCAGAGAAATAGCCGTCGTGCCACTGCTGCCAATTTCCGGTCGCCGCCAGCGAACAGGCAGTCGGCAAAAGGTAAGTGAGCATGGAAAGCGGTACCACCCACGCCAGCGCTCGCGGATAATTTCTCTGCGGATTCTCGACTTCTTCAGCCACCGAAGATAGCTGCTCGTATCCCGCATAGAGCCAAAGGCCAAGCGCGAAGCCAACTCCAAAAACTTGGAAGACCGGTTTGTGCGGCGGAATTAGCGGCACGAGTGGGTTGTAGTGCCACATTCGCACGCTCATTAAACACATAACAAAAATCACGAAGAGCACCACGAGTTCCATCACCGTCGCCAGCTTGCCGACTAGTCGAATCCCGCGCACGTTCACATAAGCAATGACCGCGATCACCGCGAGCGAGATGCAATAGTGCTTCCACGGCGCAAGATGCGGGGCCGCGTAATCCGCGAACAGAACCGCATAGGCGCCGCCCAGGAGAAATGAGGCACACCAATTCCACCAACCGGCGAGGAACCCCCAGAAATCCCCGAAGGCCTCGCGCGTCCAGCGATAGAAACCTCCTTCAACCGGCATGGCGGTGGTCAGTTCCGCTGCGACCAGCGAAATCGGAATGCACCAGAAGAACGGGATAAAAAGTTGGTAGAGCAAGGCCATGCCGGGACCAGAGGTGCTCACTTGTTCCTCAAGCCCGAAAGGGCCACCGGTGTTGTAGGAGTACATTACGAACACGAGAGAGAAAAGGCCGACTTTTTTGAGAGCATGCGCGGATATCGATTTTTGGTTTTCGGGACGCGGCAGCGACTCGCTGGTGGTTTTCAAATTTAGGCCCGCTCGATGATCATGGCAATTCCTTGCCCAACGCCGATGCACATTGTACACAGCGCATATCGCCCACCCGTTCTTCGCAGTTGATATGCTGCGGTCGTGATCAGCCGTGCTCCGCTCGCGCCTAGCGGATGCCCGATCGCAATCGCCCCACCATTCGGATTTACATGTTCGGCATCATCCGGCAAGCCCAGTTCGCGCAGCACTGCGAGAGATTGCGCCGCGAAAGCTTCGTTCAACTCGATCACATCCATCGCGGAAAGCTTGAGCCCTGATTTCGCCAGCACTTTACGCGTCGCCGGAACCGGTCCGATTCCCATGATTCGGGGCAAAACTCCAACTGCCGCTGAACTCACAACTCGCGCCAGCGGGGTAAGTCCGAACTTCGCTGCGGCCGATTCTGAAGCCAGCAAAAGCGCGCAAGCTCCATCATTCACTCCAGAAGCGTTTCCGGCGGTCACGGTGCCGTTTGGCTTAACGATGGGTTTCAGTTTGGCGAGGTTCTCGAGGGTTGTATCGGGACGCGGCTGCTCATCCTTACATACGACGCGCGGGTCTCTTTTTTTTACCGGCACCGTAACCGGAATAGTTTCGTCCGTAAACCGTCCCGCCTTGGCCGCTTCGGCGGCCCTTTTCTGGCTTCGAAAAGCAAATGCGTCCTGATCGGCCCGGGAAATGTGCCATTCCTCAGCGACGTTTTCCGCGGTCTCCGGCATTGAGTCCGTGCCATATTTCTCTTTCATCGCCGGATTGACGAAGCGCCAGCCAATGGTCGTATCTTCGATTTTGGCAGAGCGCGAGAATGCAGTTTCCGCCTTGCCTATCACGAATGGAGCGCGTGACATGCTTTCTGCGCCGCCTGCAATCATCAGTGAGGCCTCGCCGCTCTTGATCGCACGAGCCGCGATAGAAATAGCCTCCATGCTGGATCCGCAAAGTCGATTCACGGTCGCGCCCGGCACTTCTTTCGGCAATCCAGCAAGCAGAAGCGCCATGCGGGCTACGTTGCGATTGTCTTCGCCGGCCTGATTTGCGCAGCCGAAAATTACATCATCGATTGCACCGCGATCGAGCTTGGGATTGCGCTCGGTGAGTTCGTTGAGCGGAATCGCCGCAAGGTCATCAGTCCGAACCGACGAGAGCGCGCCGCCGTACTTTCCGAACGGGGTACGAATGGCGTCGCAGATGAAAGCTTGGTCCATGGAATATTATTTCGCTAAAACCAATAAGAGAATTCAGGTGACTGAACTCCTGATGATATCGGACTTTGCGGGCGATGGCGTGGTTTGCACGAGGCAAATCCTTAGGAGGTCAGGTTTGCACCACGCTCTTTTTCCCCGGCCGCCAAATCAGGGTCGCAACCAGCGCCACCGCGATCCCGAGCGATACTTCAAGAAATCGATGCCATGCAAAGACCCACGCCGGCCCGCGTGAAATCAGCACCACGATGCTGAATGTGATAGCTGCAACCCTGTAGGCGCTCCATGCACGAAAGAGCGCGGCGAATATCCCGCAAACGAAAACTCCTATCGCGTAAATGATGGCGTTGCGCCCTATAAAGGTCGCGATCACGGCTCCTAATGCCGCGCCCATTGCCGTCCCAACAAACCGCTGCCACGCTCCCTGGAGCGGGTGAATTGTCGATTGCATTATGACGACGGTTGAAATTGGCGCCCAGTAGTATTCCGGCAATTTGAGGGCCCGCGCCAGCAGCAAAGAGACCAGAGTGGCGATCGCAGTTCGGGCGGAGTCGTAAAGAATGCCGCGATCGATGCCTAGGAGTTTTGCGGTTTTTTGAGGACTCATGTGTTGAGCGCTGGTGTCTCTTACCGCTTTGACGGAATATTGTACGGCGACAGCGAAATGCACCTATCCGCAGGCATTGGGCTTAAACCGTTCAGTTGCAAATTGTTGGATAGGCTTCGACGTAGCCTGGAATTTGCGTGCCAGCAATCCAGGCGTTACCGTGACTGTTCAGATCGAATACCAGCACCTCGCGCTCGAACCCGACCTCCACGCTTTTTGTCCGAGTCAGCGCAAGGCCAATTTCTGCCAGCAAACCGGCGGAATAAAATTGGTTCTCAATTTCAGGCTGGATTTTTCGAAGCATGAGCGGACCAATATTTCTCGCGCACGTGAGAATAATTAAGGTTCCCTTCTCGTCTATTTTTGTCTTGGCCTGCGGGAAAAACGGTCTGAGTTTTCGCAGCACGTCTTGTTCAACGTGGGTCCTCAACCTCTTTCCAAAACCAGTTCCTTCGCTGCGCTGAGCGCATGCCAGTGCTGGAGTCATTATCAGGCTTGCGATCCAAACCAGGATCGTGCCTTGCAAAGTTGTTTTTTTCATCGCCCAGCGATCTTTGACGGGGATAGCGTTAGGAACCGGGAAAATCCGCACACCCGGGGTCTTTCCGGGCCGTATCCTGGTCCGCCTAAGACCTGCCTCTCTCGCGTCGAAGACATATTCGTTCTGTCTGTCGACCAGATTTTTCAATCAGTTCTCTTGACAGATTCAAGCCTACACTTGTGTTTCGCGAATGCGTCCACCAGATCACGGTAGAGAGTCCTAGCATTGGGCACTTTTCCTTGTTTGGGTATGAAACGTCTCCCGCACGCGGAGCACCTGCCGGATGTGATGAAACCATCCGTTTTTTTGTTGGGTATAAGTTTCCGTTTTATCAACGTGTCTCCTGAGACCCTTGCAATCCTAGAAACGGACTCAGGTCAGTGAAATGCACAGAACCCTGACCGCTCCATTTTACCGACTCAATCTCTTAAGTCTTGGGCTATTGAGATGTTGACTATTGATCGCGGTAGGGACACCAGTTACCTGGTGCCCCCCGCACAGACCCGGACGGGCGCTTATTAGCGCATCCGGTTCTTATCTCGGATATAGCGGCCAAGCGTACAGCTTGTCCGCACACTCGCCCACCCGTGGGACACGCGCAGACCCGCTCTGTGTCGGGTACGTGCAAGATGGAAAAGTGTTCTCCTTGATCCGCAGCCTTCCCTCCTCACTCTCCGCCGACGAGCTTTCCGTCTTTGTTCGAATGATTCATCGGTACTATGCCGCTGTGTGACTCCTCGGAGACGTACACGCAGGCCGTGTGGCCTGAGCCTTCTCCCGCCGTCCTGCGGCTGACGTTCGCCGCAGGCATCTCCGAGGTCTCCCGGTTCTCGTGCATGAAGTTTCTAGGCGTGCCTGGGGTCTTCGACTACGCCGGACTGAACATGGACTCGCGTTATCGCCCCTGTTCATGTTGCCTTCCGCACATATTTACTGCGTCGGCGTCCGGCTTGTATGTTTTCGCAGCTCAATTGCCCACCCCGCCTATAAATGGAGAAGTCACATTTCCGCTGGACTAATTTCTGGGGGGCAGGTCAGTTGCCGAGGAACAGAATCTCCAATGCCCATCCTGAGGGCTGCTGCCGAAGGCTGGGTAGATCTACCGCGCGAATCAGGCGGTCTTGAAGCAGTTGGTTTTGCTCCCACGACATCGCAGCCGGAGCGAACGGCACGAGCGCCTTTACGTTCAAGTCCCGTTCACCAATCAGCCGGGTTTGAATGCCACCATAGGAGCATCCGGAAATGGCGATCCGGGCAGGATCAACGAAGGGCTGAGACTTGAAGTTTGGGCGGATGGTGTCCAAAGACTCGATGACGCACAGAATCCAAAATCGTCCCCGGCCCAGAGACACCTTGAATCCCTATCTGACCCTACTAGAAAGAATGTCTGCGAAGATTCTTACTTGCTCGTGCCCGACAGAGGCAAGAATACCGGTTCTGAGGTCAAATCACGGTAAACATCGTCCAGAATGCTATTGCAATGGCCGCAGATCGCAACCCTATGAATCTAAACATCCGCAATCGCCGTCCCACTTGGGGAAGGAAACCCAATTGTGAGCAAAAGTGAACATCTTTGGCGATCACTATTCTGACAGAATCCCCGGCGGGATACGTGTATGCTGTTCAGTTGCTACAGCTTGTAGATCAACTTTTCGCGACCGCAGAAGTCGAACGCTCGGTCAAGAAATGAAATCTTGGAGCTTCAATTCCAACCGACTTTGGTTTCTGAAGCAGACCGACAATTCACTCACCTCTCAGCTGTCCGCACTCACGCGTACTCACGCGGGGTCAGGTTCAGGTGCGGGCAAGAGGATGAAAATAGTGGTCTCTTGTCCAATGCGCGGAAGACCTATTTCGTCTGCCGATGCCAGACAGGAGCTCACTGGAAGAACCGACCGACAACTTCAGGGCCCGGACCGGGCCTAGGATTATTGTTATGCCTAAGACTTCTAAGAAAAAACGTGCCTTCAATCACAATCAATTGCACAAGTGCCCCACCGGCATCAAAGGCTTTGACGCAATCACAGAAGGCGGGCTTCCGAAAAATAGAACCACTTTATTTTGTGGAAATACCGGCACTGGAAAAACCCTTTTGGGGATTGATTTTTTAATCAATGGTGCGATCCATTACAACGAGCCAGGCATCTTCATGTCCTTTGAAGAGACGGAGGATGAACTTTATAAAGACGTGGCTTCTCTCAACCTGGATTTACAAGGGCTTGTCTCACGCAAAAAGATTCTGCTTGAGTATGTTCTATTGGAGCGCAGAGATATTCAAGAGAAAGGCGACTTTAATCTTGAAGGACTATTCATTCGTTTAGAACATGCTATTGATTCCATTGGCGCCAAACGCGTTGTTTTAGATTCTATTGAATCTCTCTTTGCCGGCGTCACAGATGCTGGCATTCTTCGCTTAGAGATAAAAAGACTTTTCCGGTGGCTTAAGGAAAAGCACGTTACGACAATCATTACCGGGGAGATGGGACAAGGCCCTTATACTCGTCATGGTCTGGAGGAGTACATCTCCGATTGCATAATTCTCCTGGATAACAGAGTTAGGGAACAAATTTCCACTCGTAGAATTCGTGTCATTAAATATCGTGGTTCAAATCATGGAACAAACGAATATCCCTTCGTAATAGATAAAGGGGGACTTTCAGTAATTCCTATCACTTCCGCAGGGCTGGATCAACCAGGCACAGCCAAGAGAGTTTCTACAGGAATTCCATCGTTAGATAAAATGTTCAGGGGTGCAGGTTATACCAGAGGTAGCACGGTACTCGTTTCAGGCACAGCAGGCACTGGAAAAACAAGCCTCGCGGCTGCATTCGCTGTAGAAAGGTGCAGACGTGGTGAACGGTGTCTTTTCTTGTCTTATGAAGAATCTTCAGGGCAACTCATTCAAAACATGAGTTCTATAGGTTTTCATTTTGAGCCACTGGTGAAAAAGGGACTCTTGAAGATTGTGTCTACTAGGCCTTCCTTTTTTGGTTTAGAGATGCATTTACTCGATTTATACAAGATCATTGCAGAGTTCAAACCAAAAGCTGTGATCGTAGATCCCTTGACAAGTCTCATTGGACAGGGGAACCAACTTGAAATTCAGTCAATGCTTACTCGCATGATTGATGCTTTAAAATCCAAGGGCATAACCGGCTTTTTTACAAGTCTCGTTTCTTCAACCGCACAAAATGACACTAGCGGCGAAATCGGTGTCTCGTCTTTAATTGACACTTGGATCGTAGTTAGAGAATTAGAAGAAAATGAGGGTAAAAGGCGCATTCGTGGACTTTACATTGTTAAGTCCCGTGGCATGGGCCACTCCAGTGACGTCCACAAATTAGTTTTGAGTGATGACGGAATTCAGTTAGTACCCATGGATGCGGACGCCACCGCAGGCCCCAAACAGAAAGAGAGGATTGGTAAAAGTGTCACTGTAAGGCAAACATTAATCAAAAGATAACACTATCGGATGTAAAGCCGGAGTATGGCGCTGGGTCATGGAACAATTACAACCTAACTTCATTGTCGGCATTGGCGGCTCAGCTGGAGCTCTTAACGCCTATAAGGAGCTCTTGGACGCCATGCCGCCTGCTACCGGTATGGCCTTTGTCATTGGTTCTCAGATTCATCCCACCGCCAATAGTCAGCTAGCTCACATTCTGTCGCGTCACACTAAAATGCCAGTAACGCTGGCTTCCACGGCGATGCCTATCCGGGCGAATCGCGTCTACGTGATTCCTCCGAACGCCGATCTTCTAATTGAGAGCTATACCTTCCAGGTCGCCTCCCCGCGCACTATTGATCTTTGCATAATATAGTTACAATGGAAATAGCTCAGCTTGCTGCCAAAAGGCGATTACCAGAGTTGGACGTCGGCGCATCCGGCGCAACGCTTGGCGCGCATGGTGGCTCAA
>Ga0102924_1002896_pt1 | contig 18320 bp, 14 predicted proteins | sample PaiPotPPM11metaG_FD_80116 | JGI IMG/M metagenome (GOLD analysis project Ga0102924, IMG submission 80116) | Iron sulfur acid spring bacterial and archeal communities from Banff, Canada, to study Microbial Dark Matter (Phase II) - Paint Pots PPM... ...
CGGCTCGGGATCTCGTTCCGGGACCTGACCGCGGTCAATCCGCGGCTGATTTACCTGTCGCTGGCCAGTCAGGGGCAGGACGGGCCGCAGGCCCGGTACTCCTCGTACGGGTCGACCCTTGACCTCATCTCCGGCCTGGGCTCGGTGACCGGCTACCCGGACGGGCCGCCGGTCTGGTCGTCCTACCTGGTGAACTACCCCGATCAGCTGGCTTCGTTGGCGGGCGCGGCACTGGTCGTGCAGTGCGTGGCCGACGAGACCGGGGGCACCCACATCGACCTGTCCCAGCGGGAACTGGTGAGCTGGACGCTGGCCGACCTGCTGGCGGACCAGCTGGTCACCGGGCGGACGGCTGGGCGGACCGGGAACCGGCGGCCGCAGGCGGTGCCGCACGACGCCTACCGGTGCCAGGGGGCGGACCGGTGGGTCGCGGTCGCTTGTTTCGACGACCGCCAGCGGGCCGCCCTCGCGGAGGTACTCGGAGCCGTGCCGGACTGGGCTGACCTGGACGCGGCCGACGCGGCGGTCGGCGCGTGGACCGCCGCGCGGACACGCGCGGAATGCGTGGCCGCGCTGCGGACGGCGGGAGTGCCCGCGGTGCCGGTGCTGGACGCGCGCGAGCGGGCGGCGGAGCGGCATTTCAACCAGCGGCGGGTGTTCATCGACGGGCCGACCGGCAGGCGGACCCGGGGGTTCCCGTTCGTGCTGCGGAACTACGTGCCGCCGGTCCCCGCCAGCGCGCCGGCGGTCGGCGAGCACAACCAGCGCTTCGTGCCGCAACCGCATCCGCGCTGAGCGGCGGCCGGCTGGCAAGGTAACGCGAAGCGCGTCAGACGAGCGGCCACACCTGTTCGGCGAACCAGCGGGCGAAGTCGTCGGACGGCAGCGGCTTGGGCACCGGGTTGGGCACGACGACGTCCACTCGCCCGGCCACTTCGATGGCCGCGCGCAACTGCCCGGCGATGTCCTGCGGCGGGCCGAACACCGAGAATGCCTCGGCGGCCGCCTCGGGCAGGAAACTCACCAGCTCACCCGAGGCCGCCAGGTCCGGGGCGTGGTGGAAGTCCGGCCAGACCCGCTGGCTGAGCTCCCGGACCGGAGGGCCGTCCCAGCGCAGCCCGGCCTGGTCGAACAGCATCGGGGAGTACTGGTAGAAGCCCGCGGCGACCGACCGGGCGATAGCGGCGGTCTCGCGCCCGCCGCGCGGCGTGATCGCGTGCAGGACCAGGCCAATGGCGATCGACGACGGATCCCGGCCGGCCTGCCGGGCGCCGGCGTGCACGGCCTCGACGGCCGCCCGCAGGTTGGCCGCGGCCCGCCCGACCCGCAGGTACACCCCGTCGGCGACGCGGCCGGCCATCCGCAGCGTCTTCGGGCCGCCGGCCGCGATCCAGACCGGCACCGGGCGGGCGTGCTCCAGCCGGGCCGGGTTCACCGCCCCGAGGTCAACGGGCTCGCCCGCCAGCAGGCGGCGGGTCAGCCCGGTGGCCTGTTCCAGGCCGCTGACCGTCGCGGGCCGCCGGCCGACCCAGCGGACCGCCGTGTCCCCGACGCCGAGGACGAGGTCGGCCCGGCCGGCCGAGAGCTCGTCGACCGTGGCGACCGACCCGGCCAGGATGGCCGGGTGCCGCATCACCGGGTTGTCGACGAACGGCGCCAGCCGGATCGTCCGGGTCTGCCGGGCGGCCAGGGCGAGCAGCACGTACGTGTCCCACAGGCGCAGGCTGTTGGTCCCCAGCAGGGCGTGGGTGTAGCCGAGGGCCTCGCCGCGCGCGATGTCCGCCGCCAGGCTGTCCGGCGTGGACGTGTCCCAGCGGTTCAGGCCAAGCATCTCCGGCTGCCCTCCCCTTTCGGAGGGCGCAGCGGGCGGGCCGGAAAACTCAACTGGCGGGCCGGAAGCGGGCGGTCAGCCGGCGGAACTGGCCGGCCTGGCCGCGCAGCGTGCTGCTGCGCTGGAAGGCGTTGGCGCTCAGCGCCGCGATCAGCACGACGCCGGTGAACATGTCGGCCGCCCACAGCGGCGCCGCCACCAGGCCAAGGCCGACCGTCCCGGTGCCGAGCATGAGCACCGCCACGAGCGTGCCCCAGGCGTTGAACCGGCCCTGCTTGAAGACCGTCGCCCCGACGAACAGCGTCGCGAACGCGGGCAGCAGGTACGAGGTGCCGGCCGTCGGGTCGCCGGAGCTCAGCGACGACGCCAGCATGACCCCCGCGAAGCCGGAGATCGCGGCCGACGTGAGCAGCGAGCAGAAGCGCAGCTTGTTGACCTTGATGTTGGCCAGCCGCGCGGCATCCGGGTTGAAGCCCGTCGCGTAGAGCCGCCGTCCGGTCGCCGTGTACTCCATGAACAGCCACAGCAGGATCGCCAGCGCGAGCGCGTACCAGACGGGGTAGATGACGCCGCCGAACGTGCCCTCGCTCATGGTCGTGAACGACCCGGCGAGCTTCAGGTTGTTGATGGTGTTGTTGTCGGTGACGAAGCTGATGAACGCCTGGACCAGGGATCCCGTGGCCAGGGTCCCGATGAACGAGTCGATCCGCATCACCACGACGACGAACCCGTTGATAACGCCGATGATCAACGCGACGCCGATCCCCGCGAGCAGGGCGAGCACGAGGTTGACGTTGTCCGACACGACAAGGTGCGCGGCGGTCACGCCGGACAGCGACATCACGTAAGCGAACGACAGGTCGAACGTCCGCGTCGACAGCGGGATGATCAACGCGAGCCCCGCCAGCGCAGTGATCGCGTTGCCGTCGAGGACCTGCCTGATGGTCGCCACCTGGGGAAACGTCTGCGGAGCCCAGATCGAGAACACGACGCAGATCGCGATCAGCACGTAGACCGCGCCGATGTTCCGCACGCTCAGGCCGGCCCGCCAGTTGACGCGCCCGGCGGCATGCTGGACCGACCCCGGTACGGCCAGCGCGCGCTTGGAGCGCCCGCTGTCGGTCGGAAGCTGAGTTGTCATACCTGCTCCGTCTCTTCCATTGCCTGCAGGAGCGTCTGCTCGGTGATCTCGTCGCCGACCAGTTCGCGGACCACGCGGCCGTTGCACATGACGAGCACCCGGGTGCAGATGGCCAGCAGGTCGCCGGTGTCGGAGGAGGACACAAGCAGCGACAGGCCGGCCCTGGCCCGGTCGGCGATGAACTCGTAGATGGCCTGGCGGGTGCCGACGTCCACCCCGGCGGTGGGCTCGCACAGCACCAGCACCCGCGGGTCGCGCGCCAGGCAGCGGGCCATCATCACCTTTTGCTGGTTGCCGCCGCTCAGGGTCGTGATCAGGGCCCCCGAACCGGTCGCCTTCACCTCGATCGTGCTCATCCACTGGCCGACGAGCGCGCGCTCCGGCCGCCGGCGCAGCCAGCCGAACTTGCCGAACCGGTCGAGCACCGAGAGCGTGAGGTTCTCGCCGACGGAGAACTCACTGATCACCGCTTCCCGGCCGCGGTCGGCCGGGACGATGGGGATGTCGAAGCTGGCGGACTTGCGAAGCGGCAGCCAGCCCTGGCCGGAGACCTCGACCTGGCCGGTGGCGCCGGCCAGGGCGCCCGCGAGCGCGTACGGGAGCTCATCCCGCCCGGAACCCGGCAGGCCGGCTACCCCCAGCACCTCGCCCTCGCGCAGTTCGACGTCAACGCCGCCCAGGAAGCGGCTGCGCACGTCCCGGGCCCGCAGCACCACCTCGCGGCCGTCGGGCGCGGGCAGGCCGGCCCGGTAGCCCGCGTCCACGTCCGCGCCGACCATGAGCTCGGCGAGGGCCTGCACGTCCAGGCCCTGCACCGGGCGGGTCTCCACCACCCGCCCGCCGCGCAGCACGGTGACCCGGTCGGCGATCTCGAACACCTCGTCAAGCCGGTGCGAGACGTACAGGATGCTGGTCCCCTGGTCGCGGACGCCCCGGACGATCTCAAGCAGCTTGGCCACGTCGTGCGGCGGCAGGACCGCGGTCGGCTCGTCGAGGACGAGCAGCCCGGGGCCGCCTTCCCAGCCGACCAGGGCGGCGGCGATCGCCACCACCGTCCGCTGTACCGGCGTGGCCTCCGCCAGCGGCTTGTGCAGGTCGAGGTCGAGGCCGAACCGGCCGAGCAGCTCCCTGGTCGCGTCGGCCTGCTCCTTCCACCGGATGCGGTGCACCGCGTCGGTGATGAACTCGCCCCGCAGTGCGAGGTTGTCCACCGCGCCGAGTTCAAGGAAGAGGCCGAGGTCCTGGTGCACGAAGCGAAGCCGGTGGTGCCTGCTGCCCGCTGTGCTGGCCAGGTCCACTGGCTCGCCGTTCAGCCAGGCCAGCGAGCCGGGATCGGCCTGGTGGTACCCGGCGAGGATCTTGATGAGCGTGGACTTGCCCGACCCGTTCTGCCCCACGAGGGCATGGATCTCGCCGGGGGCGACATCCATGGAGACGTTGTCGAGGGCGACGGTGCCGGGGAAGGTTTTCGATACGCCAGTGATCCGCAGGAGCGGTGGTTGTAGCGGCGCAGATCCCGGGCCTTCGGAGCCGAACCCCATGCTCACGATGCCATCCGCTCCCTTCGTCGGGCTTGCGGGCGATAACTGGCATATCATATGCATGAATTACGGCGGCGGTCAACGAAGGTGACCGAGCACAGCGACCCGGTCGGCTCAGCCGGGGTGCCGGTCCCAGGTGATGATCTGGTCGAGGACCTCGGGGAACTTACGCTGGGCGTAGGTGGCGTACGCCTCGATGTGCTCGCGCATCCGGTCCAGCGACGCCTGCGGGTCGCGCCGCGCCAGCGCGGCGTAGATCTCCTCGTGCGCCTTGAGGATGGCTACCCGGCGATGCCGGGGATAGTCGATCCCGATGATCGTGCCGTCCAGGATGTCGAGCAGCGAGTCCACGATGTACGAGAACAGCACGTTGCCCGAGGACCACGCGATGACGTCGTGGAACCGCTTGTTCGAGTCCAGGAAGGAATCCCGGTCGTCCAGGAAGTCGCGCATCTGCTCGACGGTCAGCCGGAGTTCGCCCAGCGACTCGTCACTGATGCGCTGCGCCGCGAGCTGGCTGGTCATCGGCTCCATGGCGGTGCGGACCTCGACGATGGACCGGTAGGTGGCGTGATTCAGCTGCATCAGCAACTGCAGCATGCTCGCCAGGTGAGACGGATCGGGGTTAAGCAGGATCGGCCCGCCGCCGGGGCCCGGCTTCAGCGCGATGACGCCCTGGAACTCCAGCAGCCGCAGCGCCTCCCGGAGAGTGCCCCGCCCGGTCTCGTATGTTTCGAGCATTACCCGCTCCGGGGGCAGCAGGTCACCCGGCTGCAGCCCCTCGCGCACCACGTCGCGCACCACGCGCTGGGCGACGAGCAGCGCTGCCTTCGGGGGGCGGCTGCCGGTCATCGCTGCGCCGCGGCTTGCAACCCGTCCAACCGGCAACGGACCTCCTAAGGAAATGGCCCTGCCGACGTGCGGAGGGCCGTGCGCAGAAAACCTATCGTTGTACAAGATTAGCATCTATTACCTCGAGAACGGGCACTCTCCGCAGCGATAGTGGCCCGGACAGTCAGCAGCGGGAACAGCGTGACACAAGCGGTTGCCGAGCAGAACGCGGCAGTAGTCCCAGCCGCGCCGTCGCGGTGAAGACGACGCGGCCCAGGACTTGACTGGCCTGCAAATGATGCATACTAATATCATCATCTTGAGAGGCTGGTGGCTGTGACTGCGAATCCCCTTGACGACCACTCCCGGCAGCTCGCGAAGGTCGCGGCCGACCTGGCGCGCCAGCGGTACACCCCGCTCGCCGCCACCTGGGACGCCGAGCGCACGGCGTTCCCGCCCGAGGAACGGCTCTACCTCGGCGCCCAGGGGCTGCTGGGAATCTGCCTTCCCGAGCGCTTCGGCGGGTCCGGCGCACCCTTGATCGACGCCCTCATCGTCATCGAGGAACTGGCCAAGGAATGCCGGCCCGCCGCGTTCCAGGTATTCGAGGCGAATACCGGCCCGGCCCGCGTGCTGTCCCTCCTCGGCTCGGAAGAAATCCAGCAGCGGTTCCTGCCGGACGTGATCGCCGGCCGGACGTCGATCGCGCTAGCGATCTCCGAGCCCGACGCCGGCTCGGCGGCCACCGACATCACCACGCGCGCGAAGCACGCCGACGGCGCCTATACGGTCAACGGCGCCAAGCGATGGACGTCCAACGGGAGCGAGGCCGACACCTACCTGGTATACGTCCGGCTGTCCGACGAGCCCGGCGCTAAGGGCATCGGCGCCCTGATCGTGGAGGCGGACCGTCCGGGGATCAGCTTCGGGAGCCGGGAGCGGCTGATGGGCTTCCGCGGAATCCCGTCCGCGGACATCAGGTTCGACGACGTGATCGTGCCCGCGGCCAACCTGGTCGTCGGGCCGGGTGAGTTCGGGAAGCTGTTCCACGCCTTTTCCATCGAGCGGCTCGGGAACTCGACCATGAGCCTCGCCATCGGCCAGGCCGCACTGGACCGGACGATCTCCTACGTTCAGGAGCGGACCCAGTTCGGCAAGCCGCTGATCGAGTTCCAGAACGTGCAGATGACGCTGGCGGACATGGTGCTGCAGGTGGAGGCGGCCCGACTGCTGGTGGAGCGGGCCGCCCGCACGGCCGGCACCGGGCTGCCCGATCCGCTGGAGGTGTCGCTCGCCAAGTGCACGGCCAACGAGATGGCCAAGCGCGTCTCCGACCTCGCCATGCAGCTACACGGCGGCAACGGGTACACCGAGGAGTACGGCCTGGAGCGCCTGCATCGCGATGCCCACGGCTGGGCGGTGGCCGGCGGCACGCCTGCCATGCAGCGCATCCGGATAGTCTCCGAACTGCTCGGACGCCGATTCGACCAGAGGCGGTAACGCAGATGCACGGCTACCGGTCGGTGCTATTCGTCCCCGGCCACAAGCCGGGCTGGGCACCCAAGGCGCTCCAGGCCGGCCCGGACGCTATCGTGCTCGACTTGGAGGACTCCGTCCCCGACGACGTGAAGGTCGCGGCCCGCGACCAGGTGCGTCAGACGATCGGGACGCTGCGCGCCGCCGATCCGTCGGTCGGCATCTTCGTCCGGGTCAACGGCCTGGTTACCCGCCTGACCGGCGGCGACCTCGAGGCGGTGGTGGTGCCCGGCCTGACCGGCGTGTTCCCACCCAAGGTCTCGTCCGCGACCGACATACTCCAGTACGACGCGCTGCTTGACCACTTCGAGATGCGCAACCGGACCGCCGGCCTGCGCTACATCATTCCGGTGGAGACCGTGCCGGCCATCCACAACTGCCGTGAGATCGCGGCGGCCTCCCCGCGTGTCGGCGCTATGATCGGCCCGACCGCGGAGCACGCGGACATCGCCCGCGAGGTGGGGTTCGAATGGACCCCCGGTGGCCTGGAGACCCTCTACCTGCGCAGCCGGGTGCTGCTTGCCTGCCGCGAGGCAGGCATCCACGCGCTGACGGCGTTGTGGGAGCGCGTGGACGACCTGGAGGGGCTGCGCGAGTTCGCCCGGCAAGGCCGCGGGCTCGGCTTCCGCGGCATGATCGCCATCCACCCGTCGCACGTGCCGGTGATCAACGAGGTGTTCGGCCCGTCCGCGGCGGAGAGCGAGTTCTACCAGGGCCTGGTCGGCGCCTACGAGGAAGCGGCGCGGGTCGGGTCGGGAGCGGCGCGGTACCGGGGACTGCACATCGACCGGGCACACTACGACAAGGCCCGGCAATGGCTCGAAGATTTTCCCCCAACGGAGGGTAAGTCCCCCGTCCGGCACAAGGAGGAACCATCGTGAGCGTGACGGCTGGACCGCTGGCCGGTGTCTCGGTCCTGGAACTAGGCACCATGTACGCCGCGCCTACCTGCGGGCGGATGCTGCGCGACTTCGGCGCGGGGGTGATGAAGGTCGAGGACCCTGCCACCGGTGACTACGCGCGCCACTGGACGCCGCAGAAGAACGGCCTGTCGCTGGGGTTCGCCCGGCTCAACGCGGGAAAGCAGTCCGTCGGCATCGACCTGCGTCAGCCGGACGGGCGCGAACTGGTCCGGCGCCTGGCCGCGACCGTCGACGTCGTGGTGGAGTCGTTCCGCCCGGGCCGGCTGGAAAGCTGGGGCCTTGGATACGAGGTGCTCGCCGCGGACAACCCCGGGCTCATCCTGACCCGGGTCTCCGGCTTCGGGCAGACCGGACCTTACCGAAAGCTGCCCGGCTTCGGTACCGTTGCCGAAACGGCCAGCGGCTACGCGTTCATCAACGGCTGGCCGGATACTCCCCCGACATCGCCGCCGTTCGGCTTCGCGGACTCCATCGCGGGCATCTCGGCGGCCATGGGCACGGCCATGGCGCTGTACCGGCGGGAGCGTACTGGCACGGGAGAAGTCATCGACGTGGCGCTGTACGAGCCGCTGATGTTCATCATGGGCGACGTGATCCTGAAGTACTCCACGCTCGACGAGATCCAGCAGCGGGAAGGGAACGGCACCGGATCGGCTTCGCCGCGCGGCATCTACCAGGCGGCGGACGGCGGCTGGCTGTCGATCGCGGCGTCGAACGAGGTCATCGCCCGGCGGCTGTTCCGCGCGATGGGCCGGCCGGAGCTTAGCGACGACCCCCGGTTCGCCACCAACCAGGCCCGCATGGCGAACAACGACGCGATCCAGCAGGAGGTCAGCGCCTGGGTCGCGGGACGTCCCAGGGCCGAGGTCCTGAAGATCCTGGACGAGTTCGAAGTGGTATCGGCGCCGGTCAACGACGCCAGGGACATCACGCGCGACCCTCACTTCCTCGAGCGCACGCTAGTGAGCCTGACCGGCAGCGAGGCGCTCGGGCCCGCGGTCATGCCAGGACCGGTGCTGCACATGGCTTCCTCCCCTGCCCCGGTCTACGACGGCGTCCCGGCGGTAGGCGAGCACACCGCCTCAGTCCTAGCCGGGGCGCTGAACGTGCCTCAGGCGGAACTGGCGGAGCTGGCCGGGCGCGGCATCATCGGACCGGTCTGAGCGCGTCCGGTGGGTGCTGCTGTACGGGCCGCCGGCCGCACCTTGCCATCGAGCCTCCTCAGGGGTACCCGTTCGCGCCCGTGCATCGCCGCTCGTGATCTCATCTCGGCCGGAGAGGATGCGGTAAATCGCGACTGAAATGCCAAGGCGGGAAGCGGAAGGAGGCAGCAATTCCGGCCTGGCGGACTAGGAACGAGGTAACGAGATGACGCAACGGACGGGCGAGCGTCAAACAAGGGCGAAGCATGACGGTAAATTCCTCGGCCGCTTCCTCGGTCTCGTGCTCGGCGGCATGGTCGCCAAGGTTGTCGTCGCCTTGGTGCTCACGCTCGCCGCCGCCCACCTGGTGCGCTGGCCAAGATCGAGCACCTGAATCCGTTTCAGTCGCATACGACCATTTCAACCACGGTGGTTCACGGCGCCGCTGTCCACGACCAAGATTTGCTCAGTGCCGGGGGAACAGAGCACCCGTGAACTTCTCGCCAGAGTGCTCGGCGTCGTTGGAGTTAAGAAAGTGATCGTCGACTTCAGCTAGCCGTGAGTGATCTTGCCTCCGCCTACCACGACCTTCACACAAACCCCCGAGCGAGAACGCCCGACTGCACGTAATTCCAGAAAATCACGCCTAGGACGACACCGGCATGCCCGCGGTTGCCCGGCGCCAGCGGATTCGGTAGCTCAGAAGACTAATTTCTGCCATTTCGGCGGTCTCGGGGTTAGGATCTGCTCGTCTAGGTGGGTGCAGGGAACCGGGATTTGCGGGCGGAGGGATTACATGCCAACCGACGATTTCCTGCTCGGCCTGCGCGCCGAGGGTGATACCGCGGCCGGGCGGGACCTTCATGAGGCCGTGGGAGGATCACAGAAAACTTTGGCGGAAGTCCTTGCAAACCTCCGTAAGCCTGCGGCCGATCAGCCATCATGGCTCCGTGAATTGCTCGACGAATGGGTGAAGCAGGGGCCGGATCTTCCCCAATGGGCCGACTTGGACCGGATAGCAGCTGGTCAGCAGTTCTTTAACAATTGGGACCTGGAAATCTGCACCGCCCTGTTTACTGCCTCGTTGCCGTCCGCCTATGCGGGCCGGCGGGGCGTTGTTGTTCTCGCTCGCGTGTCGCAGTTGGCCCAGCCAGGGACAGTCGGTAGGCGGATTAGTGAGACCGGGCAGATGCTGCTTGACATCACCGAACCGGGAGCCCTCGAGCCCCGCAAGGGCGTCGGCTACAAGCGGATTGTTGAGGTACGCCTACTGCACGCTTCGGTCCGCGAAGCGCTCCGCGGCAAGGACCTCCCGGGTGGCAGCTGGGATGCCGCAAACGGAATACCAGTCAACCAAGAGGATCTCCTCGCCACGCTTATGACCTTCACGGTCGTCGTGCTCCGCGCACTGAAACGGATGGGCATCGACGTAACGCAGGAGGACCAAGAAGCATACCTACATTTGTGGGCCGTCGTCGGAGACATGCTGGGCATCAGGGAAGCGAAGCTACTACTTCGCGGACCGCAGTACGCGGACGACCTAGCTACTAAACTTCAAGAGTCGCTGCAGGCCCCGGGCGCTGACGGCCGCTTTCTCATGTCGATCCTTCTCTACGAGATGGAACTGGCAATGCCGCTCGGTTGGCTGAAGGCACCTCGCACGGTTGTCCGCTTCCTAATCGGTGACCGGGTAGCAGACATGGTCGGGGTACCCGGCGCAGCCTGGTGGAGCCCAGTGCTACCGCTGGTCGCTGACCTGAACAGGGTGCTACACCGCTACCCCCTGACCCGGCCCATCGGCGCCCTCCCTTCGCGGATGATCGGACGGCGGATCATCCAGTTGTGGATCGATCAACACCAGCGGGGTGAACGCCACCCATTTCCCGTCGGCGACGAGCGGACCCGACGATGGCATCTAGCGCACGACGGCGGAGGCGTCACGGCGCTCCGTGGACGGCTTAGAGGACGCCGGCAACGGCTTCGCAGGCGCGACTTGCGTATCCCGCACCACGCCAATCCAGCAAAGGGGTCAACTGCCCCCTAGCCGGGCAGACCCAGGCCAGTCAGGCTCAGTAACGGGCTGCAATGCATGAACTCTGGCTGAACGGAAGATCGGCTATCGCCATGTCGGGTCAGGTTGGAACGTCGTGAGCACGCAAGCAAACGAGCTGCAGGAATTCTGGTTCAGGCACGCGCTTGACCACGCGCATATTCATCCCGACAGCTGGAAGCCACGCCGGGGGCTTAGGGCAAACAGGAGGACGGTGAAAGCTGTCTATGACTATTACGGACAGCTCTTCCTCGATCAGCCCTATCTGCTGTGGGCCGGCCTGGCGGCGACGATCGGGCCGAGCTTTTTTGCGGGCTTCCAGGATCTAGCAATTCTCCCGGATGCCTTGCAAGAAGCGGCGATTGCGATCTTCGGGCGTCAATCGAGTCGGGTGGCCGGGCGCGCCGCGCATGACCTCGTCTATTACGAGACTACGTTTCTGACTATGCAGAAGAAGATCTTCGAAGACCAGGCTCCGATGCACGAGGCGTACCTAGCGGGAGGGATGGCCGAGATTGAGAAGTTCTACATTGCCGGGATCATCGACGCGGCGACGCTTCAGGCTTGGCAACAGATTGACATAGGCCGCAGTACCGCGAGCGAGAGTGTCGCTGACGGCAACCGAATGCTGCTGTTCCGTGAGCAGTATGACATTATCGACTGGTACTACACGCGCATGCGTGAGCGCCGGTGGCCACTTGGCTCATCGCTGACATACCTGATGACGCTCACTGGAGCGCCCTCGGTGCCTCAAGCACGGCCTTACCCACAGCAGTATCCGCTCCGAATGCAAGCGCGAATGCCCCGTTTCATGATCAGTGCGCGGACACCGCTGGCCGCCGGGAACATCGCCATCTTCGCAGACCGGTGGAGGCTGATCGAAACCGACACACTGCCCGCCTATCTCGCCTTCATCCGCAACCATCCTGACGAGGCGCTCGAACTTGTTTCCAGGCCGGTATCGCGACGGGCCAGGGCCTACCGGCTCTTGAGACGGGCCCGGCAGCTCGTGGCTGGCGCGGTTACCCACTGGGAGGTGGGCCTACGCTCGCTGTCGCGGGAGTCCGTGGCAGACGGCCACCCCGATCGCACGTCTCCACAGAACTCCGCTGTGGAGATCGACCTAGCCAGGCCGCTCACTCGAGAGTCCGCCGGCTTCGGCACCGCCACAGACAGCCAAGTTTGGATGAACCGCCGCCGCGAGGCGTTCCATTTCACGGTCACTCTGCCCGGTGAGCGCGAATACCACGTGCAGGCGGATATGGCCGTGATGCTCAGCTCTACGCGTGCCGGAAATCCCGACCGGCTGATAGTCCGGCTTGCGCCTGTGAGTCTAGAGGCCGCCGCGCGGTTGATCGGCGACTACGCCACACAGTGGGGTTTCCCCGCCGACGAGGCGGACGCATGGCATGCCAGCGCAGTCGATCAGGCGACCGGCGACCGCCGTTACAGCACGCACGTCTTCAAGGCCGCCGATATCGGCACGGTGCTCCTGGAATTTCAGGTCTCTCACCACGTGCGCGAGCGCCACTTCGTCGTCATGACCTTGTTTTCATGGAACAATCAGGGCGAAAAGAGTGGGGAACGCAGGCGGGCAATGAGCACCGATGGAAGCTAAGCCCTCGCTACACCAGGCTCGCACTCAGGGCCAGGCGGGTTAGATCCACGCGACGGCGGCAGCCTGTCTTGTCCCGGATGCGATCTAGGTGGGAGCTGACCGTGCGGACGCTGATATACAGCTCAGCAGCGATTTGGGCGTTGGTAAAACCCTTGGCGACTAGGGTGACCAATTGCCATTCACGGGCGCTAAGCCTGCCCGTGCTTGCCGCAGTGACAAGCTGCGGGTCGAAAGCGGTAAGCATGAGCGCATATTCGGCTGCAGTGACTAGACTCATCGCCGCACCGCGCTCCTCCGCCGCCTGAGTCCGGGATGGTCCAAGTATCTGCCGGGCTTCGCGCAGTGGTTCGCGGCGACGACGCCCGTACGCGACATCTGTGAACCCCTCATGCCGCATGAGCGCTGTGTAGGCGGCCCATAGCGTGACGGCCTCGGAGAAGCGCTTCGTCTCGGTACACAGGTAACCGCAGCAGTCGAGGCCGTCAAGCACGTCGGCAAGGCCACTGGCGGTCTGCAGTGCAATCTGAAGTCCGTCCCGCAAGTGCGACGCCGCAGCCTGGATACGGCCCGCCCGCAAATCCAGGATCGCCATCTGCTGCAGCAGCCTCGCCTGGATCCACACGTCGCCTACGTCCTGCGATTGGGACAGACTGGCTTCGCAAACATGCTCCGCCGCAGCCAGATGACCGCCCTCAGTAAGCGCGTCAATCAAGATCCAACTGCATCGCCGGGCGATCAAACCGGGGATATCAGCCGGAACCTGCTGGGCTTGCCGAGCCAACTGGACGGCGCTGTCGAGATCCCCGGTGCAAAAAGCCGCGCTGCTGAGGACCGACAGCGCCAGTGCCTCGCCGACTGGGTAGCCAACCTCACGGGCCACGGCTAGCGAGCGACGACCGTCATCCGTCGCTTCGGTGAACCGGCCCAAGGTCGTCAAGATCATCGAACGGCCGCTCAGGCAGTCAGCCAGCGCCCGGGACAACCGATGGTCGCCGATGGTGTCGCGGACCGTTGTGAAGTGGCCTAGAGCTCTCGTCAGATCAGCCGAGAACAGTGCGGTATAGCCAAGCCAGAACTGTACCGCCAACCATGGGCGGCTGCCTGGGGCGAGATGCCCGGCGGCCGCGAGCAGTAGTGGGGACTGACCCGACACCCTGCCACGCAGGAACCACCACGGTGCCAACTCGACCGCGAGCCCCAGCGCAATATCAGCATTCTGGTCCAAGGCCCAGGCCAGAACCTGCCGCATGGTGGCTTCCTCAGCGTCCAGCCGCCGGGAGGCGGCCATCTCGCCAGTGCCGGTCCGCAATCCCGCTGCGGCCTGCTCGGCTACCTGCAGCGCATACCGGGCCAAAGCAGCCGCGACCTCGGCATCCTCACTCTCCCTGGCCAACATCCCGGCCCCGTAGTCGCGTAGCGTCTCCAGCATCAAATACCGACTCCGGCCATCCGGCCCGGCTCTCGGCGGGACCAGCAGGGAGCAGTCCACAAGCCGCAGCACCACCGGCTCGACGCCGGTGCCAGCCACGGCCTCCGCGGCCTCAAGAGTGAACGGCCCGGGGATTACCGACACCGCGCGGAACACCCGCTGCTCCTGCTCGTTCAGCAGGCGATAACTCCATTCGACCGCGGCCGCCAGCGATCCGTGTCGATCCGCCGCTGCCCGATCGCCGACGGTCAGCAGACCGAACCTGTCATCTATCCGCTCAAGCAGCTGCGCCACGCCCAGCGCCTCAACCCGCGCTGCCGCCAGCTCGATCGCCAGAGGCATGCCGTCCAGCCGCGCTACGAGCTGCGCCACCATCGGCCGGGTATCCCTATCGAGCACGAAACACGCGTCAGCTCGCCGGGCTCGGTCCACGAATAGCTCGACTGACTCACACTCGGCCCCGTCAGTCAGGTCATCCGGTTGAGCGAGGGCCAGCGGCCCTAGCCGATATCGCGCTTCCCCGGCTACTCGAAGCGCCTCTCTGCTGGTCGCCAGCACCCGCAGATCATCGGCCGCCGGCAACAGCTGCGCGCAGAGCGTCGCGACCCCGTCGATCACATGCTCGCAGTTATCTAGGACCAACAGCAATTGCCGCCGGGCCAGCACGCGCACTAGCACTTCTGTTAGCGGCACTGATGGCAGATCGCGCACCGCCAGTGCCGCCGCGACCTCGGCGACTACCAGCGCCGGATCCCGCACGGCCGCCAGCTCTGCCAGCCACACTCCATCGGAGAACCGGTCAGCCGCGAGGCGGGCTACCTCACCTGCTAGCCGAGTCTTACCCGCTCCGCCCGGCCCGGTCACCGTCACGAGCCGGTACCGGTCTAGCAGTCCCGCGACATCATTCACCGGTCCAGACCGGCCGATGAAGCTCGTCAAAGCGGCCGGGAATCTATGTAGGCCACCCTCCGTGGTAGCCGCAGACAGCCCCACGCTTGTACCATAGCCGTGCATGGCAATCGACGTACAGACCGACAAGGCCGCCGAACCATACCCACCGCCGGGCATTACTGGTGTGCGCCGTATCAAGGTCCGGTGTGGCTTATAAAGAATTCAGGTAAACAATTTCTGAGGTTGCCTCATGACCGCGACGACGCGTCGTTCAGCAGCCTCTCATCGAACCTGGCTGAGGCTACCCCCCGTCGCGGGGAAAACCTGATCATCCGCTGCTGGCACAGGGTTCATGTTGTTGGCTGTTCCTAGCTGTTGGGTGGTTAGGCCTATCGCCGCAACGGTGCCGACAAGTATTGTGGTGGTCACGAAGACTAGGGCCTTCCCGTTGATCACCGTAGCCAGCGGGTTGCCGGGCATCACCAGTCCCCATGCTGCGGCTGCGACACCGGCTGTGAGGCACTCCGGGATCGGCAGCTTCCGGACTTCCATGCTGCTCGCCGCAGTGCTGTGCTTGAAGAGCATAAGCGGTGCTAGCACGGCAAGCGCGATGAAGGCCGCGTACGCCGACCAACGGAACGGCCCATACCCTGCGCCGATGTTCGCCGCGAGAACAACACCGACCACTGCGGTGTAAGCGGTAAGCGCCTCAGTAGGCACCGCAGCCACAAGCACGTCAGTGGAATCCTCGACAACAGATTGTCCAGGCGGGGCTTTATCCCGATCGGCTGCTAGCTTGGCGAGACTCTTGGCACTCATATCCTGATCTCCTTTCACTAGGGCAGTACGCCTTGTCGTAATCTGAAGCTTGAGTCCGCAGTTATCGTGCTGCAGCAAATATGCGGTCCTGACCTGTCCGCGCGGGCCCGCTGCCGGAGCGCCCGCCGGGCCTGACCCAGCGGGCGCTGAGACCCCGTACCTCAGGCCGCCGCTGCCTGGATGACCTTAATCACGTCGGCCGCGACCTTCTCCATGATGCCGAGATCGTTGAGCAGCTGATTGCGTGGATCGTAATAGTTGACGAGCTGAATGGCCTTGGCGTTCGCCATCGTGGCTGCGTCCACTGTGTTGGTCCAGTAGTCGGTCCGGTCGTGCGGTCCGAACGGGCTCAGGAAACCGTCAACTCCGTACTGATGCTTCTGACTGTCTGGATCTGAAGGCCAGATGACTTTGCTGTCGGCATCGAGCACGAGCGGAAGAGCGCTGCCGTGGAAGCCCTTGACTCCCAGGGTGCTCCAGGTGTGGGTGTGGCCTGATAGCAGACCGTTGCTGGCCAGTGAGGCCCAGCTGTGCATCCAGAAGCCAGCCTGGCCGGATGCATTCTCGTCCCCGGTGTCGGCGGTCATGGGGTCCCAGTTCTCGGCCGTGTTGCTGGCCCACAGCGCGCCCCCGTTAGGACCGTAAAGCACCAGATTGCCGTCGTCTTGGAGGACCACGTATGCGCCTGGATCAGTCCAAGTTCCGGTTGCCCAGTACGCTTTGCCGGTCGCGTCGTAACACACGAAGTTGCCGTCCGACTGCATGATCGCGTGATTGACGGGCGTGTTCCACGTGTTCGAGGCCCACAGGGCCTGGCCGTTGTCCTGCCTGTACAGGACAAGGTTGCCGTCGCCTTGCATGATGAGGCGAGTTTTTCCGTTCGGCGGGTCGAGATGGTCGTTGACGTTCAGCTGCTGGTTCGCCATGAGTCGGTCAGCCATGACGTGTCCTTCCGTGTGGGCATCTACCAGGACAGGTAGTGCGTACAGGCTCGCCGCGTTGCCGTGCGCCGGGGCAGGGGTCGTCTGACCCCTTTCGCGGCAGGCGCGGCGCGGGCCGGTAACGCCAGGATCAAGCCGCTGGTGGGGACGCCGGTGCCGGCGGTCACCAGGACGGGACCGTCGCCGGGGACCTGGTTGACCGCTGTCCCGCGTACCTGGCGGACCGCCTCGGCGATGCCGTTCATGCCGTGGATGTACGCCTCGCCGAGTTGGCCGCCGTGCGGGTTGAGCGGCAGGCGGCCGCCCATCTCAATCGCGCCGCCGGCGATGAAGTGCCTGGCCTCGCCCCGCCCGCAGAAGCCAAGCTCCTCCAGCTGGATGAGCACGTACGGCGTGAAGTGGTCGTAAAGCACGGCGGTCCGCACGTCATCCGGGCCGATGCCCGCCTGCCGCCACAGCTGGCCGGCGACCACGCCCATTTCGGGAAGCGCGGCCAGGTCGTCGCGGTAGTAGCTGGTCATGATGTACTGTCCCGGCCCGCTCCCCTGTGCCCCGGCCGCGATCACCGCAGGCCGCTGCCGCAGGTCGCGGGCGCGCGCCAGGCTCGTGACGACGATGGCGACGGCGCCGTCGCTCTCCTGGCAGCAGTCGAGGAGGCGCAGCGGCTCGGCGATCCAGCGGGATTCCTGGTGCTCGGCGAGCGTGACCGGGCGCTGGTAGAACCACGCCTTCGGGTTGCTCGCGGCGTGCCGGCGGTCCGCGACCGTGACCCGGCCGAAGTCCTCGCTTGTCGCGCCGCAGGAGTGCATGTACCTGCGGGCGATCATCGCGACCATCGCCGCGGGCGTGGCCAGCCCCATCGGGTAGTGCCAGCCGTTGTCGATCCCGGCGGTGCTCTGAACGCCGGCCAGGCCGGGCGCGACCTGACCGAACCGGCGGCCGGACCGCTCGTTGAGCGCCCGGTAGCAGACCACGACGTCGGCCGCGCCGGCGGCGACGGCCATCGCCGCGTGCTGCACGGTCGCGCAGGCGGCGCCGCCGCCGTAGCCGATCTGGCTGAAGAAGCGCAGCTGCGGGAGGCCGAGCTCACGCGCGACCGCGATCTCCGCGTTGCCGTCCATCGTGAAGGTGACCAGGCCGTCCACGTCGGCGCTGGTCAGGCCGGCGTCGGCGAGGGCCGCCGTGACCGCCTCGGCGGCGAGGCGGAGCTCGCTGCGCCCCGAGTCCTTGGAGAACTCGGTGGCGCCGATGCCGGCGATCGCCGTCGCGCCGCTCAGCACCGGCGGTCCCCCGGTACCGCGAGGCGCACGGTCGCCGTCACGTGATCTCCCCGGCCGCACCGGCCGGTGACCCGGACCACGTGCTCGGCCCCGTGGCTGCCGGCCCCGTGGTGGTCAGCGCTATCGGCGGCGGTCACCTCGCCGCTGAGGGTGAGCGTGTCGCCCGCCTGGCACGGCACGCCAAGCCGGATGGAAATCGCACGGAAAACCGCGTCGGGCCCCGCCCACGCCGCCACGTAACGCTGGACCAGGCCGGTCGTGGTCAGGATGTTCAGGAAGATGTCCCGCGCGCCCCCGTTGACGGCACGGTCCCTGTCGTGGTGCACGTCCTGGAAGTCACGGGTGGC
>Ga0102924_1002897_pt1 | contig 18317 bp, 18 predicted proteins | sample PaiPotPPM11metaG_FD_80116 | JGI IMG/M metagenome (GOLD analysis project Ga0102924, IMG submission 80116) | Iron sulfur acid spring bacterial and archeal communities from Banff, Canada, to study Microbial Dark Matter (Phase II) - Paint Pots PPM... ...
GATGGGCGTGCCGATCGAGCCGGGCTTGTGCTCCCGGTCGGGGTGGTTGAACGAGGCGACCGGCGAGGTTTCCGACAGGCCGTATCCCTCAAGCAACGGGACGCCGAACGCCGCCTCGAACCCGCGCAGCACCTCGACCGGCAAGGCCGCGCCGCCGGAGACGCACATCCGCAGCGCGGCGGTGTCGTAGTCCGCGCGATCCGGCTGGTGCAGCAGAGCGACGTACATGGTCGGCACGCCTTCGAAGACGGTGACCCGGTGGCTCGCGACGATCCGCAGGGCGTGCTCGGCGTCGAACCGGGGCAGCAGGGTCAGGCACGCACCGGACGCCACCGCGACATTGAGCGCGACGGTCTGCCCGAACACGTGGAACAGCGGAAGACCGCCGAATATGACGTCATCCGGGTGCGCGCGGACGATGTCGGTCCGCGCCACCTCGGTATTGCTGATGAGGTTGCCGTGGGTAAGCTCGGCGCCCTTCGGGTGGCCGGTCGTGCCCGAGGTGTAGAGGATCACCGCGGTGTCTTCGTCGCCGGTGTCCGCGACCTGGAAGTCCGGGGTGGCGGAGGCCAGCAGGGCGGGGAAACTGACCCCGTCCACGACGATGGTCTCCGCCCCGACCTGGTCGGCACCGCCGCGTGCCTGGTCACCGAACGAGTGCCAGGCGAAGACCAGACCGGCCCCGGAATCGCCGAGGTAGTAGGCGACCTCCCGCGCCTTAAGCAGCGGGTTCATCGGGACGACGACGCCGCCGGCGCGGAGCACGCCGTAGTACACCACGGGGACCTCGGCGACGTTGGGCATCATGACGCCGATCCGGTCGCCGGGCTCGAGGCCACGTTCGCGCAGGAGCCCGGCCACCCGGGCGCTCGCCTCGTCGAGGGCCCGGTAGGTCATTGCCGCGTTGTCCACCCGGACGGCCACCCGTCCGGCGTGCGCGCGGGTGGTGTCCGTGAGGTTCTTGGCCAGGTTCGTCACGTGGCCATTGTGCGGCGGGTCACCGGGGCGGTCGTCGGTCCCCGGGATCAAGCATGTCCACGGGCGTTGGTACGGCGGCACAACCGTTGTGCCGCAGGCCCGACAAAGCACTCCATCCTCGTGTCGCCAGCACGTTATCCGCGGCTTTCACCCGGCTTAGCGTCATGGAGCACACCGCGAAAGGGGCGGGAGCGCAATGGAATTCGACGTCCTGATCGAGATCCCCCGGGGCAGCAGGAACAAGTACGAGGTCGACCACGAGACAGGCCGGATCCGGCTGGACCGGAGGCTGTTCACCTCGACCCAGTACCCGGCCGACTACGGCTTCGTACTGGACACCCTGGGCGGAGATGGCGACCCGCTCGACGCGCTGGTGCTGGTGGAAGAGCCCACGTTTCCCGGCTGCCTGATCCGCAGCCGCCCGATCGGCATGTTCCGGATGACCGACGAGAAGGGCGGCGACGACAAGGTCCTCTGCGTGCCCGCGGGCGACCCGCGCCAGGAGCACCTGCGCGACCTCCACCATTTGCCCGAGTTCGACCGGAAGGAGATCGAGCACTTCTTCCTGATCTACAAGGAACTGGAGCCGGGCAAGAGCGTCGAGGGCGCGTCCTGGGCCGACCGCGCCGCCGCCGAGGCCGAGGTCGAGACCTCCCGCCAGCGCCTGCGGGAGAGTCACGCCCAAGGCTGACCGGGAGCAGACACCTCCTCCCGTTCCTGATAATGAATTTGATTTTCCCGAACGGGAGGTGGTTCCTCTGGCCCCGCTACGTGAATGCCCCGATTCCGGTGATGGCGCGGCCGACGATGAGCGCCTGCATGGTCTCGGTGCCCTCGAAGGTGTGGATCGCCTCCAGGTCCACCATGTGCCGCATGACCTGGTAGTCGAGCAGGATGCCGTTTCCGCCGAGCATGTCGCGCGCCTCGGCGGCGATCGCGCGGGCCTTGCGGGTGTTGTGCATCTTGGCCAGCCCGGCCACGGTGGGGGTCAGGCGGCCGGCTTGCGCCAGGCGGCCGATCTGCAGGCAGTACAGCTGCATCGCGGTGAGGTCCGCCAGCATCGATACGAGCCGCTGCTGGATGATCTGGAAGCTGGCCAGCTGCTCGCCGAACTGGCGCCGCTGCAGCGCGTAGCGCAGGGCGGCATCGTAGGCGGCGGTGGCGTGGCCGAGCGCCGCCCAGGCACAGGTGCTCCTGGTGGTCGCCAGGACCCGGGATGTGTCCTTGAACGAGCGCGCCCCCGGCAGCCGGTTCTCGGCCGGCACCCGCACCTCGTCCAGCGTGATCTCCGCCTGCCACACCGAGCGCAGCGACACTTTCCCCTCGATGACCCGGGCCTGGTAGCCGGGCGCCCCCTTCTCCACGACGAACCCGTTGACCTGGCCGTCTTCGGTGTTCCTGGCCCACACGACGACCAGGTCGGCGACGCTACCGAGGCCGATCCACCGTTTGCGGCCGTTCAACACCCAGCTGTCGCCGTCCCGGCGGGCCGAGGTCTCAAGGGCGACCGAGTCCGAGCCGTGCTCCGGCTCGGTCAGCGCGAAGGCCCCCAGCTTGTTCATCTGGGCCATGTCGGGCAGCCAGCGCGCCTTCTGCTCCTCCGAGCCGCACATCGCGATCGACTCCATGGCCAGGCCCGCGTGCACGCCAAGGAACACGCCGAGGCTGCCGTCGCCGCGGTGCAGTTCCATCGTGACCAGACCGCACGCCACGGGGCTCATCCCGGCGCACCCGTAGCCCTTGATGTCCTCGCCGACGATGCCGAGCTCGGGCAGCCGCCTGACCAGCGGCCAGCAGATCTCGGCCCGTTCCCAGTACGGGCCGACGACCGGGACGACCTCCTCGTCGACGAACCGCCGGACCGCGATGAAGTGCGACCATTGCTCGTCGGTGAACTGGTCGCGGACGGAGAAGAAGTCCGTCCCGAGGGATTCCCCGAGGTGCTCGCTGGACACCTGCGTCATTGCTGGCTCCTCTCCTTGGTCTCCTGAGCGGGGTCGGCATCGAGGAACGCTTCCACGACGGAGGCCAGGCGGGCGGCGTCAGCGGCCAGTTCGAGGTGGCCGCCCCGGTAGACGTGCAGCTTGCTCCGGCGGATCAGGCGGTGCATGATCCGGGCGTTGACCAGCGGGATGATCGGGTCGTCGTCGCCGGCCAGGATCAGGGTGGGCGGCCGCAGCTTCGGCAGCCACGGCAGGCTGGTCCAGCCGAGCTGGGCGATCAGCTGGTAGTAGTAGCCCCGGGCCGGGCCTAGCCGCGTCGTGGCGTGCAGCAGGTCACGGGCCACCGTCGGGTTCTCCCGCGCGCTGCCGCCGTACAGCTCGGCGGCGACGCGGGCCGCGTAGCCCGGATCCTGGTGGCGCCGCGGGGTGAGCATGCGCAGCAGGATGCGCGGGCTCGCGGGGACCATGAGCACGCCCGGCGCGGTCGCGACCAGCACCAGGCGGCGCACCCGCTGCGGCCGGCTCAACGCGAACTGCTGCGCGAGCCCGCCGCCCCAGGAGATGCCGAGGACGTCGGCCTGCTGGTAGCCGAGCTGGTCGAGCAGCCCCGCCAGCAGCGACGGCAGCGTGGTCAGGTGGTAGGGGACGACGGGGGGCGGCGAGCCGCCGACGCCCGGCAGGTCGAACCGGATGACCGGCCGCCGCGGGTCGAGCGCGTCGACGAACGGCTGGAACAGCTCCAGGCTGACGCCGATCCCGTTGCACAGCAGCAGCGGCGGCCAGCCCTGGTCCCCTTCGCGCACCGAGACGCGCAGGGTGCGGCCGCCGACGGCCAGCATCCGCATCCACTCGGGCCGCACACCCGGCTGGTCAGCGGTCATAGACGTACGTTCCCGGCGCGTCGCCGATCGGCACCAGCCCGCCGCCGCCCAGTTCCGCCGGCGCGGCCTGCTCCTGCCCGCAGCGTTCGGCCAGCCAGCCCGCGTAGTCCGGCCACCAGGACCCGTGGGCGGTCTCCGCGCGGCGCAGCCACTCCTGGGAGTCTTCCGGGCACTTCTTGGCCACCTGGTACCTGGCCTTGTCGTTACCCGGCGGGTTGACCATCGCGGCGATGTGCCCGCTGGTCGACAGCAGGAACCGGGGCTTGCCGCCCAGCAGCTGGGTGGACTGGTAGCAGCTCTGCCAGGGGCAGATGTGATCGGCCATCCCGGCGACGATGTAGCTGTCCCGGTCGACCGCCTTCAGGTCCACCGGCGAGCCCAGCATGGTCGCGGCGCCCGGCCGGACCAGCGCGTTGGCCGCCCCAAGCTCGAGGAAGCCCCGGTGCAGGCCGGCGGTCATCCGAGTGGTGTCCGCGTTCCAGTACAGGATGTCGAACGCCGACGGCTTCTTGCCGAGCAGGTAGTTGTTGACCCAGTAGTTCCAGATCAGGTCGTTGGGCCGCAGCCAGGCGAACACCTCGGCCAGCGACCGGCCGTCCAGGTAGCCGCGGGCCCTGGACGCGGCGGCGGCCACCCGCGCCGCCCGCTCGTCGATGACGGCGCTGGCCAGGCCCGCGTGGGCCTGGTCGAGCACGGTGACCAGGAGGGTGAGCGCGGCGATCCTGTCCTGCTGGCCGATGTGCGCCAGGTGCGCGGCCACCATCCCCGCGATGATGCCGCCGGAGCAGGTCCCGGCGACCGCGGTACGCTCGCTGCCGGTGACCCGCGCGGCCGCGTCCATGGCGTCCAGGATCGCCTGGCCGTACGTGTCGAGGTCCCACTTGGCGTGCCTGGCGTCCGGGTTGCGCCAGGAGATCATGAAGACCTGCAGGCCCTGGCCGACCAGGTACTCCACCATGCTGCGGCCGGGGGCCAGGTCCATCACGTAGAACTTGTTGATCACCGGCGGGACGATCAGCAGCGGGACCGGCCGGACCGACGACGTGACCGGACGGTACTGGATCAGCTCGAACACCGGGGTGCGCAGGACCACCGACCCGGGTGTGACGGCCAGGTCCTCTCCGACTGCGAACGCGTCGGACTCGACCATGGACGGCACCCGCGGCGCAACCGCCATGTCGGCGAGGAAGTGCCGCAGGCCCGCCACGGCACTTCCGCCGCCGGTGTCAACGGCGGCCTTCAGCGCCGCCGGGTTCAGCAGCGGGTTGTTGCTCGGGGCAAGCGCGTCGATCAGGTTGGTCAGCACGAAGCCGACGCGCTGGGAGTCGGCCTCGTCCAGGCCCGCCTCGGCCACGACGCCTTCCGCGGCCTCCGCCGCGGCCAGGTAGGCCTGCATCGCGCGGTGCAGCACCGGGTTGCCCGCCCAGCCCGGGTCGGAGAACCGGCGGTCGCGGCGGGACGGCTCAACCTGCGAGCGCCCGGCGGCGATGCGCCCGAACTCGCCGAAGAGCCGGCGACCGCGCCCGGCGACCAGCCGGGGCCTGACCGCCAGCGCCGCGGCCAGGCGCAAGCCAGAGCCGCCCGGGTTCACCCGGCGCAGCATGCCCGTGGCCGCGTCGGTCAGCAGCAGGTCAAGCGGCGCCGCGGCGTCGGGCGCGGCGGGCCTGCTCGGATCGGAATCGGTGCTCATTATCAGCCGAGCGTAGGCCGCGGGCCGCGTTCTTCCATTGGTCGCCCGTCACGAACCGGGGGCAGGGCCTCGTTCCGCGGGCACAGGATCCGCTCGCCCGCGCCCGCTGCCCAAACGCTCCTGAGTGTGTAAGAATCCGCAGGTGGACATGCATGGTCCCGCGGTCGCCGAGCTGACGGCGCACGTCGCGGCCACGGTTAGCCGCCAGGTCGGCGCGGTGTCCGAGAACGTCTACGAGGTGATCCTGCGGGAGATCCCGGAGTTGCGCGACGACCAGGCCGTACTCACCCTGCTGGCCTCGAGCGTCGACAGCAACGTCGGCACCTGCCTGCAGATCGTGCAGCACCAGATCGACCTGGACGCCGTGCACGCCCCCGCCGCGGCCTTGGAATACGCGCGGCGGCTGGCGCAGCGCGGCCGGCCGCTGACCGCGCTGCTGCGCGCCTACCGGCTCGGGCACACCTGCTTCTCCGACTGGCTGCTCAAGGAACTCGCCCGGCAGACCAACGACGCCCAGATGCTGATCGCCGCCACGCTGGGCATGACCGAGATCGTGGCCGGGTACATCGACCAGACCTCCGAGGAGATCGTCACCGCCTACACCCGCGAACGGGAGAACTGGCTGCGCAACCGGAGCGCCGCGCGCGCCGCCCGGATCCGCGACCTGCTGTCGGGCCAGCGGGTCAGCGTGAGCGCGACCGAGGCCACCTTGGGGTACCGGCTGTACCAGTATCACGTGGGCCTCGTGTGCTGGGCGGGCGACGCGACGGCCGCGGTAGACAACATCACCCGGCTTGAGCACGCGACCGGCCACGTCGCGGAGAAGATGGCCTGCTCCGGTGATCCCCTCTTCCTGCCCTGTGACGAATCAAGCGCGTGGGCCTGGCTGCCGCTGGGGATCCATGACACCTTCGACGCCGCCGGGGCCAGCGCGGCCGACGTAGACGGCGACATCCACTTCGCCTTCGGCGACGTGGCCAAGGACGTCACCGGGTTTCGCCTCACCCACCAGCAGGCCGTCGCCGCCCAGGCCGTCGGGCTCCTCGCGGGACCGCTCACGCCGCGTTCGGTGGCGTTCGGCGAGGTCGCGCCGGTGGCGATGATGCTCGGATCCGCGGACCTGCTGCGGGCCTGGGTGCTCGCCACGCTGGCGGGCCTGGCGGCCGACGACGAGCACCACGCTCGCCTGCGCGAGACCCTGCTGGTCTTCCTGCAGACCGGAGGCAGCTACAAGGCGACCGCGGAACGCCTGACGCTGCACAAGAACACGGTCCAGTACCGGATCCACAGGGCCGAGGAAAGCCTCGGGCGGCCGGTGGGCGAGAGACAGCATGACGTGCAACTCGCGCTGCGGGCAAGCCACTGGCTGGGCTCGTCCGTGCTGCGCCAGGTCCCGGCCGCAACCAAGTGATCGCGGACCGATTAGTTTGTTCGTCGAGGGACGTTTCATGTGGTGTCAGCGACGACATAGCAAGAGAGGAACCTGCGATGACGACGATTACCCCGTGCCTGTGGTTCGACGGCAACGGCCTGGAGGCCGCCGAACTCTACGTCTCCATCATTCCGGACTCGCGCATCACGAACGTCAGCTACTACGGTCCCGACCAGCCAGGCGAGCCAGGCGCGCCCCTCACGGTCGCCTTCGAGCTGGCCGGACGGCCCTACACGGCACTCAACGGCGGCCCCCAGTACAAGTTCACCGAGGCCATCTCGCTTCAGGTCTCCGCGGCCAACCAGGAGGATGTCGACCGGTACACCGAGCAGCTCACCGCCGAAGGCGGCGAGGTCGGCCCGTGCGGCTGGGTCAAGGACCGCTTCGGCCTGTCCTGGCAGGTCGTCCCCGACGTGCTTCCTGAGCTGCTCAGCGACCCGAACCCGCTGCGCGCCAACGCCGCCATGCAGGCCATGCTCGGCATGATGAAGATCGACATCCAGGCTCTGCGCGACGCGGCCGACGCCGCGGTCGTCTCGGCCTGACGGGGCCGCGCACGGCATGGACGTTCTCGACGAGGCCCGGTTCGCTCAGCTCAGCGAGCGCCACCGGCATGAGCTCCAGGTGCACAGCTACCGCATGCTCGGCAACCTGGAGCAGGCGGAAGACGCGGTGCAGGAGGCGCTGCTGCGGGCGTGGAAGGGCCGGGCCTCGTTCGACGGCGGCCCGGGCGCGCGGGCCTGGCTGTACCGGATCGTCACCACGACGTGCTTCGACATCCTGCGCGCGGCGCAGCGGCGGGGCGAGCACGTCACGGACTCGCTTGCGGAGGTGCTCTGGCTCCAGCCGTACCCGGACGCGCTGCTCAACGCGGCGCAGGAACCGGAAGGGGCGGCGATCAGGCGCGAGACGGTGGAACTGGCCTACCTCGCCGTGATCCAGCTGCTGCCCGCGCGGCAGCGCGCGGTGCTCCTGCTGCGGGACGTCCAGGGCTACTCCGCGGCGGAGACCGCCTCCATTCTCGAGCTGTCGGTCGCCTCGGTGACCAGTGCGCTGCAGCGGGCGCGCGCCACGATCGCGCAGCGGGTGGCGGCCAGGGACGCCGACTGGTCGCCGAGCGGGATCACCGAGGCCGACCGGGCCCTGCTCGCCGCGTTCATCGAGGCGCACGAGCGGCAAGACCCGGTCGCGGCCCTGGCGGTGATCCGCGATGACATCCGGGTCACGATGCCGCCCATACCGGGCCTGTTCACCGGCCGGGACGCCGTCGCCGGGCTCATGGCGCAGGCGTACGACCGCTCGATCTTCGGCGACTGGAAGCTCCTGCCGGTCGCGGCCAACCGCATGCCCGCCGCGGCGTCGTACCTCCGCCGCGCCGACAGCAATGTCTACCTCCCGTTCAAGCTGGACGTGCTGCGCACCGGCGACGGCCTCATCGCCGAGATCACGACCTTCGACGCGTCACTGTTCGACCGCTTCGGCCTCCCGCCGTCGCTGCCCGCGACGGGTGCTGAGACCGGCTAGAGCGGCAGCGTGTACCCCAGTATGTAGTTCAGCGCGACGGCGAACGTGAGGTACATCAGCCAGAGCCCGGTGCCGATGCGGAAGAAGCCGAGCGCCCGCTCCGCCGGACCGCTGACCGCAGGCAGGTCCGCGCCGAGGCTGGCGAAGAAATCCGCGACGTAGACGCAGGCCAGGCCGATGAACACGCCGCCGACCGGGGAGTCGCCGACCTTGAAGAAGACGATGATCCCGAGGATGGAGATCAGCGTGTACGCGAAGGCCATGCCGACGTTGACGCGGGGATCAGTGCGGCGGATCCGGTTCCAGCCGAGCGCGAACCAGTGCACGCCGTACGCCGTGAACGCCAGCGCGGCCATGTACAGCGCGGGGGCCTTGAACGTGCCGAACAGCGCCAGCCCGGCGAACAGGTAGATGCCGGTGATGAACTGCATGAAGCCCGGCATCCAGAGCCCCCAGACGCCGGTAGCGGCGTCGACGCTCGCGTCGCGCTTAGGGTAGCCAAAGAGCTCCTGCGGCCCGTAGATCAGGTATCCCGTCCCGAGTCCGAAGAAACCGACGGCAAGAGGCGGATAGGGAGACTGCGGCAAACTGAAAACTACCTGGGCGAGGCTTAGCGACATCTTTCCACTCCACCGATGCGAGACACTCGTTAACCCAAGCATCGAACAGTGGATGGTGACTCCACATCACACGATCTATGTGATCTGTAACTTCGCGGTCGCTAACGGCGAGCCCCGCGGCCGGGCGTCACCCGATTCGCAGCGGTAGCGCGCGCGGCCCCCGGATCTGGCCGGTTGACCAGGTCACCGCGGCGGGGTCGGCCAGCGTGAACGCGGGGATCCGCTCGAGCCACACGTCGAGGGCGACCCGCAGTTCCATCCGGGCCAGGTGCGAGCCGAGGCAGCGGTGGATGCCAAGGCCGAACGCGGCGTGCCGGTTGAACTCGCGGTCGATGAGAACCTCTCCCGCCTGGTCGAACTGGGCGGGGTCGCGGTTGGCAGCGGGGAACGACAGGAGGATCCAGTCGTCGGCCTTCATGTCCGTGCCGCGCCACTGGATGTCCTCCTTCACCAGCCGGGCCATCGTGACCGGCGCGTAGGCGCGGAGGAACTCTTCCACGGCGGTGGGCCGCAGCGCGGGCTCGGCCGCCAGCCGCTCCCGGTCGGCCGGCGTCCTGGCCAGGTGCCACAGGGAGGCACCGATCGCGCTCCAGGTGGTGTCGATGCCGGCGATGAGCAGCAGGGCCATCGCGCCCGTGACGTGGTCGGCCTCGAGCTTGCGGCCGAAGATCTCCGCGCCGATCAGGTAGCCGGTCAGGTCCTCGCGCGGGTTCTCCAGATGGTCATGCACCTGCTCGCGCAGGTAGCCGAACAGCCGGTCCAGCCGCTCGCCGCGTTCCTCCGGCGGAAGGTTGATGCCCTCGAGCACGTCCTCGACGAACTCACGGAACCGCGGGCCGTCCTCCGGAGGGAAGCCGAGCATGTCGGCGATGACCCGCATCGGGATGTGCTGCGCGTACTCCCCCGCGGCGTCGACCACGTCCCTGCCGTCGAACCCGTCGATCAGCGCGTGGCAGAACGCCCTCGTGGCCGGCTCCTGCCTGGACACCGCGCTCTTGGTGAAGGCGGGCAGCAGCAGCTTGCGCGCGTGCTGATGGAACGGCGGGTCGGACGAGATCGGCGGCGACCCGCCGACCGGGGCGATGTCACGCGGCGGCCGGAAGTTACCCATGATGATCGACCGCGAGGAGAAGCGCTCGGTGTCGTAGGCGATCGCCGAGACGTCGTCGTAGCGCGTCGGCAGCCACCCGCCGCCGAACCGTTCGGTGTGCGCGACCGGGCAGCGCTGCCGCAGGTCGTCCTGGATCGTGTAGGGGTCGGCGGCCCATTCCGGTTCCAGGTGGGAGAAGTCGGTGGCCCAGTCGGAGACCGGGCCGGTGACGATCTCGCTGCGGGTGCCCTCGGGCTCACCCTCGGCCTGCTGGCCGGGGTCGTCGCTGAAGCGCTCGTCGACGGCCATGTCAGCCCTCCTCGATGAGGTCGATCGCCATTTCCGGGCAGCTGAGCTCGGCGCGGCGGGCGGCGGGCTCCGATTCCGGCGGGACCACGCCGTCGCCGAGGACTTTCCCGTAACCCTCGTCGTCCTCGCCGAACAGGTCGGGGGCCAAGTCGTAGCACCGCCCGTGTCCCTGGCAGCGTTCGGCGTCAATCCGCAGTTTGGTGCGTCCCATAGTGGAATTAAAAAACCGTTCATTTCATTCGTCAACGGTTAGGCGCCGGCAAGGTGCCTAACCCTGGCCGTGCAGTTGCCGCGCCATCCGGCCGAAGACGCGGATGCCGACGCCGTCCGCCGCATCCGTCCTGCTCAGCACCGCATAGCCGCCGATGAGGGCGGCGGCGGTCCAGCCCAGCATGATCGCCATTCCGGTCCACGGGCCGTAGGGGCGGCCGAAGTGCCCAGCGCCCGCGCCGCTCAGGTGCGTGATGACGGCGCCGGCCTGGTCCGGGAGGTAGTCGACGACCCGCTGCAGGCCGGGGACGTTGCCGAGGCCCTGGGAGTCGAGAAACAGCAGCGGGACCATGACGACCAGGCTCAGCGCCGGGCTGCGCGTGATCGCGGTGACGCCCATGGCGAGGGCGCAGATCAGCGTCAGGTACAACCAGGCGCCGAACGCCGCCTGGAGCACGCCGGGCGCGTCAGACAGCACCCGGTGCGGTCCGAGGGCGAGCTGCGCGGCGAAGAACGTCGCCGCCACGGTAAGTGCGGCGGTGACCGCCGCCGCGAGCAGCCCCGCCGCTATCTTGGCGGCGTAGAACAGGCCGCGGCGCGGCACCACCGTCAGCGACGTCATGATCATCCTGGTCGGGTACTCGCTGCCGGTCACCGTCACGCCGAACACCACAAGGGCGAGCTGCCCGACGCTGAGGCTGTAGAAGGTCGCGAACAACGGGTCCCAGTCGGCCCGCTGCTGCGCGGGCAGCCGCGGGAAGCTGACGCGCAGGCTCAGGCTGACAGCGTAACCGAGGGCGACGCAGATGACCGGGGTAAGGAGCAGCGCCCAGGTCATCGACCTGACGGTACGGATCTTGGTCAGCTCGGACGTGATCACGTGCCTGAACCGTTTCACGACCCGACACTACCCGCGGCCCGCTACCAGCGGGGGTGGATCTCCGCCCGCAGTTCCTTGTCGTACAAGTCCTCGATCTGGGCGAGCGCGTGGTCGCTGAGCGGCGGCAGCGCCGCGGCCGCGGCGTTCTGCCTGGCCTGCTCTGCGTCGCGGGCCCCGGGGATGACGGTGGTGACGCCCGGCTGCTGCGTCACCCAGCGCAGCGCGGCCTGGGCGGTAGTGAACTCGGCGCCCGGATCGCCAGCGAACGCGCCGGGTTCCGCCGCGATGGCGGCGAATTCGGCGGCGGCCCGCACGCCGGTCGCGTAGTCCACCCCGGAGAACGTCTCGCCGACGTCGAACGCCTCGCCGTGCCGGTTGTAGGTCCGGTGGTCGTCGGCGGGGAAGACGGTCTCCGTCGTGTACCGGCCGGAAAGCAGCCCCGACGCCAGCGGCACCCGGGCGATGATGCCGACGCCGGCGGCCGCCGCGGCGGGAAGCACCTGGTCGAGCGGCTTGCGGCGGAACGCGTTGAAGATGATCTGCACCGTGGCCACGCCCGGCCGCGCGATCGCCGCGAGCGCCTCGTCGCTGGTCTCGACGCTGACCCCGTACGCGGCGATCCGCTCCTCGGCGACCAGCGTGTCGAGTGCGTCGTAGACGGCGTCGCTGGAGTACACCGGCGTGGGCGGGCAGTGCAGCTGGACGAGGTCGAGCCGGTCGACGTGGAGGTTGGCCCGCGACCGGTCGGTCCAGGCGCGGAAGTTCGCCAGCGTGTAGTTCTCTGGTACCTGCGCGACCCGCCGGCCCATCTTGGTGGCGACGGTGATGCCGCCGGGCGCCCTGTCCGCGAGGAACCGCCCGATGATCCGCTCGCTGCGCCCGTCGCCATATACGTCGGCGGTGTCGAAGAACGTGACGCCCGCCTCCGCCGCGGCGCGCAGCACCGCGAGCGCATCGGATTCCGACACCGATCCCCAGTCGGCGCCGAGCTGCCACGTGCCGAGGCCGACGATCGAGACGCGCCGGCCGGTCTTGCCGAGAACTCGCTGCTCCATAATCCGCGATCTTAGGCCCCGCAGTCTTATGCCACCGCTCCGGGCTATGCCGCCGTCTCGGCCTTGAGGCGCCCGAGGTCGATGCCGAGCCACGCGTCGAGCCCGGCGCGGCCGGATGGGGTCACCGAGACGATCCGGCTGCCTTCCTGGCGGCGCACCCAGCCGCGCCGCGCGGCCTCGGCGCTCAGCGCGGCCCCGAGGCCGCCCGCGAGGTGATGCCGCCGCTCCGTCCAGTCCAGGCAGGGCCGCAGCAGCGGCCTGGTGCGGCACGGCACGCCCGCGACGTCGATGCCGATCTCGGCGAACACCGGCGCGCCGTTCTGGCCGAGCACCCACGCGCCGTCCCGCTCGGCGATCGCGCCGCGCGCCTCGAGTCCTTCGGTGACGGCGACCCCGGTGACGCCCGCGAGGTGGTCGTAGCACATCCGCGCCCACCGCAGGCTGCGCATGCGGGCCGAGCCGCCCAGCGACCTGACCGGCCGCACGGAGGCCAGGAGCTGCAGGTTCTCGATCGCCTCGGCGACCCGCACCGACGCGAGGGTGTACAGCTGCTGGCGCCCGTTGCGCTCCGCGCGCACCAGGCCGCCCGCGGCGAGCTGCTTCAGGTGGGCGCTGGCCAGCGACCGGGAAATGCCGGCCGCCTCGGCGAGCGCGGACCCGGACTGCGGCGCGCCGCTCATCAGGATCTGCAGGATGCGCGCGCGGTTGCGGTCGCCGATGAGGCGGCCGATCGCGGCGAGGTCTGCGTCTGGCTCCACGGAAGTCAACTTTAAACCAGGAACCGTCAAACGGGCATTTGACAGTTCTCCGGTTATGGTCGTGGATTATGACACGCAGAACTCCGGCTGCCTGGGTACGCGTCGCGCTCGTCATGTTCGCCGTGGGCTGGGGGGCCAACCAGTTCTCCCCGATGCTGATCGTCTACCGGCACGCGCTCGGCCTGAGCGCCGGCGAGATCGCCGGGCTGTTCGCGATCTACGCGGCGACGCTGATCCCCGGCCTGCTGGCCGGCGGGCCGCTGTCGGACCGGTTCGGCCGCCGGGCCTGCGTGCTGCCGTTCGCCGCGCTGTCGCCGGTGGCCACGCTGCTGCTCGTCCTCGGGCCGCACAGCCTGCCGCTGATCGCGGCCGGGCGCGCCCTGGCGGGACTGTGCTCCGGCATGGTATTCGGCCCGGCGACCGCCTGGGTCCAGGACCTGTCGGGCGGCGACGCGCGCAGCGCGCGCCGCGCCGCGCTGGCGCTGAGCGCCGGGTTCGGGCTCGGCCCCTTCGTCGCCGCCCTGCTCGCCCAGTGGGCGGGCGATCCGCTGGTGGTGCCGTACCTCCCGCACCTGGCGCTCGGCACGGCGGCGCTCGTCATAGGGCTCACCACGCCGGGCACACCGCGCACCGGACGGCAGGCTCCGGCCGACCGCCGCTGGCCGCCCGCCGCGCTGCGCACCAGGGAGTTCTGGCTCGGCGTGGCGCTGCCCGCGCCATTCGTCTTCGGCACGATAGCGCTGGCCATCGTCGTGCTTCCGGAAGAGGTCACCAGCGCGCGCACCCTGTCGGCCGGGTACGCGGCGCTGATGACCAGCCTGGCGTTCGCCGCGGGCATCGGAGTCCAGCCCGCCGCCCGCCGCGTGGCGGCGCGCCGGCCGCGCGCCGGCATCATCGCCGGCCTCGCCGCGGGCGCGGCTGGCGCCGCGGTCGGCGCGGTCGCCGTCGCCGGCCCGAACGAGGCGCTCGCCGGGATCGCCGCGGTATTCCTCGGCCTCGCCTACGGTCTCTGCCTCGTCAACGGCCTGCACGACGCCGAGCAACTGGCCGGACCGTCCGACCGCGGCACCGTGCTCGCGGCCTACTACGTGCTCGCCTACCTGGGCTTCGGCGCCCCCTACGCGGTGGACGGCCTCAACCCGGCGTTCGGCAAGCCCGGCACGTTCGCCGTAATCGCCGGGGTCGCGGCGGTGATCGCCGGGCTGACGTGGGTGCGCGCCGCACGGCAGGCGGCACCGCCCGCGCCCGCCGGTACCGAACGGAATCGGCTTACTCCCGCAGCGCCGCCCAGTCCGTCGGAGGGCGAGCCGGCCGGCCGCCGCACGTAAAAACGGCAGCGGCCGACTCAGCTTCGCTGCTTGCCGATTGTCCCGAGGTGGGTGTCATTGAAGCCGCTCGCGAACTTCAGGCCGTAGCCGAGCACCCGGTCGCCGGCGATGTGAAAGGCCCACAGCAGCCCGACGAACGCGCACCAGCGCGTCCCGCTCAGCACGTAGCAGAGCAGCAGGACGGCGGGCACCGCATAGAAATGCGCCAGGTTGTAGCAGACGGCACCGACGCGGCTGTCTACGACGTACCCCGCCATCGACGCGTCGAAGGCCAGGAAAAGCACGGGGAGCCACCACCACGCGAAGTGCAGGTGGGCGAACACGACCACCACTACGGCGGCGATGGCCAGGTTCTCTGCCCGCTCGAACCAGACCGGCAAGCGATTCACTGTGGTGTCCAATACACTGTGCCGTATCCGGAAATTCAGGATTGCGCCGGGGCCTCGCGGATGAGCCGCACGGCCTCGGCCACGCCGCCGTTCCAGGCCGGGCCGTGACCGGGCAGCATCCAGGTCGCGTCGACGTCGCTGAAACGGTCGAGCGAGGCCGCCGCCTGCGCGGGGTCGAGCGTGAACGGCGCGGGCTTCGGCCCCTTCACGCCGGTGAGAACGTTGCGGGTCGTCATCTCGTCGCCGACGAACAGCGCGTCGACGGCGGTGACGTGGACCGCGACGCTGCCCGGCGTATGCCCGGGCACGTGGATGATCCGCGGCTTGCCGGGGACGTCGAGCACCTGCCCGTCCTCGAGCGGGAGCAGGTCGCCGGCCGGCGGGATCTTCAGCCCGCCCTCGAGCGCCGAGTACCACAGGAAGCCGACCAGCGGCCCAATCTTGACCGGGCCCCAGCCGCTGTTCGGCTTCTTCACCTTGAGGTGGGCGCGGTCGGCGTCCGACGGGAAGATGTAGGCCGGGATCTTCTTCTCGCGGTACAGCTGGCCGGCGAAGCCGATGTGGTCGGTGTCGCCGTGGGTGAGGATCAGCGCCCGCACGTCGTCGAGGGTGCGGCCGAGCTGCGCGAGTTCCCTGTTCAGGAGCCTCCAGTAGCGAGGCAGTCCCGCGTCGATGATCGTGACGCCGTCGCCGTCGACGACGAGGTAGCTGTTGACGGTGTCCGAACCGATTCGGTGAAGTCCCTTGGCTATCTGCATGGCGCCGCCTCCTGGGCGTATGTTTAACGCTACGGTTGTTAGCCTTCGTAAGGCTACGATAGTTAGCCATCGTGGGATTTCGCAAGAGGATTTACGCCCGCTCGTGAACGGGAGGCCGGGATGCCCGCCCACTCGCAGACCTCGACCGCGGCCATCGTGGCCGCCGGGCGGCGCCTGCTGGAAGAGCAAGGAAAGGAAGCGCTCACGATGCGCGGCGTGGCCGACGCCGTCGGCGTGCGCCCGCCGTCACTCTACAAACGGGTACGCGGCCGCTCCGACCTGGTCCGGCTCATCCTTGAGGACGTGGCCGACGAGCTGACCTCGGCGCTCAACGCGGCGGCGGGCTCAGGAGACCCGGTCGCGGACGTGCGGGCGATGGCGGCGGCCTACCGCGCGTTCGCCCACGCGAACCCGGTCGCGTACGCGCTCATGTACGCGCCGCAGTCCGTGCCGGGCGCGACGGCGCGTTCCGTGCGCTCCTCGTCTAGGTTCCTGGGCGTCGTCACCGAGCTGGCCGGCCCGCGGGACGCGCTTCCGGCCGCCCGCACGATCGTGGCCTGGGCGAATGGGTTCATCGCGATGGAACTGGCGGGAGCGTTCATGCTCGGCGGCGACGTCGAGCAGGCATGGGACTTCGGCCTGGACCGGGTCGTGACCGCCGTCCGCCGCCTGAACAGCCCGGCCGAGGCCGGCTAATGCGACCAGGCTCAGCCTGGTGCAGCGGGTGACGTAGGGCATCTCGATCTCGTCCCGTCCGCTCAGTGCGGGGTGGTCGCCGAGCAGTTCCGTCACCTCGCCCAGTAGCCCGCTCCGCTCCTGGTCGGTCAGGGTGATCACGTAGCTGCGGGACGCGACCAGGTCGATGATTTCCTGCCTGGTCACCGGTTGCCGCCAGCGCACCTCCATGCGCTCGGCCGACCCGAACGGCGCGCCGACCTCCGGGCTCGCGTCGATAGCCTGCCTCGAGTGCCGATGCATGATGGCACCGAGCGTGGCCACCCACGGCTCGGCCTCGTCGCGCATGTTCCAGACCAGCGACAGGGTCCCGCCGGGCACGAGGACCCGGGCGATCTCCGGAACCGCGAGCGCGGCGTCGAACCAGTGCCAGGCGTGGGCCACGACGACCGCGTCCACGCTGGCGTCGCCGAGCGGTATCCGCTCGGCGGTCCCGGCGAGCACCGCGGCGCCGGGAACAGCGGCCGCCAGCTGCTCGCGCATCGCCCGCGAAGGCTCGACCGCGGTGACGGTGAGCCCGGCCTCGACCAGTGAACGGGTCAGCTTGCCCGTGCCCGCCCCGAGGTCGAGCACCCTTCTGGCCCGGCGCGGCACCAGCCACTCCACCGCCGACGGCGGGTACTCTGGGCGCCCGCGCTGGTACTGGTCCGCCGCCGCGCCGAACGACGACGCGTGCAGCAGCCGGGACCAGCGCCTGGTCGCTCCCTGCCTCGTCATCCCGCACGCGGCGCCGATCTCCTCCCAGCTGGCGCGGTGCCCGCGGCGCAGCTCGCCGATGATGTCCGCGCGGCACGTCTCCATGGCGGCGATCGCCGCCGTCAGCCGCGCGAGACCGTCAAGCCCGCCGCCGCCCGCTACCCGCCGTGCCGTCTCTGTCGCCACATCGTCCACGCTCATATCAGCCACGGGAGGCAACATACGTTGCTTCCCGTGATCCTGTCAACACTTGTTGCCTATTGCACGGAGTGGCCGTGCGGGCTGCCAGCGAGCCACCCTCAACATTGGAGGACGGCCTCAATTTGTAGTCCAATAAGCGAGGCTCAACTACGGATGTGGCCATTATCCACAATAGGAAGTCCTTGAGACTGCTGTGACACTAGACGTGGGCACCCTGCGATCGTGCCACTAACTTAGCGACGCCTCGGGGTGTGCCAGCCTTCACTTTGCCTTGGTTGACGAGTTCCCGGCTGGCCAAGAGCATGATCGCGAAAGATTTTCAGCTTATTCGATGAAAATCCTTCGCGGAATGAAAATCCTTCGCGATCATGGTGTCGGCCAGTCAGTACGCGCGGTATCAGACGAGACATCAGCGACTACGAGTACCGCCCGTGCCTTAACTTAAGGGCATTGGATGCCCTGCGGCGCTTCTTTCGCGCAGGGCATGAAGGTGCCGAGTTGGATCGCCCCCAATTTGACGGATACCGATGCTTCGAGACGCAGAGAATGTTGCATGGGGGTTCTGTGAACCCTTGCCATGAGCACCTGCATGCGGTAAACCAGAAGGCGTTGACCTATCATCCTTGGATCTTCAATTGCTGGAGCGAAGCCCATGTCTGCCCCCAAGCAGCCGGTGCCCAACGAGGTTCTACTGCTTGACCAACGCATCAGGCAAGCAAGTCTTCGACCAGAAAATTCTTCTTGCGGCATTCCATAAATGCTTTCTCACCGTTGAAGCAATTGAAGCATTTCTAAAAGGTCAAGATGATGTTAGCGGTCGCCACGATCGATCAAATCTAA
>Ga0102924_1002898_pt1 | contig 18313 bp, 16 predicted proteins | sample PaiPotPPM11metaG_FD_80116 | JGI IMG/M metagenome (GOLD analysis project Ga0102924, IMG submission 80116) | Iron sulfur acid spring bacterial and archeal communities from Banff, Canada, to study Microbial Dark Matter (Phase II) - Paint Pots PPM... ...
CTGACGGCCCGCGCCGCCTGCAAACTGCCAGCAGACTGCTGCCAGACTGCATGGCGCATCAGAGGTCGCGCACGGCATCCTGGCTTAAGTGCAGGGCGGCCTGGATCTGACGCTTCCACGGCATCCCGGTAGCCCCTCCCGATCGCCGAATGGCGCCGGGAGCGAGGCTTAGCCCTGCGCTCGCCCCATCAGGCTCTCGCACCGGCCCGTTACCTACTCCTCCCCCCTGGACGGGCCGGTGCGAGAGCCGAGGGGCCTCGCTGAGCGAGCGCCAATCTCGCACTTGTCACCGAACCCGGTCAGTCGGATCCCGGCTTACCCAAGCCTGGCCCCGGCCCGGAACCGCTGCCGCCCGGCGGCCGCCTTGTCTCACCTGACTACCAGAAGCCTGCCGGAAGGCTGCCGGTCAGCGGCATGGCCCAGTTATCGGGCCTCTGCCAAACTAAGGCCGCAATTATCAGGAAAGGCAATAGCGGCCTATCCGGCGACAGAATCGGAATGGCCTTTGCCTTATCTCTGCGACATTACGAAAGAGAGGTTGAAACGGCTCGTGCGCATAACCTCAATTACCAGGAGCCTCAGCTTGGCCGGGCGCGCCGCCGGCGGGACGCTCCCGCGGGTGCTCATCACGACCCTGGCCGCCTCGACGGCGCTGCTGGCGGTCACGCCGGGCGTGGCGTCGGCCGCGGCCGGTTCTTCCGGCCGGGCCGCGTCGCACGCCCCAGGGCACAGGCACCACGGCCGGGCGGTGACCCCGGCATCGCTCGGGCGCGGCCTGGGCAAGCCGGCGCGCGACATCACGCCCGCGGACGCGTCCACCTGCGCCACCGCGGCCTACCAGGCGGGCTTCAGCTTCGTGACCTGGCTCAATACTCCGTATGGCCGCTTCAAGTCAATAACCGTCGCGATCTCGGTGGGCCTGGCCGAGTCCTCGTGCAATCCCTTGGCTCAGGGACATAACGGGCCCACCTCCGGCTGCCCTGACGGCTCGACAGACCGCGGCCTGTGGCAGATCAACAACTGCTACCACTCAAACGTCTCCGACGCCTGCGCTTACCAGGCCCAGTGCAACGGGGACGCGGCCTGGAGCATCTCAAACCATGGCACGGACTTTGAACCATGGTCAACGTATGAGAGCGGAGCGTGGCATGCTTATGTTGGGGATGCGGAGAGCGCCCTGGGGACGCTCAGGGTGACGATGGAAGGCAACGCCTCAGGCAAATGCCTGGAGGCCGTACCGGGTCAGGGCCACAACGACGGCCCCGTCTATCTTCAGAACTGCGACCCCGGTTATGCCTGGCAACAGTGGACGATTATCCAGGGCGCCGGGTCGGCTAACCCGGTGCTCAGGAACGTTGGCTCCGGGCACTGCCTCGCCACCACGGGAACCACAGGCATCCAGCAGGTCAACTGCAACACCACCACCGACGCCAGCCAGAGGTGGTGGGTCAACGGCAGCGGCGCCCTGCACCCCGACGGCGCCTCGGTCTACACGCTGCAGAACTCGGGCTCCGGCAAGTGCCTCGCCACCGTGCCCGGCCAGGGCGTACCCGGGGGCCCAGTCGTGCAGGCGAGTTGCAACCGGAACGACAGCTACCAGCAGTGGAACTGACCTAGCCGGATCGTCAGCTACCCGGCCGACCTCGGTCGGCCGGGTAGCTTCACTATCTCGGCGCCGGGGTCAGCCGCCGGATGAGCCGAACCGCCGCCTCGTGACCCGGTGGCTGGAGCCGGCCCAGGCCCGCGGGCCCGGCCCCGCGTGCAGGAGCCCGCCGACCGGCAGGTCGGCCGGGTCGACGCCCACGCCGAGCAGCGTGCGGGTCACCCCCTGCGCCGAGTCGAGCAGGTCGTCGAGGGCGCGGGCCAGGTGCGCTCCGGTGACCGCGGTGAGCACCGGGTCGTCGTGCAGCGACTCCAGGACGCTGCGCCGGATCAGCTCCTTGAGGAAGGAGGCCGTGGTGCCGTCGGTGCGCTCGATGGCCAGGTTGACGTCCTGTTCGGTCAGCGCCAGCGGGACGTTCTGCCCGTAGAGCGTGAGCAGGCGTTCGCGGGCGGGAGCGTCCGGGAGCGCGATCTCGACCGCGACATCGACACGTCCCGGCCGGGCGGCCAGGGCCGGCTCGAGCAGGTCGGCCCGGTTGGTGGTCAGCAGGAAGAGCAGATCGGCGTCCGGGCCCGCCCCGTCCATGGCGTCCAGCAGGTCAAACAGCACCGGGCTCGACGCCGGGCCCAGCGAGCGCTCCTCGGCGACCAGGTCAACGTCCTCGAGCGCGATGACGGCGGGCAGCAAGTCGCGAGCCAGGTCGGTGACCCCGCCCACGGCGAGGAGCGAACGCCCGGTGAGGACCAGGCGCGTGTAGCCGCTCATCTGGCCCAGCAGGTACCGGGTCGTGTGCGTCTTGCCGGTTCCCGGGGGCCCGTAGAGCAGCAGCCCGCGCTTCAGGTGCTGTCCCGCGGCCAGCAGGGCCGCCCGGTGGTCGGCGACGCCCAGCGCATGCCGTTCGATCCGGTCCAGCACGGCGGCGGGCAGCACGACGTCGTCCCGGGTGAGGCCGGGCGGGTCGGCGAAAGCGAGAGCGACCCCGCCCATCGGATCCAGGGACACGTCGAGCAGGTGGCCCCGGTAGACGTTGAGCTCGGCGCGCAGCCGGTCGAGCTCGGCCAGCAGGCGCTGGGCCCGGTCGACGGGCAGGCCGGCCACTTCGACCTGGAGGCTGGGCTGATGCTCGTCCGGGCCGTGGACCATCACGATGTAGCGGCCATCCGCGTCGGTGACCAGCAGCAGGGCCAGGCGCAGGCAGCCCAGCGTCGAGCCCGGCCCGTTCGGCAGGTCGGACAGCGCGGGCGCGGTGAGTCGCAGCGGCGGCAGCGCCTCGCCCGCGACCAGTTGCTGCAGCGACAGGCCCCCGTAGTGCGGCGGTAGCGCGACCCCGTGCACGTCGACCGCCCGGCCCGCGCGCGCCGACCACGCGTTGATCGCGGTCTGCATGTTCACGTGCTCGAACCGGGCCAGCTGCCGCGTCACCACGGAGTGGCGCAGGCCGTCCGGCCCCAGGAAATCATGCGCGAGCTCGGCTACCTCGTTGCGTTCGCCGGCGCCCGCGGCGGACGAGTGGATCCAGTCCAGGAAGAGCCGGAACGCCGCCGCGAACTCGCGCGCCTGCTGGTCGGGCGCCTGCTCGGACATAGCCACCACCTCACGTTGGGTGGCCGCTGCGGCGACCCGGGGCCACGCGGCCGAGCCTATGGGCCTGCCGCGGGTTCCCGAAATGATTTAGCCGTGCGGCAGGAGAGCGCGCGGGCGGTCAGGGTTCGAGTTCGACCGGGTCGCCCGCGGTGACCTGGCCGGGTTCCACGGTCGAGCCGTAGACCCCGAGCCGGGCGTTGCGTTCTCGCGCGATCACCCGGAGGATCGCCGGGTCCCGCCGCAGCGTGACCGGGTCGATGGTGGGCACGACGCAACGCCGGTCGCGCAGGTCCACCCGCATCCGCAGCGCGCCGATCCGCAGCACCCGGCCGACCCAGGCGTCTTCGGGGAAACAGCCCCCGCAGGCCTCCACCAGGAGGTTGGGCCGGAACCGCCCGGGCGCCAGGTCGGTGCCGGCCAGCCGCCCCAGCCCGGCCAGGGTCTGCGTGGTCAGCAGGGACAGCGGCATCGTGTCGAAGACTCCCCGGTTCTGCTTGATAACGCGCACGCCCGGCCCGAGTTCGGCCGCCAGCTCAGGATCGGCCACGTCGAGCTCGCGGCCCGACGGCGTGCGCACCAGCGTCAGTGAGGCGTTGGGCCGGTCCGGGTCGGCGAACCGCGGCCGGTAGTGGGCCAGCTCGGGACGTTCCCGCAGCGTCAGCCACGGGAAGCCGCTGCGCTCCTGGCCGTCGCGGATGAACGCCCACCGGCGATCGCCCGCCAGGCCGTGCCATGAGACCTCGGCGCCGTCCAGTTCCTCGCCCGCCATGGACTTCACCGGGTACCGCCACAGCGCGACGACGTGACCCGCCACGGCCATAACCGCCTCCATCGGCTCGAAGGCGCCCTTGCCGATGCAGCGGGTGTCGAGCGTGGCGGACCGGTCCGTCGCAGCGCCTCTCGACCAGGTCAGGATGCCATACGCGCTCATCAGGCGGTAGCCGGAGGCGCGGGCTTGACTAGGATGCTAGTTTGCTAGCATCGCTCGGAAAAGGAGACCTGGCATGCCGACCGAAGGGATCGAGGCCGTCTTCCTGGAGACCCATAACTGGGGCAGGGCGGCGAAGTTCTTTCAAGCCCTGGGCTTCGAGCTCGAGTTCGCCACGGACCACAACTCTGGTCAGCTCCGGAACGGAGACGGCCCCTACGTGTTCATCGCCGAGGTGCCCGAGGACACCGAGCCCCGGGTCCGGATCGTGCTGAAGGTGGCCGACGCGGACGCGTTCCGCCCGGATCCGGCTGTGCCGGTGGTCACTCCGTTCGAGGCCACCACGGGACCAGGGAGATGACCGTCCGCGATCCCGACGGGCGGCTGTGGAGCCTGCAGGCTCCGGGCCGGAAATGACGGGCGTCATGGCGGACGAGCCGGCGGCGACGCCCGACCACACCGCGGTGCGGGTCGCGCTGTGGCGCGCGATTCACGTCCAGGTCGACGCGCCGCCGCACGTGCCTGGCGGCCCCGGATGACGGCTGGCGCGACCGCGGCGACATGCACCCGGCGGGCACCAGCGTGGTCGATTTCGAGGCGGCCGGATCGTGGTGGGACCGGCTGCTGGCCGCCGGATTCGACGCCGGCGAGCCGGCGGTGGTCGCCTCCCTCGGCGTCAGCATGTACCTGACGAAAGACGCCAACGCGGCCACGCTGCGCCAGCTCGCGTCGCTCGCGACGGGCTCGGCGCTCGTCATGACGTTCGCGCCGCCGCTGGAGTCGCTCAGCGAATCCGAGCGGCAAGGCCGGCTGACCGCGGAGAACGGCGCGCGAGCGTCCGGAACGCCCTGGCTCAGCTCCTTCGCGCCCGAGGAGATCCTGGCCATGGCCCGCCAGGCCGGATTCACCGCCGCCCGGCACGTGTCGGCGGCCGCGCTCAACGAGCGGTATTTCGCCGGGAGGGCAGACGGCCTGCGCACATCGCGCGGGGAGGCACTGCTGGTCGCCACGACCTGACCCCTGACCTGAGCCAAAGGCAAGGGCTGGCGCCCGGGCGGCGCGCATGGTCCTGGGCCGGTTAGCAGTCCTCCAGAGTTGGCCATTCGTTCACCCTTCCGTTGCTGCCTCGATCCCCGTTCCGGGGTGAGCTAGGTCACACTTGCGGCAGGATTTGCCGCGGTACGGGGGGGCTCCCATGGGGAGAAGGCTCATCATTGCCGTGTCCAGCCTGGCGCTGGTGCTGCTCGCCGCGGGCTTCCCGGCCGCGGCCGCCGGAGCGGCACCCGCCGCGGTCGCGCCGGCCCCGGTCAGCCCGCCCGGCCATTACGGAGCCGTGCGGGCGGTACCGGCGTCGCGGCGCCATATCACGTCGGCGTCGTCGGCGGGGCGCGCGCCCATCCGGCCCTTCCTGGTTCCCGCGCCGCGGGCGTTCGCGCACGCGAAGGCGGTCGCCAACGCCCGGCGGCCTCGCGGCGGGGCCGGAACCGTGCCCGTTTCCATCCTGAGGTCGCAGCCGGTCACCGCGTTCCCGCCGCCGACCGCCCTGGAGATGTTCACCGGCGGCGCCGACGGCAGCATGGTCCCGCCCGACACCTCGGTGGCCGCCAGCGACTCGCTGGTGGTCGAGGAGGTCAACCATTCCGCGTTCGTGTTCGACAAGGGCGGGCACCTTATGCAGTCGTTCGGCTTGCCCGGCTTCTACGGCGTGACCGGGGTCAATCAGACCGTTACCGACCCGCGCATCGTCTGGGATTCGAACTCGGGGCGATGGTTCTCGACCATTCTCATGTGCACGATCAGCGCCGGGAAGTGCGACGGCACTCCCGACGGGGTCCTGCTGGCGGTGAGCCTGAGCGCGGATCCGAGCCCGGCGAACTGGAAGATCTACCCGGTCGACACCGAGGCCTCGCTCATCGACGACCAGCCCCGCCTCGGGTTCAGCTCGGACAAGGTCGTGGTGACCTTCGACCAGTACTCCTCCCCCGGCTCGTTCAGCAACGACGAGATGTTCGTCTTCGAGAAGGCCGACCTGGTCGCGGCGGTGCCCTCGGCGCGGTTCATGTCCTTCAACATGAACTCCGGGCTCAATCACCGGTTCGGCATCGTCCCCGCCGTCCCGACCCCCTCGGACCAGACCGCGTTCGACGCCTTCGCGGCCTATCACGGCTCGGACGTCCTGGGCCAGTACGCCTCGACGCTCACGATCACCGGCACGCCGGCGCTGAAGGACGTCAGCTTTACCGAAGCCGGGCCGAAGATCAGCGGCATGAGCACCCCGCCTTCCGCGTCGCAGCCGGGCGCGGCGAACTCCCTCGCCACCGACGACAACCGGTTCCTGACCGTCACCGAGACGAACGACAACCTGTGGATCGGGGCCAACGACACCTGCACGCCGGCCGGAAGCTCGCAGAGCCAGGCCTGCGCCCGGATCATCGAGGTCAAGCTGTCCCCGTCTCCGACGGTGGTGGCCGATCGCGATCTCGGCCGCGCGGGGTCTGACATCTATTACCCGGCCGTGCTCGCCAGTGCGTGCAGCGACATCGCCTACGTCACCTTCACGATCTCCTCCGCCAGCGAATTCCCCACGGCCGAGGTGGCTACCTCCCCGATCCCGCTCACCTCGGCGTTCACCAGCCAGGACTACGGGGCAGGCACGACGCGGTACCTGGGCCAGTCCGGTGAGAAGACGCCGCTGCGCTGGGGCGACTACTCGGGCATATCGTCCGACGGCTCGGACTTCTGCAGCCACGGCCCGTGGGTCGCCGCCGAGATGGGCGGCACCACCGCGGGCCAGCCCAACTACGGCACGATGATCGGGCAGTTCACCCAGGACGCCCCGGTGATCGACGACATCACCCCCAAGGAAGGCGCGCCCGGCACGCAGGTCGCGATCTTCGGCACGTCTTTCACGCCGGGATCGATCGTCATGTTCGGCTCGACGGCCGCCTCGTCGGTCTCGTTCCTCGACGGTGACGACCTCCTGGCCACCGCGCCGCCGCACACCCCCGGGACGGTCAACGTCACGGTCATCACGCCGCTCGGGACCAGTACCACGCTGATCCCGGCGGACGGCCAGTTCACCTACCCGGTGCTCGCCTTCACCGCGAACTCCGGGGCCGGCGACGTGACCGGGTTCGACATCTCCACCCTGACCCCGCTCGGCACCATCGCGGTCGGCGGCACGCCGCACGAGATCGCGATCACGCCCGACGCGACCACCGGGTACGTGACCAACGCGGCCGCGGGCACGGTGATCCCCGTCAACCTGGTCAACCACCTTCAGCAGCCGCCGATCCACACCGGTGCCGGCGCCTCGGGGATCGCGATCACCCCGGACGGGCACTACGCGATCGTCGCGAACACGACCGCCAACACGATCACCCGGATCAACCTCGCCAACACGCCGCTCACGGTGTCGGCGCCGCTGGCCGTGCCGGCCGGCCCGACCCAGGTGGCCATCTCACCCTCCGGGGCCACGGCCTACGTCACCAGCGCCACCGGCAACGCCGTCACGGTGGTCAACGTCGCCCCGTTCGCCCTCGGCCCGAAGATCACCGTGGCCGGTCCCTGGGGCGACACCGTCAGCCCCGACGGCTCGACCTTGTGGGTGACCAGCCCGCGCACCGCGAGCCGGGGCGGGGCGGTCTACGAGATCTCCACCGCCAGCGACGCCGTGCTGGACACCCTGGTCGTAGGCGAGAACGACCCGCACGGGATCGCCGAGACGCCCGACCAGAGCAAGGTCTTCACGGCCGACACGGCCAACAGCTCGGTCACCGAGATAGTGCCCGGGTCGCCGCCCAAGGTCGGCCCCACGATCGTGGCCGGGCCGGGTGAGCTGGAACTCGCCGCCACGCTCGACAGCACGACGGTGTTCGCGACCAACCACGGCGCCAACACTGACACCCCGATCACCACCGCCGGGCCCACCGCGGGAGCGCCCATCCCGGCCGACACCGCGCCGTACGGGATCGCCCTCACCCAGCCGCTGGTGCGCACCTGCCCGGTACTGAGGCTGTCGGCGCTCAGCCTCGGCTTCACCCCGGCGACCGTGAACGGCGGGCAGCTGATAGTCGAGGACGGCGACGTCTTCAACTGTGACGACACCGCGCCGATCAAGATCGTGACCACCACGGCCGTGCCGTCCGGCTGCCCGGCGGTCACGGTGCCCACCCGGACGTTCACCCCGGTCCACGGCGACAACCCGCTGCTGCGCGGCTTCATCGCGCCCGGGTGCGCTGGCCTCTACACCGAGACCATGAAGCTCGTGTCCGGGTCGACCACGGTCACCACGGCCACTGCCTCGTTCCAGGTGGAAAAGAGCGGCATCGGCGGGTGACCCCGGGCGGCGCGCCAGCGCGGCCTGGCGTGTCGGGAACCATGTCACGTGGACTGGACACAAGAGGGGTATGAGAGTTCGCGGCCTACCAGAACGGGTCCACCGGCCTGGTCGACGCGATCGGCGCGGGCCTGCCGTCCTGGGCGCAGGCGGTGCAGTACGACTCGGAGAGCTGGGACCTGACCCCGCCGATCGAGAAGGGCGCCTGGTTGCACAATCCCTATCCCGGGGTCAGCTACGCCGAGAGGTTCTGCCGGACCGCTCACGACCTCGGGTTCCCCGTCGTGCTCACGCCCGGCGTCGACCTGTGCAACAACAAGCCCAACCCCGCTTACCCGGGCAACGCGCCGCAGTACCCGGTCCCGGCCGGCGAGCGGAACTACGAGTCGTACCTTCGCTATCGCCTGGCCACGGCGGCCCGGTGGCTCTCCCCCGGCGACATGTACGAGTACCAGTCCCAGGCCCTGGAAACCGACCCCGCCTTGTACGAGTCGGTGACCGCCAAGGTGGCCGCGCAGGTCAGCGACGTGAGCCGGGGCGTGACCTTCCTGGCCGGCATCGGCCGCACGGAAGCGAACTGGGACGGCGCGACCGCCGCCCAGCTCACGGCGGCCGCGCGAACCGTGACCTCGCTGGTGGCCGGCTACTGGCCGAACGTGGACGAGAACGCGACCCGGGTCCAGGCGATGATCGGCTTCCTGAAGAACCTAGGCTACTGAGGCGGGACGCGTTACCGGTAACCCCGCTTGAGCAGGTACTTGGCTCCGGCCTCGAACGCCTCGGGGCTGAGCAGCTCGAAGGCGAAGGCGTCGCCGAGCCGGCCGGTCGTGTTGAACGCGGCGCAGACGGCCAGCGCGTCCTCGACCTGCTCGCGGGAGACACCGGCGGACAGCACTCGCCGCATGTCCTCAGCGCCGACCTTCCCTTCCCGGGTCAGCTGGCCGAGCATCCGCAGCGTGGCCCGCAGCCCCTCCTCGACCGGGGCCGATTCCAGGTCGGCCAGCACCGCGGCGACCTTCGGCCCGTCCTGGTACGCCTGCCGTGCGGTCGCGCTGTGCGCCGCGATGCAGAACGCGCTCCCGTTCACCTGCGAGACGTAGGCCGCCATCAGCTCCCGGTCGGCTACCGACCAGGCGGACGGCCCGCGCATGGCCTCGTGGGTGAACTTTTTGGCCCGGGTGCCGTAGAAACCGGGCCGGTAGAAGACCAGCTTGGCGGCATCCGGCAGCGGCTGCCGGGAGACCATCTGGATGACCGCGAACAGTAGCTTGTAACCGCGGCTGTAGCCGTGGTTGAGCACGTCAAGGCGCATGGCCGTCCCCCTCGTCGCCGACGGCGCCGGCCAGGGCGGCCAGACCCGCGTCATACAGCCGCGCGGACTGTCCGACCGCAGCGCAGACGACCAGTTCGAAGAGCTCGTCTTCGCTGAAGCCCGCGGCCCGGGCGGCCGCGAAATCCGCGTTCGTGACCTGCGTCGGCCTCGTGGCCACCTTGTCCAGCAGCCCGTCCAGTGGCGGGGAGAGGCCGACGTTGTTGAACGCGCGGTCTCGCTGCGCCGGCGACGCTTTGCCCTCCCCGTTCAGAATGCGATCCTCCAGGGCCCGGTAGGCGGCCCGCTTCTTGTCTTCTGCCACGCGCGGTGCACCTCCTCTGCTGCTCGCCACCGCCGCGTCCGTCACGATTACGACGATCGGCGCACCGCCGGATACGACATGCGCCCCGGGAAATCCCCGGATGCTGATGCGCCCCAGCTGACCTTCGTACCAGACTCCGGGTACCGGGGGCGGGAACGAGGGTCGCGTGCCGTCAGCCGACCGCGCCCAGTGCGGCGCCGATGGCGGCGATGATGGCCCCGCCGAGCGTGACCGAGACGAGCGAGCGAAGGAACCCGGTGCCGAAGAACCGCCGGCGGATCCAGGCCAGCGCCAGCAGCTCGAGCGCTATCACCGCGAGCGCGACCAGCACCGCCGCGCGGTAATGCGGGATGAGGAACGGCAGCGTGTGCAGGACCCCGCCGAGGAACGTGCCGGAGCCGGTGATCGCGCCACGCGAGTACGGGCTGCCGCGGCCGGTCAGGTCGCCGGTGTCGGATAGGCCCTCGGAGAATGCCATGCTGACCCCGGCGCCGGTCGCGGTAGCCAGCCCGGCGAGGAACGCGTCGTGCGGCTGATGCGTGGCGAACACGACGGCGAAGATCGGGGCGAGCGTCGACAGCGAGCCGTCAATGAGCCCCGTCATGGCGGGCTGCGCCCGCTGCAGCAGGAACGAGCGCTGGTCGCGCAGCCCGCGCGTGGGGGCCAGCATCTGGCTCCTCCTCGAAGTCGCGGTAAACATTCGGGTGGTCGCCGTCGCTCGTGCCGCTAGGCCAGGCGGCCTGCTGCCGGGGTGGCCTGCTGAGCGGCGGCCCGGGCCGGGCCGGCCGCCGCGGGCCCGGAGGCGCGGAGCGGGCCGAAGCGCAGCAGCGTGCCGCAGATGATCGCGCCGGCGCTGAAGATGGCCGCCGCGACCCAGAACCCGGTGGTGTACCCGTGGATCAGCGACATCGCCGTCAGCGACGCCGCCGGATGCCCGTGGACCAGGGTGGCCGGGTTCAGGTGGCCGACCAGGTAGCGCGCGACCGCGCTGGCGAAGATCGTGTTGAGCAGCGAGGTGCCGATCGAGGCGCCGACCTGCTGGCCGGTGTTGAGCGTGGCCGAGGCCACGCCCGCGTCCTGAGGCGGCACCCCGAACGTCCCGGTGTTCATCGACGGCGCGATCGTGAACCCGAGGCCCAGGCCAGCCAGCATCGTCGGGCCGAGCACCGCCGTCGCGTACCCCGAGTGCAGGCCGATCCTGGTCAGCCAGGCCAGGCTGCCCGCGGCGAGCAGCATGCCGGCGGTGACCAGCAGCTTCGGGCCGAACCGGGGCAGCAGCACCACGTTGGACAGGTTGGCCGCCACGACGACCATGAAGATCATCGGCAGGAAGGCGACGCCGCTGACCACCGGAGAGAAGCCCAGGGTCTGCTGCAGATAGTAGGTGAGGAACAGGAAGATGCCGTACATGCCCACGCCGACGATGAGGACCGCCAGGTAAGCGCCGCCGCGGTTGCGGTCGCGCACCACCCGGGGCGGCAGCAGCGGACTGGCCGCGCGAGCCTGCCAGAACGCGAACCCGGCGAGCAGCGCCACCCCGGCGGCCAGGAAGCCGTAGGTGGACGGCGCGGGCCAGCCGTGGTTCGCGGCGTTGGAGAACCCGTAGACCAGGCAGAACATCGCGGCCGAGACGAGCGCGACGCCGGGCAGGTCCAGCCGCGGCCGGGTCCGGGCGCGCTGGTGCCTGAGCAGCGCCACCGCACCCAGCGCCGCGAGCCCGGCGAAGAACAGGTTCACGTACAGGCACCAGCGCCAGGTCAGGTACTCGGTCAGGACCCCGCCCAGCACCAGGCCGATCGCGCCGCCGGCGCCGACGATCGCGCCGTAGACACCGAACGCCCGGCCGCGCTCCCTCGGATCGCTGAACGTCGTGGACAGGATGGACAGGGCCGCGGGCGCGAGCAGCGCGCCGAACGCGCCCTGGACCGCCCGGGCCGCGACCAGCGTGCCGAAACTGGTGGCCGCCCCGCCGACGGCCGAGGCGGCGGCGAAGCCGAGCGCCCCGGTCAGGAACGTGATCTTGCGCCCGATCAGGTCGCCCAGCCGCCCGCCGAACAGCAGCAGGCTGCCGAACGCCAGCGCGTAGGCGGTGACCACCCACTGCCGGTCCGCGGTGCTGAAGCCCAGGGCCCGCTGTGCGGACGGCAGCGCGATGTTCACGATCGTGGCGTCCAGCACCACCATGAGCTGGGCGAGGCTGACGGTGCCCAGGATCAGCCACCGGCGGCGATCGGGGGGTGCGCTGGCCCGCACGGCGGGCCTGACGGACGTGGAGCCGGAGTTCATGGCTTCCTCCAGGGATGTGGCGCGGTCTTCGTCATACCTGCGATGCTCCCGGCGCCGGGCTCCGCCGTCGTCGGGCGCAGGAGGTGACTTCTGCCTGGGCAGCGGGGATGCCGCCGGGCCCGGAAGTACCGCGCGGGGAGTAGCCGGCAATGACGACCGCGGACGGATGCGCTCCCGGGCCAGGTGCGTACGCTCGGAGGATGCGTACCGATCGCGCCCGGCAAGGGTTCTTCGCCGCCGGATGGCTCGTGTCGGCGGGCGTCATGGTCGTGACGTTCCGCTTCTGGCAGCTGCACGTCCGCGAGGTCGAGCAGCGCGCGGAAGAGGCGGAGCGGACCAAGGAAGAAACCGGTCGGCGCCGGGCGATGGAAGAGCGCCTGCACATCGCCCGTGAGCTGCACGATTCCCTGACGCACAGCATCTCGGTGATCCAGGTTCAGGCCGGGGTGGCGGTGCACCTGGCCCGCAAGCGCGGCGAGGAAGTGCCGCCGGCGCTGCTGGCCATCCAGGAGGCGGGCACGGACGCCGCCCGGGAACTGCGCGCGACGCTCGGCGTGCTGCGCAGCACGGAGGACGGCGACGGCCGCGGCCTTGGCCAGCTGGAGAGTCTGGTAGCCCGCTCGCGCGCGGCCGGGCTCCCGGTGACCGTGACGGTGACCGGTGGCGAGCGGCCGCTCCCGCCCGAGGTGGACCAGGCCGCGTACCGGATCGTGCAGGAAGCGCTCACCAACGTGAGCCGTCACGCCGGCCCAACCGGCGGCGGCGATCAGGTGAGCGCGTCGGTTCACCTGCACTACACACCGGAAACGCTCGCCGTCCAGGTCACCGACGACGGGCGGGGCACGAACAGCAGCACGGGCGCCAGAACCCGGGCGTCAGGTCCCGGGCTGGGCCTGGTCGGCATGCGCGAACGCGTGTCCGCGCTCGGCGGCCGGCTTCAGGCCGGGCCGCAGGACGGCGGCGGATTCCACGTGCGCGCCGAACTCCCCGCGCGGGCGCCGTCGTGACCACGATCCTGCTGGCCGACGACCAGGCGCTGATCCGCAGCGGCATCCGGTCGCTGCTCGACGCCGAGGACGACATCGACGTGGTGGCCGAGGCCGAAGACGGGCAGCAGGCGGTGGCGCTGGCCGCCGAGCACCGCCCGGACATCGCGCTCATGGACATTCAGATGCCGGTGCTGGACGGCCTGGAGGCCACCAGGCAGATCGTCGCGGACGAGCGGCTGGACAGCGTGCGCGTGGTGATCCTCAGCAACTTCGGGCTCGACGAGTACATCTTCCGCGCGCTGCGGGCGGGCGCGAGCGGGTTCCTGCTGAAAGACACCCAGCCCGCCGAGCTACTGCAGGCGCTGCGCGTGGTCATGCGCGGGGACGCGCTGCTGTCCCCCTCGGTTACCCGCCGCCTGATCAGCGAGTTCGCCGCCCGGCCGCCGGACGCGGTCGCCGCGGCGGGCATGGAGACCCTGACCAACCGGGAACGAGAGGTGGTGGCGCTGGTCGCGCACGGCCTGTCGAACGACGAGATCGCCGAAGCCCTGGTGCTCAGCCCGGCCACCGCCAAGACCCACGTCAGCCGCGCGATGATCAAGCTCGGCGCCCGCGACCGGGCGCAACTCGTGGTCTTCGCCTACCAGACCGGCCTGGTCACCCCCCGCGCCCGCTTCGCCGACTAGCCGTTCAGTCGCCCTCGTCGCCCAGGGCCCCGGCCGCGATCCGGTGATTGCGGCGGGGCTGGGTTCGTTACAGCGGACACTTTTCTGCAAATAGCACCGAAAAGCGTCCCAACTAAACGGAAGCCGGGTTTCCGGCGTGTCCGGAATGTGGGCTAGCAGCGTCCACAACTGTCGGCGGCGGGCGCGCGGCCGTCAGCCGCTGGCCGTCTGGCTGAGCTCAACGAGGTGGCCGTCCGGGTCCCGCAGGAAGCAGCGGATCTCCGAGCCCCAGTCGTGCGGCGGCGTGAGGAAGGTGGCGCCTCGCGACCGCAGGTTCTCGTAGGCCGCCTGGCAGTCGGCCACCCGCAGCGTCATGGCGTGGCTGACCCGGTCGGCGTCCGGCGGCGGGGCGAAGACCACGGTGGGCTTGTCCGCCGTCGGCCCGCCCCCGCTGACCAGGAGCAGCCAGGTGCCGACGAAACGCAACACCACGCTGGTTCCCCCGTACTCGCGGAACACCTCCGCGCCCAGGACTTCGACCTGGGCGCGGATCTTCTACGGCCTCGACCCGGACGGTTACGAGCTGATGTTCGAGCAGCATCATCTGGCTCCGGGGACTTCGGATTCGGGCGGTTAGCGGACGGCCGTGACCACGGCGAGGACGGCGATCACGGCGATCAGCATGTAGGCCAGGTAGGAGTCGAGACGGCCAGACTGGAGCCGCTGGGCCAGCGCGACCAGCGCGAAGAACGGCCGGCGCATCGGCCGGTACAGGTACTGTTCCACGACCTCGATGACGTCGGAGCGGTAGCCGATGTGCGCCTCGGGGCTGTCGGGCGGGTGCTCGTCGATCGTGCGCACCTCGGCCCGGGTGTGCAGCACCGCGGCGAGGACGCGGCGGGTCGGGTTGGCGAACCCGAACGCGGTGTAGCTATCTCTCCCCGAGACCCCGGCCGTCGCCGACCGCCAGGGCGCGACCCGCCGCACCCGCAGGAGCCGGCGGCCGGACAGCGCCCAGGCGGTCAGGGCGACGGCCAGGAACAGCAGGGGCATGACGATCCACAGCCAGGACGGGGACAGGATCGAGAACCCGGCGAACACCGGCTGCAGGACCAGCGGCGACTTGAGCGCGGTCATGGTCACGCTCGCCGGCACGACGGGTGACAGGCCCGCGGCGATGACCCGGATCTCCAGCGGCGTCGCGGCCGCGATGGCCAGGCAGGCCGCGCCGAGCAGCGCGACCGCGGCGCGGCCGGCCGGGCCGAAGTCCCAGCCCGCCGCGCGGGGCGGCCCGGAGTTCCGGCCGAGCACCACCATGCCGACCAGCCGGACGAACGTCACCCCGGCGAACCCGGCGGTCAGGGCCACGGCCGCGCCGGTCACCGCGAGCACGAGCCGGTCGCCGAGCCCGGCCACCCGGAACTGCTGCATCAGCGCTTCGAGCAGGAACCACTCGGACACGAACCCCGCGGTGGGCGGCAGCCCGGCCAGGGTGAGGCTGCCGATGGCCAGGCCGGTGCCGCTCCACGGGCGCCGGGCCGCGGTGCCGCGCAGCCGGTCCAGGTCGTCGGATCCGTCTGCGGCCCGGACCGGCGCGCTGGCCGTGAACAGCAGCGATTTCGCCGCGGTATGCGCGACGACCTGGAGGGTCGCGGCCAGCAGGCCGACGGCCAGCAGGCCGCGGTCGCGCGTGGCCGCGCCGACCAGGGCCACGCCGAACCCGGCCAGGATCAGCCCGGAGTTCTCGACGCTGGAGTAGGCGATGACCCGCGACAGGCTGGTCTGCACGGCGGCGTGCGCGATGCCGAGCAGCGCGGTCAGCCCGGCCAGCACGAGCAGCACGCCGGTGACGGCGGCCGGGGGCGGGCCGAGCAGCGCGAGGGTCCGCCACAGCCCGTAGAAGCCGATGTTGACCGCGACGCCGGCCATGATCGCCCGAGCCGGTCCGGGGGCGGCCGCGTAGCCGCGCGGCAGCCACACCTGGAACGGCACCAGCCCGGCCTTGACCACGAAGCCGGCCAGCAGGAGCACGTCCGCGGCCGAGCGCAGGGCCCCGGGCGGCACGCGGGACAAGCTGGCCAGCGTGAGCGACCCGGCGTGGCTGGCCAGCAGGAGCAGCCCGGCCAGCAACGCGGCCCCGCTGATCCGCCCGAAGGCCAGGGTGACGAGCGCGGCCGCCGGCCGGCCCGGCCGGGCCCGCTCGAACCCGGCCAGCAGGTAGAACGCCAGCGTGACACTCTCCCAGGCGAACAGCAGCGTGAACGCGTCGGTGGCGGTGAGCACGACCGCCACCGCGCCGAGCGCGAGGGCGTAGCTCGCGCCCAGGCCGCGGCGGCGGGGCCGGTCCGGGCCGGCCGCCCAGCTGGCCAGGGCGAGCGAGACGGCCAACGCCGCGCCGAAGGAGATCGCCAGGAACAGGCCGGACAGCCGGTCCGCGGCCAGGCCGCCCGTGCCTGGACCGCCCATGCCTGGACCGCCCGTGCCTGGACCGCCCGTGCCTAGAGTGAGCGTTCCCGGGCCGAGCAGGCCGGACAGGTAGGGCGCCACGGGCTGGCCGGTCAGCGCCGCGCCTCCGGCGGCGGCCAGGCATCCCGACGCGGCGGCGCCGAGCAGGTACGGCACCGGCTGCCACGTCGGCCAGCGCGCGCCCAGGATCAGGTCGACCACGGCGGCCGCGGCCAGCAGCGCGAGCCCGGCCGTGAGCACGGCGGCCCAGGCGGTCACGGCCGGCCTGCCGGTGCCGGGCCGCCCGGCCGGCGGGCCGCTGGCGCGGGGAGGCGGCCCAGCGCCAGCAGCAGCGCGTGCAGGATGCTGAACGGGGCGGGCGGCGAGCCGGGCAGCCACACGTCGACCGGGACCGCGTCGCCGATCCCGCCCGAGGTCGCGTAGGACGGGCTGGCCAGCCCGCCGCTGACCGCGTCGGTCCCGACCGCGACGACGACCTTGGGGTGCGGCATCGCGTCGTAGGTCTCGCGCAGCGGCCCGGTCATGCCGCGGGCCCCGGCGCCGGTGACCAGCAGCACGTCGGCGTGCCGGGGGCTGGCGGTGAGGAACATCCCGAGCCGGTGGATGTCGTAGACCGGGTTGAGGAGGGCCAGGATCTCCCACTCCTCGGTGCCGTCGGATCCGGCGTCGACGTGCCGCAGGTGCACGGACCGGCGCAGCGCGCGGGTGCGGGCGCGCAGGTCCGCCCGCACCGCGGCCAGGCCGTCGTCGGTCTCGGCTCCGGCGGGCACGACCAGGGCCGGGCGGTCCAGGGCGGCGCTGCCCGGCCCGCGCGCCCAGCCGAACACGTCCGGCCGGGCCGCCACGCAGCGGCCGCACTGGATGCACCGGCCCTGATCGACCCGGACGCTGCCGCCGGGCCCCGCGCTGATCGCGCCTACCGGGCAGAGGCGTTCGGCCGAGGCCGGATCGACGGCCAGCGGGCCGAGCGCCATCGCCGGGCCGCGGGTGGCCGCCGCGTACTCGTCGGGCCGGGCGGGCCAGCGCGTGGTCAGCACGCCGTTCCGCAGGCCGCGCAGGGCCCACATTTACCTGCTCGCCTCCGATCGTTCCGCCCGGCTCACCGGGCCGCACCCGCGACCGACAGGCCGAAGCTGGCCTCGATGAACGGGAAGTCGGTGAGGATGTCGCCCGCGAACACCTCGTGCATCAGTACGAGATTGTGGAACGACGCCGACCGCGCCCGGCAGCGGCGGATCAGCCCGCCTGCCACCCGGACGTCGTAGAGCACCTCGCCCTGCGGTGCCTCGGCCCAGCTCACCGCGCGCCCGTCGGCCGGCTCGCACGGCACCCGCAGCGGTTCCCCGCCCGCCCCGGCGAGCTCGCCGGCGGCCAGGCGCAGCAACCGGAACGACTCGGCGATCTCCTCGGCGCGGACTTCCAGCCGGGCCAGGGCGTCGCCGTCGGGCCGGCTGACCGCGCGCACCGCCAGCGAGTCGTAGGCGTCGTAGGGCCACGCCTGCCGCGCGTCTTCGGTGCGCCCCGAGGCCCGGCCGACCGGCCCGAGCGCACCGTGCTCGCGGGCCCGCTCGCGCGGCAGCGGGCCGGTGCGGCGCAGCCGGTCCAGGAACGACGCGGTGCCCAGCAGCACCTCTAGGTCGGCGCGGATCCGCTCGTCCAGTTCCCCGGCCGCGGCCTCGAGGTCACCCGGCGTAATGAGCAGGGGCCCGGCCACGCCGCCGGGGACGACGACGCCGCGGCCGAACCGGCTCCCGCACAGTCGGCTCACCAGGCGCAGCACCTGCTCCTTGTGCCACCCGAACCGGGCCGTGGCCACGGC
>Ga0102924_1002900_pt1 | contig 18312 bp, 15 predicted proteins | sample PaiPotPPM11metaG_FD_80116 | JGI IMG/M metagenome (GOLD analysis project Ga0102924, IMG submission 80116) | Iron sulfur acid spring bacterial and archeal communities from Banff, Canada, to study Microbial Dark Matter (Phase II) - Paint Pots PPM... ...
GGCGAGCCCCGCGGCCATGCCGATCATCGTCTGCTCGCAGATGCCGACGTCGACGAAACGATCGCCGAGCCTCGCCGGCAAGCCCCGGATGGCGGCGCGATTCTCCGCCGTGACGACGACGACGCGCGGATCGCGCTCGGCGATGGCGAGGAGGATGTCTTCGTAGCTGGCCATGTCAGCGCACCATCTTGGTTGCGGAGGTAAGCGAGGCCTGCTCTCCGCCGTGCAGCTCGCGCAGAAGCATCTGCACCTCCGCCTCGGTCAGATCGACGAACCAGCGATCCGCCCGACCCTCGATGCTCGGGAGGCCCTTGTTGCGGACCGTGCGCGCGATGACCGCCGTCGGGCGGCCCCGGTTGAACGGAAGCGACGAAAACGCCCGCTCGAGGTGCGCGAAATCGTGACCGTCGACCGTGCACGCGCTCGCGCCGAAGGCGGTGAATTTCGCTTCGAGGGGCTCGAGAGGGACGAGCTCCTCGGTTCGCATGTTGGCCTGGAGCTCGTTGCGGTCGACGACCGCCACGAGATTGTCGAGACCCTTCGCGCTCGCGACCAGCAAGGACTCCCAGACGGACCCTTCGTCGAGCTCGCCGTCTCCGAGCACGACGAAGACTCGCGCCGGGCTGCTGCGGAGCTTGGCCTCGAGGGCGATGCCGGCGCCGACAGCGAGACAGTGCCCGAGCGACCCAGAATGAAACTCGACGCCGGGAACGGCGCGGTTCGGGTGCCAGTAGATGGAGTCGGTAGTCTTCAGGTGTCGAGCGAGGCGCTCGCGAGGGAAGAACCCGAGCTCGGCGAGGGTCCCGTACAGCGCCGGCACATCGTGCCCCTTGGACAGGAGGAGAACGTCGCGATCGGGGTCGCGCAGCGTCGCCGGCGAGACGCGCAGGACGCGCGAATAGAGGTGCACGATGAGGTCGGCGCATGAGAGCGACGCGCCGAGGAAGCAACCGCCTCCCGTGGCCAGCCGGACCACGTGCTCCCGCACGCGAAGCGCGAGCGCCGTCAAGTCTTCGTACGGAGCCGCGCTCACGCCAGCACCCCCCCTTGGCCGCCCATCGTGCGGAGCTCGCCCGCGTGCAGCCGGTACCAGTTGACGCCCAGTCGCGACGCGTTCTTCGCTCGCACCTCCGGGTGAGCGTCCAGAAACGAGACGACCTCCGCAACGGAGAAGACCGGACGCCGAGGGGTCCAGAGCTCGTCGAACACGGCCTTCACGACGGCGTAGTCCTCCGGGTAATCCACCACGACGCGGTGGGTGCGCGAGACGTCCCGCCCGGACTCCCACAAGACGTTGTGCAGGCGAAAGCGCCCGGGCTGATCCCATAGGAACGGGGTCGTGTGTTCCCGTTCGAACGACCGTCTTGCCTCACGCCACGCTGTCTCGAGCGCGCCGAAGGACATGACTTCGACGTCGCTCCCGTCGGGGTAAGACTCGGGGTGGAGGTTGCTCGTGTAGTCGGCGACGTCGCTGCGCGCGAAGTGTTCGCGCAAGACGCGGTCGACGACCGCGGGATCGATCAGCGGACAGTCGGAAGGGACCTTGACGACGACGTCGGCCCGGGCGTGCTTCGCGGCGGCGTAGTGGCGGTCCAGCAGGTCGATCGGATGGCCGCGGAAGCACTCCACCCCTGCCGCGGCCGCCGACTGGGCGATCGCGTCGTCCGCAGAGTCCGTCGTCGTGGCGATGAGGAGCGAATCCGGCACGCTCGCAACGCGCAGCCGCTCGAGCATTCGCTCGAGCATGGTTCGCCCGCCAAGCGGCAAGAGCACTTTCCCAGGCAGCCGGGTCGAGCCGCGCCTGGCCTGGACGATGACCAGCGTCTTCACGCCGAAGCCTCCCGATCGAACTGACTTAGCGATGCCGCACGTTCCGTCCCGGTTGCGCCCGGCTGACCGAGCACCTGCCGGCAAACGCGCGCAATGTTCTGCGCCGAGCGACCCCCGTTCTGGAGCGGCACGAGACGGCGGAGCTCGTCGGCGGGGACGTCGGAGTGAACCTCTTTCCCGAGCGCGGCGGCGACGAGGACCGTCGACGACCATTGCGCGACGACTGCATCCGCGTTCGCGATCATCTCCTCGGCGCTGCCGGCGGCGTAGACGAGGGCGTTCGGTGCGGCCGCGCGAATCTCGCCCGTTGCACGGGCGTGGTTCTCGTTGGGATGCAGCTTGAAGATCAGTTGCCGTCCGGCGGCCAGCGCCACGGCGCGCCGGAGGAACGCGCGTCGGTCGTCGCGGTGCAACGTTTCCCGAGCGTCCGAAGTGCACACGAGGACGTAGCCGCGATGAGGAAAATCGTTACGCGTATAGCGCACGCAATCGTCGAAGTTCGGGATTCCCGTAACGACGACGCGGGCAGGATCGGCGCCGCGCGCCACGAAGAAGTCCCAAAAACCTTCGCTGGCAACGCAGAAGCGGTCGAAGAGACCGCTCTGGCCTGTCAACGCGGTACCTGCGCCCCAACGCGGCAACCACCGGAAGCGCTTGCAGAGGCGCGCGAAGAAGCCATAAGGGTCCACGATGCCCTCCTGCACGATTACGAGCGGCACGCCCCGTATGTTCCTGGGTACGATGAGATCCGTGCAGGCGACGACGATGTCGTAGCCGCCGCGCCGGCCTTGCAGGTCGATGTTGCGTCCGCGATCGCGCAGGTAGTCGAGGCACCAGCGACTGCGCTTCTCGCCGGCGATCGACATCTCGGCAAGGCGGGTCGCGCTGAGGAAGTCCTCGAGAAGATCGCCGTAGAACGGCGTAAACCATGGCTCCCAATCGGGGAGCTCGCGCGCGACTGCGTCCATCTGGGACGTCTGATTGATCGAGCCGCAAATGAAAAGGGCTCGCGGGCGAGCACGCACCGAGGAGCGCTCGGGGCTAGGCAGCGGGCTCGGCGGATTCATGAAGACGCTCGACGTTCGCGGTCGGACTTATCGCGCCGGCCAGTCGACCGACTGCCGCCAATGTCACGAGTCAGCAAAAGTGTCGTTGCCTGGAGGCGCGGAGTGCCTTCCTCCGATGCAGGCAGTCGGTCCGCGGTAGCGCGCTCATGGGCCCAGGAGTACCGAAGGCGCCTCGACCGCGATCATCCTTCGGGAATCACGGTCGATGATTTCGCGCGGCTCCGAGGATCGTGCAGGCAGCTCGCATGCGGACGCGCGGATCGTTGTCGGCGAGGAGCGGTGCGGCACGTGCCGCCACGCCCATGTCGACGAGCGCGATGGCCGCCGCGAGGCGCTCGTCCGGATCGGACGCGGCGAGATCCTGCTCGACCCAAGCCTGGACCCGCCGATCGCCAGCGGCGGCCAGCGCCAGCCGGGCCCGCTCGCCCACCGGGGAACCCGGCTGCGCGAGCGCCTCGAGCTTCTCGAGGGCGCCGGCCTCCCGGTCCTCGACGAGCCGCGCGAGAGCGGCGACGCGGGTTTCGGGATCGTCGCTGCCGGCGAGCGACCGCACGATCACGCGCAGGTCGCTCGAGCGGGCGGGTGCCTCGGCGAGCGCCTGCAGGCGGGTCGCCGTCGTCCCGCGCTCCATGGCGCGAGAGACCTGCGCAACGGCAGACGCGGCCAGGTCCTCCGGCGGATGCGGCCGGCGAAGGACTGCGGCCGCGGCCTCGACGACGCCGGGCCCGTGTCCTGCGGCGATGACGACCCGCAGCGCCTCGACGCCACCGGCGTCCCACAACTCGGGACTCGCCCACGCAAGCGCGATGTCCTCGCGCAGGGCGTCGTCTCCTGCTGTCCAGAGGTCTCTGAGCACGTTGGCCGTGCTGCCGTCGGGCGTGGCCGGGAGCGCGGCGATCGCGCGCACGGCTTCGGTGCGGACGATGGGCTCGGGATCGACGCGCGCCGCCTCGGCCAGGGCCGTGCGATCGGCGGGATCCCGCGCCTCGCGAGCCGCGCGTACCGCCGCTCGCCGCACGACCGGGTCCGGGTCGAGCATCCCTCTGCCGCGCTCCTGTTGGTCCTCGGCCCGAACGAGACCGCGCACGCCGACGGCTCTCCAGCGTGGCTGCGGGTCGCGCAGGTGCTCGCGGGCGGCGCCCAGGCCCAGCCCTTGGGTCTCGACTCGCGCGAGAGCGGCCTCCGCCCCGGCGTCGTCGTGGATCGCGCTCCGGGTCGCAAGCGCGCCGTCAAGCTCGTGAGCGCAAAACCGAGCGTCACGTACGCGCTCCACGGCGTCGCGCCCAGAGGTCGCTCGCAGCTCCCGCTCGGCGACGGTTCGCGCAAGACAAGCCGCCTCGCCGTTCGATAGGTCTCCCGCCGTCTCGCGAGCGGAGACCGCGGCAGCCAGCCGCGGGCGGTCCCCCTCCCGGGCCGCCCGCATCGCAGGCGAAGCTGCGCACGAGACGAGCACGCCCACGCCGCAAACGCACCACGGAAAAACGCGCTTCATCGTCCGGCCAGGTTAATGGCACAGGAGGGCGGTAAGAAGGGAAGCGTTCTCGGACCGTGCCCGGCGGAGTCGACATCATCCTCAATTGCAAGGCGCGCCACCTCCGTGACGACGCTTCGCGGCACGCGTCGTTGCGCGCCACGATTTCCCGCGAAGCGACGCGGTTCGGTGCTCGATTGCACGAGACGCACTCGCTCGATGAGCTCGAGCAGGCTGCGCGAGCGATCGCCTCGCGCGGAGCGCGGGCGGTCGTCCTGGCGGGCGGCGACGGTTCGCACATGGGCGGCCTGAGCGCGCTCGCGCGCGCGCGCGCGGGAACGATCCCGCCCGTGGCGCTCGCGCCTGGCGGTACCGTCTGCACGGTGGCACGCAACTTCGGCATGCGGGGCGATCTCGCCGTCTGGACTCAGCGGCTGCTCCGCAGTGTGTGCGAGGGCCACGCTCGGATCGAGGCCCGACCGACGCTGCGCGTCCACGACGACGAGGGAGGCGATCGCGTCGGATTCATCTGCGGCGCGGGTCTCGTCGCGCGCTTCTTCGATGCGTACTACGCGGCGCCCAGGCAGGGTTTGGCCGCGGCGGGAATCCTCGCGGCGCGCATCTTCGCGGGTTCGCTCGTGGACACGCGCTACGCCCGGGCCATGCTCGCACCAGCGACTTGCGAGCTGACCATCGACGGCGAGCGCGCCGTCGCGCGCCGCTGGAGCCTGGTGCTCGCGAGCGTGGTGCGCGACGTAGGACTCCACATTCTGGCGACTTATCGTGCCGGCGAGCGGCTGGACCGGTTCCACGTGGTCGCCAGCGGGCTCTCTCCAGGTGCGCTCGGCCGCCAGGTTCCGCGCGTCGTCACCGGGCGACCGATGCTCGGCGAGCCGCACGTCGACGCGCTCGCCGGCTCACTGCAGGTCGAGTTTGCGGAGAGGAGCGGATATGTCCTCGACGGAGACTTGATGCATGCGCGCGAGATCCATGTCGAGTCCGGCCCCGCGATTCAGCTGCTCCTGCCGTGAAGTCCCCGAGGTGCACGACGACGTCGGCCACGGCCAGCGGTTCCGGCCGGTGCGTAACGAGGAGCACGGTCCGCGCCCCGCGTAGCCGGACGATCGCGTCGAGAACGTGGCGCTGGGCCTGCGGATCCAGCCCGCTTGTCGGCTCGTCGAGCAACAGCACGGGAAGGCCCGTCGCGATGGCGCGCGCGAGCGCGATCCACTGACGCTCACCTCCGGAGACGGGTCGCCCGCCCGCCCCCAGGCGCGCGGTTCCCAGCGCATCGGCGAGGTGCTCGGCACCGAGCGGCTCGAGCGCCCCGCGAGCATCGACGCAATGGGCCCCGAGCGAGACATTCGCGGACAGCGTATCCGCCAGGAGGGGCGCCTCCTGCGGCACCCAGGCGAAAGGTCGAGTGGCCGGCCCGGCTGGCGCACCGCCCAGCGGGACGCCGTCGAAGAGAACCTCTCCCCCGGCGGGCGAGTCGAGGCCCAACAGCGTGCGCAGCAGGGTCGTCTTGCCGGCGCCCGTCGGGCCTTCGATCGCGACGATTGCACCAGGTTCGACGCGTAGCGACAGCGGGGCGCCCGTCCCGCGCGCCAAGCGGAGATCCCGCAACTCCAGAGGTCCCAGGCGCCACGCGGGAACGGACGGCGCGTCGCCGGTTTCTTCTCCGGCGTCCATGGCCATGACCCCCGCAGCGTCGATGGCCGCAATCAGGTCTGCGGAAGCGCCGCCGGCGCGGGCGAGCGCCGAGCGAGCGTCCGCCAGCTCCCGCAGCGGCTTGTAGGCGAGAAAGAACGCGACGGCGAAGGCGAGGAGCGTACCGCCGTCGGCGGCCGCGCCCAGACAGCCGGACCGCGAGGCCACAACCGCGATGAGTAGCGCCGCAGCGCCGAGGACCTCGTTGGCGCTGCTGAGCGCCGCCGCTCGCGCTTCCAACCTGGCGGCTCCGCGCGCCAAGGACTCCCCGAGCAGCCGGACGTTCGCGCGCGCCTTTCGCTCGGCCCCGTAGCTCACCCACAGGTCCGCGTGCCGGACGGACTCGTCCGCGGCTTCCAGCAGGAGAGCGCGCTCGCCGGCCGCGTGTCGGTTCGCTCGCTGATAGCTGGAGCGGAGCCGTCCGAGGCCGAGGCCGAAACCGCCGAGTGCGAGGGCCGCGACCGCTGCCATGCGCGGGGAGAGCCAGAAGAGAACTCCCGCGAGGGGGATGATCTGCGCGACCGCTCGCGTACCACCCAGCAGGCCTTGCTTGAGCCCGAGCTCGACGTCGTACACCCGGTCGGTCAGCGACCACACTGCCAGCGAGGAGGGGCGGGCCGCCCATCCCCCATGATCGCCGTGTCGCGGGCGGCGCAAGCGGTGAAGGGAAAGGAGGGCATCTAGCAGGCGCAAGCGGAGGCGGCTGCCTACCTCACCGGCCACGCGCGCCTGAACGTACGTGGCGTAAACACCAGCGAGTCCCTTGACGAGGACGACCACAAGCCCAACTCCACACAAGAAAAGCGCCTGGTCCGCCGCCGTACCCGCCGCCATGGGGAAACCGGATCGGAGGGACCGGTTTCCCCACGTCTGCGCGAATAGGGCGGTCAGCCCCCCCGCAACGAGCGCCAGCGCAGCGTGGCCAGCCGCATGCATCGAGGCAGCCACAACAAACCTGAGGAGGTCAGTTCGTCGACGCGTTACGTGGCCCAGCTCGCGGACGTAATAAAGAAAGACGGCCCTTGCTTGCATGGATGCACCCCAAGAATGGGAGGGCGTCCGCAATCATCTCACGTATGGGCGGCCCTCGCAGTGACGGAAGAACGATACGCCCGCCATCGATGTGGGTGGAGAGCGTCTCACAGGCAGCCCGGGAGCCAATTCTCCAGTCGATGGCGAAAACGGAATCTTCTTCGTTTCGAAGTCGCAACCGCGTCAGCTTCGCGTCTGGTGCGAGCAGCCGAAAGTCCGCCGGGAGCTCCCCTGCTTCCAGGGGTACGGAAGCTGCATATCGCGCAAAGCGGTCGAGGCGCGCCGCGGAGGCTCCGGTCGGCTCGTCCACGCCGCCGGCGGGGCGCGAGCGAGCGTCGCGTCGCGCTACTGCCATGCCTGCATCCGTCCAACTTTCTTCATCTACACGAAAGAAAAAGAAGAAGAGCCCCCAGCCACAGTCCCATTCCCACCCGGCAGCGAGTGAGGGAGCCCCGGTCATGAGCAAGCGCAAGAGCAGCGCAGCAGTCGCAACCAACAGCGATCGACCGTCCAGCGAACGCCTTCAGGCGGTCAGAAGGTCCGGCACCCAGGAAGAGGAGTCGGCGGCGCCAGAGATGGCTCTGGACGACGACTTCGACGGCGTCCCGCCGATCGGCCCGACGGGGGGAGGGGCTGAAATCGACCTCGTAGAAGACGAGTTCGACATCGACGTTCACGCCGAGGGCGGGGAGCGCCCGACAGGAACGATCGCACCTCCGAAGGCGCCGTCCGACCGCGAGATCGAGGAAGGCGGCGGCGATTCGATGCTCGCCCGTTACTTCCGCGAGATGGCGACGCACCCGGTCATGGGACCGGAGGAGGAGTTGCACACCGCCGTCGAGGTCGAGAGCGCCGAGGTCGAGCACTGGGTGGCGATCCTCGCCCACCATCCGGGGGCGGAATACGCGCTCGAATCGCTCGAAAAGGACCTGCCCGTCGGCGAGGAGGCCCTCACCCTCCCGCAGATCCCCGAGATCCGCAAGCTGCTGAAGACGTTCAAGAAGCAGCGCAACAAGCTGACGCGCCCGCAGGAGAAGCGTTACCGCGATTGGTGCGTATCTCTGGCGAAGGCCATTCGCCTTGCCGACAGCGACCGACTCTGGATCGCGCACGCCGAAGAGGTCGTTCACAAGCTCGGCGAGGAGCCGGACGACGAAGAGCGAGACTTGGTGCTCGACCAGCAAGGCGAGGAGGCGCAGGCGCTGCCCGCGGGCAAGCCGCACATCCCTGCGACGCCCGCGTACAAGAAGGCGCTCGCGCGGATCGCCGAAGCGTCGGCGCATTCGCGGCTGGTCAAGAACAAGTTCGTCAAGGCGAACCTCCGCCTCGTCGTCTCCATCGCGCGGCGCTACAACCGGGGGCGCCTCCCGCTCATCGATTTGATTCAGGAGGGCAACATCGGCCTGATGAAGGCGGTCGAGCGGTTCGACCACACGCGCGGTTACCGCTTTTCAACGTACGCCTCGTGGTGGATTCGCCACGCGATCAGCCGCGCGCTCGCGGATAAGGGGCGCGCCGTGCGAATCCCCGTCCACATGCTCGACACGCACAACCGCATCCAGCGCGCGACCCAGGCCGTGCTTGCCCGGATGGGGCGCGCACCGACGCTCCCGGAGCTCGAGCGCGAGACGGGCATCCCGCAGGAGAAGCTGGACAAGGTGAAGGGCTCGTGGGCCGAGACGCCGTTCTCGCTCGACCGGCCGGTGGGGGACGAGGACGGCCGCAAGTTCATCGACTTTCTCCAGGACGAGGGGGCCCTCTCGCCGTACGACGCGCTCGCGAACCAGAAATGGAACGCCGAGGTCCGGCGTCTGCTGACGACCCTCACGCCCATCGAGTCGCGCATCATCCGCTGGCGCTTCGGCCTCGACGACGAAGACGAGCTCACGCTCAAGGAGATCGGCGACAAGTACAACCTGTCGCGCGAGCGGATCCGCCAGCTTCAGGAGCAGGCGCTCGGCAAAATACGCAAGCACATGCGGGAGTAACGCGCCTGCGCGAGCGGCGTGGTCGGCCTCACTCGGGCGCGGCGTCGGCGGCCATCGAGCCGCCGTCCTGCGGGGCGCTGTCGCCACCAGCCGAGGCGGCGTCTGCAAGGCTGTCGGCGTCGCCGCCCGTGCCCTCCCCAACGGGCACGGCGCAGGACGTGAGCCATCCGTCCAGCGTCGAGAATTCCTCGGGTGTGAGCTGCCGTGCGCTGCCGAACGGCATGTGCGGGACGCCGTCGGGCTGAATCACGATGTGCATGACGCGCCAGATCGGCTGGCCGCTGTACGGAGCGATGGGGTCGGGCTGGCGCGTCTCCTCGTAGTTGACCAGGGGGAAAGGCGCGTCGGGGGACTGTCGTGACACTCCTGGCATTTGCCCTTGATGACCGCGGCTACATCGAGCGGAAAGTCGCCGGCGGCGGGGCCCGGCGGGCACGCGTCGATTGCCGACGCCTCACCGGCCTCGCTGGCGTCCGACGAGGCGGGCTGCGCAGCGTCGGTGTCGCCCGCCGGCGCCGAAGCGTCCACGGGAGACGCGGACACCGGAGCCGCGGAGGACGAGCTGCATGCGCCCAGCGCCAGCATGACCGAGACGGACAGGAGGGAGGAGAGGGATCGCATTGCCTCCGCATACGCTCCCGGCGGGCAGACGAATCGCCCGCGCGATGAAACGGCCCCTTGCCCCCAAGGAAAGCAGCGGTTCGCAGGGCGGTCACTTCATCGCGTAGTGGGCGACGTGTTCGACGAGCTTGTCGGCCGCCCGTCGCGCACGGTCTTGCTTGCCGGCGACTCGGTTGAACAGAATCGAGAACGCGAGCGGGCCGCGACCGCCGTCGCGAAGCACGTATCCGCTGAGCGCGATGACGTCGTCGAGGGTCCCGGTCTTCGCGCGCACGCGCCGCTTCGTGGCCTCCTGGCGAAACCGCTTGTGCAGCGTACCGTCCACGCCACCGACCGAGAGCTGCGCCACGTACTCCGGCCCCACGCTCGGATCGCGCCAGGCCCAGCGGAGCACGCCGACCACGCTCTGCGCCGTCACGCGGTTCGCATCGAACAGCCCTGACCCGTTCTTGACGACCACTCCGGCGTCGCCCGCGCCGACGCGATCCAGCCACTGCGTGACGACCTCGGAGGCGTCGCCGGCCTTCGCGGGTCGGCCTTTCGCCTCGCCGGCGAGGCTCTTGTAGATCATCTCCGCGTAGAAGTTGTCGCTCTGCTTGCCGAGCGCATAGAGCAGCGACGAGAGCGGCTCGGACAGGTGCCTCGCGAGCGTATGCCCGCGCGCGGTTCCGAGCTTCACGTCGCCGGTGACGCGCACGTCTGCACGCTCGAGGAGAGCCTTCAGCGCGAACCCAGCCAGGAGCCGCGGATCCTCGGAGCGGCGCGTGTAGCGGACGACGCGCGAGTCGCTGGCGATGGCGCCGCTCACGTGCGCGGCCATCCGCGATCCGTTGCCCGAGAGCGCGAGCTCGACGTTGTCCGCGGCGCCCGGATCGGCCGTCTTGATGGCGCCGTCCGCGTCGACGAAGCCCGGCGGGTCGAACTCGTACCGCGCCCCCCCACCGGCGGGGCCGGGGCGCACGGTGAGCGTGACGCAGTTCTCGTCGATGGCAACGGCGCTCACCGGGGCGCGGAAGCTCGACCACTCGTTCGCCTGCTGATCGAAGGCCGGGGGCGTCGTCTGCTCGTCGAAGAATCGCTGGTCGACCACGATATCGCCGTCGACGCGCTTCACGCCGTAGCTCTTCAGGTCCTGCACCATCGCCCACAGATCGGCGGTCGTCAGCGAGGGGTCGCCGAACCCGCGGATCGCCAGCGGCCCGGAGATCACGGTCGCGCTGCTGCCACCCCCCTCGCTCTCGAGCTTGCCGGTGAGCGTCGTCTCGTATCGGTGCTCGCCGTGCAGGGTCGCGAGCGCGGCTCCCGCAGTGTAAAGCTTTGCATTGGAAGCAGGATTCAGCGCAAGGTGCTCGTTGACCGCAGCCAAGACGCGCCCCGATTCGACATCGATGATCGCCACACCGATGGCCGCCCCCTCGAGCGCACGATCGGACGCGACGGCGCGCACCGCGGCGTCGAGCTCCGATACGCGATCAGGGCTGTCCGGCGAGGAAGCCGACTGCGCGGGCGGGTCGGGGAGAGCGGCGGGAGCCGCGAGGAGGAGCGCGAGACCGATCGCCAGGGCAGCTCGCTTCATGGAGCAACGCTTTAGACCGGTCGGGGCGAGCTGCCTACTTGCTTTCGGCGCCGGCGGAGCCGGCTGCACGCCGGGCACTTCCGAAGGCCAAGCGCGCCCTGTCGAGATGCTCGTCGCGAACGACCCCGAGACGCTCGACCCACGCTACGTCGTCGACAGCGTCGGAATTCGCACGACTCGCCTCCTGCACGCGGGTCTCGTGGGCCTGAACCCCGACACGCTCGCACCCGAGCCGTACGTTGCGCGAAGCTGGCGCTGGCTCGACGACCTCACGCTGAGGATCGAGCTTCGCGACGGCGTTCGCTTCCACTCGGGGGCCCTTCTTCGCAGCGCGGACGTCGTCGCGACGCTCCGGGCGTTCGCGTCTCCGCAGGTCGCGTCGCGTCACGCCCGCGTCGTCGACGCCATCGCGGGCGCGCAACCCGACGGCGACCGGACCGTCGTCGTGCACCTCGCGCGCCCTCACGCGACGCTCCTCACCGATCTCGAGCTCCCGATTCTTCGGGCGGACGAGGCGTTCTCCCCTCCCGCGCCCGACGGCACGCTGGACGGCCTCGGCCCCTACGCGATCGCCCACCTCTCGCGCGGCGAAGTCCTCCTCACGCCGGCCGACACGGGGGTGCTCCCCCGTCCTGCGCACGCCCTCGAGCTCCGCACGGTGCACGACGAGAACGCGCGCGCCCTTCGCCTGCAAGCAGGACGCGCCGATGTCGCGTTGAACCTGGTCTCGCCGACCCTCCTCCCGGCGCTCGCCGCTCAGCCCGGCCTCGCCGTCGCATCGCGACCTGGCGCGAACCTCACCTACCTCGTCGTCCAGGAGGAACGAGGGCCGCTGGGAGACGAGCGCGTTCGCCGCGCGTTGTCGCTGGCAATCGATCGCGCGTTGCTCTGCCGGACGCTGTTCGACGGACGCGCGCAGCCTGCGGGCGCCCTCATCGCGCCGGCGAGCTGGGCACACGCCGACGTGCCCGCGCTCCCTTTCGACCCGGCGGAAGCCCGCACGCTTCTCGCGCGCGCTGGCGCAGCTCGCCTGCGTCTGACGCTCCTCACGTCCACCGAACGACTGCGCGGCGACGTCGCCCGCTTCATCGCGCAGGAGCTCGCGGACGTCGGCGTCGACGTCGAAGTGGTTCCGCTGGAGCTCGGGACCCTGATCGCGCGCCTCAACGCGGGAGACTTCGATCTCGCCTCGTTGCAGCTGCCCGAGATGACCGAACCCAACGTTCTGCGCCACTTCTTGCACGGGAATTACGTGCCTCCGTCGGGATCGAACCGCGGTCGCGTGCGCGATGCCGTGCTCGACGCCCTGCTCGACGAGGGCGATCGCGTCGTCGACCCGGAGGCGCGGCGCGACCTGTACGCGCGCCTAGAGGCTCGCGAGCGGCAGGCGATGCACCTCGTCCCGCTGTGGTACGAGGACCAGGTCGTCGTGACGACCGATCGCGCGCGTGCATTCCGGCCGAGCGCGGAAGGGCGCTGGCTCGGCCTCGCGTCGCTCCCCTAGATCTCGTGACCGCGGCGGAGCGCTCGCTGCCACATCGCCGCCGCGCTCCCCCCCGGCACCGGACGCGCGCTGAGCTCGTGGCAGATGGCAGCCATGAGCCGGTCGCCGGCCCCGGTTTTGCGAACGGCTCCGCGCCCGCGCGACCCCGGAGGCGCGTACGCGACGTCGCCGAACGGCCCGGTAACCCGAGCGCCTCCCCCCGGCTCGCTGACGACGAGGGTCGCCGAGGGGCGCAGCGCGGCACGCACGCTCGACGCATCCATCGCGAGGACGGCAAGATCGGCGGCGCTGCATCGCGCGACATCGACTTCACCGAGCACGGAGCGAATGGTGCGCGCGTCGCGTCCGGCCCAGGCGTACAGCGATGCGTTGAAATCGAGGAGGACCAACGAGCCATTGCGTCGCGCCGCACGTGCCGCCCGGCAGAGCGCCGCGGCATGAGAAACGACCGGCGAAAGTCCGGACAGGAGCGTGAGGCGCGAAGACCAGGCCCTCGGAACCTCGAAGGGTGGCATCTCCTCGAGATGCGCGCGCGACCTGGTTCGCGTCGCCTCGCCCGTCGACGACCAGGAGCGGAGAGCGAACCGGCGCCAAGGTCACGCCCGCGACGTCGACGCCGGACGCGGCGATGCGCCGGTACGCGGTACGCCCGGATCCGTCGTCGGCGATCACGGTGGACAGGCCCACGCGCAGCCCTCCCTTGCGCAAGCGGACGGCGACGTTGATCGGGCCCGAAGTCGGGCGCAGGCGGAGCCTCGGCCTCGACGTCGTCGCCTGCTCGAGGCGCCACGTCGACTCCCCGACGCAAATGACATCGAAGCTGCTCGCTTTGGCGTCGAGCCGGGTCACTTCGTTCGTGCGCACGCCCCGAGGATACTACGTGCTGCTCCGCCAGGACTCGTGGTATCCGGGCTCCTCGATGTTGGCCGCCTGCGCCGTGGGGACGAGCGGCTCGAACGCGTCGCACATCACCGCGAGCTCGTCGGTGCGCTTCGTGCCGATGCTGGCCTCGTACGCGCCCGGTTGCGGCCCGTGCGCGATGCCTGCCGGGTGAAGCGATATCGCGCCGGGTCCTACGCCGCGCCGGCTGGTGAAGTTGCCGCGGAGGTACAGGATGATCTCGTCGCAATCGACGCTCGAATGCGGGTACGGGCAGGGGATCGCGTGTGGGTGCGTATCGAGGACGCGCGGGACGAACGAGCACACGAGAAAGCCACGGCCTTCGAAGGTCGCGTGGACGGTCGGAGGCAGGTGAACGAGCCCGGTCTTCGGCTGGTACTTCTCGATCGCGAAGGCGAACGGGTAGACGAAGCCGTCCCAGCCGACGACGTCCATCGCCGGGTTCTCGAGCGCGTAGCGCGTGAACGTGCCGCTCTTCTTCACGAGGAGCTCCCGCGGCCCGTCCTGCGGTTTCTCGAACGTCGCGATCGGCCCGCGCGGTCGCACGAAGTCGCGGTGCGTGTACGGGGCGTCCATGCGAAGTTGCCCGACCGGATTGCGAAAGGCCTCGGGCACGAAGACGCCCGCGTGCGCCTCGAATCCGAGGAGGCGCATCGGCCGCTCGACGTGCCAGCGGTGGATCATCGCCTTGGGCACCCAGACGTAGTCGCCGCCACGCACATCGAGCCACCCGCAAGGAGACTCCAGCCGGGCGCTCCCCTCCTGCACGAACCACAGCTCGTCGCCGTCGCCGTTCGCGAAGTAGACGTCGTCGCTCGCGGCGGGCGCCGCGAGAAGCACGACGACGTCGCGATTGAAGAGGATGGGGACGCGGCGGTCGACCAGCATCCCGCCGCGCGGCACGCGATCGGACAGGTACAGCCTGCGTCGCAGAGGCTTTTGTGCGGCGGGGTCGGCGTGTGGCGCGGCCCAGCCGCGCTTCGTCGACTCGACCTCGCGGTGCGCCGTGACCGGAAAGCGGTGGTAGAAGTACGTGAACGGTCCGGAGAAGCCCCCGCGCGTGTGCATCTCCTCGTAGAGGACGCCCCCGTCGGGCGCACGGCACGCCGTGTGCGGCTTGTCCGGGAGGATGCCCGCGCTCTGCCGGTCGATCATGCGTCCTGCTGCTGTGCGCGCTCGATGCTCTCGAAGAGCGCTCGGAAGTTGCCGTAGCCGAACCCCTCGTCCCCGCAGCGCTGGATGATCTCGTAGAAGAAGGGGCCGGCGCGTTCGTCGGCGTAGAGCGACTTGGCCTCGCGAAGGAAGATCTGGAGCATGTAGCGTTCCTGAGAACCGTCCAGGAGGATCTGGTGCTTCTCGAGGAGGCCGAGCTCTTCTCGTACGTTGTGGATCCCGAGAGCGTCGAGCCGCCGCGGCAAGTCGCGGTAGTAGGAGGGAGGCGTCTCCATGAAGTCGACGCCGCGGCGCTTGAGCTCCTCGACGGTCCAGACGATGTTCTTCACGTTGAAGGCCACGTGCTGGATGCCGGCGCCGTCGTTCTCCTCGACGAACTTGTAGATCTGCGAGTCGCGGAAGTGGGGGCGCAACGGTTCGTTCGTCGCGAACTTGACCCCGCTCGCCGGGTCCCACATGACGGTCGACTTCAGGCCCGACCCGTGCGCGAACTGCGCGGCGACGTCCTGGGTGTGGAACTTGATCTCCCAGAACGGCTCGAACCCCAGGACGTCTCGGTACCAGGCGACTATCGGCTGCATCGTTAGGCCGTTGGACGTGACGTGATCGACGAGCTGGATGCCGAAGACGTTCTCGGGCCTACCCGCGTTGCCGTCGCCGGTGTCGGCGAAGCCCGGGGCGAAGGCGCGATAATCGATTCGCTCGACGAAACGGAAGGCGACGTCTCCGAGCGGCGTCGCGATCTCGACGGCCCGGTAGCGTCCGCCGCGCGCGTCCGTGTCCTCCACGGGATCGGCGAGGAAGGTGCCGCCGCGGGTCTCGAGGAAACGGATGGTCTCCCCGAGATTGTTGACGCGAAAGCCGAGGCTCATGATGCCCGCGGGGTGGCGCCGCAGGAAGCGCGCCGCCTTCGACCGCTCAGCGAGCGGAGTCGAAACGCAGACGCGGACCTCTCCCGCCCCGAACACGATCGACTGCTGCCCGCTGCGCGCGACGAGATCGTCGCCGGCGCGAGCGACCTCCCTGAAGTCGAACTTCTCGGTGTAGAAGCCCCTCGAACGCTCCAGGTTTTCTACGACGAAGTGCAGCGAGTCGTAGCCGATGATACCGATACGCGCCGAGGCCATGGTCGGAGCATGACATACGCTCCACGATGCCGCGACGAAGGGCAGGAACGCGACATATAGTGCGGGCGCGCCGGGTGAGGCTGGTGCGCGCGGTCCGTCACGAGGGGGCTCGCGGTCGGGGTCGCGATCCGAACGGCAACGGCAACGCGATCGCGACCGGGCCCATTCACCACGTTCGCGCGACGCTGTGGGATCAACCGGGCGCGACCCTCGCGATTCGCCGCGCTTTTCAGAGGAACTCGCGCGTACCCCGAATCTCAGGGGCGAGCTTTCAAAGTAGCACGCCTCGAGCTCTACGCACTGCCTCGTAAGAGCAGAGGCTGTGTGCTAATCGCGACAGGATTGAGAGGAGGGATGCCGCGATGAGCCGCAAGCCCACGAAGTACGTGTTCGTCACCGGCGGAGTCGTCTCCTCGATCGGCAAGGGACTCGCGAGCGCTTCGGCCGGCGCCCTGCTCGAGGCCCGCGGCCTGCGTGTCACGCACGTCAAGCTCGACCCTTACATCAACGTAGACCCCGGCACGATGAGCCCGTACCAGCACGGCGAGGTCTTCGTTACGGACGACGGCGCCGAGACCGATCTGGACCTCGGCCATTACGAGCGCTTCACCACGGCGCGCATGACGCGCCAGAACAACTTCACGACGGGCCGCATCTACGAGTCGGTCATCAGCAAGGAGCGCCGCGGCGAGTACCTCGGGGCGACCGTGCAGGTCATTCCGCACATCACCGACGAGATCAAGGCGCGGGTGCGGGACGCGACCGAGGGGGTGGACGTCGCGATCATCGAGATCGGCGGCACGGCCGGAGACATCGAGTCGCTCCCGTTCCTCGAGGCCATCCGCCAGATGAAGCTCGAGGCGGGCTGGCAGAACGCGCTCAGCATCCACGTTACCCTCGTGCCGTTCATCCCCACGGCCGGCGAGCTCAAGACGAAGCCCACGCAGCACTCCGTCAAGGAGATGCGCGAGATCGGCATCCAGCCGGACGTGCTGATCTGCCGCACGCAGATGCCGCTCACGCGCGCGGTGAAGGAAAAGATCGCGCTCTTCTCGAACGTCGCGGTCGAGGCCGTCATCGGCTGCATCGACGTGGGCTGCATCTACGAGGTGCCGCTGATGCTCCACGGCGAGGGGCTCGACGAGCTCATCGCCGAGAGGCTCAACATCTGGAGCCGAGCCCCGGACCTGTCGGCGTGGCAGCGCATCGTCGGCCGCTTCAAAGACCCGTCGCGCGGCGCCGTACGCATCGGCATCGTCGGCAAGTACGTTCACCTGAAGGACTCCTACAAGTCGCTGCACGAGGCCCTCGTGCACGGGGGCTTGTCGAACGACTGCCGCGTGGAGCTCGAGTACATCGACAGCGAACAGGTCGAGCAGCGGGGGCCGGAGGAACTGCTGGGGAATCTGGACGCGGTGCTGGTGCCCGGCGGTTTCGGCGATCGGGGTACCGAGGGGAAGATCGCGGCGATCGGCTACGCGCGAACGAACCGCGTCCCCTTCTTCGGCATCTGCCTCGGAATGCAGCTCGCGGTCGTGGATTTTGCTCGCAACATCGCGGGGCTCGCGGGCGCCAATTCGACCGAGTTCGACAAGGACGCGCAGCATCCGGTCATCGACCTGATGCCGGACCAGAGGGGTGTGCGAAATAAGGGCGGTACGATGCGGCTCGGTGCGTACCCCTGCGTCCTCTCGACAAGCACCATCGCGGCCGAAGCGTACGGCGCGACCGACATCAGCGAGCGCCACCGCCATCGTTACGAGTTTTCGAACGACTACCGGGACAAGCTCGCCGAGGCTGGCCTCATCCTGAGCGGGACCTCGCCCGACAAGCGCCTCGTCGAGATGATCGAGCTCCGCGAGCATCCCTTCTTCGTCGGCTGCCAGTTTCACCCGGAGTTCAAGAGCCGCCCCGCCGCCCCGCACCCCCTGTTCGCGCGCTTCGTGCGGGCCGCGCTCGAACGACAGGCCTCGCGAACCAAGCCGGAGCTGCGCAGCAGGGCCGAGAGCCAGCCGGCGATCAACTAGGGCTCGTGATTCGACGAATTGCGAGCCGCGATCTGCTCGTAGACCAGCGTGAACGCAAAGCGGAAGCCCCAGATACTCTCGTGCGCACCGTAGAGGGGCGTACCGAGGTTGGTGAACACGCTGATCGCGGGCTGCACCCAGGGGAGCAATAGTCGCACGTTCGGCGACGCGATGACCGCGGATCGGGCCCCGTCGCGGACGCCCGCGGCCGAGGCGTCGATGGCGTAAGCCTCGAACATCTCGAGCCCGCCCGCCACGCCCGAGGTGATGCGCCAGCCGACGTAAA
>Ga0102924_1002901_pt1 | contig 18308 bp, 18 predicted proteins | sample PaiPotPPM11metaG_FD_80116 | JGI IMG/M metagenome (GOLD analysis project Ga0102924, IMG submission 80116) | Iron sulfur acid spring bacterial and archeal communities from Banff, Canada, to study Microbial Dark Matter (Phase II) - Paint Pots PPM... ...
CCCCTCCCCTCTCCGGCGCCCCTGACGCCGGCTGCTCGAGGATTGAAACTGACGAACCAGCATATTCCGGGCACAGCAACCGCCCCGGCCGGTTAACGGACACCGGGCGTTCCATGATCGTGGTTGATTCGGTGCGGCGAGTGCAACCGATCAACCACGATCATGAAGTCGAAGGGTTTCGGACTGTCCGGAATCGACAGCCAGGCCGACTTAAACCCAGTTGAGTCAGGCGCTCCCCACTGCTGGCGTCTCGCCTCGGCCGAGCCCGGGTCGCCGACGATTATCGAACCGTCCGCAGGACTACACCAACCACGCATTCACGGCCATACGGCGTCCACTTAGTGCACCACTCCCGCCACAGATACCTCTATTGCCACATGGGCCACACGGGTGTGCGGTGCCGGGGGCGAGTGGTCGGAAGCGGCGCTCCGGACCGGGTTCCGCCGCGGCACTCGACGCGCGGGCGGGGAGTGCGGGGTGGTCGGCTACGGTGAGTTGGTCCGCAGCGCGAGGGAGGCCCGGCATGCCCATGCCCGAACTGGCCACGGTGGCCGAGGGCGATCTGCCCGGCGGCCAGCACTGGGTCCTCCGGGCCGGCGGCAGCCAGGAGGACTTCTATACCTTTCTGGAAACCGTGCATCCCGATGGTCACCGGGACGAGGGCGGCCTTGGCGGTCCGGTGCTGTACCCGGGCAGGCTGCTCAACACCTATGCCGGGGCGCACGACAGCGGTCTGCAGCGACTGGTCGTCCGGGCCGACCGGCAGGTGGCCCGGCTCCGCCTGACGCTGACCACCGGGGAGCAGATGGATCTGGCCGCGGTGGCCACCGACGCCGGGCTCGGGGTGAGCTTCTTCGCTGCCCTGCTGCCCCGCACGGTGGAGATGGGCTCGCTGGTACCGCTCGATTCCGGCGGCCGGCCGCTCGAGCCGTAGCAACTGGTCCGCCGACCGCAAGCCAGGACCGCGCCGCCAGTCATGCGCAACGCCTGGCGCGAAGATTGCGGCTTGCTCCCGCTGGGGGTAAGCTGCCGAATCAGTAGAATATTTGTTCGACCAACATGCTCAGCCTAGGATATCCTGGCTTCGTGGCAGCGTATCTTCCACCCGGCTGGCCAGCGGGCGTGCATCCGCCGGGCGGCGAAGGGTTCGAGGAAACGGCGGTGACCTGGCTGCTTGACGTCGTGCCGCCCGATTACCGGCTGCACGGGGTCCTTCGCCGCCACCCGGTGGCGCTCGCGGCGCTGGCCCGGCATCATCTGGCCGCGTGCGTGCAGGGCGCACGCGAGGGGTACCGGACCGCCCGGGCCGAGCTCGGCGGCCAGCTGCCACCGGGCGGCATGGACGCGGTGCTGGCGGCCTACCGCACCGAGGGCGGCCGGCTGGTCGAGACGGCGCGCGCCGTGGACCTGCTGGAGCGGGCGCTGCGCGGCGAGGTGTTCACGCCGCAGCTTGACGGAGCGCCGCAGGACGAAGGCCGCGGCGCCCAGTCACGCCGCCGCACCGCGACCGGCCGCACCCGCTGACCAACCGCCCCGCAGCTTGACGGCGTACCGCAGGACGACGGGCGCGCCGCGACCGGCCGCTCCTGTTGATCGGGCGCGCCAGTTAAGGTCAGCTCGGGCTTGCGTCCCCCGAGTCGATCAGCCGCGGGACCGGGTTAGTCGGCAGCGCCCGGGCGGGCGGGGTCGTGCAGGCCGAGGCGGAACCAGACGGCTTTGGCGGCCCGGGCGTAGGTGACGCCCCAGGCCGAGGCGAGTTCGGACGGGAGCTGGAGGCCGCGGCCGTTGGTGCGCTCGGCCGCCTCGGCGGGCGAGCCTGGCAGGTCGGCGTGGAACTGGGCCGGGCGGCGGTCCAGCACGGCGATCTCGACGGCTCCGTCCGACTGGTCGGCGAGCAGCCGGCACGTGACCTGGACGGGCGTGCCGGCGTGCAGCACCGCGTTGGTGACGAGCTCGCTGGTCAGCAGCACGGCGTCGTCCACCAGTGCGTCCTGACTGTCGGACTGGCCGGTCAGTTCCCACAGGCGGAGCGTGTCACGTACGAAACGACGTGCAGCCGCGGCGGCCGCCGGCTCGGGCTGGTATGCGGCGGTCGCCACGAGGTCGTCTCGTGCCTCTAAGTAAACCATCGATAACCCATCGTGACAGACTTGGCGGCGCGCCACCGCAAGAAGCGGACAGCCCGCGTCAGCTCGCCGGCCGCGCCCAGCCCGTCCCGGTGACGTACTCCCGGACAATCCGGGCCGGAACGCCGGCCACCACGCACCGGTCGGGCACCGTACCACGCACGACGGATCCGGCCGCCACAACCACGTTGCGGCCGATGTTCGCGCCGGGCAGGACGACGGCGCCCGCGCCGAGCCAGGTGCCCGCGCCGATCGAGACCGCGAGGTTCACCGGCCATTGCCGCCCGATCGGCACGTCCGGGTCGGCGTAGCCGTGGTTCTGGTCGGTGATGTAGACGTACGGGCCGGTGAATACGTCGTCGCCGATGAGGATCGAGTGATGGGCCACGATGTGGCTGCCCCGCCCGATGACGCACCGGTGGCCGACCCGCAGCACCGGCTTTTCGCCCAGGTCGTGCCCGGGCATCATCCCCGCGCACAGCGTGACCTGCGCGGCAATCATGGTGTCGTCCCCGATCTCGATCCAGCGCTCGCCGAACACCGCGCCGGTCGGGAAGGCCATCATCGAGCGTGCGCCGAACGCCGCGAAGCTGCGGCTCGCCGGGGACTCGGGGGAGATGGACCCGGCCTCCTGCAGCTCCCGCCAGACCCGGTGCACGAGGGCGGACAGGGCGGCCCGCCGCCAGCGGCCCAGTTCGCGGCGCATCGACATGGCCGATAACGGTACCTGCTGCGTACCAGCCGCAGATAGGCCCACCCGGCCCCCGACCGGCCGGGGTGCGCGGATCAGGCCGCGAGGCCAGCGAGCCAGGTCTGCCACGCCTCGGTCTCGGCCGACGGATCGCGGTCGTCGAAGTAGTGCGCGGTCGCGAAGACCATGTCGTTGTAGCCGTGGATCAGCATGTACATGGCGTCGTCGGTACGCATGCCCACGAAGCTGGGCGAGCCCACGAACTCCACGGTGCCGTCGACCGGCTCGATGCCGGGCACGCTGAGCCGCGCCGGCTGACCGTCCGCCGCGTCCGCGCTGGCGCCGACCGCCGCGGTCATGGCCGCCCACGAGTCCTTGGTGATCGGCCCCGGCATGAACAGCGAGCCTTTCGCGGTGCGCGGTGCGAAGTGCTTCAGGTAGACGGCGAGCTTCGTCATGTAGGCGTGGTCGCCGGCGGACAGGCCGTTGTATTCGGCCTCCCAGTTCTCGCCGAGCAGACCACTGTGCACAACGCGCACCACGGTGCCGCCGCCGTCGCGCGATTCGATGAGCCACTCAAAGGCCATGAACGTTCCGTCCGCGTTCTTGTCCTCCTGCGTCGCGTAGCGATGACCGGGTTCCCAGGCCGTGATGCTGGAGGTGGACACCTCGCCGAACATGTTGAACGTGCTCGTCTTGCTGGCGCTGTCGATTTCGGTGCGCCCCATGAGCCAGGAGTCGACTCCCGGCCCCGACGCGATCGCCGCCCACACCTCGTCCGGCGTGGCGTCGACGGTGATCTCGTTGCGTACCTCGAATGGATGTGTCATGACTGCTGCTGCTCCTCTGCTGGCGGGTCGGCGTCTTCGGTGATGCTCGGATGCACCGCGACGATGACACGGTGCGGCCGACCAGTTGCGGTCTGATATTTACCGATGATTCCGGTGAGCGCGTCCGTGAGCTCACCCACGAACGCGGCGCGGTCAGCCGGCTTCGCGAACCGCACTTCGGTCTCGAGCGCGAACGTGGCGAGCGGCTTGTTCGCCCGCGCCGCCCCGTTGATGAGCGCGCCCGTCTCCCGAACGAGCCGCGCGGCGAGCGCGAGCAACCAGCGCGCGGACAGCCGATCGGGCGACCGGGCCGGATCGGGCGCGACCGCGGCGAGCGCGGCCGGCGAGATCACGTAGGCCGCGGCGGAAGCCCGCATGACCCGCTCGGTCATGTTGCCCTTGCGGCGTTCCTCGACCAACTCCACCAGCCCGTGCTGCTCAAGGGTCTTGACGTGGTAATTGACCTTCTGCCGAGCAAGTCCGAGCCGCGCCGCGAGCGCGGTCGCGGAGTGTGGTTCGGCCAGCTCCGCGAGCATCCGAGCCCGGATCGGATCGAGCGAGACCTCCGCGGCCGCGGCATCCTCGATCACTGCGACATCTTGCATGCTGTAACGGTGTCACGGACAATTTTTCTTGTCAAGACAGTAATGGCTGTCTAGAAGGAATTTCCTTTCTGGTGCTCGTCGTGGTCGAGCGCGGCATCTCCCGCGGGCGCCGGTTCCGGAAGCCGGACAGCCGCGAGCCGGTTCCGGCAGCCGGACAGCCGCGAGCCGGTTCCGGCAGCCGGACAGCCGCGAGCCGGTTCCGGCAGCCGGACAGCCGCGAGCCGGGACAGCCGCGAGCCGGCCTGCCGCAGGCCGGCCAGACGGTGCCCGCGCGCCGCTAGCGCTCGCCCGCGGCTGGTTCCGGCTGCGGGACAGTCCGCGCCGCGAGCTGGCCGCAGGCCCCGTCGATCTCGGTGCCGCGCGTGTCGCGGACGGTCACCGGGATGCCGCGCCGCGCCAGCCGGTCGGTGAACTCGCGCATCACGCCCGGATCCGACGCTGTCCATTTCGACCCGGGCGTGGGGTTGAGCGGGATCAGGTTCACGTGCGCCAGGTGGCCGGAGAGCAGGTCGGCCAGGGCCTCGGCCCGCCAGGCCTGGTCGTTCACGTCACGGATCAGCGCGTACTCGATCGACACCCGGCGCCCGGTCGCCGCGGCGTAGCCCCAGGCCGCGTCCAGCACCTCGGCGATCTTCCAGCGCTGGTTGACCGGGACCAGGTCGTCGCGCAGCGCGTCGTCCGGGGCGTGCAGGGACACCGCGAGCCGGACCGGCAGGCCTTCCGCGGCCAGCCGACCGATCCCCGGGACCAGGCCCACGGTCGAGACCGTGACCGCGCGCCGCGAGATGCCCAGGCCGTCCGGGACCGGGTCGGTGAGCCGCCGCACGGCCGCGACCACCCGGGCATAGTTGGCCAGCGGCTCGCCCATCCCCATGAACACCACGTTCGAGATCCGGCCCGGGCCGCCGGTCACCTCGCCCCGGGCCAAGGCCCGGGCCCCGGACACCACCTGCGCCACGATCTCGGCGGCCGACAGGTTGCGGGTCAGCCCGGCCTGGCCGGTGGCGCAGAACGGGCAGGCCATGCCGCATCCCGCCTGCGAGGACACGCACATGGTGACCCGCTCCGGGTAGCGCATCAGCACGGACTCGACGTAGGCGCCGTCGAATGCCCGCCACAGCGTCTTACGGGTCTGGCCCTGATCGCAGGCGAGCTCACGCTCCGCGGTCAGCAGGCGCGGCAGCAGGGCCGCGGCCAGCGGCCCCCGGGCGCTCGCGGGGACGTCGGTCATGTCATCGGGATCGTCGGTCAGCCGGGCGAAGTAGTGCCGCGAGAGCTGGTCGCCGCGGAACCGCCGCTCGCCAAGCTGCTCGGCGGCGGCGCGCCGCTCCCCCGGATCCAGGTCGGCCAGATGCCGCGGCGGGCGGGCCCCGCCCCGCGGGCCCTCCGCGGCGCGCAGGTCAGGACCGCCGGCTCGGCCAATGGTCAGCAACGGCCGGCGGTCTTCACTCGGGTCCGGCGCGTGCGCGGGTGCCGGGGCCGCCGCGGGCCGTTCCGTTATATCCCTCAAAATCAACTGCCCCTGTGCGGCAAAAGTGCTGCGGCAAACCGGTAACGATCCGCCCGTATGACGTAGCTGACCTGCGGTAAGTCGGTAAATTTCGTTAGTATGCCGACACTGCGCCGTGGGGCCAGCCAGTCCAGGATAGCCGCCGGTCCGGGGCGACCCGAGATCCTGCTGGAGGACGAGAGCCCTTACGCGAGTCGTCGCCTGGTCGTGCAATGCGACGGTGTGGCCACGGCCGCCTACCTGCATTCTTCGGACGGCCCCATCGCGGCGACCTGGATCGCCAACCACGTGCCCGCGCCCGCCACGGCCGACTTGGGCCGGCTGAACGCCGGGGAGGCGCCGGTGATGCCCGCCGAGCACACCAAGCACCCGGACGGACGGCCCATGCTCGAGCCGGGGGCGCTGCGCGCGCTGTGGCTCGAGGAGGGCGACGGGGTCGTGATCCTCGAGTACGGCGGCCTGCTGGCCATCCTGCCCGGCTGGTCCGACATGGCCCGGGGGCTGCCGGGCTACTGCCGCGACGTGATCGGCCAGACCCCGTTCGGCTGGTCGCTCGATGACGCGATGGAGGGGCTCGGGCCGCGGGCGGCGCAGGCGCAGGACTTCTGGCGGTGGCGGTCCGACAAGAGCGCCTGGGCCGGGTTCCAGCAAGCGGTGCTCGGGCACCTGCTCGGCCGGCTCGGGCCGGGCGCCAGATACTGGGACGTGGGCGGCGGCAAGCAGCCCTTGGTCGGCGTGTCCGAGCGGCCGCCCACCAGCCAGCGGCCCTACACGGTCCTGTCCACGGTCGGGATGAGCTGCCAGCGGATGCCGGTCATCGAGCAGCTGGGCGACCAGGCCCTCGGCGGTGCCAGGATCGAGCTGGCCATCGCGACCACTATGGCCAGCACGGACGCGGCCCGGATCTTCCTGTGGCTCGGCCAGTACCCATGGCGGGAGATGAACTGGCTCGGCGCAGGCCAGTGCATCCCCTGGTACCACGAGCCCGCCACGTTCCCGCTCGGGGGCGGCGGCGAGGCGGTGCTTCTGCTCGACAAGCCGGGCAGCCTCCCCGGTCCTGAGGTTCCCGACTTGTCGGGCTTCTCGTTCAGCGGGGAGCCGGTGCGGTGGCTATGGGTGGTCCCGGTCAGCGAGCGCGAGCGCATGCTGGCCGCCGAGCGCGGCCCGGCCAGCCTGATCACCCACCTGGCCGCGCAGCGCCGCACCTGGGTCGTCGAGTGACGCAACGCCGGGCCCCTGGAACTCATGTGCCGCCCGGCGAACTTCATGCGCGATGGATGTACCGCCAGGGCCGCCCCAGCGTGCTCACCGGTACATTGACATCAAGATCGCCAGCAACCGAGGCCGACCCACGGCCCGCCGCCGGGATACAGGCGCCGGGGCCGCCGCAGGCCGTATACGGGGCCGGTCACCACACCCGAGAGACCAGCGATCATCCCGGCCGTTGGTCCAGGCCGACCCGAACAGGCCGCCGGTGGCATTTTGCCCGGGTTGCGAAGGTTTACGTCCCCGGAGTGCGGCGCTGCCCTTCTGGTCGATGGGCCATCGACCAGAATCTATTGCGGTCGATGGGCCATCCACTCAAGATCGCTCCCGGGGCGCGGCCGGAGCGGAACGCCGGAAACCGGTAGGTAACGTCGCAAAACTGGCGCGGTATCACGACACGCCGCAAACGCAAGTTGTTCCGAGACGCTTACTGGTACAACCGATCAACCACTTCATGGCCGGCGCTCGTTCGGGCGGCCCACGATGGGGTTGCGGGGCCGGACGGGCCGCACCGGGGCAGGACCGCGCTGCCGGGTATCTGGCATCCGGGTCAGGGTGCCCCCGCACGGGCTGTTACCCGTGCGGGGTGCCCACGACCGGGTTGGGGCGCGGCGTGTTGGGGCCAGCGGCCAAGGTCCAATCCGGGGATGGAAGATCGTTAGTGTGGGATGAAGACGCTCATCAGGAGCCAGGCCACGGGGGCGACGACCAGCAGCGAGTCGAGGCGTTCCATGGCGCCGCCGTGGCCGGGGAACACCGTCCCCATGTCCTTGATCTCGAGGTCTCGCTTGATCATGGATTCGACGAGGTCGCCGAGGGTCGCCGCGGCCACCGCGGCGGCGCCCAGGATCAGGCCCTGCCAGGCGTGGCCGTGCAGCAGCAGCGGCACGGTGACCCCGCCGACCGCGACGCCGACCATGACCGACCCGGCGAAGCCTTCCCAGGTCTTCTTCGGGCTGATGGCCGGGGCCATCGGGTGCCGCCCGATCAGGATGCCGGCGAAGTAGCCGCCCACGTCGTTAGCCACGGCGAGCGTCACGAAGATCAGGGTCCGCCGGGGCCCGTCGGGAGTCGCCAGCATCAGCGGCACGAACAACCCGAGCAGGATGAGGTACCCCAGCGTGAACACGCTGGCGGTCACGTCGCGCAGGTAGCCGGCGGCGCCGCCGGGCAGCCGCCAGGCCACCAGAGCCACCAGGGTGAGCCCCAGCGCGGCCAGCGCGGCCTGGGGGCCTTCCCAGTAGGCCAGCGTGAACGTGGCGGCACCGCCCACGACCAGGGGAATCAGCGGCAGGTTGATCCCGCGTTCCAGCAGGGCCTGCCTCAGCTCCCACAGCGCCAGCGCGGCCATCGCGCCCACGTACCCCAGGAACACGGCCTTCACCGTGAACAGGGTGAGCACCACGAGGCCGCCGAGCACGATGCCGATGGCCGCAGCCGCCGGGAGGTTGCGACCAGTCCGGCTCGGCTTGGGCTCGCTCACCGGGTCGGCCTCTCCCGGCGCGAGCTTGTCGGGACGCAAGCTATACCTCGAGAAGCTCGGCTTCCTTGTGCTTGAGCAGCTCGTCCACCTGTGTCACGTAGACATGGGTCAGGTCATCGAGTTCGCGCTCGGCGCGCCGGCCCTCGTCCTCGCCCGCGTCGCCCCCCTTGACGAGCTTGTCGATCGTGTCCTTGGCGTGCCGGCGGATATTGCGGATGGCGACCCGGCCGTCCTCGGCCTTGTGCCGCGCGATCTTGATGAAATCCCGCCGGCGCTCCTCGGAGAGCTCCGGGAAGTTGACCCGGATGATCGCGCCGTCGTTGGACGGGTTGACGCCCAGGTCGCTGTTCCTGATCGCCTTCTCGATCGACCCGAGGGACGACTTGTCGTACGGCTGGACGATGACCATCCGCGGCTCGGGCATGTGGAAGGACGCGAGCTGATTCACCGGAGTCTGCGTCCCGTAGTACTCGGCCGTGATCTTGCTGAACATCGAAGGATGCGCACGGCCGGTACGGATGCCGGCGAACTCCTCCTTGGCGACCGTGACGGCCTTGTCCATCTTCTCCTCGGCTTCGAGGAGGGTATCGTCAATCACTGCGGCTCCCGTGCCTGGGTAAGCGTCCCGGTGCGCGTCCTGTCTGCGCACCGCGTGTTTCCCATGGTGCTCCCGGCCCGGGAATCATGCCACGCCTGGCCATCAGCGTGCGAATCGGCTCACCAGCGTGCCGATCCTCTCCCCGCGGACCGCCCGCACCACGTTGCCCTCCCGCATCAGGTCGAAGACCACGATCGGCAGGTCATTGTCCATGCATAGGCTCACCGCCGTAGCGTCCATGAAGCGCAGTTCCCGGCGCAGCACCTCGGCGTAGTCGAGCCGGTGGAAACGCACGGCGTCCGGCATCTGCCGGGGGTCGGCGTCGTATACGCCGTCGACCTGAGTGCCCTTGAGTACGGCCTCGGCCCCGATCTCCAGGGCCCGCTGGGCCGCGCAGGTGTCGGTCGAGAAGAACGGTGCGCCGAGGCCGGCGCCGAAGATCACGATCCGCCCCTTTTCCAGATGCCGGATCGCGCGCCGCGGTATGTACGGCTCGGCCACCTGGCCCATGGTGATCGCGGTCTGCACCCGGGTCTCGACGCCGCGCTTCTCGAGCACGTCCTGGAGGGCCAGGCAGTTGATGACGGTGCTCAGCATGCCCATGTAGTCGGCCCTGGACCGGTCGATGCCGCGCTGGGACAGGGCGGCGCCGCGGAACATGTTGCCCCCGCCGACCACCGCGGCGACCTGGACGCCGTTCCGGGCGGCGGCCAGGATCTCCTTGGCGATATGGACGAGGGCGTCCGGGGAGATCCCGAGCTGCTCACCGCCCGCGAACGCCTGGCCCGAGAGCTTCAGCACCACGCGGTGCCAGCTCGGGTGCGCCTCTCCGGCGGCCGACGCTCCGCCGGCCGCGGCCGCCCGGGCCGCGGCGCCGTTCCGGCGGGTGGTGCCGTCCTGCACAGGGCGCATCCTTCCCCTCGTCTCGGCAGCTCGTCTCGGCGGCCGCTGGCCCGGTCGCGACCGTCCTTCAGCCGGCCTGCCCGATCTGGATCCGCGCAAACGCCCGCACGCTGGCCTTATGCTCGGCCAGCAGCTGCTTGACGGCCTTCTTCTGGTCCCGGACGCTGGGCTGCTCGACGAGCACGATGTCCTTCAGGAGCGCGTTGACGCGGCCCTCCACGATCTTGGGGATCGCCTGCTCCGGCTTGCCCTCCTCGCGGGTCATCTGCTCGGCGATCCGGCGCTCGTTCGCTACCACGTCCTCGGGCACCTCGTCGCGGGTCACGTAACGGGGCCGCATGGCCGCGATCTGGTGCGCGATGTCCTGGCCGACCTCGGGTGCCTCCGAGTCGAGCTGGACCAGGACGCCGAGGGTAGGCGGCAGGCCGGGGTCCGACTTGTGCAGGTAGCTGGTGACATAGCCGCCCGCGAACCGGACGAACCGTCCGACCTCGACCTTTTCCTTGAGCGAGGCGCCCGCCTCGTCGATCAGCTCCTGGGCGGTCTGGCCGGGGCGGACCTCCAGGCCGAGCACGGCCAGCCGGTCCGTGGCGTCCGACGCCAGCGCGGCCCGCGCGATGTCGGCCGCCACCTGCTGGAACAGGTCGGTCTTGGCCACGAAGTCGGTCTCGCAGTTGAGCTCGAGGAGCACGCCGGAGCTGTTCCCGTCGAGCGCCGACGTGACCAGTCCGTTCGCCGCGGTGCGCTGGGCCCGCTTCGTGACGTCCTTCGCTCCCTTGACGCGCAAGATCTCCACCGCGCCCTCGTAGTCCGGAGCCTCCACCAGGGCGTTCCGGCAGTCGAGCATGCCCGCGCCGGTCTGCTCGCGGAGCCGCTTTACATCTGCCGCGCTGTAGTCCATGTCCTCATCTCTCGCTATCTCATCGTGCTGGTCATGCTGGGTCGTGCTGGGCCCAGGCGGCGGCCGGCCCGGCAGCGGCCAGCCCGGCAGCGGCCAGCCCGGCGCGCTACCGGGCGGCCCGGCCGGTCAGGCCGGTTCGGAGGCTGACTCCTCGGCAGGACCGTCCGTGGCCGCCTCGCTGGCGGCCTCCTCGCTCGTGCCCTGCTCGCCGGCGTCCGGGGGCTCGGCGGCCGGCTCGGCAGCTGTTGAGGCTGCGGCCGACTCGGCGGCGGCGACCGGCTCGCCAGCGGCTACGGCCGGCTCGGCAGCGGCTTCCGCGTCGGCGGCCGACTCGGCGACAGCCTCCGCGGTCCCGTTCGTCTCCGCCCGCGCCGCATCGCCCGCCGCGGACGCTTCGGCCGCCTCCGCGCCATCCGCGGAACGGCCTTCGAGCAGCGCCCGCTCCCATTCGGCCAGCGGTTCCTCGGCCCCGAGCACCCCGTCCGCCGGAGCGGCCGGCTTTTCCTCGCCCGTGGCCTGCCCGGCCCGCGCGATCAGACCGTCGGCGACGGCGTCCGCCACCACCCGGGTCAGGAGGGCAACACTGCGGATCGCGTCGTCATTCCCGGGGATCGGGTAGGTGACCTCGTCGGGATCGCAGTTGGTGTCGAGGATCGCGATCACCGGGATCCCGAGCTTGCGGGCCTCGCTGACGGCGATGTGCTCCTTCTTGGTGTCCACCACCCACAGGGCGCTGGGCACCCGGGCCATGTCCCTGATGCCGCCCAGCGAGCGCTCGAGCTTGTCCTTCTCCCGCTTCAGGTGCAGCAGTTCCTTCTTGGTCAGCGTGGAGCCGGCCACGTCGTCGAAGTCGATCTCTTCCAGCTCCTTGAGCCGCTGGAGCCGCTTGTAGACCGTGGTGAAGTTGGTCAGCATGCCGCCGAGCCAGCGCTGGTTCACGAACGGCATCCCGACCCGGCGGGCCTGCTCGGCGATCGCTTCCTGCGCCTGCTTCTTGGTCCCGACGTACAGGACGGAGCCGCCGTGGGCCACGGTCTCCTTGATGAACTCGTACGCGCGGTCGATGAAGTCCAGCGACTGCTGGAGGTCGATGATGTAGATGCCGTTGCGTTCGGTGAAGATGAACCGCTTCATCTTCGGGTTCCAGCGGCGGGTCTGATGACCGAAGTGAACGCCGCTCTCGAGCAGTTGCCGCATGGTGACGACCGGGGCCATTGCCGGTGTCCCCTTCCTGTCGTGCGCCCGGCCCGCTTGGGACCCGGACGCCTCGGTTGGTCCTGGCGCCCGAACGCACTCGCCGCGGGAAGATCATCCCGCGGACCGGTGAGATGCGTTCCGCCCGGTGCCGGAAGCCCGGCAAGCCGCGCGGTAAGCGGACGCGCGAATTTAGCCATTCGGTCACGCGACGGTGCGCGAACCCGGACAGCCGTGCGTAGTCTACAGCCAATGGCCCCCCGTTGCGGGCTCGGCGGCCGCGCTGACCCGGCCCGCAGCGCTGCGCCCCGGGATCGCTGGCCGCGGCCGAGAAGGCCGGCCCGCCGCGATCAGGCCCGCGGGTGGGCCTGACGGTACGCCGCCAGCAGGCGCTCGGCCGACACGTGGGTGTAAATCTGGGTCGTGGCCAGCGAGGCGTGGCCGAGGATCTCCTGCACGCTACGCAGATCCGCGCCACCCTCGAGCAGGTGCGTGGCCGCGCTGTGCCGCAGGCCATGCGGCCCGGTATCGGGCACGCCCCCCGCCGCGGCGATCCGGGCGTGGACCACCCGCCGCGCCGTCCGCGGATCCAGCCGCCCGCCCCGCGCGCCCAGGAACAGCGCGGCCTCCGAACGCCCGGTGACCAGCCGGGGGCGGCCCGCGTCACGCCACGCGCGCACGGCCCCGGCGGCGGGAACGCCGACGGGTACGACCCGCTCCCGGCCGCCCTTGCCCAGCACGCGCACGGTCCGGCGCGACTCGTCGACGTCGCCCACGTCGAGCCCGCACAGCTCGCTGACCCGGATGCCCGAGGCGTACAGCAGCTCCATGATCGCGGTGTCCCGCCCGGCGATCGCGACCGCCCGCGGGTCCTCAGCGTCCGCGGCGGCGCCGGGTTCGGCCAGCACCGCCGCCATCTGGTCCTGGGCCAGGACGTTGGGCAGCCGGCGGACCGCCTTGGCCGTCCCGAGCAGCGGTCCCGGGTCGCTGTCCAGCCAGCCGCGCGCACAGGCGAACGCGGTGAACGTCCGGGCCGCCGCGCCCCGCCGGGCCAGCGTCGCGCGGGCCATGCCGCCCGCGTGCTGGGCCGCGAGCCAGGCCCGGATGACGCCGATGTCCAGCTCGGCCACATCCTCAAGCCCGCACCGGCTGGCGTGCTGGAGGAGCGCCCGTACGTCGCCCAGGTAGGCACGGACAGTGTGCGCTGACCGCCCGCGTTCGGCCAAAAGATGTCGTTCGAACGCTGCCAGGCGCGCGCTGGCCCATGCCGGCAGGGCCGGTTCGGCGTCCATGCCTTCAGTGTCGGCCCGTTCACCGCCGGCCGGGTGGCAACGGCGCGCCGGCCATACGAAATAGACCGCCGCCCCGTTGGCCACCCGCCCGACCGGGATCCCGGTGACGTCCGCCTTGATGGTCAGGCGTTCTTCTTGATGCGCCAGCCCCGCGGGCACCGCTCGGCGAACCCGGCCGCGGCCAGGGCCCCGAGGCAGCGGATCGCGGTGTTCAGGTCGACGCCGGCCGCCGCGGCGATCGTGGCGGGCCCGGCTCCCGCCCGCGCCGGGAGGGCCTCGAGCACGGCCGCGGACTCCGGGTCCAGGCTGTCGCGGGGGCAGGCCGGGCCTCGGCGCCGTTCGCTGAGCCCCTCCCCGACAGGCGAGACGTGCTCGATGACGTCCTGCGCCCGGGTCACGCACACCGCGCCCCACTCGCGGATGATCTCGTGACAGCCCTCGGACATCTTCGAGGTCACGGGGCCGGGCACGGCCATCAGCGGACGGCACAGGTCCCGGGCGTGCCGGGCCGTGCTCAGCGCCCCGCTGCGCAGGGCGGCCTCGACCACGACCGTGCCGCAGCTCAGCGCGGCGATCACCCGGTTGCGGACCAGGAACCCCGGCCGGGTCGGAGCCCGGTCCGGCGGCCACTCGCTGATCACGACGCCCTGCCCGGCGATGGCCGAGAACAGCTCGCGGTGCCCCTGCGGGTAGCCGTGGCTGACCCCGCTGGCCAGCACCGCGACCGTGACCCCGTCGGCGCTGAGCGCGCCGAGGTGGGCCCGGCTGTCAACTCCGTAAGCACCGCCGGAGACAACGCAGAAGCCTCGCTCGGCCAGGGCCGCCGCCATCTCGGTGGCCACGTGGTTGCCGTACGCGGTCGCCGCGCGGGCGCCGACCACCGAGACCGACCGCAGGCACGCGAAGCGCAGGTCCGCGCGGCCGCGGGCCCACAAGACCAGGGGGCGGGCGTGGCCGAGCACGTCAAGCTGGGTCGGCCACTCCGCGTCCCCCGGGCACAGGATCCGGATGCCCGCTCGTTCCCAGGCACCGATCCGGGCGTCGGCGGGAATCGCGTCGATGCGGGCCGCCCATCGCTCGATCGCCCGGCCCAGCCCGGGGATCCGGGCCGCCCCGGCGTCCTGCGCCAGCTCGGGCGGCCGCCCGCTAGCGATCGCGGCCAGGGCCTCCGCCGGGCGGCAGACGCGCAGCAGCGCGCCGAGCCGGACGTCGCCGGGCTCGGCCAGGAAGCTCAGCGCGATTCGCGCGAAGCGCTGCTGGTCGGCGGATGCGGCGGTCATGTCCCGGCCCTCCGGGCTAAGGCCGGCGCGCCGAGCCGACTGCTCGACGTGACTCCCGGGCGAGCCCGCGGCGTCAGATGTCTCATCGTCACCACCTCCGGCTCTGAGGGTGCCGGAGGCTTGGCCCGATGTGCTGACGGCCGGCCGGCCCTGTGGAGGGACCGAGCCACGCGAGCGGTTCTGTGAGGTACGGCCGCCGAATTGTCGGCCCGGCGTGTTATGCCGCCGCGGGCGGCTAGGACTCGGAACTGAGCCGTTGCGCGAGGACCGCGGCCTCGCTGCGGTCGAGATCCTTCGTCGCGGTGAGCAGCGTGACCGGGCCGGACCGGGCCTGCTCGCGCAGCTGGCGCAGGGCTTCGGCGCGGTCGGGGTCGCCGAGTTCGGCCTCGTAGCGGCGGGTGAACTCGGCGAACCGGGCGGGATCGTGGCCGTACCAGCGGCGCAGCTCGTCGGACGGCGCCACGGCCTTGAGCCACTCGTCGAGGTGAGCCTTTTCCCTGGACAGGCCGCGCGGCCAGAGCCGGTCGACCAGCACCCGCCGGCCGTCCGAAGGGTCGGCCGGCTCGTACACGCGGCGCGCGCGAACCTCCGGCATGGCACCACCATCCTGGCCCGGGCGCTCAGGGCCGGGCCTGCTATCCGCAGATTAGCCCGCGGTCAGCGAGCACCCGGCCGCCAGGCACCAGTCGTGGTCAGGAGGTCACTCCCAGCCACAGGCCCAGGGCGTAGCTGATCTCGCCCAGCGCGGGGCGGGCCACGCCGCCGAGGTCGGCCAGGGTCCAGGACAGGCGGATGACCCGGTCTACTCCCCGCGCGCTGATCTCGCCCAGGTCCATCGCCCGCTCCAGCGGCACGAGCGCGCCCGGTGCGGGCGCGTAGTTACGGCGCAGTTCCCGGCCGGGGATCTCCGCGTTGAGCCGCCACCGGGTCCCGCGCAGCCGGTACGCCATCCGCTGCCGGGCCAGCGCCACCCGCTCGGCCACCACCGCGCTCGGCTCGGTGAACTTCCGGTCGCTGAGCAGCTCGGCCCGGCCGACCGGCAGGAACTCGGCCTTCACGTCCACCCGGTCGAGCAGCGGCCCGGACAGGCGGGCCAGGTATTTGCGGCGCACCAGCGGCGTGCAGGTACACGCGGCCGACGACGACGAGGTCCGTGCGCACGGGCACGGGTTGGCCGCGAGGACCAGGGTGAACCGGGCCGGGAAGCGGGCCGTCACCCCGGAGCGGGCCAGCACGACCTCGCCGGACTCCAGCGGCTGGCGCAGCGCGTCGAGCACGTCGCGGGAAAACTCCGGGGCCTCGTCCAGGAACAGGCACCCGTGGTGCGCGAGCGAGGCCGCGCCGGGCCGGATGGTGCCGGTGCCGCCGCCCACGATCGCCGCCCGGGTCGAGGTGTGATGCGGCGCGCAGAACGGCGGCTCGGTCAGCAGCGGCCGGCCGGGCGGCAGCGTGCCCGCGATCGAGTGAATCGCGCTGGCCTCGAGCGCCGCGTCCGGCTCCAGCCGCGGCAGGACCGTGGGAAGCCGCTCGGCCAGCATGGTCTTGCCCACCCCCGGCGGCCCGAGCAGCAGCAGGTGGTGGCCGCCTGCCGCGCATATCTCGGCGGCCCGCCGGGCCGTCGGCTGGCCGACCACGTCGGCTAGGTCGCGGCCGGGCTCCAGTCCGGCGTCGCCGGGCGGGCGCGGGCCGGGCGGGGGCAGGGTGCCGCCCTCGATGATCCGCACGCTGTCCGGCGCGCCGGTACCGGGCACCACGGTCATCGCTTGCGTTCGGAATGATTTGCCAGAACGTCGCGATTCGCGTAGCCACGCCAGCAGCGAGCCCAGGCCGGTGGCCGCCACCACGCGCACGCCCGGGACCAGGGCGGCCTCGGCGGCGTTCTCCTCCGGGACGGCCACGACCCGGAAGCCGGCCGCCGCGCCCGCGGCTACGGCGGGCAGCACGCCGCGGACCGGGCGCAGTCGGCCATCGAGGCCCAGTTCGCCCAGGAACATCAGGTTCTTGATGCGCGCCGGGGGGATGGCTCCGGCCGCGCTGAGGATCGCGATCGCGATGCCCACGTCGAAGCTGCTACCGCGCTTGGGCAGGCTGGCGGGCGACAGGCCGACGGTGATCCTGCGGTTCGGCCACGCCTCGTGGCTGTTGAGAATCGCGGCCCGGATCCGGTCCCGGGCCTCGCGGAGCGCCGTGTCGGGCAAGCCGACCAGTAACAGCCCGACCAGCCCGTTCTCGATGTCGGCCTCGATCTCGACCGGATGGCCTTCCACGCCGACCAGCGCGATCGAGTGCGTGCGCGCCAGCGACATCTAGCCCACCCCGGGCACGTGCTCGATCGTGAATCCGCCCCGAGGGTCCCGCAGCACCGCGACGACGTCCACGCGGACCTCGTCGAACAGCACGCCGTTCGCGACCACCCAGGACACGGCCAGACGGCGCAGCCGGCGTCGTTTACGCCAGTCGACGGCCTCGAGCGGCGTGCCGTAGGCGGTGCTCGAGCGGGTCTTGACCTCGCAGGCGACCAGCGTGCGGCGGTCGGCCGCCACGATGTCGATCTCGCCCTCGGCTGATCGCCAGTTGCGGGCGAGGATCCGCATTCCGGCTTGTTCCAGGAACTCCGCGGCCAGTTGTTCTCCGTGCCGGCCCAGGGCGTCCTTCGCGTTCAATCTCACCACCTCCGCCCTTGACGCTGGCGGATCGGCCGCTCGCCCGGCGCTGCTCGCCCGGCCGCTGGGGACAGCGGCCCGCCGAACCCCGCAACGGTGGATAACACCTCAGAACTGTCGGCGGGGTCTGCTAGATGCCTCAGGCTCGCTGGTGCAGGCCCAGCCGCCGTCGCTCCGCTCGCGCGCCCGGCTCACCGCCGCGCGCCCGGCTCACCGCCGCGCGCCCGGCTCACCGCCGCGCGCCCGGCTCACCGCCGCGCGCCCGGCTCACGGCCCCTGCCCGGCCCACGGTCGGCTCACCGCCTTGCGGCCGGCTCACTGGCCCGCGGCCGGCTCACCGCCTTGCGGCCGGCTCACTGGCCCGCGGCCGGCTCACCGCCTTGCGGCCGGCTCACCGCCGTTGCTCAGCTCGCGCGCCCCGCAGTCGCTTGAGCCGGTCGTGGTCGGCGCGGGAGACCGGGTTCGCCTGCTGCTCCTCTCGCGCCTGCCTGGTCAGGCCGTCGGCCATCCACCTTCGGCAGCCGCGGACGGCAAGTGCTGGTGTAGGCCCTGCGCTGGGCCGCCAAGAGCGGCATGGATGGCACCATCGCTGTTGCCGGGGCGACAGCGATGGTGCCATCCACGTGGCTGCCAGTGACCTGGGCCGCCGCCGGTGCGGGGCCGGGCTGACCTTAATGGGCTCCGGCCCGGCTCCGGCCCGGGTTTCGGTCGGACCTGAAACCGGTTTCTCATGATCGTGGTGGATTCATGGCGAATAGTGCAACGGATCAACCACGATCATGGTCCGCGCGGCGCCTGCGCCCGGACGGCGCCCTGCGCCCCCAGTCACACCCGCAGCCGCCGCCGCGCCGCTGCCCGCCGCCGCCGCCCGCCGCCGCCGCGCCGGCTGCCGCCACAGCCGCAGCCGCGCCGCTGCCCGCCGCCGCTGCCCAGCGCCGCTGCCCCCGGCCGCCGCCGCTGCCCGCC
>Ga0102924_1002902_pt1 | contig 18305 bp, 9 predicted proteins | sample PaiPotPPM11metaG_FD_80116 | JGI IMG/M metagenome (GOLD analysis project Ga0102924, IMG submission 80116) | Iron sulfur acid spring bacterial and archeal communities from Banff, Canada, to study Microbial Dark Matter (Phase II) - Paint Pots PPM... ...
GAGTCGGGCTTGGTGTCGGGGTGGGGCTTGGTGTCGGAATTGGGGTTGGTGTCGGGGTTGCTGTGGGCGTGGGCGTGGGGTTGCCGAGCGCTCCCACCGCATCGCTGACGACGCGGCCGGGTCACCGGATTGGTACAGATCACGAGCGGCGGATTCCAGGGCAACGGCGCCTCGGTTGGTTCGGGAGAGAGCGTAGGGGTCACGACAGGCTTTTGAATCGCCCGTACCAGACGCGGTACTCGCTTCCCAATGGGCAACCGGCGTGCCATTACCACAGCGGTGAACGCGAGTGGTGGCGGCGGCGAGATTACGCGAACCTCGCTGACCGTGGGCGCGGTCGACTGATGCACATACCCCTCGAAACCTGCGAACGGAGAGAGCTTGAAAGACCCCTAAACCGCGAGCCTGGCAGTTATTCCCCGGTTTTGCCTCAGTTGTACCACCCGAGCACGTCGATCACAACGTCGGTAGTGCCGATGCCATTCAGCAGGAGCAGGCGGCCGTCGGACCCGAGCTTCGCCAGCACCAGGTTGCTCACGGTCGTCCCCGGAGCCCAGTTGAGGTCCGAGCTTGCGGGCATTGAGGCGTCGCTCGGATAGACGGTCAGGAAGCTGGAGGCCGTGGTGTCAGTGGCTGTGACATTCACCAGAACGGCCCGAGGCGGGACTGCGGCGGACATGGCCGGCACGCCCCCGACGCCCGCAGCTTGAATGCCCAGGGGCGCGCTCGCCCGAAGCGGGGCCTTCGGGATGCCGGGACCACCGAGTCGCGTGTCGACGATCCGGGCCGCCGGGATGCCGGTGAATCGGCCACCGGTGGCAGCGGGGTCTGAAGCATCGGTGAACCAACCGCCGACATCAACCACGACGTCGACCGATCCGCCGGCGTTATAGATGCTGACCTTGCCGCCGGTGCCGACCTGGGCAATTACCCGATTCGGGACGGTCTGGCCGGGTCCCAGGTTGACGCTGGACGTCGTTCCCAGAGTACCGCCGGTCGGAAATGCGGTGAGATAGGTCGGCGTGCTGGCATTGGTCGCAGTCAGGTTCAAGGCGACGGCCGAGACACGGGCGGGGGGGACTCCTCCCTGCCCGAGCACCGGCACGTCGATTGTCTGGCCTGGCCCAACCCTGGCGGGCCACGTGCCAGAGCGTGTGTCCAGCAACCGCGCCGGCACCAGCGGGCGGTAGAGCCCAGCAGTATCGGAGTCGTTGCCCTGGATCGACATCCAGCCGGCGAGATCGACGACGACGTCGGTCGGACCGAGCGCGTTGTAGATGCTGATCGCGCCGTCGCGGCCAAGCGTGGACTCTGTGAGGGTCGCCGAGGTGGTGTTCGCGCCAACGCTCACATTGGAGATAGGCGGCCGCGACGTTCCCGCTGGAAATACCGTGAGATAGCCGGCCGTGGTCGGCCCTGCCACCGTGACGTTGAGCATGACCGCAGCCGCACCATTCGCCGGGACCGGCACCCCCGGCTGCCCCGCAACTGCTATCGTCCGAGTCTGGCCCTGTCCGAGCCGGCCACCGGAAATGCGCGAGTCATAGATCCGCGTTGGCGGCACCACGTGGAATTGCCCCGGCCACGGGTTACCGAATTTGACCTTGAGCTCGTTCCAGAGATCCGACGAGGTGCCGTCGTAGCCGAGCGCCCACATGCCGGTGCCGAGCAGGTTGGTGTTGTTGACGAGGTCGTACTTGTCGCCCAGTGAGAAGGCATTGTCGTAGTAGAGCTCCCTCCAGCTTCCGTGGTTCCCGCCGCACGGATCGTTGGTCGCCGGGCTATACCACGAAGCCCAGGGCGAAGCCGCGATGCTATCCCAGGCGGTACCAAGCTGCTGCGCCCCGCAACTGAGATCGCTCTGGGCACCCTCGTAGGTATCCGACTGGACCGATCCGCTTGTGGCTGAGTAGGCGGACTGATCCGCCGTGTTCCACTTGTAACCGTAGTAGGGGACGCCCAGAAGGATCTTTGAGGCGGGCGCCTTGGTCAGGTACTGGGCGACGGTGCCGGTGTCGTTGTAGGTCCACCCATTCAGGGGAGCGTTCGGGCCGGCGTGTCCCGGCGAGTTGGAAAAAACCATGTCGTAGGCCATCACGAAGATCCCATCGACGCTGGGCGCGAGGTCCCCAATCTTGAAGAAGCCCCCGTCCCAGCTCGCCGATCCAGAGTAGGTGTCAACAGTCACATTAGCCTGCGACCAGCGCTGATGCACCTGGGTCGAGAGCGCGCGCACGAAATTGCTGAACCCACTCTGCAGGTTGGGATAGCTGGAATTGATGGATCCCTCGAAGTCGACGTTCACACCATCAAGGTTTTTCGACGCGATCACATTGATGCTGTTCGTGATTGCCGCTTGCGTGGCGGTGGGAGAGGACACGAGCTGGTTGATGGTCGCGTCGTCAAAACTCTTGACGACAACCACTACCCGATCGCCCGCGGCGTGTGCCCGGTTGATAGTGTCGACCAGATCCTGGCTGTTCCAGCCGGTCCACCCCCCGGTGGTGTTGTTGAAGCTGCCGTCGCCCATGTAATCGAGCCCGAAGTAGGCCACGGTCGTGAGTAGCGAATAGTTCCAGTTCGCATTGTTGCTGATTTCCCAGTAGGGAGCGAAACCGAGCACTTCTCGGTCAACACCGCCGGCCGGATTCGTAACCGCACCCTGGATCCTGGCGCGGTTGGTCGGCGTGGAGCTCCGAAGCTGGCGCGGCTGGGGCACGGTCCGAGCCGGGGCGAGGGAGAGCAGATCGTGTGAGTGGCGCGCCTCGTCCTGTGCGTTCGGTCCGACGACGGGATCCTGCTGGACGGCTGCGCGGGTCGACGCGGAAACAGGCGGCGATGCCGCAACCGTGAGGCCGTTCAGTACGGCCAGGAGGGCCAGCACTCCGAATCTAAAGGCTCTGATGTGGTTGTGACGTTGCAAAGGCAACCTCCGGGTGAGAATCACGCTCGGGACCAGGCTCACGCATGGTGCTGCCATCCCGGGCTGTCGCCGCAACGAGGGCTGACCATATCAGCTTGGCGCGTCGCACAGCAAGCGTGAGCGGACCCACGTTCCGGTAGTCCTCGCCTGCAGGTTTTAGGTCCGCCAATCACTTTCCAGCCGACCACGTCGACGACGTCCGTGTAGCCCACCGGACTGAAGATATCCAGTTTGCCGTCCTGCCGAGGCCAACAATCGCAAGGTTGGGCACGGCGTCACCGCAACCCAGTTCAAATCCGATGCCAGCGGCCGCGCGGCGCCATCTCCCCACAGCGTGAGGTAGCCTGCGGCCGTACCGCCAGTCGCGGTCACATTGATGGCGGCCGCACCCGGCTACCTGGACAGCGACCGCCTGACCGGGCCAGAGCGAGCTGCCCAGCTTTGCCGGTGCCATCCCGCCCCGACCGAGCCATCGCTTAACCAGCGTTCACTTCGGCAACCAGGTTGGCAGCGCCCGCGCCGGTGAAGGGGCTCCGTCAACCTCACGCCCTACATCGCCCTCTAGACACAGGGCGTTTATCTCGAGGTCGCGGCGACAATGGGCCGCTTGCTTTAAGGGAGAACCGGCACCCAGAGCGGGATCGGATCATTCCACGTCCAGCCTGGCGGTGCGACAAAACCATAGACCTGCTCGAGCTCGCAGATCGGGCCGTGGGCGCTGGCAAGGAGGATCCACTCGGCATTGCCGCCCTTCACGGGGCTGGGACAGATAACGAGCGGGGGGTTCCAGGGCAGCGGCAATGCCTTGGGTTCGGGCGTGACCGCAGGCGCAGGCCTCTGGACTGGTGCTGGCCCTGCTCGACGGGGTGCCGGCTTCGTCGCGACCGCCACCCGGCGCGGCGTTGGCGCAGCGGACTGCACGACTGGCGGCGGCGCGATGACCCGCACCTCGCTGACAGTGGCTGAGGTCGACGGATGCAGGAAGGAAACGGTGATGGTTGCAAGTACCAGCGGGTTCACGTGGGCAGCCCTTTACTGCTGGCGGTTGGGGCGGCCCGGACCTCGTAAGAGGCGACGGGGAGCCGCGAGAAGAACCAGACGTCCCACTCTATCTATACCCACCCTTTAAACATCGGAAGTCATTTTGATCGTCGAGACTGAAATCGGCACCGTCATCGGCATTGTGCTGGCCGTGGCGACCATTGTCGGCCACCTGGTGAAGGATGCCTGACAAGCTCGACGCATGATCCCCTCACTCAGACGCCTGGAAGCACCATCGCCTCTGCACGGAACTAGACACACCTTGCTCGATCTGCGGGCTCCAGACCTCGAAGGGCGGGGATATGGAGACCACCATTGGCAGCTCGAGTACGCGCTAATGAATCAAGTTGTTCTCCGTGGCGACGATCACCTGGTTGCCGACCACGAGCGGCTCGGCGTAGACGTCGCCGTCAAGCGTGGAAGAGATCCATTGCTGGCCGATGGCACTGAACGGGTTCGCGCTGGTGTCGTTTCCCGCTCGGTCGTTGCTCCGATGGTGGGTAGGCCAGTCGGCCGAGGCGGCAACGGCGGTCTGCCCACCGGCAGAGAGCAGCAACGCGAGCGCGATAACGGCGCGTAGCAGCCGAGGCAGGCCTGGGATCAGCCGTACCACCCGACGACGTCAGCGATCACGTCGACGGAGCCTCCCGGGTTGTACAGGTTTACGCGCCCATCCGGGCTCAGCTTGACCACCACCAGGTTGGGTAGGGTCCCGCCCGCGGGCCAGTTCAGGTCCGAGATGAGCGGCAGCGACGCATCACTGGGGTAGACGGTGAGGAAGCTGGCGGCAGTGGTGTCGGTCGAGGTCATGTTCATTACCACTGCGGTGGGCGGCACGACGGCATCCATCGGAGGGACGCCGCCGCGACCGGCGACGATCGGTGAGTAGGTACTCCCCTGGCCAAGCGGCAGGTTGTACTGGCTGGCGCCGTCACGGCTGTCGAGGATTCGCGCTGGGCTCAAGCCCGTGAAGCGGGCGCCCGAGGTTTGGGCGACGCCATCCGTGAACCATCCGCCCACGTCGACGATGACGTCGACGTTCCCGAGCGCGTTGAAGATCTTGACCGCTCCGCCCGACCCGAGCTTGACGATGACCCGGTTGGCGCGGGTCTCCCCGGCACGAACGTTCAGGTTGGACGCGGTTGGCTGGGTGGCATCCGAGGGATAGACGGTCAGGTAGTCCAGCGCGGTCCCGCTCAGGTTGGTCACTGTCAGGTTGAGAACCACGGAGTTCGCCCCGCTGGACGGAACCAACCCCTGCCCCGCGCCCGCAACCTGAAGTGTGTAGATCTCGCCTCTGACCATGCGCCCGTTATGGCCGCCTAACGGGCCGCGGGTATCGAGGAGCCGCCCTGGGACCACCGGGTTGTAGAGGCCGGCGTTCGGGTTTGGCGGCCCGGCGCCCGGTGTCGAGACCCAGCCCTGGACGTCGAAGATCACGTCGACCGTCCCGGCCGGGTTGAAGATTGTCACGCTCCCATCCGGCGCGAGGGCGACCTCGACCAGGTTGGCCACCGTCTGGCCCTGCGACCAGTTGAGATTCGAGGCGGTCGGCCGCGTCGGCCCCGGATAGACCGTCAGGTATGACCCGGGGGCGCCCCCGGTGTTGGTGGCGGTGACGTTGATAACCGCAGCCGAGGGCGGCGTCGACGAATTCATTGCTGGTACGAGGCCCAGTCCGGCAACCTGAACTTTGATCGGCTGATTCCCAATCGCCCCGGCGTGGCCGAGTCCGATCCTCGTGTCGAGGATCCGGGCCGGTGCCAGTGGCGTGTACTGGCCCTTGTTGGTGGCGACAACGCTGACCGGCACGGTGGGCGAGCCGCCATTACCACCGAAGCCGAGCGTCGCCGCATAGACGCCGGCAGCCGAGGGACAGGTTGCCGTGACGTTGACCGGCTGGGAGGAGCCGGCCGCGAGCGTCCCGGAATTCGTGCCAGCGTTCGTAGACGCGGTGACGACAGGGTTTGCATTGTTCGAAACCGTCCAGTTGAGCGTTCCAGCACCGCGGTTGCTTACCGTGATCGCCTGCGGCGGTGCCGTCGTGGCGCCGCGCTGGCAGGAGATGCTGATGTTGGCCGGCGTAACGTAGAGGGCCGGCGAAGTCTTGAGTAGGGCCCAGGCGCCGCGACCGTGTGTCCAGGCGACCAGCTCGTTGGCCTGCGTGAACGACAGCGCATTCACCTTGACTGTGGGCAGGTTGCCGAGTGTCGACCAGCTGGCCGTGGTCGCGGCGCTCGGGCCGGCGCAGGTTGAACAGAGCAGGATGCCAGTCTCGGTTCCTACGTAAAGCGTGCCCGAGCTGGCGTCGTAGGCAACCGAGTCGGCGCTCTCGTCCGGGACATTATTGGGGAAGCTTCCATCGACGCTGCTCCAGTTAGGCGTGGTGGTCAGCGTCGCGGTGTGCCAGATGTGCGCGACGTGCAGCCCGCCGATCGTCACCCATGCCTCGGCGGCATTGGACGGGTTGATCGCGATCCCGGTAATCCAGGCATTCGGCTCGACCGCGGTCGGCCCGCTGGGCGCGTTGTAACCGGGAAATGGCGGGAGGCCGGCGGTGATGTCCGCCCAGGTGGTCGCCGAGGGTAGGCTCCCGGGCGCGGTCCTCTGGAAGACCTTGCCTGCACGGCTACCGGTCAGGATCGCGCCCGTCACACCCGTGGGCGTCATCGCGATCGCGGTAAGGGCGTCGATGGTCGCGTAGCTTGGATTGGTCAAGGACGGCGAGATCGCGCTCCAGCTGCCCGATGGCGTGGGTCCGGGCGGCTGGCCACCGCTCGGTGAGTACCAGACCCGGTTTGTCCCGGCGATCAGTCCCTGGCCGTTGCTGCTGTCGAGCAGGTAGGGTGCGACAAAATCCGTGGGATCGGTGCATGCCGGTTCGCTGCCTCCAGCGCACGGCGCGGCGAGGTTGAAGCTGGTCAGGGGCGCGCTCGAGTTTCCCGCAAAGATTCCGAGGTTCGGGTAGGCGGCCCAGGCCGCGGTTGAATGTGTGTCGAGCGCCGTGACGGTGCCGTCTCCATCGAGATACTGCGTCGCTTCGGGAAGCGAGCCCGACCCCGGGAAATTGCCCGGGCTCCCGTTGTCCTGCGCACCGCCAAGGACGTGAGCGGTGTCGAGGGCGGTGCCGCTGTAGTACTGGATGGTGTCGAGATTGCTGTTCAGGTTGGTCCAGTCGCCTCCCTCACCCACGCCACCTAGGTCGTTCGTCCGGTAAACACCACCGTCGTTGCCGGCGTAGAGGTGGTCGTGGCTGGTAAAGGCGAAGGCGTGGTAGTCAGGGTGGATGATGCCCCTGGTGTCGTAGGCGCGGCCCGTATCCACGAAGGTCCCGCCGCCGTTGCTCGTCGACAGCGCGGTGACCCCGCCAAAGACTGCGTGGTTGGAATCGGTCGGGTCGACGGCCACTGCATTGTCGTAGCCGCCCTGTCCCAAGTTCCCTCCGAAATTGAAGTAGTTGGAAAGGCCGGGGGCGGTAAGACTGACTGAATAGGTGGTGGGCGGATTGGAGTGCGGATTGTATTCCCTGGCGCTATAGACCTGGGTCCAGGAGGTGGCACCACTTGCGGTCTTCTCCAGGTCGACCAGGTTCCCCGAGCATCCGGCGGCGCTGTAGTAGGCGACCCCGCCGCGGCCCACACCCAGAGCGATTCGGGAAGTGGTCTGGATCAGAGCACCAGGGGTCACATTCGTGAATGTGCTCCCACTGTCCGAGCTGACCATGACGTCCCCGGCCTCGGTGAGGCAGTCATCCGAAACCGAGAGCCAGTACTTACTGATGTTGTCCGGGTCCTGGATGATCTGGCGCGCTGCGCCGGACGCGCTCTGACCGGAGATCGGCGTGACGCCGGAAAGGTAACCGGAGAGCTGCGGTGTCCAAAGTGCACCGTCGTTGCCGGTCACGTAGAGGCCCACGTCGGAGGCGACCAGTACATGGTGAGGATTCTGGCGGTCGATCGCGATCCCGCCGATGTGATGCCCGACAAAAGTCGACTGGCCCGACAGGCTCCAGCTCGCACCCCCATTGGTGCTAATCAGGATCCCCTGGCCGGCCTGGCTCTCCGAGGTGTTGTCCTCACCGGTGCCCGCGTAGATGACCTGGCCGCTGGGATCGATGGCCAGGGCGCCGATGGCAAGCGATGGTTGGGTGTCGGTTAGAGGCGTCCAGCTGACCCCGCCATTGGTCGTCTTCCACACGCCGCCTCCCGCGCTGCCCGCGTAGACGACCTGTGAGTTGGTGGGGTCGGCCACCAGGCTCGTGATCCGGCCCGAGGCGTTCCCGTACGAGCCGCAGGCTGCCAGGTTGGGCGGCTGAGTGCAGAGCGAAACCTCGTTGAGGATGGGATTCGCGCCCAGCGCGGTCCATGTAGCCGGAACCACCGGGTTCGAAAGTGGCAGCTGCTGCCCAAGGTTCGTCGCCCTGGGCGCGGTCGGGGCAATCGGGTCGTTCTGAAGCATGGCGCCGCCTCGCGAGGTTCGGGAGGCCCGGTGGGCTATCCGTAGCAGCGAAACGCCGTGCTGAGTCGGAATGATGTGCCGATGCGAACTGGCAGCCCAGACCGGTGTGGCCGCGGGTGCCGTCAGGCCGGCCAGCCCGATGACGGCGAGGACGGCAATGCGCCAGAGCGACGTGCGGTGAGTTGCTTCCAGGATGCCCCCTAGCGGGCAAGCATAAGAGTGCGGGCGAGATCGGGTCAAGCGAGAGGATTGTTGGCTTTTGACCCTCGTGCCTGACGAAGCTTTCGCACGTACGGATAGGGGCGGAACCAGGGCTCGATCGATGCTGCCGAGACGGTGCGGCGAGACTGAACCAGCAGTCGTTTTCCTCGTGCCACGTGGTAGAGGCGCAGCACGTCCGAGACCGCTCCAAGGAAGGCGGGGCCGTGGATTATGCCGATAAACAGCTTGGCCGCGGTAAAGGCGGCGATCCCGGGGAGGCGCCGGTAGAAGCCTGCTCCGCCATCGTTCTTGATCATCATCAGGATCCGGTTCTTGAAGATGTGTCGCTGGATCGTGATGGTGAAGCGGCCGCCGCTGGCGCTCCGATGATGTACCGCGACCGCCGAGGGTTCGTACCAGCTCCGCCATCCCCGCAGCCGGGCACGCCAATCGAGGTCGACGTCTTCCAGGTAGCTGAAGAATGTCGAATCTAGGACCTCGCCCTCGACCATCACGTCCTCGAGCATGGCGCGACGGTAGACGGCGGCGGCGGCGCAGACGCCGAAGACCTCCTCGGCCCTGTCGTATTGAGCCCGATCCGGTTCGTTCTCACCGCGGTTGGTTGCCTGCACGTTGCGGTACATGACGTGTCCCGTCGAATCGAGGAGGGTGGGCTGACCACTGACCGAGGGCCGCAGCAGCTTGCCTGTTGCCGACCCGCGACGCTGGTCTGCGCGAAGGCTTTCCACCAGTATCGATAGGTAGCGCGGCTCGAGGACCGCATCGTAGTTCAACAGGAGGATGAATTCGCCCTGCGCCAGCTCCAGCGCCTGGTTGTTGGCGGCGGCGAAACCCGCATTGTTGGGGTTCCGGATCAAACGCACGTCGGGCCTGCCCAGGGCGAGTTCCGCCGAACCGTCTGCCGACCCGTTGTCCACGACTATGGTCTCCCGCGGCCGGTAGTCCTGGGAGGCCAGGGCGTCAAGGCAGGCTTCGAGCAATCGCCTTCCATTCCAGTTGACGACGATCGCCGAAACGAGACCCGGGGTTATCGGTTGCGTGCCGGTCTCAGGGGAGCGCCAGGCCCGAACCGGCGGTCCCGTCGGACATGCGCTCGTATTGCTCTACAACGTCCTCGATCCCGCGGCGAAGTGGGACAGTCGGATGCCAGCGGAGGGTTTCCTTGATCGAGGTGATATCAGCAGCGAAATCGCCGGTCTCCACCGTTGCGGCATCGCGAGGCCACGCTACGGTCCGCACGCTTCCTCGCCTGGCCGCGGAAACGACCATCTCGGCCATGCCGCGGAACGAGGTCGGCTCTCCCCCGCCGATATTGAAGATCTTCCCGACTGCCGCCGGGCTCACTCCCGCAAGGAGAAAAGCTCGTACCACGTCCTCGACGTGCACGTAGTCGCGCATTTGAGCTCCATCGCCATAGACCGGCAGGGAATCGTCGCTCACCGCCAGGTGGATGAACCAGTTGATGATGCCGTAGCTTTTCTGCTCCGGACGCTGGAAGCGGCCATAGGGGTTGGTGATTCGCAGGACCACCGACTTGAGCCCATAGAGACGGAGGTAGATCTCGTGGTAATGCTCAGCCGCCAGCTTGTGCGCGCCGTAGATCGATAGCGGGCCGGTTGGAGCCGTCTCGCGCACCGGCAGTTCATGCGTCGGTTTGTAGACGAGGCGCGAGCTGGGAAAGACCACGGTGGCCTCGGGCGCAAGCTGACGACAGGCTTCGAGCAGCACCAGCTGGCCCCGGCAGTTGACGTCGAGGTCCTCGAAGGGTGCCGCGTTGCTGGCAGCGGGGCCGGCCTTACCCGCCAGGTTGAACACGACGTCGACGCCGCGCACCGCCTCGGCGACCACCGTCTCGTCGCGCAGGTCGCCCTTGATGAAGCTGGCATCCTGGAGCAGCGGTCCGTAAATACCCGAGGTGGGAGGCCACGAGCGGCCGAGAATCCGGATCCGCGTGCCGACCGCGTGCAGCGCCGCGACGAGGTTGAGCCCGATGAAACCGAGGCCGCCGGTGACCAGCACGGTGCGGTCTCGATATGCCTCAGCCTTGGGCCAGTCGCTCACCCGGCTGCATCTCCGTCACGCCCGGTCACCACGAGGACCATTGTCGCCTTTCGGCCTGTGCGGTGCGTTGAGGCTGGGCCTGCGTCTACTGAAAGTAGCCGAGCACGTCGACGATGACATCGCCAGTGCCACCGGGGCTGAACACCGCCATCTTTCCGTCAGCGCCCAGCGGCACGATCACCACGTTGGCCGTGTTGGCGCCCGCGAGCACGTTCAGGTCGGAGGTAGACGGTTGCCCGGCACCGTTCGGATAAACGGTCCGGTACCCGGCCGCGCTTGCGTTGGTGATGGTCACGTTGGCGATCACGGCTTGCGGCGATGCCGGCACGTGTGCCAGCCCGGCGACGGTGAACGCCGTCACCCCGGCGCCGACCGGACCCTGGACACCGCCGAGGCCGCTACGAGTGTCGACGATCCGGACCGGATCGACGCCATAGAACGTCCCTCCGGTCAGGCTCGCGTTGGAGCCGTCGGTGAACCAGCCACTGACGTCGGCGATCAGGTCGGCGGATCCGCAGCAGTTGTAGAGCGTTATCTTGCCGCCGGCACCCAGCTGGACCACGGCGCGGTTAGCGACCGCCCGGGTACGGAGGTAGTTGACGTTCGAGGTCGATGCAAAGCCGGTTCCGGCCGGATACGCGCTCACAAAGCCCTCGGTTGCGGCGTTGGCTACGGTCAGGTTCAGCACCACGGCGGCGGCGCCGCTCGCCGGGATCCCGGCCTGGCCGGCAACCTGGAGATCGATCGAATGGTTTGCCCCAACCTGAGCCCGGATCGAACCCAACCCGAGCCGAGTGTCGAGCAGTCGGGTCGAGCTCAGCGGCACGAATTGCCCCTGGGGTGAGGTGGTGTCGGACGAATACCAGCCCTCGACGTCGATGACCACGTCCACGCTGCCGGCGTCGTTGTAGAGGCTTATGTTTCCGCCGGTTCCGACTCCAACCTCCACCAGGTTGGCAACTGTCGTCCCGGGGTAGAAGTTGACGCTCGAGGTCGCGGGACGGCTGATTCCAGTTGGATAGACACTCAGGTAGCTCGGCAGACTGGCCTGGGTCGCCGTGACGTTCAGCACCACACCCGACACTCCACTGCTTGGCAAGCCCGCACGGCCGGCCAGGGCAAGGTCGATGCTGCTTGCCGGCCCCATCCGGGTGAACCCACCGAACCCGGTTCGCGTATCCAGCAGGCGCGCCGGCGTCAGCGCCCGGTAGCGGCCGATCGCCCCACTCGGGGTAACGACGTTCGACGCGGCGGACTGCGCCGAACCGACGCTGTTGACGGCGGTGACGGTGAAGGTGTACGAGGTCCCGTTAGTCAGGCCCGGCAACACGGCGCTGGTGGCGTAGCCGAAGGCGCTCACCTGGGCGCCGCCGGGAGATGCCACCACCAGGTAGTTCGTATTTCCGGTGCCGCCATCGAAGGCGGGCGCCGTCCAGTTCACGGTCGCCGACGCGTTGCCTGCCACCGCGGTGACGCTACCCGGGGCGCCGGGTACGGGGAACTGGGCGGTCCCCGTCAGCCAGAGGTCTCCAGTGTCCGCGGGCCAGGGATCGGCGCCCGCCGCTCCCCACCAGCCCCAGGGATCGACCGCCGTCCAGGAGCTGGTCACGTACACCCCGAAATGAAGGTGGGCTCCGGAGCTGCAGCCGGTGTTACCGCTGAGGCCGATCACCTGTCCGCGCGCGACGCTCTGACCAGGACTGACGTAGATCTGCGATAGGTGCGCATAGCGGGTGCTGTAGCCGTTCGGGTGGTTGATGACCACGTTCTGGCCGAAGCAGGTGTTGACGGGATCGGTTCCCGCGATGGCAACGGTTCCGTCCGCGGAGGCCAGCACGTTCTCGTAGGCAAGGGCGTAGTCCCAGCCGTTGTGACCGTCGTAGTAGAGGTAATCGCTGCCCCCCGGGGTCTGCGCATAGCCGAGAGAGAATGACGGGTCGACGCCGTTGGACCGAAGGCCCACCGATCCATCGAACTCGCAGACTCTTCCGTCGGTGCTGTAGTCCGGGTTGCAGTGGTCGAAGACGGATGTGATGCTGTGCCACGTCGTGTAGGGGCGTGTCAGGAATCCTAGCGCGCTGCCCGACCCCGCCGCCAGTGCCGCGCGTCCGAGCGGACTACGGCTGATGATCGCCCGCTCCGTAAGGCTCGGCGTCCTCATCACGCGGGAGCGATGGGCCGACAGCGATGGCGCCGTCACGTGCTCGTTCTTGATGAAGCTGGTCGAGGGGGCAACCGCGGCCATCGGCATGGCAAGGCGGGCGCTTGCCGCGGCAGCGCCGGTGCTGCCTGAGACCGTGAGCCCTCCCCACAGCATCAGGGTCGTCGTGACGACGAAAAGCCTTTTGCTCAACACGAGTCTGGAAGGTTAACGGGGCTGCTCGAGTCCTTCTTGCGCTTCGCCTTACGGACTACGGGAGGCAAACGACGGCGCTAAATATGACTATTCGCCTGCTTGACTGAGATCAGAAATGGACGCGGAGTTACCGCGATTTGGACCCGACGTCGTCCACCCGTCGACGCGTTAATTCGTATATCCGAGCACGTCGACGATGACGTCAGTGGCACCCGCACCGTTGTAGATGCCGACCTTGCCATCGGGCCCGGGTCGAACGATCACCAGGTTCGGGACAGTTGCCCCGGCCGTCCAGTTGAGGTCAGAAGTCGGCGGCACCGGGTTGGCGTCGCTGGGATAGACCCGCAGGTAGCTGGCGGCGGTAGGGTCGGTCACGGTGACGTTCAACACCACCGCGGAGGGCGGCGTGCTGGAACCCATCGCGGGGATCCCGCCGTTACCGGCAACACTGATGTTGATTGCTCCGCCGGGGCCCAGTCGGGCCCCGTAGCCACCGATGCCAAACCTCGTATCGAGGATGCGCGCCGAGGTCAGCCCGAAGAATGTCCCTCCGCTCGCCGATAGGTTCGAGCCATCGGTGTACCAGCCGTTGACATCGACTACGAGGTGCGTGCTGCCGGCGAAGTTGAACAGGTTCACCTGTCCACCCGCTCCGACCTTGACGATGACGCGGTTCGCGACCACCAGGCCGGGTACGAAGTTGAGGTTCGAGGCATTGGGCAGTGCATAGCCGGCCGGGTAGACGGTCACGTAGCCGGCGCTCGTCGGGTTGGTAACCGTGACATTGAGCGCGACGGCGGAGACTCCTGAAGCGGGGACGCCACCGCGGCCGGTCACCTGGAGGCTGACCGCCGTGTTGCTTCCCACCGGTCCGCTGACACCGCCATTACCGGTTCGCGTATCCATCAACCGTGCCGGTACGAGCCCGCGATAGAGGCCGCTGGCGCCGGGGGAGCCTGCCGTCAGGGGAACGTACCCCTCCACGTCGATGACGACATCGGTCGCGCCGGCATCGTTGTAGACGGAGAGCTGGCCGTCGCCGCTGATGGCGGCCTCGACCAGGTTCGGCACCGTTTGCCCCGCCGTCCAGTTCAGGTTGGAGGCATTGGGACGAGCGTCGGTAGTCCGGTAGACGGTGAGGTGGCTCGGTGCCGATGTGTTGGTCACGGTGACGTTGACGACAACGGCACCTACGTTCGAGCTGGGTACGCCACCCTGGCCGGTTACCTGGACGGTCATGGTGGCGCCGGGGCCGAGCTGAGCCACCGGCACGCCGCCGATACCGTATCGGGTGTCGAGGATGCGGGCCGGTACCAGCGGGACGTAGCCATCCGAAACGAGTGGCGCGGCCGCCGAGAGAAACTCTTCGGCGTTGTAGGCATAGCCGTTCGGAGCAACCGCCCAAGCGGTCGCAACATACTGATATGCGCCGAGGATGTTCGCCCGATGGCCCGGGCTGTTCATGTACATGGAGTTGACGGTGGGATCGTCGATCCCGCTCGAGATGTAGGCGACGTTCTCACCGGCTGAAAGCGTCGATCCGCTGCCACACGCCAGATCGAGCTCGGGGCCGTTCGTGTGCGAGATGTAGCCCTGGGTCACCATCCGTTCGGCATTCTGGACCGCGATCGCCGCCAGGCAGGCGCTCCATGTCAGCGGGGCGAGCCCGCCGTTGCCGGCCCGGTCCTGGTTGATCAAGGTCTGCAGCGGCGTCACGTCGGTACCGCTCGAGCCCGCAGCTCGGACAGTCAGCTGGCCGCCTGTAGTCGAGACAGTGGCGGCAAAGATTGCCGCCAGCGACGCGGCTACGAAAAGACGGCTGAAAAACCCCTTTCCCATTGACAGAGCAACGGCGGTGCGGGGGGCGCGTTGCTCTGTTTACCGAATAGTCATGGTCGGTCGCAGATTCGCTACTGGGACGGTGGCGCGCTGTACCAGCCGAGCACGTCGACGACCACGTCCGTCGACCCACCCGAGTTGAAGATTCCGATCTGACCCTGTGTGTTCAGCTTGACGACGACCAGGTTGGGTACCGTCCGTCCGGCGCTGATCCAGTTGAGGTCAGACGTATTCGGCGGCGTTACCTGGTAAGGGTAGACGCGCAGGTGCCCCGCGATCGTGGTGTCGGTGGCCGTAACGTTCAGAACGACGGCTGAGGGGGGCGCGGCAACTCCCATGTTGGGAACCCCCCCTCGCCCGCTGACCTGGAGCTGGATCGAATTGCCGCCGCTGATGGCCGTGTAGAAGCCCCCAGTTCCATCGCGCGTGTCGAGGATGCGCGCTGGATTCAGCCCGGTGAGCTCCCCGCCAACGGCGCTCCCGTTGGACGGGTCAGTGAACCAGCCGTTGACGTCGATGATGACATCGGCGCTACCGCCCGCATTGAAGATGTCGACCGCCCCATCCGTTCCCAGCTTGACCGTGACCCGGTTGGCCCTGGTCAGGCCGGGCACGAAGTTGAGGTTGGAGGTGGTGGGGCGCTGGGCATCAGACGGGTAGACCGTGAGGTAGCTCGGAGCCGTCGGATTCGTGACCGTCAGGTTGAGCACCACCCCCTCGGGACCGCCCGCACCCATGGCCGGCACGCCCAGTGTCCCGGCGACCTGGAGGTGATAGGGAGTCTGGCCGAGGGCACCATGACCGCGGGTATCGAGGATCCGGTTCGGCACGATTGGTTGAAACTGGCCGGAGGTGTCGGTGATGGCGTCGGGCGTTGAAATCCAGCCCTGGACATCGAAGACGACGTGCACCGACCCGGCGGCGTTGTAAGCGGTCACCGCTCCGCCGTTTCCGAGCGTCGCAAACACCAGGTTGGGCACGTCCTCATGTACGAAGTTGAGGCTTGACGTTTTCGGGGGGAGGGTTTGAACGCTGCCGGTCGGGTAGACCGACAGGTAGCTGGGAGCCGTTCCCTGGGTGACGGTCACGTTCATCACCACCGCCGCCACGGCGGATGGATCAACGCCGTTCGCGGCCAGGACGGGCGCCAGCTTCGGATTGCTTCTGATCGGCACATCCATCGTCCCGTTCGGTCCAAGGGGCGAGTGCCGGACGTTACCGGTGCCGTCTCGCGTGTCGACGATGCGAACCGGGACCAGCGGATGATATTGACCGCCCGCGTCGATCGCGGCCGGGTTCGAGGGCGCCGATGCCGGACCGGGGCCGCCGGCTGTTGTGGCGGTGACCGTGAATGTATATGTGCCTCGCTTCAGCCCGCCAACCACAACCGAAGTGGCACTGCCCGGCGCGGTCAGCGCTACGGGGCCCGGCGAGGCCGCGATCGTATAGCCCGTCACCGGGGTGCTCGGATCGCTCGTGGCCGCAGTCCAGTTGACGGTGGCATAACCGAATCCCGCGCTCGCCGTGACCTGGGTGGGCGCCGTCGTCGGCAACGGTGGTGGCCCGTAAGGAGTCACCGCGTCGGACGGTGCCGAAGCCGGGCCGGTGCCCAGCTCGTTGGTCGCGGTCACGCTGAACGTGTAGCTGGTACCGCTCTGCAAACCGTTGACCACGGTCGAGGTCGCCGGCGGCGTACCGGTCAGGGTGGCAACGACGCCTCCCGGCGACGCGCTCACCGTGTACTGCGTAATCTGTCGACCTTCTCCCGAAGGAGCACTCCAGCCCACTGTGGCCGACCTCAGGCCGGCGGTTGCAGTCACCCCGGCCGGCGCGTCGGGCACCGTTCCAGGCACGACGGAGTTGGATGGGTCCGAGGCATCGCCGGAGCCGACCGGGTTGGTGGCGACCACGGTGAAGGTGTACGCCTGGCCGTTGACCAGCCCTGTGACCTTGGCGCTCACCGCGCTTCCGGCGACCAGGGCGGACTGGCCGCCCGGCGAGGCCGTCACCGTGTTGCTGGTCAGGGCTCGCCCACCGTCCACCGGCGCCGTCCAGCGGACCGTGGCGGAGGCATCTCCGAAGGTGGCCGTCACGTCCGTCGCCCGGCCGGGCGCGGTCGTCGGCGATTCGGCGAACATCGTGACGCTCTCGGCAGCCGGTGCCTGATTGGATCGCACGACTTCCTGGAAGTCGGCACTCTGACCGGCGCCGAGCGAGTTCATCGCATCGCCGGTGAAGACCGGGCTGCTGTCCTCATCGACGGTCGCCGTCACCGAGTTCGAATCGGTATGCCTGAAGGAGAGGATCACGCGGATGTTGTCGACGGTGGCGGCGTTGTTGTTCGTGACCGTGCCGCAGATGTGCGCGCTGTCAACGACATCAAGGCAGTCGTGTTTCTGCACGGTGAATGAGTGGTCTGAGGGCGTCAAGGGGTCGGTGGCTGTGACCGGCGTGACGGGATCAAGCACCGAGCCGGTGTAACCGGCCGGCTCCGGGAAGATCTCCTGGTACGGAGTCGTCTGGCTGGCATCAAGGATGTCGGCGCCCATCTCCCAGACGTGAACGGTCTCGGAGCTGGGCCCACTTGCCCAGTTGACGGTGTAATGGACCTCGATCAGGCCCGCCCGGCGAGCGCCCTCGTTGTTGGTGACCTCGCCGCCCAGGTGAACGTAGTTGACAGATCCCTTGTTTTCGATCCACTCCCAGTGAGTGGTGACGGTGACGCTGGGCGCGGCCGACGCCAAGGCCGTGGCGTGCCCCATGCCGGGCAGCAGCAGGGCAACCCCAAGAGGCGCGAGGAAGCGCCGGAAGACACGCAAGAGCAGCGCGGTGCGCACTGCGGTCAAGTCTCGCGGAGCCTCGGGGTCACTACAAGGACTCTTGGGCCGAATCGCTAGGCAGGCGGCCTTGCCCGAAAGGGCAGCGGTGACCGCGCTTAGGGCAGCAGGCTACTGCCGTCAGAGCCCGTAGCTTGACGACAAACAGCGTGCCACGCGCCGGCCCCGGGCTAGCCCTCGAGCTCGAGGTACGCGTCCAGTGCCGGCTGCCAGGCGCGGAGAGGTGGCAACCCGGTGCTGGACCAGCGCACGCTGGTCAGGGCGCTGTTGGCCGGCCGCGCTGCGGGGCGGGCCGCCTCGGCGGTGCTGATAGGCTTGACCTCCACCCGGCCACGCACGATGGCTTGCGCGAACTCATAGCGGCTGCAGGCGCCCTGGTTGGCGAGGTGGAACAAACCGCGGGCCGGCGTTCCGATCAGGGCGCCGATCATCCTCGCCAGGTCGGCGGTCGAGGTCGGGCTGCCGACCTGGTCGGCCACCACCCGCAGCGGCCCGCCCCCTTTCGCCGCCTTGAGGATCGCTTTGACGAAGTTGTTTCCATTACGCCCGTAGAGCCACGCCGTCCTCA